>ENA-OSAE01000173-OSAE01000173.1-marine-sediment-metagenome-genome-assembly--contig:-NODE-173-length-44792-cov-25.805463_pt1 | contig 44792 bp, 41 predicted proteins | sample MGYA00237870_ERZ529317 | MGnify/ENA primary metagenome ERZ529317 (study PRJEB26369, sample SAMN03142812) | marine sediment metagenome | biome: marine; feature: borehole; material: sediment... | reverse complement strand
AACTCATGATCCTACCCGATCAACGGGCCGCTGCATACCGGGTCCAATTTTCATCGTTCGTGGTGCCGCCCCTTGTGACGGCATGAAGCACTTCTACGAAAATGCTGGTTCCACCCTTGCATTTTCATCCCTCGTGGTGCGCCGTTGGTGGCGGCATGGAGCCCTACCGCCAAAACGCCAGTATCCCTATCACCAAGGGTGCTCCTCTGTCTTCAGCCTCTGTGCGGGAGTACAAACGACCATCCCGTCATCTCAGGAAGTCTTCAAACCGTAAAAATCAAAAGCGGTCATCCCTTTCCTTTCCCGGCCAGAAGCCATCACCTGGGAAACCATGTACTCCATGTCGTCAACAGTGACATCACGGCCCCCCAGTCCCGCCACAAAGGCATAGATGTGCGGAGCCGATGCCACACCGTAAAGGGCCGCCTTTACCTCCCGGGCCAGGGCGCCGCCCACACCGTACACCAGGTTGCGGTCAATGACAACCAGCCCGCGCCGCCCGGCCGCAACAGCCGTGATCTCATCTTCAGGAAAGGGTCGAAAACTCCTGACCTTCAGGAGCCCAATCCTTCGGCCGGCTGCCCTCATCCGGTCTACAGCCTCCCGTGCCGTGCTCACCATGGACCCCATGGTCACCATCACAAATTCGGCATCTTCGCACCGGTACTGCTCCGTCGTCCCCTTCCAGTCGCGTCCAAAGCGGTGAAAAAATTCAAGGGCCACTTCCCTGATGACTGCGGCGGAGGCCAGCATCGCCCCGTGCTGCTGTTCCTTGAACTCGGTGTAATACTGGTGGTCAGTCGGTAAATTCACCGCCGCCGGGTGGTCAACGTCCAGAACCGGCCGGCGCCTCAGGGGAAGAAACTCATCTACTACCACCTGTTCCGGCACATGAACCGGTTCACTGGTATGGGTCTGGATATATGCTTCGTAGTTAACCATCACCGGGAGCCTGACCCTTTCGTCTTCGGCAATCCGAAAAGCCTGAATGATGGTATCCAGTACTTCCTGGTTGTTTTCACAGTAGAGCTGTAACCAGCCGGCCGACTCCTGTGCGATAGCATCACCGTGGTCCGGGAAACGGCTGTGGGGAGCGGACAGCGCCCTGTTAACCACTGCCATCACCACCGGCAAGCGCAGCCCTGCCGTGTGATGAACAACCTCACTCATCAAGGCCAAACCCTGGGAGTTGGTGCCCGTAAAGGTTCGGCTGCCCACCAGGGCAGCGCCAACTGCTGCCGCCAGCGCACTGTGGTCCGACTCAACACGAATGAAGGTACCGTCCAGCCTGCCCCCGGCAATAAACTGGTTGACCTTTTCGATCAGTGGTGACTCGGGGGTAATTGGATAACCGGGAATCACCTCAACACGCGCTAACCTGACAGCTTCAGCCGCTGCCTCGTTGCCGTTTAGCAAACACAATGCCATGACTTCATGCCCCTTTCACGCCAGGATGCCCCTTTTACCTTCAAATTCCGGGACCATCTCGATCCGGTCCTGGCATTCATTGGCACAAATTCCGCATCCTTTACACAGGTGTAAGTTTATGGTCAGCTCTCCACCTTTGACCCGAATCGCACCCTCGGGACAGTAAAAAGAGCACAAGACACAGTCCTGGCAATCCCCTGGCTTGATCTTCGGCCGCTGCTCCCGCCAGGCCCCTTTGGATTTTCGGCTCATACTTCCGGGCTCTGTGGCCATTGGTGTAACCGGAAGCCTGTCACTCAACAACTCCCCCTCCTTTCCTCCTCCCAACAACCTCAACACAATTTGTACGCAAGTTCCATACCAATTACCAAAGGTAGACAGGAGCCAAAGGAAAATCGTCAACCGGATCACGAAAACCCCTACCAGGTAGTACAGGCTGACGGCGGTCTTGGCCACCGCCGAAAGGCATGACCCGTCCCAGCAGGGGCTTTATTCCAGGTTGAAACATCTATCATTTCACCTGTAAACAATGGTACCTGTGGTACCCTCTAGTTCTCTGCCTCCTTCCCTGCCCTTACTTGTTAAGCTTTCGCCACAAAGTGGTACGACCAATCCCCAGCCGCCTGGCAGCCTCACTCTTGTTACCACCGACTTCCGCCAGGACCTTTTCAATCACGCTCTTCTCTATCCTTTCCAGAAGCCCACTGGAGTCCTCTTGAACGTTTTCCTCCTGTTTTCTCGGCAGCCCACCACCAAGGTGCGGGTAGGTAAGGTTTTCACGAACCAGGGAAGCCCTGATTGCCGGCTCATCAGCCAAGAGAACCAGGCGCTCCACGACATTGCGCAGTTCACGGACATTCCCCGGCCAGTGGTAAGACTTCAGAATCTCCAGCCCTTCCGGCTCGATGGCCTCCACCCTTTTCCCAAACCGGCGGGCACATTCATCCATGAAAGCCCCTGAGAGCAAGGGAATGTCCGTTTTCCGTTCTCGTAACGGCGGGATAACCAAGTTGAGAACATTAAGCCTGAAGTAGAGGTCCTGGCGGAATTTCTGCTCCTCAACCATTTTCTGAAGGTCAGAGTTGGTAGCACTGATCACCCTGACATCAACCGGGATGATCCGGTCGTCTCCCAACCTCATGATCTCATTTTCCTCTAGAACACGGAGAAGCCTGGCCTGGACCTGGGCCGACATCTCGCCGATCTCGTCAAGAAAGATGGTTCCCCCGTGGGCGAGTTCAAACACCCCCGGCTTGCCCCCTTTCCGTGCCCCGGTGAAGGCACCATCGGCATAACCGAAGAGTTCGCTCTCAAGGAGGTTTTCGGGCAAGGCCGCACAATTCACGGCTATAAAGGGCCCTTCCTTCCTGGGGCTGACCTGGTGCATGGCATGGGCAAACATTTCCTTGCCGGTGCCGGTTTCGGCGTTGATGAGAACCGTGGATTCAACACGCCCGTACCGCCAGGCCTTGGCCACCGCATCCCGCATCGCCTCATGCTCACCCAGGATATCATCAAAAGTATACTTGGCCACGTGCCCGCGTGCCGCCAGCCGGCGGCGAATCCTCCGTTCCTTCCTCTGGATCTCCGCCGTTTCCTGGAAAGTTACCACCAGGCCCACCACACGGTCACGGACACTGATGGGAACCAAGTTGACGACCACCAAGTGATTCCCGATTTCCACGATCTCGCCTGACCGCGGTCTCCCGCCCTTCCATGCACGGTCCCAAACCGCTCCGGGAATGACCTCCTTAACGGACCGGCCGACAGCATCTTCGGCCTTCCAGCCACTGAGTTTTTCCGCCACTGAGTTGAAAACCGTAATCTTTCCCTCTTCATCTACAGCAATGATTCCGTTGTCCATGAAATCGACGATGGCCCGCATCTGTTCGGCCTTCCGCTGCTCGGCCGTCCTGATTTCAAAAACGCGCTGGGCCTCTTCAACAGCCTGGATCACCGCCTCCCGGCCGGAGGTAATGATCACCCCCTTCATGCCGTAAGACTCCGCCGTCCGGACCATGGCAATCTTGCCGATGATGGTTTCGGCACCCTGGTTCCGAAGTTCAACTATTCCCGGTTCAATCTCGTCCTGGCCCTTGATGACATACTTGAGAAACTCTTCGCCGATAATCTTCTCCAGGCTACGTACGCCGCGTACAACTTTTTCCACGTCAACGATGCCGATCCGCCCTCCGAACTCCTTGGCCTCGTAGTAGGCACGGAGCAAATCATAACCGGTAATCGGCACCTCAACCACCGGAACATCGATTCCTGAACGAGCGATCAACTCCGCCGTCACCCCACGGCTGATGACCACCTGGGCCCCTTCAGCCACCGACCGGCGGGCCAGCTCCACTCCCTGCCGCATCCTGCCGATGAAAACAGAAAGGGGGCACTCCAGCTCCCAACCGACATCAACGGCCAGCTTGCCCAATTCAGGGTAAGGGGCAATGAAACAAAGGTTCTCCATTTGAGCACCCTCCTCAAACACGTTGACCCCTCCGTGCCAAGTCTCCGAACTCGTCCCTGATCCAAGGAAGGCTTGATTCATAATGAAACATATACGACACACCTTCATACAAACCCTTCTGTCCGGTCCCCTTTTTGTCATTGAAGAACAGCCCTTTTATCATTAAAGAACAGCCCCATTAAAAACAGCCCCAGGTTCGCCAACATCAGAATTGTTAGCTACCAGTCATCTTCATTTTTTGGTGCTGCCGTGGGCAGAAGGGAGGAGCGGGAAGGAATTCGTAACCTCACTGACGAAAAGGGTCGACAGGTCAAAACCGAACCCGTTCCACCAACAACAACGTCGGGCAAGGCACCAGAATCCAAGAGAAAAAAAGAGGGTTTAGAGCAGAAAACAAGGCCACTTCAGTCTATTTCAGAAGCAGGGGAGTGAGGGTCGTCATGGATTGGAACCTGTTCAACGGCAGGGTTGAAAAACTCCTCCGGCTCAATTCGTCGGTGGTGGCAGTAAAGATGGTAAGAAAGGGTGAAGCCCCACCCGAGGGCCTGGGGGATCCACCACAGGATTACACCATGTGCCAGTTCGTAACAGCAGCCCGGGTCCACGGACTCAGCCTGCTGGCCACTCCAGACAATATTCTTTGCGGTATCGCCCAGGGAATGCTGGGACTGGATGCCCTACCCAATGTTGCTCCGCGTTTCGCTGGGGCCAGGGTTGCCAACGCACGGGCCTACCAAAACATCCTGCGCGACATGCCGAAGGTCAAGCAGGGAATCTATGGGGCCGTGGCCGTGGCGCCGTTGGAGGCCGCCTCTTTTGATCCTGATCTGCTCCTGTTTGTTACAGACCCGGCCCGAATCCTCCGCCTGCTGCACGGTTTTAGTTACCGGCGCGGGGAACGGGTTAACGTCAGAACCGCCGCCGAAGCCGGAACCTGTGGTGAAGCCATGGCTGCCTGCCTGGCAGCTGGGGAGCCGGCCCTTGGTTTCCCGTGCTACGGTACAAGGGCCTACGGGCTGGTGGGTGACGACCAGCTGATCTTCGCCCTCCCGGCGGACCGGGCCGGGCAGGTTCTGGACGGGCTGGAAAAAACCCATGCACGGATCAGCCCCTACCCGATCCGCCAGTTTCTAAACACACCCCCTTATCCCCGGGTTAACTTTCTACGCAAGAAGCTAACACCAGGGGAAGAAGAAGAACTAATCCAGATGCTGAGGGAGCGGGGGGCCGAGCCCGAGCCAGAGGAAGGATAATGTCTTCGGAACGAGACCGGCTACCCGTGGTGCCGCTGGGACGGGGTCCGGGAAAATAGTAAACCCCGCCCGGAAGTACGACTCGGGCGGGGTCTAAGATAAATCACGCTTTTCACTTCACCAAATACTAACGGAAGCGTCTCCTCTTTTTACGGGCCGCTTCCGATTTTTTCTTGCGGCGCACGCTGGGTTTCTCGTAGTGTTCTCTCTTTCTGATCTCGGCCATTACGCCAGACCTCAGGCACTGCCTCTTGAAGCGCCGCAGGGCGTTATCGAGCGACTCATTCTTCCCCACCTTGACCTCGGTCAAGCCATATCCCTCCCCTCCACACCCGGCCCTCCAGCCCGCCGGTAGGGGACAGGATGGCCAAAAAAATGCCACGTACGCATCTGAAAAACAACAGGTTAATTATAATTTGGGGACGGAATTATGTCAACAAAATAAAGGCTTAACCCGGCGGCCATTTGAAGGAACGCCCCCCGAGAAGATGAAAGTGAAGGTGAGGGACGGTTTGTCCACCTTCTGCACCTGTGTTGACCACGACCCGGTAACCCTTTTCAGAAATTCCCTTTTCCCTGGCCAGCCTGCTGATGACAAGATTAATATGGCCCAAGAGGCCCTTGTCCGCTTCACCAACCTCGGCCAGAGATGCAAGATGCTTTTTCGTAATCACCAGAATGTGTACGGGGGCTTGGGGGTTAATGTCCTTGAAGGCTAGTGTTTCATCATCCTCATAGACGATCTCCCCGGGGATTTCCCTGGCAACAATCTTGCAGAAAATGCAATCAGCCAATTTTTCCACCTCCCCCCAACCAACCACTAGTTGTTTGGAACTTTACCCAAAAGTATTCTATGGAAGCCACCAAACTCCTCTTTTCCCGGGTAGGTTCACTGAAGCCACTTACATAACAACAATACCGCCCCGGCCGACCTGCACAGCGGCAACCTAATGAGGCCGGTTCAAAGAGTATAACCTGGACCTGGTGATTACCGGTTTTGAAAAACACCCGGTTACACCAGCCAGGCGCACCCGGTTTTTGATCACCGAGATCTCGGTCGTATAAAGGCCGCGATTCACCATACGTTCAAAGAAAACCGAACCAGAGAAAGTATAGCGACGGGTCAAGCCTGTACCCTCCAGGATCTGCCTCCGGCTAAAGGCAATCAGGTCACCGCAAGCCGTGGTGGTCGGTAGGGAAAGGAGGTTCTTCCCCGCCACCAGCCGGACGGCGTTGTGCCCGGCCAAAAGGCCTGTGAGCATGGCCTCGGTATGGCCTACCAGGGCACCAGCCTTCTCACCGGCACAGAAAAGGTTCGACACCCCCTGCACGCGCAGGAAGTCATCCCCAGGGGTAATGGCTGCAAACCGAACCGAGTTCCCTACGCCACCGGCCACCGGGTCGTGAAAAGAAGCTGCCTCGAAGCCGCGAAGCTGCCTGAGCATCTCCAGGGGAAAGTAACTGGCCATAAGTTTAACATGCCCGGTATCCAGAAGGATTAGGTTCCGGGCAAAATCACCAATGGCATACTGCTGACAGGCCTTCAGGGCCAATGCCTCAATCTTTTGCAGCTCACTAGGAATTGGATAGACAACCACCCCCCTGGTTTCCAGCTCCGAAACAAGGCGGGAACACAGGGATTCCTTCAGGAGTTTACACGACCCGCTCATGGGACCGATGGTACCGGCCGCCGTCCGCCCCACCAGTTCCTTGACCCCAACCCGGGCTGCAATACTCACCCTCGGCCCGAAGGTAGGACAGCGAAGGATACACATGGCACAACCGTGACCGTAACGGCGGCAGTTGGATGGAGGTCCGGCGGTGCCAGTGGCATCGACGAAGACATCCCCGGGGAGAACACGTTCACCCCCACCCACCCTCACCAACTCGATCCGGTTCCTGGTGGTCACAACGTCGGTCACTCGACTGAAAAACCTCACCTCAACCCCGCTGGCCTGGAGGAGTCTCCTTACCGCCGGTTCAATCTTGAGGACATCGTAAAGGGTGGCATGCCGGTGTCCGGGGAAATTCACGTTCCGGTGCCGGCTCAGCTTGTCGGTCAAGAGGACCAGGTCTCCCCCGCCCATGGCAATGATCTCTTCCGCAGCGGTATAACGCCCGTTGTTGCGCATGATACCGCCCACCAAACCAGTGCCGAGGAGGGTATCGGTCCTCTCAAGCAGGGTCACTGATGCTCCGGCCCTTGCTGCCGCCAAGGCAGCCGCACACCCTGCCCATCCACCGCCGATCACAACCACTTTGGTCACTGGCATACCCCCTCAAGACATCTCGTGCCTACCCCAGGGGAGCTGGTGTTGTGTTTTCTATCCCCATCTCCTTCTATCTATAATTATTCTATTCAGCTGAATAAGACGTCTGCGAACGGTTTTTGTCCCGGTAACGTTCCAGGGCCAGGTCAATCAACCGGGTGATGAGTTCACGGTAACTGATTCCACTGGCTTCCCAGAGCTTAGGGTACATGCTGATCTCAGTAAAGCCGGGGATGGTGTTAATCTCATTGACAATAACCCGGTTGTCTCCCCGGGTGACAAAAAAGTCTACCCTGGCCATACCCGCGCAGTCCACGGCCTGGAATGCCTTAACAGCCAGCTGCCGCACCTGGCGCTCAACCTCGGGTTGAAGTGGGGCCGGAATGATAAGCTCTGAATCCCCGTCCACATACTTGGCCCGGTAATCGTAAAACTCGTTACAGGGAACAATCTCGCCCAGAATGGAAGCCTGTGGTTCGTCGTTTCCAAGGACACTGCACTCAATCTCCCGGGCTTGTTCCACCGCTTTTTCAACCAGGATTTTCCGGTCGTACCGGGCCGCCACCTCGAGGGCTTTTTCCAGTTCTGAGGGGGAATGGGCCTTGGTAATCCCGACACTGGAACCCAGGTTGACCGGTTTCACAAAACAGGGGTAGCCAAGCCTATCCTCCAGCTGCTTTACCACCAGCTGAGGGTTGTTCTCCCATTCTTTCCGCTTGATGACCACGTAATCAACAACCGGGAGGCCGCAATCACGAAAAACGGCCTTCATCACGGCCTTGTCCATTCCCACCGAGGAAGCCATGACCCCGGCGCCAACGTAAGGAAGATTGGCCATTTCAAAAAGCCCCTGGATCGTACCGTCCTCTCCGTAAGGTCCGTGCAAAACCGGGAAGAAAACATCAACAGGAATGACGGCATCACGGCTCATCGGCCCTCCTTGACGGACCTGGACCAGTCCCTTGAAGGAAGGGTCGGCTAAAAGCCCCACCGGTTGAACCTTTTCTCCCCTGCTCCCGGTCTTGAGGAATTCCATTACGCCGGGTCCCGCGAGCCAGTGCCCTTCTTTGGTAATTCCAATTTCCAGCACTTCAAACCGGTCCGGGTCAATGGCTTCGAGAACCGACACTGCCGACATCAGCGAAACTTCGTGTTCCCCCGAACGACCACCAAAAACAACTCCTACCCTGAGCCTCTTTCCCATCAAATCCCCTCCTCACAGGCCTATACTCTACAGGTATTCACCAATTTCTTAGTTTATCCCTTCTCACCAGCTCCCAGCGACAGGTAGCCCGCCTTGTCGGCGCAACCGTTTCCCTCCCCGGGGGGACGACTTTGGTCCGCGCTGTGGCCACCAGTACGCTAGGTCCCTGCCAGGAGGAGATTTGTTCGTCCAGGGTCATTCCTACCTGCTCACTTGTCTCCCCTATTATCCCACACCCGGACCAGGTCGTTTTCGATTCCAAGCCGGTGCAGTACCCGTCCGACGTGGTGTTCAACCAGTTCTTCAATGGTCTGGGGCTTAAAATAAAAGGCCGGAATGGGAGGCATGATCACTACCCCGGCACAGGCCAGCCGGAAAAGGTTCTCCAGGTGAATCTGGTGGAGAGGGGTTTCGCGAGGAACAAGGATCAGGGTGCGCCCCTCCTTCAGGGCGACATCGGCACAACGGTGGATCAAGTTATCGGCATAACCGTGGGCAATGGCAGCCACCGATTTCATGGTACAGGGGGCCACCACCATGCCATGGACGGGACATGAACCACTGGCAACCGGTGCCGACAGGTCATCAACTTCGTACACCCGGTGGGCAAAGGACCTGACTTCCGGCACAGAATAGCGTGTCTCCAGTTCAATGTTCTTCTCTGCCCAGGGACTGAGAACCAGGTGGGTCTCCACGCCGTGCTCAACCAAGGCCTGAACAAGACGGACGCCGTAGATAGCCCCGCTGGCGCCCGTGATCCCGACAATGATCCTCATCCATCAAACCTCCGGTTCACGACCCTAGCTGCCGTCCTTCAAGAGAACCGACATCTCAACCTCAACCGAGGCCCCCAGGGGCAGCTCTGCCACCCCGACCGCCGACCGAACATGTTTACCCCGGTCTCCAAAGATCTTGATCAGCAGTTCCGAGGCACCGTTCACAACCTCCGGCTGACGGTTGAAACCGCGGGCACTACTGACATAACCGGTTACCTTGATGACCCTCTCGATCTTGTCCAGGTCTCCAATCTCGGCCTTGATGGCACCCAGGGCATTCAGAACACACAGCTTTGCAGCCTCGTACCCGTGCTCAATGTCGATCTCGGCACCAACTTTTCCCCGAAAACGAAGTTCTCCACCGGCAATGGGAACTTGACCGGATGTATAGACATACCTCCCAACCCGCACGGCTGGCACGTAGGCCGCCAGCGGTTTCGGTGCCGTGGGAAGTTCCAAGCCCAGTTCAGCCAGTCTCTCCATCACACCCATTTCCCCACCCGGGCTGCAACCCGGGTTGTCACCTCCCTTATGCTCTCATACTCTACAGCTCATGATGACCCAGGGAAACAGACTCCCCTAGCCTTATTTTGCTCCCCGCTCCTTACTTTGACTCCCCGGGCCTTCAGGACTGCCGCCTAACCGGTCTCGCCCCAAAAACAGGCCGGTGCAGGCCTCTTTTTGCCACCAGCGAGAATCCCTCTAGCCACGGTATCTTTCGGGGTTAATGTGGGCTGCCACCACCACCGGACCGGTGGTCCCCAGGGCCTTTTGCACCGCATCCTCACACCCCGCCACCGAGTCCACCACAGTTCCGTGGGCCCCGACAGCTTCGGCCACCTTAACAAAGTCAATGGCGCCGAAATCCACCCCGTGGGCCAGGTAGCCGCGCCGCTGCTGGTTCATCTGGACCAAACGCAAGGTGTTGTCAACAAAAACAACCACGATTATCCCCAGCTGCAGCCGGACCGCGGTCTCCAATTCACCGAGATACATCCCCAGGCCGCCGTCCCCAATGAAAGCCACCACAGGCCGGTTTGGGTCTACCAGTTTGGCGGCCATGGCCGCCGGTAGGGCGTAACCCATCCCCGACAACCCGTTGGAAACCAGGAATGTCCCGGGCTCGTATGCCTTCCACGCCTGTCCCAAAAGCAGCTTGTGGGCCCCCACGTCACAGGTGGCAACACCGCTGCGAGGGATTACCCTTCGTACCGCTTCTGCAACCTCGTATACCGAAAGGCCCCTACCGGGTGGGTTGATCCAGTCGGTGACACGCCTCTTAACTTCCTCAAGTTCGCCAGTCTTCCAGGCAGTGTTATCGCTCACACCACCGGAAAGGGAAACAAGAAAAGCACCAGGGTCACCTACCAGTTCTACCCGGGGTCTCAGGTAACCGTCAACATGGGGAAGGTGGTCAATGTAAACCACCGGTGCCCTGGAAGGCCAAGGATGGATGAACTCCACCACGTCCAGCCCGACGGCCACCACCAGGTCGGATTCCTCAAGAATCTTGTTCACAATCCGGTAGCCAAACATGTCGATCACCCCGGCCCAGAGGGGGTCATCTTCAGGAATGATTCCCTTGGCCTTAATGGTGGTTAACACCGGGGCTTGGGCCCGGCGGGCAAAATCAAGCAGGGCTTGACCCGCACCGGTCCGGACGGCACCAAGACCGGCCACCACCACCGGCCTTTTCGACCGCGCCAGGAGTGCGCGGGCCTCCTCCACTGCCCCTGGCCCCGACCAGAAGCCGCCAGTTCTGTTACCCTCAGGGTTGGCACCACCGGCCCCAACCCCCAGGGTGAAGGATTGATCCCAAGGCGCTTCCTCCAGTGCCACGTTCCCGGATAACTCCAGGTGGACAGGTCCCGGACGCTCGGTCCGCGCCAGAACCAGGGCCTTGGAAACCATGTCCCCGGCCCTCGCCGCCGTGATGGTCGCCGACCACTTGGTAACCGGTCGGTAGAGGGCAACCGCATCCACCACCTGGTGGGTGGCAATCCCCCGGTCACCGCTCGATACCTGTCCCGTAAAGGCCAGCATCGGCGACCGGTCCAGGTAGGCATGGGCAACCCCAGTAATCATGTTGGTAGCCCCGGGCCCCAGGGTCGAGATCGAAACCCCACACTCCCCGGTCAGTTCACCCCAGGCCGCCGCCATGAAGGAACCGGTAGCTTCGTGCTTGGTCAGGATCATTTCCAGGCCGGCCTGCCGGAAAGCCTCAATCAAGGCCACAACTTCGCCACCCGGGTAGCCAAAAACGTACCTGGTACCGGCTGATTTCAAGATTCGGGCCACAACTTCCCCCGTGGTCATCCCCTCCAAGGTCAATACCCTCCCCTCAACAAAAAAACTACTTCTCGACGCGGCCTGAGCACCTGCGGCACGACACACGACGGCACGGGCCTTCCTTCGCCTCACGCGCACCCCATGCTTATCATGAACCTCGGCTGCTCCAGGCCGCAGCAAAACTCGCCCTCCGGGCTCAAAGGAGTGGCTGCAACCGCCTTGTTCCTGGTTTTCATCTTCCATGGTGCCGCCCTGTAAGGAGCAACAGTCCGGGTCCCTCCCAATCAGGACCCTCTCGCCAAAGGCCACATCCTCCAGCACGAGAAGCCAGCTGGAGAGCAGCCGCAAACCGGAAAGAACCAATGACGAGAATGTCGTGGTAATAGATGGTTAATCTGGAAGCTGTAAGTAAGGTCTTCGACGCGACCTGCGCGACATCCTCCTGACCCCGGGGGATTCAAGAACAAGGGGATTGAGCACCGGGGACAACGGTTCCCCTCAGGCCGTCCTTGGTGGCAGCAGTCACCAGCACCCGGACAAGACTGTTCGGCTTGAGGCCCATCTTGCCCCGGGCAACCACCCGCAGGTAGTTATCAGTCAGGCCTTCCCCTACTAGACACCCTTCGCCGCACTCCTCATCTTCCCGGGTCTGTTCCACCAGAACCTGAACCGTCTCGCCCACAAACCTCTGACCAAACCGGAGTGCCAGTTTTTCCCCCAGGGCAATCACCAGCTGGCTGCGACGCTCCTTTTCCCGGGCTGGTACCCGCCCGGTCATCCTGGCCGCCGGTGTCCCTCTCCGGGGCGAATACTTGAAGACATGGAGGCGGCTGAAGGCCATCTGCCCTACAAATTTAAGGGTATCCTCCAGATCTTCCTCGGTCTCTCCAGGAAACCCCACCATGACATCTGTAGTGATCCCCACTTCAGGAACCTGGTCGCGTACCCCCTCGATCACCCGGGCGTAGTCCGCGGTCCGGTAGGGCCTGTTCATCCGTTTCAGTATCCGGTCAGAACCACTCTGCAGGGGGATGTGAAGGTGACGGCAAACCTTGGGCAGGTTCTTCACCCCTTGAATCAGCTCCTCGTCAACCTCTGTCGGTTCCACCGAGCTGAGCCTGATTCGTTCCAGTCCGGGGACCGGGTGGATCCTGTGCAGGAGGGCAGCCAGGGTATGGCGGGGGTGCAGGTCCCGGCCGTAAGCTCCCAGGTGAATCCCGGTAAGAACCACTTCGCGGTACCCTGCCTCAACCAACCTCTTGATCTCCTCTGTTACCTTCTCCGGCTCACGACTTCGCATGGGTCCCCGGGCATACGGGATGATGCAGTAAGAACAGAACTGGGTACATCCCTCCTGAATCTTGACCGTGGCCCGTGTCCGTCCTTCGAAGGCACCGATGGGGGTCTCCTCGAAATCCCTGATCTTCATCACGTCACCTACGGCCACCACGGGGCCCTCAGCTTCGGCAGCCTCTTCCAGGAGCTCAAAGATGCGTCCTTTCTGCCCAGTCCCTACCACCAGGTTCACCCCCGGGATCTTCCGCACCTCCTCCTGAGCCACCTGGGGGTAACACCCGACCACCACGATCAGGGCCTCTGGGTGTTCTCGCCGGAGCCTCTTCACCATCTGGCGGGACTTCTGCTCTCCCCGACCGGTAACAGCACAGGTGTTGATGACGTAAACATCGGCCTCGGTCCTCCAATCCACGATCTCGTAACCACGCCGGCAAAACTGTTCCACAAGGGCCTCTGTGTCATACTGATTGACCTTGCAGCCCAGGGTATAGAATGCAGCCTTAGCCACCAGATCCCCCCCCGAGATCGGCAAGTTCGTACAGAACCATGGTAATGGCCGCCAGGCTGGCAGTCTCGGCCCGCAGGATCCGCGGCCCCAGGGAGACGGGAATGACACCGGCTTCTTGGGCCAGGTCCACTTCTGCCTGGGTAAACCCACCTTCCGGCCCGATGAAGAGGTTGACCCGGCTGGGCCGCCCCCCCTGGCGTAAAAATCCTTTCAGGGAACGGCAGTCTTCCTCCTCCCAGGGGATCAAGGACAACTCGGACCCGGGAAAGACGTATTTCTCAAGGGCCTCTTCAAAAGTGACCACTTCACCTACCACTGGGCTGAAGGTACGGCGGCACTGTTCTGCCGCCTCCCGGGCGATCCGCTGCCACCTCTCCCTTTTTTCGTCGGCCTTTTTCTCTTCCAGGTTAACGATGGTTCTCTCCGTGACCACCGGTACAATCCTGGATACACCAAGCTCAGTGCCCTTTTGAACAATAAAGTCCATCTTTTTTGACTTGGGAAGCCCCTGGAGCAGGGTGACTTGAAGCCCGGGCTCCACCCTGGTACGTCTCGTTTCAATGATCCTACCCACCACCGACCGCGGGCTCCAGAGGGTGATTTCCACCGTATGCTCACGGCCACCAGGGTCAATAGCGATAAACCGGTCGCCAGACCTCATCCTGAGGACGGTAACAATATGGTGGACATCGTCACCGCGGATGACCACTGATCCTTCACGCACATCTTTGTCAGATACAAAAAACCTCTTCATATCCCTTCACCTTTTCGGCCCCGAACGGCCACCCATTCTCCCCCTGTTCCATCCCCCTGTTCCACCCCTTCGACCACGTACCCACAACCAGAGAACCCTGTGAAAACCTCAGGCAGACGTCCCCGGATGGTTCCTGCAGATATGAAAAGACCCCATTTTTTACACCAGGGGGACCGCTCCGGCCAGCCTGAGGTTCAAACAAGGTACTAGTGTACGCTGGAAACCAGGAGTGGTTGTGGCATCTGCCAACTTCACAGGCACAATTCGGGACAGGCCGGTAATAAAAAAAGCGAGCAAGGAACTGCCACAGCCCGCATAACTCGAGTCACACTGCCACTACCCTCCCAGGGCATCCCTCATCTTCTGGAAAAACCCCTTTTCATCTGAACCAACGGGTTCCTTACGCAGCCGGGCGAATTCCCGAAGGAGTTCCTTTTCCTTTTTGCTGAGCTTTGTGGGGGTCTTGACCTTCACCTTTACGTAGTGATCCCCACGTCCACCGCCGCGCAGGTGAGGGATCCCCTTTCCCCTCAGGCGGAAGGTCGTTCCATGCTGGGTACCCTCCGGGATCTTCAACTCAGCCTTTCCACCCAGGGTAGGAATCTCGATCTCTGTCCCGAGGGCCGCCTGGGCCAAACCAACTTCCACTTCACTCAATATATTATGCCCCTGCCGCTCGAATAACGGGTGGGGCTTGACGGTAACGAAAACATACAGGTCGCCGGGGGGACCTCCACGGATACCGGCCTCGCCTCCTCCGCCGATACGCAGGCGCGAACCATCGTCCACCCCAGCCGGGATTTTCACCTTTATCTTCCGCGTCCGGCGCACCCTGCCGTTTCCACCACATTCGGGGCAGGGGGATTCGATAACCCAACCTTCCCCTCCGCAACGCTCACAGGTCCTGATATTTACAAACTGGCCGAAAGGTGTCCGCTGGGTGGTTCGCACCTGGCCGGTACCACCGCAAGCAGTACAGGCGGACGGCGTCGTTCCCGGCCTGGCCCCGGTCCCGTCGCAAGTTGGACACTTCTCCGTCCGCGGCACCCTGATTTCTTTCTCTGTACCAAAGGCGGCCTCCTCAAAGGTAATTTCGAGGTCAAACCTCAGGTCATTTCCGCGTTCCGGCCCGCGGCGGGTCTGGGCCCGCTGGCCTGAAGACATACCCCCGAAAAACATGTCAAAGATATCATCAAAGCCGGTACCGAAACCGCCAAAGCCACCCTCGCCAAAACCGCCAAACCCGCCCGGATCAAAACCAGTCTGAGTCCCGGCGTGGCCAAACTGGTCGTAACGGCTACGTTTCTCAGGGTCGCTCAAGACCTCGTAGGCTTCATTGACCTCTTTGAATTTTTCTTCAGCATTGGGATCGTCGGGGTTGGCATCCGGGTGGTACTTGCGAGCCAGTTTCCGGTACGCTTTCCTAATTTCCGACTCGGAAGCGTTCCTGGGCACCCCGAGAATTTCATAGTAATCCCTTTTGTTCATTGAGGATCTTCCGTTCCTGAGTCATTTTCAAGCTTCCTTGGCTTCATCGTCCTTCATTTCGTAATCGGCGTCAACCACGTTGTCCTTATCCTGAACCCCAGAGGAAGTGCCGGAACCTGCCTGGTTCGAAGTACCCTGGGCCTGTTCGGTGGTTCCAGCCTTGGCACCCTGGCTCCCGGCCTGAGCGTAAACCTTGGAGGAGAGCTCGTAGAGAGTCTCTGACAGTGCTTCGGAAGCCGACTTGATCTTCTCCACGTCGTTCCCCTTCAGGGCATCCTTCACCTTCTCCATGGCGGCCCGAACTTTGTCCGCCTGAGCCTGATCAACCTTGTCACCAAGGTCTTTCAAGGTTCTCTCGGCACTGTAGACCAGGGCATCAGCATTATTCCGGGCCTCCACCGCTTCCTTCTTCTTCTTGTCTTCCTCGGCGTGAGCCTCCGCTTCTTTTACCATCCGCTTGATTTCCTCTTCCGACAGGCCGCTGCTGGACTTGATGGTGACTTTCTGTTCCTTCCCAGTTCCGAGGTCCTTGGCCGAGACGTTGACAATCCCGTTGACATCAATGTTGAAGGAAACCTCAATTTGGGGTACACCCCGAGGAGCAGGCGGAATCCCGGACAGGATAAACCGGCCCAGGGTCTTGTTATCTGCCGCCATGGGCCTCTCACCCTGGAGAACATGAATTTCAACGCTTGTTTGGTTATCTGCTGCCGTAGAGAAAACCTGGCTCTTAGAGGTGGGAATCGTGGTGTTCCGCTCGATCAGCTTGGTAAAGACACCACCCAGGGTTTCGATCCCCAGGGAGAGCGGTGTCACATCCAGCAAAAGGACATCCTTAACTTCGCCCGCCAGGACACCGGCCTGGATGGCCGCCCCCAGGGCCACCACCTCGTCGGGGTTAATCCCCTTGAAGGGTTCCTTCCCAAGGATCTTCTTGACAGCCTCCTGAACCGCCGGGATCCTGGTGGAACCCCCCACTAGGACCACCTTATCAATATCTTCTGGTGCCAGGCCTGCATCCTCCAGGGCCTGGCGGGTGGGGCCCATGGTTTTTTCCACCAGGTCGGCCGTAAGTTCATTGAACTTGGCCCGGGTCAAGGTGATGTCCAGGTGCTTTGGACCGTGCTGGTCGGCCGTGATAAAGGGAAGATTAATATTAGTCTGTAGAACACTGGAAAGCTCAATTTTTGCCTTCTCGGCTGCCTCCTTCAGCCTCTGCAGGGCCATCCGGTCCTTACGGAGGTCAATCCCGTGTTCTTTCTTGAATTCTTCTGCTACGTAGTCAATAATCCTCTCATCAAAATCATCACCACCTAGACGGTTATTCCCACTGGTGGCCTTGACCTCGAAGACACCATCTCCCAGTTCGAGGATGGAAACATCAAAGGTTCCACCCCCCAGGTCGAAGACCAGGATGGTTTGCTCCTCTTCTTTATCCAAGCCATAGGCCAGGGAAGCTGCCGTGGGCTCGTTGATGATCCTCAGGACCTCCAGTCCTGCAATCTTTCCTGCATCTTTGGTTGCCTGCCGCTGGCTGTCCGTAAAGTACGCCGGAACAGTGATCACAGCCTGCTTGACCTCTTCACCCAGGTAGCTCTCGGCATCCTGCTTTAACTTCTGCAGAATCATGGCCGAAATCTCCTGGGGGCTGTACTCCTTACCGTCAATCTTAACCCTGTAGTCGGTCCCCATACGGCGCTTTATGGAAATGATGGTACGGTCCGGATTGGTTATGGCCTGCCTTTTGGCCACCTGGCCGACCAGTCGGTCACCATCCTTGGTATAGGCCACAACCGAAGGGGTCAGACGGCTCCCCTCGGCATTGGTGATGATGGTCGGCTCACCACCTTCCATGATCGCCACAACCGAGTTGGTCGTACCGAGATCAATCCCGATAACTTTGCCCATCCAAATCCATCCTCCTTCGTTCAGAACTTACAGAAACACCGTGGTACGGCCCCAGGTGGCTGCATGGAGCGCTACTATGAAAATAGGATGCGTCCACGACAAATAAACAACAGAATACCAAAGGTCAAGCGACATCCAATGTTACTTTGTATCCTAAAGTCTCCAGGCGTTTAACCGCACGTTTGACGATAGCTTGTTTGTTGAGTTTATCAAAATAGTCGGGCCCAGGGTCTTGGTAGGGAGTTCCGGTCTTCAGCATATGGTAGATGGCAACAAGGATCGCATGACCGACAGCAACAGCGGCTCTCTTGCTTCCCCGGCGGGCTGCAATACGATGGTATAAAGCGGATAAATAGGTCCCTTTGCTTCGTGCTGCCCCTCTGGCCGCCTCCACCAGTGTGGCTCTTAAATGAGGATTACCTTTTCGGGTACGTCCACTCTTACGTTTGCCCGCACTCTCGTTATTACCAGGACAGATTCCCGCCCAGGAGGCAAGATGAGCCGCTGATGGAAAACGGTTCATGTCAGTTCCGGTTTCAGCCAGGATCTGTTCGGCAACCCTACGACCCACCCCGGGGATCTTATCGAGAGCCTTGATCTGGGGTTCAAAAGGGCGCATCCGCTCCTCGATCTCCTGGTTCAAGCCCTCGATTTCTTCCTCAAGGAATTCAACATGGCGTAACTGCCTTGCCAACAGCATCCGCTGATGAGGGCCAAGAAGTCCATGTAAGGCTTGCTCAAGCTCGTCCCGTTTGTTCCTTAACTTTCCTTTGGCCATTGAGGCCAGGAGTTTGGGGTCGACCTTACCTTCAACAATGGCCTGCAACATGGCCCGGCCGGATTTCCCTAGAATGTCGGTAGCTACATCGCCCAACTTGATGTTGGCACCTTCCAGGACTTTCTGGATGCGGTTCACTTCCCTGGCTCTTTCTTGCATCAAACTTCTACGATAACGAACTAGCTCCCTGAGCTCCCGTTGGGCCCGATCCGGGATGTAACTGCCACTCACCAAACCATGGCGTAAAAGGTCAGCAATCCATTCTGCATCTTTGACATCGGTCTTTCGACCTGGAACCGCTTTGATGTGTTGGGCGTTAACCACCAGAAGCTTCATACCGCTTGGTTCAAGGATGTTATAGACTGGTTTCCAGTAAACCCCAGTGCTTTCCATGGCCACGTGGGTGCAACCGGATTTAACCAACCAGTCACTTAACTTCAGCAACTCCTTTGTCATCGTCCCAAAGGTCCGAATCTCTTTGCCTTCAGGAGTGATCAAACATGCCGTCACTGACTTCTTATGAACATCGAGTCCGCAACACCGTTCGTAGAGTACTTCCATTAATCTCTCCCCACCTTCACATTACCGGCGCGGCAACCCTCATCAAACGATTCTACTACGCGTGCTTCCCAAAAGGGAGCGACATTTCGTGGTGCCGCAGGTCGCCGAGGTCACACTACTATGCGGGCTCTTGGCACCAAGTCAGCCCGACCTTCTTCGCCGGTTTTTGATGAGGAGTTATTCGACAGAAGCCATTTTCATCCTTCGTGGTGCCCCGCTTGCTGGGCATGGAGCACTTCTATGAAAATGCCACTACCTGCCTCGCCAGGGTTGCTCCTCCACTCGCCTTTCTATCCTCGGCCCTTCGGGTCTGCAGCCGGAGCGTTTGGTTCCCGAGCAACCCGGGCGTGCAACTCACGATACTACCGGATCAAGGGGCCGCTGAATACAGCTTCGAATTTTCATGCTTCGTGGTGCCGCCGGGGCGGCATGGGGCACTTCTACGAAAATGTCACAACGGCGCCAGCCCTCCTTCGCGGCGTCACCCTCAGCAGGTCCTTGTCAAAGACCTCGGCGGCTCCGGGCCAGGGTTAACTCACCCTACAGGCCCAAACAGGTGGCTACGGCGGGCCTCCGCCGCCTGTAGTTCCTGAACTCCTTGGCTGATCACCGCACAGGAAGCACGCGCCTGCCTCTTCGTTGGTACCCTGGTCCAGATTAATACACCGGCTTGTTCCGGTTTTCATCCCGCGCCTCCGTTTTATGGGCGTCACGGGCCGCAAGTCCCCTTTTTCCGGGGCAAACTCCTTCCAGGCCACCATTTCATGTTGGTCAATGAGACGTAGTTCTTAACTCCCGAATTTTCTGGTCTTCTACTTGATCCTCTTTGAAACCTTCACCAGGGACGGCCTAATCAGCCTGTCTCCAAGGCAGTAACCCTTCTGCATCTCCTCCACGACCATGTTATCGGCTCCCACTTCGGTTTCCACCTGCATCACGGCCTCGTGGAACCTGGGGTCAAAGGGCTGCCCTTTAGCCTCGATGGCTTTCAGGCCCTGCCTGTCTAAAACCTCCAGAAACTGCCTCAGGGTTAATTCTACCCCCTGCAGGAGGGCGTTACCCTCCCGAGCCTGGTGCCGGGCGGAATCGATAGCCCTTTCCAGGTTATCAATGATGGGCAGGAGCTCGGAAATCAATTCCGCCGTGGCGTAGCGCCGGGTATCTTCCCTCTCAGCCTGCACCCGCCGGCGGTAGTTGGCAAATTCAGCCCCGAGACGCTGGAGGTCATCGCGGTATTCTTCTACCAGCTGCTCCTTCTGTCGGAGCTCCTCCCGGAGGGCCTCCAGTTCCTCCCTGGCTGCAGTTTCTTCCTCCTTTTCCCTTTCCTCTTGTTCCCCTTTCACCTGGGCCACTTCAACCTCGTCGCCCGGTTCAGATACCGCCTCAGGTGTTTCTTCATCCATGTCTTTCTCTTTTTCAGCGGTTGAACCCGCCCCGTTGACTTTTTCGGCGGCTTCTCTTCTTACCTCTTGCCCCGCCACCTCACGGCCTCTGGCCTCTTGCCCGACGGAATCCCAGGCCTCTCTTTCCCCTGGCTTCTTTGTCAATGAACTCACCTACTTTTCAGCAGTATCTCGGCCATAGTTAGAGCCCGAAGATTCGGGCACGGCAGCGACATCTTCTAACTGGTAGCAAAAAACAAAAAACCAAAGAGTACAAAAGCTCAGTTGTCAAGGTATCTAGTCAGGATCTCACTCAGGTTCCTGGTCACGTAATCTACCACCGACACTACCTTGGCGTACTCCATGCGCCTGGGGCCGAGGACAGCGATCTTTCCCACAATATGGTTCCCAATCCGGTAGGTTCCCGTAACCAGGCTGCACTCACGAATTTCTTCACGCCGGTTTTCGTTTCCGATGGTCACCGTAACCTCGTCGTCAACATCAATGCTGTTGAGCAACTCGTAGACATCTTCCTCGTTCTCTAAAAGTCCGAGTAACTCCTTAAGTTTATCAATATCCTTGAACTCTGGCTGGTTCAGGATCTTAACCGTACCACCCAGGTAGACCCTCTCCTCATCTGCTGGGTCAGTCTCATCTTCCAATAGTTCCATAATCTGGGTCAGAATATACCGGGATCTGCTCAGTTCCACGTCTATGGTCCTCAGAAGCCCGTACCCCATTTCGTCCAGGGCCACTCCTTGCAGGTACCGGTTTAGAGTATCAGAAATCCGTTCCAGTTCCAGTTCATCAACCTCTTCCTGGAAATGAAGCCAGCGGTTTTCAACAAACCCGGTATCGGTCACCAAGGCAAGGAGCACCCGTCCGCCCCCGACCGGGATCATGCGCAAAAAACGCAGAAAGGATCTTTCCCTCCGCGGCCCGAGAACCAAGGCCATGTAGTCGGTGGTCTCAGAGAGAAGTTTGGCCGTAATCTGGATCAGGGCTTCCAGTTCCTTGGTCCTTCGCTTGTAGATCTCACGAATCTTCTGGGCCACATCCGGCGCTACCTGCTGGTTTCGCATGAGCCGATCCACGTAAAAGCGGTAGCCCTTATCCGAGGGCACCCTTCCCGCGGAGGTATGGGGTTGCTCCAGGTAACCCATCTCTTCCAGGTCAGCCATCTCATTCCTAATGGTAGCCGGGCTGACACCTAGCTGGTACTTACGTGCCACTGTCCGCGAACCAACTGGTTCGGCGGTGGAGACGTAGCTTTCCACCACAGCCTGAAGGACCAACCTCTTTCGTACGTCCAGGGTCATGGGAAATCGCCCTCTCTTGATTAGCACTCCCAGCATGGGAGTGCTAAAGTCCTAGTTAAAAAATATCACTTCGGCCGTTGAATTGTCAAGATGGGCCGCCCCTCAATCAACAAATTCCACGAGAACCTCGTTACTCAAACGCAGTCCACGGGGCGTCAGAACCAGTCTCCCTTCGGTGACCCGGGCCAAACCACGAGAGAGACTCTTTTCCACCGCCTGGCCGAAGGCGTCGGTAAGGCTGCATCCGAACCTCCGGGCAAAACCCGACAGGTCGATCCCCTCCCGGAGCCGCAGCCCCATGATTACGGTCTCGATCATTTCCGTCCGCGGCAGTATTTTCTCACCTGCTTCGATGGGAAGACGGCCCTTCTCCAAGAGCTCCTGGTAGCGGTTCGGCTCCTTGGTGTTTCGGAACCTCCATCCTTGCAAATGGGAATGTGCCCCGGCACCACAACCCAAGTATTCCCCGTTCCTCCAGTAGATCAAGTTGTGACGGCATCGGTACCCCGGGCGGCTGTAGTTGGACACCTCGTAGTGGAGATAGCCTTCCCGTTGGAGCCGGTTGGTGGCCTCATCCCACATCCTGAGTTGAAGATCGTCATCCACCGGCTCCAGGGTTCCAGCCTCAACTTCAACCGCAAAGGGGGTGCCTTCTTCAATCTTGAGACCGTAAACCGCGAGATGCTCCGGCCCTAGGCGCACTGCCTCGGTAAGGGTCTTTCTCCAATCATCGAGTCCCTGCCCCGGGATTCCGTAAATTAAGTCCAGGTTGATATTTTCATAACCGGCCTGGCGGGCAAGGAAAAAAGCTTCCCGGGCAGCAGCAGCGTCATGGAGACGGCCTAACCTCCTGAGCAAGCGGTCACTGAAGGACTGAACCCCGATGCTCAACCGGTTGACCCCCGCGGCCCTCAAAGCCTCGAGCAGCCCGCGCGCGGCAGTTCCTGGGTTGATTTCAACGGTGATCTCGGGCAAAGGAGTCACTGCCGCTCCCTGACCGGAAGCCCTTTGCGCCGACCCGCCGGGAGAGAAGATCCTGGAAATGGTGTTCAGCAGTCGCACCAGGTTTCGACTCCCCAGGCAGGTGGGGGTTCCCCCACCAATGAAAACACTTCGGAGACCAAGACCCGGACCCCGGCCTCCAGGCCCAGGAGAAGGCCCCTGCCCAGACACCGGTACCACCTCCACCCCCTCCCGGGGGTCCACGGGCTCAAAGCCGCTGTCAGGCACTAACTCGGCGCGAAGGACCCGGGCCCAAATCAGAAGTTCCTGGTTAAGAGCCTCGGTATAGGCGTCAAGGTCATAGGTTCCGGTCCCCGCAACCCCTTCAAGAAGGGGGTAGGAGTTAAAGTCGCAATAGTGACATTTTTTAAGGCAAAAAGGGATGTGAAGGTACAAACCAAGCAAGCTAATCAGTCCTCAAGACAGCCATGAAGGCTTCCTGGGGAATCTCCACGTTACCCACCTGTTTCATCCGACGTTTACCTTCCTTTTGTTTTTCCAGGAGCTTTCTCTTTCGGGTCACATCGCCGCCGTAACACTTTTCCAGGACGTTCTTCCTGAGGGCACGGACCGTTTCCCGGGCGACAACTTTGCGGCCGATGGCCGCCTGGATCGGCACCTCGAACAACTGGCGGGGAATGAGGTTTTTTAGTTTCCTTACCAGCTCCCGGCCCCGTTCGTGAGCCCGGTCCCGGTGGACCACAAAGGAAAGGGCGTCAACCGGTTCACCATTGACCAGGATATCCATCCGGACCAGCTCTGAGGGCCGATAGCCCTCAGGTTCGTAGTCCAGGGACCCGTAGCCCCGGGTTCTGGACTTGAGCTTATCGAAAAAGTCATACATGATCTCACTTAAAGGAAGGGAGTAGGTCATCAAGACCCTGCCCTTCCCCACGTATTCCATGTTGCGAAATTCCCCGCGTTTTTCCCCCTGGCACAGTTCCATCACCTGGCCCACGTATTCATCTGGGATCAAGATACTGGCCCGGACAAAAGGTTCTTCAAATTCTTTGATCTGCCCACTATCCGGGATCTGGGCCGGGTTATCCATCTCCAGTGTCTTACCATCAGTGGTGGTTACCCGGTAAATAACATTGGGTGCCGTCGCCACGAGCTCCAGTTCGTACTCCCGTTCCAGTCTTTCCTGCACGATCTCCATGTGGAGCAAACCCAAAAACCCGCAACGAAAACCGAAACCAAGGGCAGCCGATGTCTCAGGTTCGTAAGCCAGGCTGGCATCATTCAGTCCGAGCTTCTCCAGGGCATCGCGGAGAGGCTCATAATCTGCATTGTCAACCGGGTAGAGCCCGCAAAAGACCATTGGCTTCATGCGCCGGTAGCCCGGCAGGGGCTCTGGGGCCGGTTTATCAGCCAAGGTAATGGTATCACCCACCCGGCAGTCTTTCACGTTCTTAATGCCGGCAGCCACGAAGCCGACTTCCCCAGCCGCCAGGCTGTCAACTACGGTCATTTCCGGACGAAAAACACCGACCTCATCAACCTCGAAGGTGTGTCCCGTGGCCATCATCTTGATTTTTCGGCCCGCCCGGAGGGTCCCTTCCATGACCCTGACGTAGGCAATGACACCTTTGTACGGGTTATAATGAGAATCAAAGATCAAGGCCTGCAAGAACCCTCCAGGTCGGCCCGAGGGGGGCGGGATCCTGTTCACGATGGCCTCGAGAATTTCCTCCACCCCTTCCCCGGTCTTGGCCGAAGCAAGGATCGCCGTCTCGGGGTCCAGTCCAAGCTTCTCCAGTTCTTCCTTGACTCGGTCGGGCTGAGCGTTGCTCAAATCGATCTTGTTGATGACCGGGATGATTTCCAGGTCGTGCTCCAGGGCCAGGTAAAGATTGGCCAGGGTTTGAGCTTCAATCCCCTGGGCCGCATCGATGACCAGGAGGGCCCCGTCACAGGCCGCAAGGCTGCGGGAAACCTCGTAAGCAAAGTCGACGTGGCCGGGCGTATCAATGAGGTTTAGGACGTAAGTACGGCCGTCCCCGGCCCTGTAATCCAGGCGCACGGCCTGCATCTTGATGGTGATCCCGCGCTCGCGCTCGAGTTCCATCTGGTCCAGGACCTGGTCGGTCATTTCCCGTTCAGGTAAAGCACCTGTATACTCGAGAATCCGGTCGGCCAGGGTCGACTTGCCGTGGTCAATATGGGCGATGATGCAGAAATTACGGATCAAGTCCCCGGGAACCTTGTGGGGTCGAGCCACGGGATCTCCACAAGCCTGGCCCTGGTTCTGATGGGGTTCGGCTTTCTTAAGGTTACCTCTCACCACCTCGACTTGCCTCCTTCAAGACAGGCAGCATACCGTCACCTCACCGGCAGCTCTTCGGGAAAAACCACCTCATGCCGTCCGCCGTCCTCCTTCTGGAGGAGCCCGGACCGTCTGCGCATGCGCGTCCAATTCATTCCGGTGGACGCACCTGGACCCGACCTGGTTAGCAGTCCACGCCAAAAACACGCGCCCCTTCGAATCCCCCGCTGTTGAAGGGGGTCAGGGGCGAATCCTTCGCCGGAAGAATCTGTTAGCCTAGAAACCATGGCAGATAATTCCAAAAACATAAAACCATAAAAACCCAATACCGCGCAAGATTATGTCGTGACTGTATTATATCATTTCAGCCCAGGGCCTTCAACTTGGGTTTATCGCTATCAACCCTGACCCGGCCCCCGGAGGACCCCACGAGCCATGGGAGTTGAAGAAAGGGTGCTTGATTCTACGCACCGCATTTTGCCTTGAAGACCTGGAACTATTCACCCCGGGTGGTATCGCCAGTTCTTGGACCAGGTAAGACGAACCTGTAGCCCAGAAGGTAAACGGTCAAAACCCCTTCGTCATAGGCCAGGTCCGCCACTGCCAGCACTTCGCTTCTGGCTCCAAGCAGGTCCTTGACCCCGGTCTCGGTAACCCTCAAACCTAAGATGGTAAAAAAAATAAGCCCCACCAGAAAAGCCGTGATCAGGCTTCTCCGCCACCTTTTGTTGTTCCCTTCCCTTCTCCTTCTTTCATGCCTGGTGATGTCCACCACGACCTCACATCCCGATGTTCTTATCAATCCTGGGCCTCTGAAGCCTGCTGCCGGATGATTTCGGCCAAAACATCTGCCAACAACCTCGCAGCCCTCAACTCCTCCTGCATAGTATTTTCCGGTCCCCCGATTTCTAACAGGAGGGCCTTTGCGGAAAGGTCCTGGTTGTAAACATAGGCCTTGGGATAGATACCGTTGGAAAGCCCGGGATACTTCTCTTCCATCACCCGCACCAGCCTGTAAGCCAGTTTCAGGTTTTCCCTCCACTTCGGGTGGGGTGTGGCACCGGATTTCCCCATCCCAATCACAACCCCGATTCTGGCGACTGGTTCCCCGTTGATCTCTGTAACCGTCTCTGTGCGAGGAAGCGAGTCCCGGTGAAGGTCCAGGAGAAATTCAAGGTCCCCGTACTCTTTGACCATGGTCCTGGCCGTATTCCGAGAATGAACATAAGAACGACCGTGCCCTTCTACCAGGTCATGCTGGCGTTCCGAGTGGACCGCCCCGATCTGGTAGCGTTCTCGCAGGGTCTGAACGAGCTCCTTCCCCACCCTGACAATGGTCAGTTCCCGGTTGTCGGAATATGCATCAGAAGGTGTCAGGCCGGTAGACCCCAGAACAGGAAGAAAACTTTCCCTCGAATGAGAGTGGTAAACAGCAACCAGGATTTTCCCAGGGGGCCCGGGTTCACGGACTGTCCGGGAAGTCCCCATCCCCATACCTTCCTCCCAGGCTTCAAGACCGAAGGCCCCGGAAGAAAGGTTGGCTTCCCTCCCACCCCCACCTTGCGGGGCTCCTCCGGCTTCATCTCCGCCACCGGTACCGGTCTTTGGGTGCAGTTTTGGACTGGTAAACTCAGCTTCCCCGCTGCGGTCGTAGGCCGAACCACTTCGGAGCGGCTCCCTCCCGCCCTTTTCCCCGGCAGTATTCCCGGGTGGGCCGGGCGCAGGTTCTTTTGCGTGGCCCCGGGGGTCAGAAGCCCCGGGCTCTAGTCGGTAACCCAGGGCTAGGGCCGGTATCTCGGACCGGAGAAAGGTACGGGGGTCACGAATATAGATACTGGTAAGCAGGTAGACGGCTCGATCAGCTAGAAGGGTCGGTCGGTACCTGCCCAGGGGTTCTTCTGGGGCCTGGTGGTCACGCACCCCCAAGGCCGGTAACTCGAGAACCAGCAAGCCCTTTAAGACCTCTGTCTTAAAGCGCAAGTTCAGGAAGCGCCTGAGGACCGGGTCAACCAAACCCTGCGACCGGGGTCCCGCATCCCGGCCAAGCAGGTTTCGGCTTCCCGAGGCCTCCGGCGCTTCACCTTGCACGGCAAAAACAGGTACCGATGCTTGGTCCGGGTGACCGGACTGGGTACTTAACATCAGCAACAGGGTCAGGCCAATGGTGACCGTATAGAAAGCCAGTAGGGCCAGAGGGGCTTTCCCCAAGGGCCCCAGGCGTGCGCTGTATACCCTAACCCGGTTTTTGAAGACCAACGCGGCACACCCCTGTCCCGACAGGAAGCTGTAAGGAGGTCGTACTGTAAATTACTATTCCCCCCAGCTTCCGGGTATGACCACCACGAGCCCCGAGCACCCCAAGCCGCGAAACCACAGCCAGACCAGTCCCTAAACCTGGCCAAGCGCTACTGCCACCCCACCTGTTCTTGACCACGGCAGGCAGACAATAATCCCGGCTGAAACCGGGATTATTGTGCACGAAAACATCTGCCCGATGGGGTTGCCCTGTCTTTCCCAGCAACAATGCCAGTCAACCAGGACGGTAAACTAGTTCAAACTGGTACCTACTTCAGTTCCGTCGGGACGAAAGCATCAATGATGCCAATGACCAGGGCTGCCAGGACGGCACCGATAAGGGAAACACTCATCGTGGGAACGAAAAACTGAACCGACCAGATGACAACGGCCGAGGTCAGGAAACCAACCAGACCGCGGTTACGAGGTGAAATCTTGTCTCCCAGCAGTGCTTCAATGACATAACCAATAGCGGCAATCGCCAGTGCAGCCAGGAGGGCGTTGATAAACCCAAGTACCCGGAAACCGGGCACAAAGAACTGGACAAACATCAGCACCAGGGCGGAAACGATAAACCGGATGACAGCTCCAAGCATGAACTTTCACCTCCGTTCGAATTCTGCCTTCATATCATAACCCCGCCTTTACCGGAATATTCACGTTGGGCCAATCCCTGCTTGTCTTGCATTTTGAGTCTGTCCGTGTTAGAATGTCCTGGGCAATGGAAATTAAAACCCCGGGACTGCCCGGGGTTGATGCAAGAACCCGGTTTGTTGGGGGGTGATGAAATGGCCAATACCAAGACGGCAATCAAACGGGCCAAACAGGCAGCCGTCAGGACCAGGCGCAACATGGCAGTTAGATCCACGGTTCGTACGGCCATAAGGCACGTCCACCGGGCCCTGGAAGCTGGGGACCTAGATAAAGCCCGGGAAGCCTTCCGACGGGCAGTCAAGGTGATCGATAAAGCTGCCAGCAAGGGCGTGATACATAAGAATAGCGCCGCCAGGAAGAAGTCCCGCCTGGCCAGGAAAATCCAGCTCCATGTGACCACCACCCAGGAATAAGGACCAAGGAAGGATACAGAAGAAGGTCAGGGTGCAAAGGGAACATCAAACTGAAATAAAGGATTGAAGAATGTAGCACCGGGGAGAACTGTAAAGAATCTATAAGAACAACCAAGGAGAAAAAAGGGTCAGAGCCAAAGCGGTTCCTGTTCTGGACAGAACCGCTTTTTTGCTACCTGGGAATCCCCTTCGGGCTAACGGTATTCAGACCCACCTTCCAGGCCGGTACACAATCTCAGGACCAGATCTTCCAAGGCAAGTTCCGCATCCAGCCTGCCTGTCTTAATGCCCTGGTCGACTTCCAGGATCTCCTTCATGGCAGCCAGAAGTCCCGCCCGGTCGAAACACTGCCCCTGCTCCAGGTATTTCTCCACCACGAAGGCCGGTAGCCCGAGTTCATCCCCAATACGATATATTCCTTCCCCCTTGTCATGGAGAGTCCTGGTCCACAAGATCAACCTCACCTGGCGGGCCAACATCAAGAGAATGCGCAAGGGGGGTTCACCTAAAGCCAGCAGGTCCTTCAACCGCCAAAGGGCTTCACGCGTGTTTTTCTTGCCGATGTCATCCAGCATGGGGAAAATATTGTTCTCCGGGCTGGGAGAGACTACTTTCTCAACGTGCACCTTCTCGACGGTACCCTCTGCCCCGGCGTAAGTACATGCTTTTGAAAGTTCGTTTTCGAGCAGGTAGAGGTCTGAACCCACCATTTCCACCAGGTAGCGGGCCGCCTCCTTCTTTACCGTGTAGCCCTTCAACTTTGCGCGCTCCGTCAACCAGTTGACAAGCTCCCAGCCTTTGAGCATGCCGCACCGGCATGTGACGCCAGCCCGGTCAACCTCTCGAAACACCTTTCTCCGGCGGTCGACGGATTCCCCGGCCAAAAATACCAGGCAGGTAGAAGGGCACGGCTTTTTCAGGTACTCAAGCAGTTCCTTTTCCTCATCGTCATCGTTTCGTCCACCTGTTTTCAGGCCTTTCCGCTTTGACGCGGTGGCAAAGAACCTTTCCGCCTTCCTGACCACCACCAGGCGCCGTTCTCCCACGGCGGGTACAGTTTCCGCCAGGGAAACGATCTGCTCCATGGTCACCTCGTTGGCGTCAACCACTGCATAGTCAAAAACCTCGGACGCCGGTGGAACAAGTTTCTCTTTCAGGAGACCGACTAGTTCCCGGGCCAGCCCCTCCTCCTTACCGTAGAAAAGGTAGACGAGCTTTATTTTTCCCTGCTCGATTTCCTTCCTGACCTTACCAAGGCCGGAACCCCTCGTTCGCTTCATAAGCCGCCTCCCGTCCTCACCCAGTATCTTGCACCAGGCGCATGCATCTCTAACTATTTCCACCACCTACTTTGAATCCCTTCTCCTTCTCCGCCTGCCCCCTCACCTGTGGGCCGGTTCCTGCCCAAGAACCCAGAGGCGGGTCCCGTTGGTTTTGAAAACCACGGCACCGTCCCTGTCTGTGCGCATGACCTCAATCCCTTGCTCATTGAGCCTCTCCACAACGGAGCGATGGGGAAGCCCGTAAGGGTTCGAACCAACCGAAATGACCGCGTACCTGGGTCGCACCACCTCCAGGAAAGCCCTGCCGGTGCCAAGGTTACTGCCGTGGTGGGGAACCTTCAGTACAGTGCTCCTGAGGTCCTCGGCTGGTAGAGTCCTTAAAATCTGGTTTTCTCCCTCTGCTTGGAGGTCACCGGTAAACAAGAACGAGTACCTGCCGTAGCTCACCCGTACCACCAGGGAGTTGTTGTTGGTATCTGAACCGGTCCCCTGTAGTCTGGGCCGGCCGGGATGCAGAACTTTGACCTCGATCCCGCGCGGGAATTTCAGAACCTGTCCCTGGTGTAGTTCGGACAACGGGATGCCCTTGGTCCGGCAGGCTTCCACCAGGTCTAAAAGGCTGGGGGCCACCCCGTCGTCCTCATCCAGACTCGTTGGTTTTTTCTGACCGACCCCGAGGTCCACACCGACCTCCCCAACCCGGTCCACACCCACGTCCATCCCAAGACCTGGCCCCAAGACAAAACCGACCTTGAACCCTTCAAGAACGGCCACAAGGCCACCAATGTGGTCTTCATGGGGATGGCTCATCAAAACATAGTCAATACGATGTACCCCTTTATGCCGTAAGAAGGGCACAACCACCATCCTCCCGGCATCGTAACCGCCGTTACCACCATCACTGCCGTCACGCCTGCCATCAACACCCAAATTCTCACGACCACCACCGTCGATCAGCATCGTCACCCCACCCGGGAATTCCAGAAAGGCAGCATCCCCCTGGCCCACGTCCAGGAAGGTCACCGTCATCGTACCGGGAGGATCCCCCACAATGCCGCTCCAAACCCAGACCAGGGCCGCCACCAGTATCAACAACACCCCAGGAAAGACCGGTCCCGGCCGGGCCTTCAGCCCTAGGGTTGCATCACGGGTTTCATCCCTTCCAGCCCAGGACATGTTTTGAAGGCCAGGTCCGAAAACCGGGTCCATGAGCGGAAAAACCTCAGCCCGGCCTCCGGAACCGGGCCACAAGCCGAAAACCTGGGAGCAGAAAAGGTAGTAGGCGGCAATAAAGCCGCGGTCTGGAGTACCAATGTCCACTGACGCGAAGGGCACACCGGCAAAAATCCGGACTGACAACACAAGCAGGTCAAGGGGTAAACCAATCAATTTCGCCGCCAGGACACCCACCGGGGGAAAGGTCATGAGCGCGAAAACAAAGATCAATCCTCCACTGATCACCAGTCCCACGAGGGGAACAACGATCAGGTTCGCCACGGGGGCAATCAAGGAAAGCCGGTTGAAATTCCAGGTGAGAACCGGGGCCACCGCCACTTGGGCCGACAGGCTTACCGCCAGGGAGGTACGCAACCACCTGGGGAGGCCGGCCAGGTGTTTTTCCAAGAGCGGGGCACCGGTGAGAATGCCCAGGGTGGCGAGAAAGGAAAGCTGAAAACCAAGATCAAACAAGGAGAAAGGATTATAAACAAGGCAAAGGAAGGCCGCCAGGCCGAGAAGGTTGAGCGGGTCCTTTTCCCGTTGGACCAGGAGGGCCAAAAAGGCAACCATGGCCATGATCCCGGCCCTGATGACCGAGGGACGGCTCCCGGTCACCAGGATAAAGAAGGCGATGACGACCATCCCAACCACAGCTGTGACCCTGGGCGGGCAGCCCAGTTTCCGCAGGAACCACCAGAACCCGATACTGATAAAGCCCACGTGGAGCCCCGATACAGCCAAGACGTGGTTGACCCCAGCGTCGGTGAAATCACTTTTCAGGGTCTCCGGGAGCCGGGAGTGGTCTCCCAAGAGAAGACCTGAGAGCAGCTCAGCGCGGGGGGCTTCAAGGTAACGGTCCATGAGGGTGAGAACCAGTTTCCGAAACCTCAAAGCCGCTCCGTTCACAGGATTGACGCTGCCGCGGCCAGTTCTTGTGATCTGTTCTTGCCGCCAGGCGGAGATGCGGTAGTAGATGCCCCGGTGGGCCAGGTAAGCACGGTAGTCAAATCCACCCGGGTTGCGGCTTGAAGGGGGGATCGCAAGACGCCCGGTTACCTGCAGACTGTCACCATACTGGTAGGGGGTTGGGCGACCCGAGTAGTCCACCACCAGCACCCGGCCCCGGGATTCCTCTTTCCGCCTTTCCCCCGGCCTTGTACCGATAACAGCCCTTACCGACAGGACGTACCTTGTTTTACCGTCCTGTACTTCCGGTTCCGCCACCACCGTCCCTAGGAGGGTGACCTTATCCCGGGAAAGGTAGGGAGCCAGTGTCCCCCTCCCCATCTCCTCCCTGAGTCCAGCATAGAAAAACCCGCTCACCACCAAGAAAATAAGGAAGCTAAGATGGGTAAGGCGGCGGAAGTGAGCTGAAGGCCTCAAGACCAGGGAGAGGGTCGTCAGAAAAGCCACCAGACCCCATAGACCCAGGGAGTGGGTGGCAGCTAGGGAATAATACTGGGTCACCAGGATACCGGAAGCGAAAAAGATGCTAACATAAACCAGGGGGCGGTGCATAAAACCTTCTCTCCCGGCCTTGCAACTCCCCCCACGGTTAACTTCGTCGCCTGCCATTTATTTCCTTCTTGAAGCACGGGCCTTTTCTGACAGTCTCAACACTGCTGCACCGGGTTGCTCCTTCTCATCTACTGATTCCCCGGCACCTCTGCCTGCGGCTTAACGACCCTGCTCCGGACCTACCATGGGTGTGCAACTTCTACCGGTGCCACCCGGCTACCCCCGAGGAATACCTGTTCCAATCTTTTGGGTTAGTGGCCGGCACGGTACGGACAACCACTGCGCAGATACCAACCAGTCGTCACCCTTTATCCTTCTTTCACCCCGGAGAAACGCCCCCGGTACCTCTGCAACCACTCCGGGTTAGCCTTGGCAAACTCCACGAAACCATTGATACACTCCAAGGTCTCGTCACTGATGATGTGTTCAATCCTTTCCGTATCATGAAGGACATTACCCTTCACCCCCAGTAGCCTCAGAAAATCCTCCAGCATCTCGTGCCGTTTCAAAAGCAGGTTGCCCAACTTCCTTCCTTCCGAGGTCAGTTCCAGGATTCCGTACCTTTCGTATCTCAGATACCCGTATTTCGCCAACCGCTGTACCATCTTGGTGGTCGAAGGCGGCTGGACACTCAGCGCTTGGGAGAGATCGTTAATCCGCGTGTAACCCCTCTCCCCGGAGAGCCGGTAAATCATCTCCAGGTAGTCCTCCATGCTCGGAGTCAGGTTGCCGTCTTCCCTCTGAATGAGGGTATAGCCTCGGAAGGTGTGAAACTGCATTCTATCTTCATCCATGACGCCCCACCCCCGGTCCTGGTTACTACAATTCTATGTTCTTGGGCTGGATTCAGTTTCTGCATTCTGCCTCCTTCGCCCGTACCAGCTCACCCCGAAACACCGCCCCGCCGCAGCCGGAAACCCGGACTCCTTACGGTCCCGGCCGCTCTCACCTTTCTCTGCTCCAGCCCCGGCAGCCCGGCGGCGCAAAAAACCCTCCCCTCCCCCTCCCGGAAACCGTTTTCCATCGGAGGCGGGGTTGGCGGCTTGACCTGTCCGGATGGACCGTTCACTCCAGAAGTTAACGCCCGGACAGAATATTGTTCCCGGCCAACAATCTTGGCGGTGACCAAAAAAGTTCTTGCGTCATAATTTGTCTATGGATATCACTCTCAAAACAGGGGTGGATCAGAATCAGGCTGCAGACAGGAGTTGATATGATACTTCACCGCGTTAACAAGGGTCTACGGAAGACGGGTAGCAACTGCGAGAACCCCGGCGACGGGACATTTCGGTACAACATCGAGCCTGGCGCCGAAAAACCAGGAACCTGTACCTTGGCAGAGATTCCCCTTGAGGGGTGGGGAAAGGTGAGGAGCCTTCACCTCACCGGCCTAACTCGACGCCGGTTACTCGACCTCGGGATGGTTCCGGGGACCATGGTGAAGGTGGTTCTTCAGAGCCCGGCAGGGGATCCCAGGGCCTACCAGATCAGGGGAACCCTGATTGCCTTAAGGCGGGAGGAGGCCGAAAAGATCGCGGTAACACCGGAATAGGGCAGCTCAAGGTTCGTGCCGCCCCTTGTGGCGGCATGGAGCACGAGACCCAGTATGAAAGGAAGTTAGAACATGAAAAGGTTGTGCTGCAGGCGTGCTGCCCCACAAGTCCCGACCGGATCCCCTGAGGTGAAAGGCCAACCAGTAGTTGCCCTGGCAGGAAACCCCAACACCGGCAAGAGCACCCTTTTTAACACCCTGACCGGTTTGAGGCAGCACACAGGGAACTGGCCCGGCAAGACTGTACTGGTCGCCAAAGGCTCTTTCACTTACCGCGGTAAAACATACAGGGTTGTTGACCTCCCAGGCACCTACTCGCTCCTGGCCAATTCCCAGGAAGAAGAGGTAGCCCGAGATTTCCTCTGTCTTGAATCCCCAGCTGTCACAGTGGTGGTTACCGACGCCACCTGCCTGGAGCGGAACCTGAACCTTGTGCTCCAGGTACTGGAGGTTACACCCCGGGTCGTGGTTTGTGTCAACCTCATGGACGAGGCACGGAACAAGCACCTGGAAATTGACGTCAAAGCCCTTTCCGAAGAACTTGGGGTTCCAGCCGTAGCTACCGCCGCCCGGAGCGGTGAAGGTATACCCAGGCTCCTCAGCCTGGTGGAAAAGGTGGCAAACGGTAAGCTCAAGACTGCACCCAAGGGGGTGCAGCACACAGTGGACGCGGAAAAGGGCAGCACTGGGGTTCTTCCAAGGCTGGACGGCTTGGAACCCTGTGCTGAAGAGGAAGCGGCAGACCAAATTGCCCGGGCCGTCTACACCCGGGCCGAGGCTATCGCCCGCCGTGTCGTGCGCCGCCAGGCACCAGTGAACATCCGGTGGTACGACCGCCTGGACAGGGTCCTTACCTCTCGCTGGCTTGGGTTTCCTGTCATGTTGCTACTCCTCGGCGTAGTTTTTTGGATTACCCTTTCCGGAGCCAATTACCCGTCTCAAGCCCTGGCCAAAGCCCTTTTTTGGGTAGAGGCCCGTCTTACCGACCTCTTCACCCTGGCCGGCGCTCCAGCCTGGTTGCACGGGGTCCTGGTTCTGGGCATGTACCGGTCCATGGCCTGGGTGGTTGCCGTGATGCTGCCCCCCATGGCCATTTTCTTCCCCCTCTTTACCTTGCTGGAGGACTTTGGTTACCTGCCGCGGGTAGCCTTTAACCTCGACCGCTGCTTCAAGAAGGCTGGAGCCCACGGAAAGCAAGCTTTGACCATGTGCATGGGTTTCGGGTGTAACGCCGCCGGGGTTACCTCCTGTCGGATCATCGACTCACCGCGTGAAAAGCTCATCGCCATCCTCACAAACAACTTTGTACCGTGCAACGGCCGGTTCCCCACGTTGATTGCCGTGGGCACCCTTCTTACGGGCAGCACGGCGGCCACGGCCTCCGGCCTTGCCACTGCCACCGGGGTTGTGGTCGCCGTTGTGCTGGTTGGGATCGCTGCTACCCTTTTGGTATCCTGGGGCCTGTCCAAGACCATCCTGCGCGGGGTCCCCTCCAGTTTCGCTCTTGAACTGCCACCCTACCGGGTTCCGCAGGTGGGCAGAATTCTTGTGCGGTCTTTCCTTGACCGAACGGCCTTTGTCCTGGCACGGGCGGTAGTCATCGCTGCTCCCGCCGGAGCCGTCACCTGGGTCCTGGCCAATACAACCGTGGGAGGCATAAGCCTCCTGGCTCGTGCCGCCGGTCTCCTTGACCCCTTTGGCCGGGCCCTGGGCATGGACGGATTTATCATCACAGCCTTTGTCCTCGGCCTGCCCGCCAACGAAATCGTACTGCCCATCCTCATCATGGGCTATACCTCTGCCGGGTACATGGTCGAACTGGGCAGCCTCAACTCCCTTGGCAACCTCCTTTTTCACGGCCAGGGATGGACGTGGTTGACAGCCTTGTCCTTCATGCTCTTTTCACTGCTCCACTTTCCGTGCGGAACCACCCTCCTGACCATCGCCAGGGAAACCAGGAGTGCCAAGTGGACGGCCCTGGGGGCACTGATACCCCTTGGGGTCGCCTCTTTGGTCCTTTTTACCCTCAACCAGGCTGCCCGCCTCGTGGGCCTGGTGTAGAAGAAAAAGAGAAGAGGCCAGCGCGGCTCCCCCTCCTCAAGGTGGAACCCCTGGCCCCATTTTTCGCTCTTCCCTGTCCGGCCCGGACCGCTCCGCGCCTTCTTCTTCCACCTGGTTCCGCGTCCCCTCAGGCCTGCACCCATGGTCTTGCTCCGGGGCAAGAGACGGCGGTCTACCCCTGGTAAATCCAGATTAGGGACACTGTCAGCCCAAAGATAACCATGACCCAGAAAACGGTAACACCGAGCGGGAAACGGTAACGGTGTTCATCGTAAGGCTGCGCACGTACCGGCTCACTTTTCCCTGGAAGCCCACGAGGCGCCGACCTTGAACCAAACAATTCATTAAGCCTTTCAGCTGCGAGGAACGGATTGTTAAAATACGGCTTGCTCGCCTCCAGGATCAGAGTGCCTGCCTGCTCGGAACCCCTGTCAACCCGGTGTGTAGCGTCAACAAGGCGTTGGAAAAGGACCGCCAGAGGTCTTCGGTAGAACCAGTCGGTGTCCAGGGAGATGGTGTTCTTAACCCCGATTTTGGGCAGAAGCAACCAAAAACCTGCTGCCGTCGCCAAGAGCAGCTGGACCGATGAAACAAGGTGGTCTACCGTGTAAGGTTCGTAATACAACCTGTAGGGAAGCTGGTTGTAAAGGAGGGCCGGGAAAAGGCCGAACACGATACACAAAACCGAAGCCGCACCCATCCCCACGTACATGTTCAAGGGGATCTTCGAGACAGGCCTTGAGGCGCGCGCAGGTCCGAAAAACATGAAATACAGCAGTTTGAGGCTGATGCTCAAGAAGGTACCAACACTGGCCAGTTCCAGGAGGAGTTCTACCAATGGTCGTCTATCGGCTCCGGCAGCCGCGATGACAATCGACTTGCTGATAAACCCGTTAAAGAAGGGCACCCCCGAAATGGAAAAGGCCCCAATGGTGTAGAAGATCACAACCCACGGCATGTACCGCGCAATACCACCCAGGTCGGTGAGCTTCTCCCTGCCGGTCGCGTAGATCACCGCCCCAGCCCCCATGAATAAAAGGGCCTTGTACAGGATATGACTGAAAGCATGCGCCGTACCCCCGTTAAGGGCGAAGGCGGTACCCATACCGGCCGCCGCCACCATGTAACCAACCTGGCTCACGATATGGTACGCCAGCAGGCGGCGGATGTTGTTCTCCAGGAAAGCAAAGACAACACCGTACAGGGCCATGATCACACCGGCCCAGACCAAGAGTTCAACCCCGGGGAAAACCCGGATCAGGGTATAAACAGCCACCTTGGTGGTGAAGGCACTCAGAAAAACACTACCGGTAACAGTGGCTTCTGGATAGGCATCGGTCAACCAGGCGTGAAGAGGCGGGATGGCCGCGTTAACGGCAAACCCGAAGAGAATAAGCCAGAAAGCCGAACCACTCCCCCCTGCCAGGGAACCAACCTCCCAGCCGCCGCCGGCAATGTACAGCACCACTCCAGCCAGTAAGGCGTTTCCACCCAGCGTGTGGACCAGGAGATAACGAAAACCGGCCGACAGGGAACGCGGTTTCCCACGGTACCAAATGAGAAAGACAGAAGTTATCGACATCGATTCCCAGAAGACCACCAGTGTCAGCCAGTCACCGGCAAACACAACCCCCAGGGAACCTGCCGCATAGAGAAGGGCCGCTGCGTGCTCCCCGCGGTTTCTAATGTGAAGGGCATAAATGCTGGCAAACAAGGCGATGAGGCTGAAAATAACCCCGAAAACCTTGGAGAGGGCATCTACCTTGAGAAGCACCAGTTTTACAGTGAGCACCGGGTAGACCCAGGTGGTACCAGGCTCCAAGGACAGAACCGCCGCAAGGGCCAGGGAAGGAAAAACCACCAGGCTCACCCGGCGCAGCCGCCCAGGTAGGGTGGCAGCGGCAATGGCTCCGGTAGTGAGGATCAACGCAGGGTGGAATAGAAACACACTCATTCACCACCTTCGTAGTAGCGGTCGTGGCGCTGCAGCCAGCGGCTCCCGAGGATTTTTGCCCCCAGGATGAGCACCAGGCAGCCGATAAAACCAAAGACAGCGAAAAAGCCGGGCATCGTCTGCCACCAGTATTCAGCATGTTCCGGGTGGGAATAAAAGACCTCGGCAATCAAGCTGCCCAAGAGAACCAGGGCACCCACAACGAGTCCCATCCGTTGTCTCATTACTGGATCCCCCCAGCCGGCCCCACACCACCACTGACAATGCTCGTGGCGGCCATGGTTGCCAGTTGAAAGAAGTTTAGACCAATGTTAGAGAAGACACCCAGGACCACTGACAGCAAAGCCGTTACACCCAAGGGAATCAATAGAAAGGGTACCGCTTCACGTACCCGGCCCCCTTCTTCCGGCTGGCCGAAATAGGCGCGGTAGACAACAGGGAAAAAGTAGCCGGTAGTCAAGAGGGCACTGGCCGCCAGGACCAGGATAAACACTTCCTGCCCTCCCTTGGCAGCACCAACCAGCAGGTGCCATTTGCTTACAAAACCAACAATAAGGGGTCCCCCAACGATGCCGATGGAACCCAGGGTGAAGGCCCCCATGGTTACGGGCATCTGACGCCCCAAGCCGTCCATTTCACTGACCTTTTCCTTGTGGGTGGTGGCATAGATGGCTCCGGCACAGAAAAACAGGGTGATCTTCATGAAGGCATGGGCCACAATATGAAAGATACCCCCGAGCAAAGCCACCGGGTGACCCAAGGCACCTCCGAGAACCACGTACGAGAGCTGTCCCACCGTGGAGAAGGCTAGCCTGCGCTTGAGGTTTCCCTCGGCAAGGGCGAGCACAGAAGCAACGATAATGGTAAAACCGGCCAACCAGGCCAGAACTGTCCCCAGGCCGATGTCACCCAGAAGCTGGGGGCCGTAGACATAGCCAACGACCCTGATCACCCCAAAGGCACCGGCCTTGACCACGGCCACCGCGTGGAGCAAAGCGCTCACCGGAGTGGGCGCCACCATCGCGGTAGGCAGCCACCCGTGGAGGGGCATAATCGCTGCCTTGACACCGGTTCCCACGATGAAGAAGAAAAAGAGCACCTGGAGTACAGCTGCCGAGGCCTTCCCGGCCAGGAAACCACCCGGTTGAAACCCAGCACCAGGTGCGATGAGATGGGTCCAGATCACGGCCACCACGAGGAACTGACCGGCAATCAGGGTATAAGCCAGGTATTTACGGCCCCCGGAGATTGCTTCCGGGGTACGCATGTGGATAACCAGGGGATAGGTAGCAATGGTCAGGATCTCGTAAAAGATGACAAATGTAATCAGGTTGGCGGCAAAAGCAATCCCCATGGTAGCCGAAAGGCAGACCGCAAAACTGGCAAAATAACCGGTCTGGTGCCCGTAGCCCAGGGTCCGCATATAACCGACCGAATACATGGAAGTGACCATCCACAGCCCGGAAGCCACCAGGGCAAACAACAAGCCGAAGGGATCGACCCGCAGGTGTAGCGTCAGTCCTGAAACCAAGTTCAAGGGAACCGTCTCGAGAACTTGGCCCGAAAGGACCGCCGGAAGCATGGAAACAACGATGGCAAATTTCCCTAAGGCCGCCGCACCGGTGACAGCTTCCCTGAGGTTGGGCCAACGGCCTGTAACCAGGATCAGTCCTGCAGCCACTAGCGTAATCAAAACGGCCCATAAAGGTCGATAGTCCAGCACAAAATCAGGCATCACTGTGTCCCCCATGGTAACGCAAAGCTAATAATGTTTGTTACAACTTCTCCGCTCAGGACCCCCAGCATGAAAACTGCAACCCCAAGGACAACCATGGGCACCAACATGGTCGCGGGGAGTTCCGTGCCTCCAACTGCCACTTCATCCTCTTCTGCCGTCCTGAACCTGAGGTAAGAATTCTCAATGATGCGGAAGAAGTATACTGCATTGAGCAGGCTGCTCACCACGATCACAATTACGAAAGGCCAGGCACTGGCCTCAATAGAAGCCAAAACCAGGTACCACTTGCTGAAGAATCCCACCGTAGGCGGTATTCCAATCATGGAGAGGGCAGCAGCCACGAAAACCGCCATGCTCATGGGCATCCGACGGCTCATTTGGATAAAGCTGGGAATATCCCGGATCCCTGTTCTCCAAAATACACCGCCGGCCACCATGAAGAGGCCCCCCTTGACCACAGCGTGGTTAAGAATATGGAGCAGGGCCCCGGTAATCCCCATCATGTTTCCAAGGGAAAGGCCCACGGCAATATACCCCATCTGGGCAATGCTCGAGTACGCCAACATGCGCCAGAAATCACGTTGGGCAATGGCCATCAAGGAGCCGGCCAAAATTCCTACTGCCCCTGCCCATCCCAAGACCGTCAGAGCAGGGAGCACCGGGCCAGTTCCTCCAAGGATGAAGTAAAAGACCCGGTACAGGACATAGATGGCAACCTTACCCATCACCGCAGAGATAAAGGTAGTGACAGGTGCCGGTGCATAAGCATAGGTGTCAGGTAACCAGCCGTGTAAGGGAAAGAGAGCCATCTTGATCCCAAACCCGGCCAGGATAAGGGCCACCGCCACCACAACCGCCTGGGAGTTCAACAGGGGCATTATCCTCTCGGCCAGGTCAGCCATGTTCAGCGTCCCGGTGACCGCGTACAGGTAGCCGATGCCCAAAAGGTAAAAGGTCGCGCCGATTGTTCCCACGATCAAGTAGCGAAAAGCAGCCACAGTCGCCCGGTGACCACCCATGGCCACCAGCCCGTAGGTAGCAAGGGCAGAGATTTCCAGGAAAACAAAGAGATTGAAAACATCCCCGGTGACCACCATGCCGAGAAGGCCAGCCGTAACCAGCAAGAACAGGGCGTAAAAGCTACCCGTCTTCAGGGGTGCTGCGTCCTTAAGGTACGGGCCGGAATAAAAGGCCACCAGCAGGGCAAGAAAGGAGACCAGGGTAGCCATCCCTGCCCCAAGGGGATCAAGAACATACTCAATCCCCCACGGGGGAGCCCACCCGCCCAGGTAATAATGCCACCTGCCGTTGGCTAGAACATAAATCAAGGTACTTACCGAACCGGCGTGGGTACCAAGAAGGGCCACCAGGGTCCAGCCTCTCGCCAGTACCTTGGACACAAGGGCCAATATTGGTAGCAACAGTGCACTAACTAGGGGTACAAGAACGATCAGTGCCGGAGTATGTTCGGTCATTTCCCGAGCCTCCTGAGGACATCTGGTTCCTCCAAATCCCCGTAATGCCGGTAGATCCGGACCAAAAGCGCCAAGGCCACCCCGGTGGTACTCAGGCTCACCACCACTGCCGTCAGCATCAGGGCATGTGGGAGGGGATTTACATAGGCCTCGGCCCCTTCCACCCCCTTAATCAATACGGGCGGTGTACCACCGGCCTTCTGCCCTAGGGTCAGGAAGAAAATGATCACTGCTACCTGCATGATGTTCATGGCCATCAATTTCTTCATAAGATTCTGCTTGTTCAGAATACCGTAAAGGCCAAGGAGCAGGAGGATGGCAATGAACCAGTATTGGAGATGGGTGGATAACTGGGCCCACATAACTAGTCTTCCTTTCCGATCATGGCATAGAAGATGGTGAGGATTACCCCCATGACAGCAATCGTCACCCCAATCTCGATCCCAAGGGTTCCCATTGCCCGCACTTCAGCTTCATGCGGTCCAAGGGGAAGCGCACCGTAATCCAGCACATTGCCCCCGAAAATGACAGTCAAAAGACCAATACCACCGAAAATAAAGGTCCCAAGACAGGCCAGGATCACGGCACCCTTCCTGGACACGCCCCAGGCAGCATCCCTGCCGTGCACCAGCCGCACCAGGATCACGGATACCGCAAAGAGCACCCCCGCCTGAAAACCCCCTCCAGGGCTGTAATGGCCGTGTACCAGAACATAGACAGCAAACAGAAGAATAAAGGGGATCATGAGCCTGAAAGCAGCATCAAGGATGATGCTTCCAAAGGGTGGTTTCATGGGTGGTTCTCCTCCTCTTTAGTCGACATCCATCCCAGGATCAAGAGGCTCGCGATCCCGGCTGTAAAGATAACCACCGTTTCGCCCAGGGTATCGTATCCCCTGTAGTCGGCCAAAACCCCCGTAACCGTGTTTAAGGCCCCTGTTTCCTTGTAGCTAGCCTCGATGTAACGGGGTGAAACATGGGTATTTGGCGGTGAATCCGGGTCCCCGACGGCAGGCAGGTCACCCGCCGCGAAAAAAAACACAAAGGCGGCAAAGACCAGGACCAACCAAGATAATCTTCTCATGAGGACGCCCTCCTGCTGGTTCGGTAAATGGCCGAAACAAAGAAAACAGGAGTCACAACGCCGACCACGGCTTCAATGAAGGCCACATCCAGGGCACCCATCAAGGCGTAAAGAATCGCCGTGAAAAAGCTGAAAACCCCAAAGGTCACCACCGCGGCCAGGAGGTCGCGTGAAGTGATGGCGATGAAACCGGATACCACCATCAGGGCCAGGAAAAGAATCTGCAACCCGTTCATCATCCCGACTTCCCCTCCCTGGTCCAGGGCCGGAGTCCTGCCCGGTACGCCGCCCGGCACACGGCATGGGTGCCTGTGGGATTAGCCAGTAAGATAAAGAACGCGATGATCAGGATCTTGAGACCGGTCAAGGATAAACCTTCGTAAATGGCCAGGCCGGTTAAAGAGAGCGCCATACCCAGGGTGTCACACTTACCCACAGCATGCAGGCGGGTATAAAAATCGGGGAATCGCAGCACCCCGATGGTAGCCACTAATAAAAAAAGGAAACCCAAGACCAGAAAAACCCCGGCCAGGATGCTCATCCTTCTATATCCCCTTTCCGCTCGAAATACCTTGCCAACAGTACGAGCCCCATGAAACCCAGGATCGCGTACGCAATCGAGATATCCACAAACACGTCAACCCGGTGACTCACAAAACCAAGCAAGACCAGCAGCAGAATGATGTCGGTTGCCATAACCCCCAACCCGGTAAGGCGGTCAAAGAGGGTCGGCCCGCTGACTACCCGGTAAAATAAAAGAAGCATTTTAAAACTCAGAGCCACTAAAATGATCAAAAAAAGTTTGTCCATAAGGCTCTACCCCCAAGTCACCGCCTCTCAGATGTTACCTTTCCCTGTTCCTCAAAGACAGCCCCAACCCGGCGCTGCATCTCCCCTTCACCGACAGATGGAAGCAGGGAACGCGCTGCCTCGTCGGAGAGGGCATGTACGATATACTCATCCCCTTCAAGATCAACCGTGATGGTACCCGGGGTCAAGGTAATGGAGTTGGCCAGGATCATATGGGCTACCGAACCTGGTAAGGGTTTCCGGAACCGCACCAACTGCGGTTTAATGGGCATTCGGGGATGGAGAACAAGCAACGCAACCTGGAGATTGGCCTGAATTATCTGCCACGCAAGCCACGGCCAGTAGGTAAATAACCGCAGCCAAGGTAAATCCCACGCCGGAAGTCGACCGGCCCGGTCTGCCCCCCAGGGCATAAGTAACAGGGGGCGGGTTACAATGGTTACCGCCACTGCACTTACCAGCCCCATCAAGAGGTGGACCAAGTCGGTCATTCCCGAGAGCACAAACCAGAATATGAAAAGATTGGCAGTCAAAAGAAGAAAATGGATCAACTCTGACCCAGTACGATTTTTATTAACTGCATTCAGTCTTTTTTCGCTCATGAAAAGGCCAGCCCTCATGCGTTTTTTTACGTGTGGTTTTTGTGTTGTTTTTGCTGATTTATCTTCTATTGCAGCGAAAGGCCTGGCACGTGAACGCCAAGACCTTGAAGAGGTGCCATGATTCGACATCTTTTGACCTGTCAGAACACCATAGTATATTTGACGTTCTGCAACCAAGATCCTTCACAAAGGAGCAATCTTCTTAAAAGCAATCTTCTCAACACAACTCATGGACTAAAATTCGGATCTGAAATCAGAATCTGGTTCTCCATGCCACCTCAGAAGCGGCGACACCACGAAGCATGAAAATTGCAAGCGGTGTTTCGCAAAGGTTGCACGCCAGGGTTGCTCCGGAACGAGACCGGTTATGCCGCAGCCCCGGAGGGGCGAGGAATAAAAAAGGCGAGTGGAGGAGCACCCCTGGCGAGGCGGATGGTGGCATTTTCGTAGAAGTTTCAGCCGGACTGGACCCTTCGTAACCCCATTCTTACCGCTGTTCTCACGGCTTCCCGGAATTCATCTTCGGTTACCCTCCGATTCAGCTCCGGGTAACGGTCTGCTCGATATGCTGGATAATACTGTTTCATAATGTTCACGTAGGTATCCCTTGAGATTTTTTCGGCCAAGAACCGCATCACTTCCTCCGTTCCAGCCAGGCCGCCGGGAAGGACCAGGTGCCGAACTAAAAGCCCCCGGGTGGCCATACCGCCGGGGCCAACTTGTAGGTCTCCCACCTGGCGGTGCATTTCCCGCACGGCAGCCCTGTTGCGTTTGGCGTAATCTTTGACCCCGGAGTACCTGAGTCCTGATTGATCCGTACCATATTTCATGTCGGGCATGTAGATATCCACCACACCATCCAGCACCTTCAGGGCTTCGAGGGATTCATAGCCACCGCAGTTGTAAACCAGGGGGAGCTGCAGGCCGTCCTCTGCAGCTAACATCAGGGCTTTTAAGATATGGGGCATGACATGACTGGGGGTCACGACATTGATGTTCTCACAGCCCTGCCTGGCCAGTTCCAGCATAACTTCGGCCAGTTCCTGGGCAGTGATTGGCTTGCCGTTTCCTTCGCAGCTGATGTCGTAGTTTTGGCAGTACACACAGCCCAGGTTACAATTCGCCATGAAAATGGTGCCCGAACCCCCATGACCCACCAGGGGAGGTTCTTCTCCAAAGTGCGG
>ENA-OSAE01000172-OSAE01000172.1-marine-sediment-metagenome-genome-assembly--contig:-NODE-172-length-45344-cov-23.963126_pt1 | contig 45344 bp, 47 predicted proteins | sample MGYA00237870_ERZ529317 | MGnify/ENA primary metagenome ERZ529317 (study PRJEB26369, sample SAMN03142812) | marine sediment metagenome | biome: marine; feature: borehole; material: sediment... | reverse complement strand
GTTAGGCGACAGAGCTTCTTTCAGCTCATCGGCTCAGCAGACATGCTGGGCGAACGAAAAAGGACGGCTGCGAGCCGCCCCCCAAAAAGGTCAGATAAACAAACAAGCTGCACGAAACCTCTACAGGACCGCCCTTTCCGCCTTGGATTCTTCACCCTGAAGCCGCCCTGGAATTCGGTCGTGGCTGACCAGGTCCTCGTAGGACTCCCGCTCAAGGATGAGGTCAGCCTCTCCCTCATTCACCAGAACGGCTGCTGGGCGCGGGAGGCGGTTGTAATTGCTGGCCATGGAGTAGTTGTAGGCACCGGTGCAGAAAACGGCCAGGATATCCCCTGGTCTCGGGTCGGCCAGGCAAACATCCCAGATGAGCATGTCACCGGACTCACAGCACTTCCCGGCCACGGAAACCACCCGGTCCGGTTCAAGGTCAGCCTTGTTGGCCACCACGGCCTCGTACTTGGCCCCGTAGAGGGCTGTCCTGGGGTTATCCCCCATGCCCCCGTCAACAGCCAGGTAGGTACGAACACCCGGAATCTCTTTGATGGAACCAATGGTGTACAGGGTGGTCCCAGCCGGACCTGTAATAGAGCGGCCGGGTTCAACCATGATCTTGGGCACCGGGAGACCCGTCTCCTGGCAGGCTTCCGTAACTGCCCGCGCAATGGCTGCCGCGTACCTGGAAAGTTCTGGTGGCCTGTCTCCGTGGGTATAGGTAATTCCAAATCCTCCACCCAGGTCTAACTCGCGAAGAATCTTTCCGGCTTCCTCCTTGACTTCCCCCATGAAGCCGATCATAACCCTGGCAGCAACTGCAAAGGGCTCGACCTCAAAGATCTGGGAGCCAATGTGGCAGTGAAGTCCCATAAGGTGCAGCTCCGGGGCTGCCGCTGCCTGCCGGACAGCCGCAAGGGCCTGGCCGTTGGACAGGGTAAAACCAAACTTGCTATCTATCTGTCCGGTCCTAACGTAATCATGGGTGTGGGCCTCGATACCCGGAGTAATGCGGAGCAACACCCTGGCCCTGGTCTTAAGGGAACGGGCTGCCTCGCGGAGCATTTCGAGCTCCAGGAAATTATCCACCACAAGGCGTCCCACCCCGGCCTTCAGAGCCAGGCGGATCTCATCCTCAGACTTGTTGTTACCGTGAAAATAAACCCTCTCAGGTGGAAACCCGGCTTTGAGTGCCGTGTAGAGCTCACCACCCGAGACCACATCCAGTCCCAGGCCCTCCTGTTCCACGATCTTGCACATCGCGGTCGTCAGGAAACTCTTGCCGGCGTAAATAACCTCACTCCGGGGAAGGTGGGCTGCAAAGCTCTCGCGCAAAGCTCGGGCGTTCCTCCTGATCACAGCCTCATCAAAAACATAAAGGGGTGTACCAAACTGCTCGGCCAGCTTTACCGTGTCACAACCGCCAATTTCCAGGTGTCCCTCGCTGTTAATGGTCTTTGTCCCGTCCAGGACCACTTTCTTCCCTCCGTTGAGAATGTAGTTTGAGTGAGTGGTATTTTAAAAAACAAAAACCCGGCAGACGAGTGCCGGTTCTAAAACCTACACCCCCCTCTCCCTTCACCGTGAGATAGCGCACCACCGGATACCCAAGGGGAAAAATACCCGGTGACAGTGTTGTACCTCTTCGGCACAACCCCAGCCCCGGCACGCGGCCGTCTCCGGGACTTCGGCGGGGGCCCCTTTCCTCCCGGTTCATCGATGCCCTTCTCGACGGAAGTATTCATGACCACCCGCGCCTCTACCCCACCCCTTGAATGAAGAGATGAGGTATCCTGAACCATTTTCTGTTTTGTCTCAACATCCACCGGCCTACAACTTTGCTGACATAATAACACAGGGGAAAAAAGGTGTCAAGGGCCAAAACGGCCCCTACCCCATTCACATCTTCCGGGAGCCTAAGCCCTCTCGGCTGCCTCCTGTTGGACACGCTGCCACTTTTCACACCGTCCTCCCCAGCGTGCAGCCAGGCTGCCATCCATGTAAAACTCAATGATTTCACAGCAGTTGGGACAACCGCGGCACTCAAAACTTCCAGTCCGGTAATCAACCTCGCTGACCCCGAATCCCCGGAACCGGGTTTCCTCAGCACCGGCCAGGATCTTTTCCCGGGCCAGCATCGCCGCGCCGATGGCCCCCATCACGTGATAATAACGGGGCACGACAACTTTGGTACCCAGAGCCTCTTCAAAGGCTTTCACGATCCCGATGTTAGCCGCTACTCCGCCCTGGAAGACCACCGGGGCCAGGATTTCCTTCCCTTTTCCCACGTTATTCAGGTAGTTCCTAACCAGTGCCTGGCACAGACCCCGTATAATATCCTCCATGGTATGCCCCATCTGCTGCTTGTGGATCATGTCTGACTCGGCAAAAACAGCACACCGGCCGGCAATGCGCACAGGGTTTTTAGAACGGAGGGCCATTCTTCCAAATTCCTCGATGGCCACACCCAGCCGTGCAGCCTGCCGGTCAAGAAACGACCCCGTTCCGGCAGCGCAGACACTGTTCATGGCAAAATCAACCACAATGCCGTCCCGGAGAATGACAATTTTTGAGTCCTGACCCCCGATTTCAAGAACCGTTTGAACCTCGGGGACAAAGTGCTGTGCAGCCACGGCATGGGCCGTGATCTCGTTCTTGACCACGTCCGCCCCCACCATGACCCCGGTGAGCTCCCTCCCGCTCCCCGTGGTTCCAACACCGGCAATCTCCAGGTCAGGCGAAAGTTGTTCCTTCAGTTGCCTGATGGCTTCCTGCACAACCCTGATGGGTTGTCCCCCAGTGCGGAGGTAAAGGGAGGTGAGCACCTCGTGGGCATCGTTGATCACCACCACATTGGTACTCACCGAGCCGACGTCAATCCCCAGGTATCCGTTCAAGCTGCTCCATCTCCTTTCTCTGCCCACGGCGGCGCGCCAAAAGGTCCACGAAAGCCTCCAGGCGGGTGATGATGCCTGTTTCCGCGGAGTGTTCGTCCAGCATCAGGGTCATGGACGGGATATTGTAATCCCTGCTGACCGCAGGCAGGATACTCTCGGCCACAATCTCCGGCATGCAGGTGAAAGGGGCGATATGTAAGACACCATCATACCCACGGCGGGCCGATAAGACGGCATAACCCACCGATTCCTGCCCCTCCCCGCCCACAAAGCGGTTGAGGTAGGGTTTGGCTGCCTCCTTAACATCCATACCTCCCTTGAGGCGCAGAGCATCCAGCAGGAGATTGGACCGGATCCAGTCACCCAGAAAAAGGGCCCGGCACACCTCAACCCCCATTTTCCCCAACCGCTCTTCAATGCTCAGGTTTGCGAAAGGCTCCAAAACAGTGTAGATTTCTCCCACCAGGGCCACCCGCAGGGGTTTGGGTCCTCCACGGCGGGGAAGCGACTCGAGCTCATCCAGGGTATGGACCTTAATGGCCCTGATGCGGGCGATCCCTGACGCCTTGTCCAGGGCTTCCAGGGAGCGCCGGTAGACGGCAGTGGCCTGGTCGGGAAACACTACCCGGGGTCTTAAGTGGTGGAGAGCCTTTTCAACGGCATCGAGGGCCAGAACCTTTTCCCAGGCCAAGCGCAGGGCCCCAATGACCTGCTTCACAGTGACGCCCCCGTTCAAACGCCGGATCTTCTCCCACAGTTCACCTATATGGCCTCGGGGCGGTTCCAGGATGATGTATTCAAAATCATATCCGAGGTCCCGTAAGATTTCCTTCTGAACCTGGGCGTAGTAACCGAGCCGGCACGGTCCAACACCCCCGGCCATCAAGATCGTGTCGGCCCCTTTTTCGTGGGCCTCGATAAAGTTGCCGATGTTGAGTTTGAAGGGGAAGCAGGCAGATTCCGGACTGTGGCGAACTCCCAGGCTCAAAGACCTCTGGTTCGTCGGGGGCGGTACCACCACCTCAAGGCTGAGGTCCCGGAGGAGGGTCGCGACCGGTATGTGGAGATTGCCCATGTGGGGAAAGGTTACCTTCAACCTACCCGCCTCCTTCGGACCATGTCCATGAAAGCCTCAAGTCGCGTAACGAGCCCGGCCTCCCCGGAGTGCTCGTCCAGGTTCAGGAGCATGAAGGGAACCCGCCCGTTCCGCCGTACCCTCCGCTCAACCACCTCGGCCACCATGGAGTCAGGTCCACACCCAAAGGAAGCCAGTTGAATGATACCATCCACCTGGTGGTTGGAAACCAGGTACTTGGCCATGGCCATGTTCTTCCTCCCCGCACTCCAAAACAGGGGTTTTTCCTCCCTGACCGCCTCCTGGTGCAGTATTTCCGGAGGCACCATATCGATGGTGATCACCTTTCCTCCGAACCCCTCGACCCGGCGGGTCAGGTCGTGGTTAATGTACCTGTCGTAGATACTGTACGAGTGCCCCAGGATGCCAATGCACAGCCCGGACCGGCCGGTACCTTTCGACCCGCCCCGGCGCGTAAGCCTGGCACCGGCCAGGCACTCCTGGCGGGCCTCCTCTGGTGTCTTACCCTGGGTGAGCAGTTCACGGTAAACCCGGAGCCGGGATAACCCCGTCTTCCAGGCGCGCTGCACCCGCCATGGATTTCGGGTCAAAGGCTTGGCAGCTTCACGGATGGCCGCCCAGAGCCGGACCCGCCCCTCCCTGAAGTCAAAAGAGGTGTTAATCAGTGGTGGGAGGTTTGGGAGACCCTGCTCCACCATGTCGGGCAAACCGAGGATCTTGGGGCACGTGTAGGCCCCATCTTCAACACTCACCAGCCGGGGACAGAAAAGGTAATCGACCCTTGGTGCCAGAAGCCGGGTGTGCCCGAAAAAAACCTTGACTGGAAGACAGGTATCGTCTACCGCACTCTCCACCCCGAAATTGATGACAGTTTTGTTGGTTGGTCCAGAGGTTACCACCTCCGCGCCTAGGGCACGGTAAAATCCCTCCCAGAGGGGATAGTAATCGTGATAATAAAGGGCCTCTGGTATCCCTATTCTCAAACCCATGCCTCCGTTCACCTACACCATTATAAAGTTATTTTACCAAAAATGTCCTTCCCTTGAAAGCTTTCGACAATTTTCTAACCAGGTCCCTGGTACGGCCCGGCCACCGCCCTGAAAGCACCACCCACTTTTTGGGCACGAACCGAAACCAGGGCCTGGACAACCAGCACCCTCTGAACCGCACCCCGGGGGTTACTCAAGGGGCATGAAGTTGCACCTTTACTGGTGTGGGTCCGGGTCCCGGGGACGCAGGGCCGCCGGCCTGCGCCTCCTTTCGGGGACCGGACCACGGAAGATCACGCCCGCCAGGGCCTTGGCATTCAATGGTACAAGGGGCCAAAGGTAGGGGACGTTAAAGGACCTGGTCACCAACAGCAGGATCACGCTCACCCCGTAGACGACGATGAATCCGGTCAGCCCGGCCAGGGCCACCCCGACGACACCCAAAAACCGGAATAGACGCAGGGCCATACCCAGTTCCATGCTCGGGGTGGCAAAGGTGCCGATGGCAGCCACGGCCACGTACATCACTGTTTCCGGGTTGAAAAGCCCTACCTTAACGGCCATCTCACCCAAGAGGATCGCACCGATAATACCCAGGGAGGTGGAAAGGGCATTCGGCGTGTGGACCAGGGCCATGCGGAAGATAGTCAGGGAAACTTCGGCCAGGATAAACTGGACCCCAAGGCCAACCTCCCCGACCTGCTCTGGTCCGATGAATTTCAGGGCCGGTGGCAAGAGCTCCGGATGGAGGGCAAAAAGCAGCCACAAAGGAGACAAAAGCCAAGAAAACAACACCCCCAAGGTTCGGATCAACCGCAAGAAAGTGCCCACCAGAACATCTTGCCGGTATTCTTCCGCGTGCTGGATAAAGTGGAACAAGGTGGCAGGAAGGAGCATGACACTGGGTGAAGTGTCAACAATCACCGCCACGTGGCCTTCAAAGAGATGGACGGCCACCACGTCAGGACGTTCTGTATACCGGACAGTGGGAAAGGGGTTCCACCACTTTTTCTGTTCCAGGATGTACTCCTCCAGGCTCTTTTCCGCCATGGGAAGACCGTCCACGTCAACCTTTTTGATTCTGGTCTTGACCTCTTCCACAAGCTCCGGGTTAGCGATATCCTTGAGGTAGACCACGGCAACATCTGTTTTGGAACGACGCCCCACCTGCTTGAGTTCAATGCGTAAGCTCGGGTCCCGCACGCGACGCCGGACCAGGGCCGTGTTGAAAACAATCGTCTCAACAAAACCGTCCCGCGAACCCCGAGACACCCGCTCCAGGTCCGGCTCATCCGGTCCCCGGGCCGGGTAGGTACGGGCATCAATGATCACAGCTTCGCTGGCACCGTCCACGAGCAGGGCCAGGGGCCCTGCCAGTACCTCGTCGATAACCTGTTTCAGGGTATCGGCCCGGTTTACTTCCAGGTAAGTAATGTACCGGTTGAGGAGCTTTTCCACGATATTCGGGCCGATCTCCCTACCCTCCAGGGTCATCAAAAACTGCAGCAGGCGCTGGATGATATCATCCTTGACAAACCCGTCAATGAAAACCAGGGCCGCGTCTTTACGGCCCAGCTTGAAGCGCCGTACCAGGACGTCAAAACTGACCCCAACCCCAAGTTCTTCCTGGATGGGTTTCAAGTTATCTTCCAGGTTCTTCTTCAGGCTTACCTGGAGGTCCTCTTCCGCCACCCTGGCCACCCCTTCCTTCTTCCCAGACGGACTACTGGTTACTTTTCCCGTTACCCTTTTGCTCAGGGTCTTTACCCAGGATCATTTCCAGCTTCCTGGCGATCTGCTGGCTCTCGTTAATGACCTCCTTTAGCTTCCTCAGGTTTGTTTCCAACTCTTGGGTAAGCTGCATCTGGGCCTGGCCCAGAACCTGGGCTATTTCCTCGGTATTGCTTCCGGTCCCGGCGGTGGCCCCGCCCGCTGCCCCGGGCATATTCACACCACCCCCCAGGGTTTGAACCGGACTGGCCCCAACCGTGGTCACAGTTGCGCCGGGCTGCTGACCAGCACCTCCCACCGGCAGGCCAGCACCTGGCGAGCCGGAGACATGGGCCACCGTACCACCCTGGCCTGTCACCGGTCCCTGGGGCTGAACCGCTCCATCCATACCGACAGCGGGACGGGTTTGGCCTCGACTCCCGTCACCACCTGCACCGGCTCCCTCGGACCTTTCCTCCCTCCCACCCCGGTCGCCTGCACCCTCTCCCCCGGGCACTGCCGGCTCTGACCGTTCCTCCCGCTCGGCACCCTGCCCTTCCCCGCGCGTCCCTTGAAGAAGGCGGCGGAAATCAGGGGGTGGTTTTTCCCCCTGTCCATCAGGTCCTGGTGCAGCCTGCAGCCCCTGCTGTCCGAGGAGTTGGGCCTGCTGCATCTGCAGGGCCGTCAGGGTGTTCAACTGCCACTGCGAAAGCTCCTCTCTCAGAACCTCCCGCACCTGTTGGTCCACAACTTCCCGGATCTGTTCCCGCATGCGCCTGGAAACACCCACCCACGACACCCCCTGTTAAGCTATTGTTCCCGGTGCTGGCCTTTTTTAAATCCCCAGGTCAAAACCCTACTAACCCCGGGGATCGCAACCACCGGCCAACCTCCGGCAGAAAGCCCTTTCGGGACAAATCCTGATGCCGCCAGCGCTAAGAAAAGACTCAGGTTGAGAGCATGAGAGCAAGAAAGCAGACAGTTTCAGGAACCGAAGGGGAGAATATCCACAGTTCAAGGCTTCTTCAAAAAGCCCTCGAGAACCGACGCGAGGGGCCGGTAGACAAACTCGATGCCGTGGGTGGGGTTGGGGACTTTCATCCCCAGGGCCATGGCCACCGCCACCGTCAGTCCCAAGACCCAAAAAAAAGCGTAGGCAGCCAGCTCCCCCCAGAGGCCGCGGCGGATCATTCCGGGAACCTGGTAGAAGACTAAGACCAGGAACAACACCACGATACCCAGAACCACAAAACTTCACCTGACCTTTTCCTTCATGATCTGGCTGGGTACGGGAACTGCCTGCATCCCGGTGCGGCGGATCTTGGCGTCCACAGCCAGTTTTACCTCGAGTTTCGGAAAAAGGCGGGGCCAGTCTTTTTTCAGCCCCTTTTCCCATTCCCGTGGGAAAGCCCGAAAGACAGCTTCCCCGAAGCCAAAAACATCAACCCCCAAACGCTGGGCCTTGTCAATGGCCCTCCGCATCTCGTTCTCAATGGCCCGGGCCTTCAATTTCTCAAGGCGGGGAATCAGGTCAAAGGTCACGACATTCTCCGAAGTGGTGACCTCACAGATACACCCTTCTTCATCCACCCGGACGGTGATCACGGGTTTACCCTTTTCGAGTTCAGCTTTCACCTGGCTCCGCGCCCGGATGATTCTAAAGGTGATTGTATTCTGTCCAGCTGCACTATCCCCCGACTGACCACCTCCAGCCTGAACGCCGGCAGCTGGAAAACTGGTCGTAAGAACGCCCCCGCGGACCTTTCCCTGGACCCAGAGAATCCCGCGGGCCTCGTGGGGGCTGAACCACCCGGCCAGCCGGTCTCCACGAAAGGCAGCAGCCCCCGTGACGCGCACGTCAACCGGGGGTTGCGAATCCTGGCCACCGGAGCCAGGGGATCCCGTACCCCCAGTCCCACCGTCTGCCCCAACCCGACCCTCCCGCTCCCATTCGCTTTTGAAATCAATGACAGGGGCTATAGCCTGGGTGGTGGGGCTGATTAGGCACTGGAGAAAATCAGAAAAGCGTACAACAGGGGCCGTGCAGGCCCTTTGAACCTGGTCCATGATGCTGGAGATACCCTCCCCGGGAAGCCTCTCCAGGTGCATCCGGGCCGTCAAGACCTCCGAGGCACTCCCCTTGGCCACCAGGACCCAGATCGTGCGCCGGAGCTCTGGTTCACGGCTGATGAAGTCTAGAACCGGACCAATCCCCTCCCGGGCCAGGTCTTCCCCGATGATCACGGCCCGCGTGTGGCTGAAGAAAACCCTGCGGGGGGAGAATTCCCGGGTCTTCTCAACAGCATCGAAGACGGTCTTCCCGCTGATACTCATCGTCCAAGCCGCAAAGGGAGCCTCACCGGCCCCGCCCCCCGCACCCCCCGCCCCTATTCCTGCGCCGCCCGGGGCCAGCTGGGCCGGTTTGGCGATCTGGAAGGTGACCCGGTAGGCTTCCTCGCCCTGGGACCGGTCGATACCGATGAGGGAAACGAAGCCGAGGGTTTCAATCTCCCGCCTGTTCCAGCAGCCGGCCGTGTTGACCACCAGGAGCAAGGCTACCAGGCCCAGGGCCAAGTACTTCTTCACCCCTCTTCACCCCTTTGGCCGCGCAGGACCGCAACCAGAAGAATCACAACCGGAAGCACCAGCTCCATGGTCAGGCCCCAGAAGGGGAAAGTCTTGAGGACAAATTCCGAAAACTCGAAAGTACTTGCGAATTGAAGAATGGACAAGGCTACCAGCAACAAGGTGGCGGGAAAAACCAGGGGCCGGTACTCCCGCAGTCCAAAGCCCTGGACGACAACCAGCAGGGCCACGTAGAAAAAAACACTGGCCTTCACCGTCACCCCGGCCACCCAGACGGCCACGACCAAGGGGTCCAGTCCGGTCAGGAACCCGGCCACCAGGACCTGGCGCCCCAGGGTCAGAGTGGGTAGCAGGAAGGCACCCACCTGCTGGACACCAAAAATCCCCACGAGCCAGACAATGGTGGCCACCATCATCAGGGCAGAAAAGGCCACCGCCCCGGCCCCGATGGCACCGGCCTGGCGGGGTTTTTCAAGCTGGGGGATGATGAAGGCCAAAACCACCACCTCCCCGAAAAAACCCACCTGGGGCACGGCTGCCCGGATCACGGGGGTGAATCCCCCGGCCAGGGCCGGCAGCAGGTTTTCAAACTGGACTTCTTTGAGCAAAAGGAGGAGAATAAATGCCGGTGCCGTTACCAGGATGAGAAAAACGATTTCGTTCAACCGGGCCACAACCTCCAGACCCCCCAGGACGGCAAGGGCCACCAGGATCGAGGTCATGAAGACAAAAGCCAGCAAAGGTGTCTCAGGCATCAGGGAAGCGGTCAAGACATCACCGAGTTCCCGGAGCACCGCCGCCGCAATGTAAAAAAAGAAAAGGAAGTAGAGGGGAGCCACCAGGCCCCTGGTGATAATCCTTCCCAGGGCCTTTTCTGACACCCCAAACAGGTTCCGGTCGGGAAACCGGGCCGCCAAAAGGGCCACAACACCAACAACCACCAGGCCAACGGTGGCCGCGAGAAGCGTTCCCAACCAGGTATCGCGGTCCCCCTGAGCCACTGCTAGGGAAGGTATGAACAAGATCAGGGTGGCCACAATAGTGGTCGAAAGAAGCAGAAAAGCCTGGCGGCCGTTGATCTTTTCCCCCTGCATCACGTCCCATCACTCCAGGTTTGGCAGCGCTTCGCGGGTCAAAGCAGGCCCACCTTACCGCAACAGGTCACGGGGCAGATTCCGCAAGGGTCTTTCCTCACGGCCTTTCGGTGGGCGGGCCGGGTTTCTGCCGCAGTTCCGCTCGTTTCGGGTCCCGCCGTCCGAAAGGTTTCGGTCGGGTGTACATGGCCCACCACGGGACCCGGACATAAAAGTCCTTCAGGTTACCTACCTGCAGCGGGGCCATGGGGCTCAGGTAGGCGACACCGAAGGAACGCATCGAAACCAAGTGGATCATGATCAGGAGGGAGAACCACATGACCCCGTAAAGCCCCAAGGAGGCGGCGAAAACCATCATCGGAAAGCGCAGGATCCGAACACTGATGGCCGCACTGAAGGCCGGGACCACGAAAGAAGCGATGGCGGTCACGCCCACCACGATGACCATGATGGGGCTGACAATCCCGGCGGCTACTGCCGCCTGCCCCAGCACCAGGGCCCCCACGATACTGATGGCGTTACCGATCATCCTGGGGAGCCTAACCCCCGCCTCGCGGAGGATCTCGAAGAGCACCTCCATGGTAAGCGCCTCTACCACTGCCGGAAAGGGCACCCCCTGTCGTCCCGCAGCAATGGAGAGGGCCAGCGAAGTGGGGATCATCTCCTGGTGAAAGGTGGTGGCAGCCACGTAAAAAGACGGAAAGACCAGGGCCAGGACCAGGGAAAACCAACGGATCGACCGCAGCAAGACAGCGATGTGAGGCCTCTCGTAGTAGTCCTCGGGGGCCTGGAGGAACATGTGGAAAGTAGTAGGCACAATGAGGGCAAAGGGCGATCCGTCGGCAAGGATGGCCACCCGGCCCTCGGCCAGGGCTGCTGCCACCTTATCCGGTCGTTCGGTGTTTTGAACCTGGGGGAAGGGTGAAAAGGGGTGGTCCTCGATGTAGTCCTCGAGGTAACCGGAGTCCAGGATGGTGTCGGTCTGGATCCGCCCGAGGCGGTCCTTCACCTCCCGCACCAGGTCCTCCTGTGCAAGTCCCTTTACGTAGAGCACGGCCACCTTGGTCTCACTCAGGTACCCCACCTTGATTTCGTCCACCCGGAGGTTATGGGTCTTGAGCCGGCGCCGCGTGAGGGAGGTGTTGACGCGAATGGCCTCCACAAAGGCCTCCCTGGGACCGCGAATGATGGTCTCGGTGTCGGGCTCCGTGATGGACCGGTGTTTAAAACCCTTGCTAGCAACAATCATTGCCCTGGGCTCGCCTTCCACGAAAAGGGCAGAATCCCCGGATAGCACAGAATTGAGGACTTCCCGGATGTCCCTGACTTCCTCTACGTCCCCAGCACTGAGGGAGAAGTCGCGGATAACCTCAAAGGCGGTGGCGGAACTAAAACCCCGGCTGGGCTCTTCCTGCCGGCCGAGGTGCATCAACGGTTTCAGGATGCTTTCCCTGATCACGTGTTTGTCACTCATCCCTTCCACGAAAACCAGGGCACACCGCACCGGGTTCCGGGCCCCAACCACAAAGGTCCTAATATCCAGGTCTCCACTGTTTCCCAGGAGGTTCTTGATGGCGGTGAGGTTCGCACCAAGGTTCTTCAGGACCGGAATCTGGTGGAGGCGCCAGAGGAGATCCTTTTCCCGTTCGTTTTCAGCAGTCCTCACCCAGTCCTCTATTTCCCCCTGCAGTTCCCCGGCGTCTCGGTAGACCTCACGGGCCGTTCTGGTCTTTCCCTGCCGCACCCCTTCGTACTTCATCCTCACCATCAGGTCCCGCAACCAGCTCAAAGGCTCCTTCTCCCTTCCCGGTCTCGGTTCTCACCCTTGGGCCAACCCATCCTCTCCTGCAACAACGCCGGTTCCCCTTTTCACCTGTACAACGGGTACTCCGACCACCTTGAGCATGACCACAGCGGCCTCCTGTCTCCTCAACGGATTAACCACTCCCTCACCGCCCTTATCTCAATGCCTCAACCCCTTCTCTTCTCTCTCACCCATCTACCTCTACCAAGGCCAGACCCCTACAAACACGATTGTAGCCGCTCTCATGTGCCCATTTGCCCGGTGTAAACCTTACTAAATGGGACACCTCGGCGGCTCCCTCGAGTACTGAACCCTCACCGGCCCTAGTTTTCCAAAACATACCCCATGGACGATATTGTTACTAACGGCACCCGCCTTCCTTTGCGGCCCTACGCTCACCGTGTGGTCATCATGACCCCCGGCACCTCCAGGCCGCAGCCAACCTTGCCCTACAGGCTCAGATCCATAGCTCCGGCTCGTCCTCCGCCGCCTGCGGTTCTTGAGCTCGTTCCCTGACGTTGCTCACGAAGCCCGGACCTCCCTTTCTTTGCTACCACTGGTGCAGGCTGCAACAACGGGTTTTGCCCCTCCGGGGCTGCGGCATCACCGGTCTCCCTCTGGAGCAACCTCGGCCGGCAACTTTTGCAAGATGCCGGCTCCATTTTCATACTCCCTGGGGCCACCGGTTTACTGGCAGCACAGGCGTCTACTGCTTGTAGTCGTTCAGAACAACACCCTGCAACACAGATCTGTAGGTTAATAGGTTAATCGGTCCCAGAACTGGCCGTAAGGTAAACAAAAGGAAAAGCTGGAAAAAGGCGTCCGGCCGGCGGCCGGGACTTTTTAGGCACCAGCACCCTTGTTATCCCTTGGGATTGAAAAGAATTGCCATCAGGTAGCCGAAAACAACCGCCGACGTAATTCCCACCGCTGTTGCCCGCAAGCCGCCGGAAAAGAGGCCGAGGATCCCGAACTGCCTGACATCCTCCAGCATCCCCTGGACCAGTGCGTGTCCGAAACCAGTGAGGGGAACCGTGGCACCTGCACCACCGATCTTCACCAGGGGCCCGTAAAGCCCCAGCCCGCTGACGACGGCACCCAGGGATACGAAAAGAACCATGATGTGAGCCGGGGTAAGCTTGGTCAGGTCCAGAACCAGTTGGGCAGCAACACAGATCGCTCCACCCACCGCAAAGGCCAGCAGGAAGTCAACCAATTCCGGCCCCCCCTTTCACGGACCGCTGGTTTTCCACCGCCACGGCGTGGGCGATACAAGGGATGGATTCACCCTGCTGGTAGGAGGTCGGGCTTAACAGGGCTCCCGTGGCCACAAGGAGGAGGCGCTGGATCCTCCCCTCGGCCAGTTCCTTCATCAGGTAGCCGGCAAAGACAATGGCTGAGCACCCGCACCCACTGGCACCAGCCTGGACATCCTGGGAAGGGTCGTAGACCATAACCCCACAGTCGGTATAATTACGTCCGAGATGGAAACCACTTTTCTTGAGAAGGTCCAGGGCAATCCCTTTCCCTACCGAGGCCAAGTCCCCGGTGGCGATGAGGTCGTAGTCCTCTGGTTTCCGGCCGGTATCCTGAAAGTGCTGCCAGATGGTTTCCGCTGCCGCCGGGGCCATGGCCGACCCCATGTCATTGGGGTCCTTGAGACCAATGTCCACCACTGTCCCCACCGTGGCACAGGTAATCACCGGCCCCTCGCCCGAAGCCCCCACCAGCGCCGCGCCCGCCCCGGTAACCGTCCACTGGGCAGTCGGAGGCCGCTGGTTGCCCATTTCCGTCGGGTAACGGTACTGGCGTTCAGCACTGTCGTGGTGGCTCGAAGCGGCAGCCAGGGCATATTTCCCGTAACGGCCATCCACTAAAACCGCGGCCAGGGTCAGGGCCTCGCTCATGGTGGCACAGGCCCCGTAGAGCCCAAGAAATGGGATCGAAATCTCCCTGGCCGCAAGGTTGGAAGCAATAAGCTGGTTCAAGAGGTCTCCGGCCAGGAGATAGTCAACCTCCTGGGTCTTGAGATTGGCCTTCTTGACTGCCAGGTTGGCGGCCTCCTCAAGAAGCCTGGCTTCTGCCTTCTCCCAGGTTCTTTCCCCGAAAAGGGTGTCTTCTTTGACAATATCGTAATACCGACCCAAAGGACCCTTCCCTTCCTTCGGGCCCGCCACGGAAGCCGTGGCCAGGACCACCGGCCGGTTGTGGAAGACGACGGTCTGCTTGCCGATCTTCTTACCGTCGGTAAACCCTTTCGGTTGCAGACCCAGTTGGTACCTGGGCTCCTTTCCCTCTCTCAGCCCTTGCCCCGGCATCCTAGACCCCTTTCACCAGGATGTGAAGCACCGAGACCACCAGGGAACTTACCACCCCGTAAACGATCACCGGCCCTGCCACCTGGAACATGCGTGCCCCGACCCCTAGAACAAAGCCCTCCCTCTTGAATTCCAGGGCAGGGGAAACGATGGAATTGGCAAACCCGGTAATGGGAAGGGCCGATCCCATCCCGGCGAACTTGCCGATCTTGTCGTAGACACCGAGGCCGGTAAGGAGGGCTCCGAGAAAGATCATTACCCCGGCGGTAGGGGTGGCCGCGTCCTTCGGGGACAGACCCTGGGAGACAAAAAAGTTCAAAACACCCTGCCCAATGGTGGTGATGGCACCCCCAACCAGGAAGGCGAGAACCAGGTTGCGGAAAATGGGCCTAGACGGGGTGTGTTTCTGGAGAAGTTGCTGGTAGGCTTCCTTTTGCCGGTTGGATGCCTTTACCATCTGAACACCTCCGACCAGCCCGGCCCTACCGGTTCGGGTCGACGACAAAGGCCACTTTGACGTTGGCCTTATACTCCACGATTCTCCCGCCCTCGACGTTGGCCGTCCAGTTTGCAACCTCCACTCCGGAAATGTTCTCAACCGTGCGCGCGGCTTCCTGGACCGCATTGGACACGGCATCCTCCCACCCGGTCTTGGATTCTCCGACCAGTTCAAGGACCTTAACGACCGTCATCTTTCTACCCCCTTGACTCGTTGATTTCTGCCTGTCGGCGCAGTTAAATGTCCCCTTCTTCCGGCCCACTTGGCTTCCGGTGGTGTTGATGGTCCTTCGGTCCCAACCGGAAGACTAAACCCTGACCAAGACCCCCGGCTAAAGGAACCCCTTTCCAGCAAACTGGAACTCCCCAACTGACAATCCCGTCACCTGCTTTGACCCGTGTACCGCATGGTACCCCGTTATGATAGACGGCTACACCACCAACCACCTCATCCCTTTCCCTCACGACAACCCAAATCCCATTTCCCGCATAGTTTGTCCCGGCCGGCAGAGAATATGCGCACCGGTGCCGTCACCGGAGGTGGTTACCGGTCCCAGGACAAAATCAGAACCCTCGGGTATGTTCTCTCCAGGCCAGAAACTCATTAAGAACCATAAAGAAGCCACGATAAGAACCAGAACGATCCCGAGAACCAACAACTTGCCGAGTCTTTCCAGTCTTACAGTATCCAAGACCATCACCCCTCGGTAAAAAACAAGCTGGGTTTTGCTTTTGATAGTTCGGATTTCCTGTAGGCTCGCCCAGTAGTATTATCTCTCCACCGCAAAAAAAAATAACCCCGGCTGGGGTGTAGCGAGCATCTTCCCATCTTATTCCCCGGAGAGAATCGCCTTCATCGCCTTTAAGGCCTTTTTTTCAAGCCGTGAAACCTGGACCTGGGAAACCCCAAGACGCCGGCCCACATCTTCCTGGGTCAGGTCTTCAAGGAACCTGAGCCGGATTACCTCCCGCTGCCGCGGAGACAAGGTTTCCATGACCTGACGCAGTGTTACCACGTCCAACCACCGGGCTTCCGAACCCTCGGCACTGCACACGCGGTCCACCAGGTAAATGGGATTTCCATCACCCTCATCGTATTCTGCGTACAGGGAAGCAGGCACCTGGGTGCTCTCCATCGCCTCTACAATGGCCTCCGGCGGAAGCTTCATTTCCTCGGCCAGTTCGTGGATCCCAGGTTCCCGGCCCAGTTCCTTTGCTAGGGCTTCCTGCGTGCTGCGGATCCTCCTGGCCCGTTCCTGGAGGGAACGGCTCACTTTCAAGGGACCGGTCCCCCGCAGGTAGCGCCGGATCTCACCGATGATAGCCGGTACGGCATAAGTTGAGAAACGCAGGCCCCGATCCGGGTCAAAACCGTCCACAGCTTTCATCAGGCCAAGGCAGCCCACCTGGAAAAGGTCCTCGGGATCCAGACCACTCCCGGTAAACCTCCAGACCACTTTCATCACGAGGCGAAGGTTTGATTCTACCAGGGTGTGGCGCGCTTTTTGGTCCCCGTCCTGTGCCCGGCGGACCAGGTCAGCCACCTCGGCCTGAGAGTATTCCCGGGCTGGTGGTAGGGCCATCCCCACGAAGCCGGTCATCGAGCCTCACCCTTTACCGGAAACACCCGCCGAGGCCTCACCGGCGGCTGGCCGTGGTTCGTAGTGTTTGTACATGGTAACCCGGGTGCCCTCTCCCGGTTTGGACTCGACCTCAAGCCGGTCCATGAAGGAATCCATGAAGACGAATCCAAGCCCCATCCTTTCCGGGTCGGTTGAATAGGACGGCTGGCGGGCCAGTTCCACATCTTCGATTCCGCGCCCCTGGTCCTCAACAACCACAGTCAAATCACGACCGATAATCTGGGCAGAAATGGTAACCTCCCCCCTTCCCTTTGCACCGTAACCGTGGACAATGGCATTCGTAACAGCCTCAGATACGGCTACCTTCAGTTCCTCGATTTCATTCAAAGTCAATTCCAGCGATGAAACAAAGGTGGCCACCGCCACCCTGGCCAGGGCCACGTTTTCCGGCAGGCTGAGAATCCTGAGGGTCATTCGGTTCTTCACCGGTACTTCGCCACCTCCCCTTCCCCTGCCAGGGCTGCCCCCTCGGAGGAAAAAAAGGGGATAATCCCGTGAAGCCCAGACAATTTCAGAACGGGACGGACTGGTCTCGATGGAGAAACGATGATCAGGCGACCGCCTCGCTGGCTCATGGCCTTGTATCGACCCAGAATAGCCCCAAGCCCGGAGCTATCGATGAAACTTACCTTCTTCAGATTCAGGACAAGCCGGCTCACCCGGGTTTTTTCCAGGGCCCGGCTGACTTCTCGTTTGAAGCCTTCAGCCGTATGCACGTCCAATTCCCCTGCCAGGCGGACCACCAGGCTGTCACCTACCTGTTCCCATTCAATGGTCAAAACCTTCCCTCCCGCTACCTTTTTTTTCCTGGAAACTATTCGCCGTAAACCCGGAATATCCTGCCAGCGGGAGGTTGTTCAAAAAAGGCACCGCCACTGGGACGATGCCCTGTTCAGGTCACGATCTCCCTCACCCGGGGTGCTCCTCCACTCGCCTTCCTTATTCCTCGACCCTCCGGGCCTGCGGCATAACCGTCTCGTTCCGGAGCACCCCGGGCGTGCAACCTTTGCGAAATACCCCTTCCAATTTTCATCCTTCGTGGTGCCGCCGACTTGCAGGCGGTATGGGGCACTCCTACGAAAATGCCCCGACGGCGCCGGCCTTCCTTCGCGGCTTCACGCTCACCCGGTGCTTGTCATGAACCTCGGCGGCCCCAGGCCGCAGCCACAAACTCAGCCTGCAGGCCCAGACACGTGCCCGTGGCCGGTCCTCAGCCGCCTGCGGTTCTTGAACTCGTTCACTGACCGCCGTCCAGGAAGCCGGTGCCTACCCTTTCGTTGTACTCCTAATGCAGACTGTAACCACCGGCTTGTTCCAGATTTTCATCTGTGTGCTACTGCCGGCGGGGGATAGATGACGCCACCTAGAAAAACACCGGGACACTGACGTGCCTACAGGCCCAGGGCGAGCACCCGTTGCTTCAGGAATCGTAAAGAACGGGAGCTACTCCAGGAAAAAACCCTGGGTTAGACATGGTGTCAAAAGGGAAACATGCGGTTGACCATGCGCCAGAAGAGGGTCAAGAGACCTGCACGCTCAATCCCCTCTGAAGCAACCAGGTCAACCTTACCCAGCGCCTGGCTGGTTTCAGAGTCCTGGATCTCCAGGCTTCCGAGAACCTGACCCTTGCGCACAGGCGCCGTAATGACCTCCTGGACCGTGAGTTTCTTCTTCAAGGCATCCTCTTTGCCTTTGGCCACCGTAACCCCAAAGCGGTCCGCTGCCACCAGGTCGAGGTTTTCCTTTTGCCCCTTGAAAACCCGAACCTCAGGAACTACCACCTGACCCCGTTCGGCCACCAGGACCGAGACATAATTCGCAAACCCGTAGTCCAACAGCTTGGTGGCATCGGCACGGTGGTCCTTGCTGCTGGGGGCTCCCATGACCACCGCGATAAACCGGGTCTCACCCCGTTTGGCAGTTGCCGTGACACAGGACCCAGCCCTGGCAGTCGACCCGGTTTTGAGACCATCCACCCCCTGGTAGAACCGGACCAGTTTATTGGTGTTCCAGAGCCGGAACTCGGCCGGGGTGCCCTTTCTCAAGAAACCACCATCATAGATCTTTGTATATTCGAGGATCTCTGGGTACTCCTGGGTGATGTACCGGCCCAGAATGGCCAGGTCGCGGGCAGAGGTGTAGTGTCCGTCCTCGTCCAGCCCGTGGGAATTCATGAACTGGGTGTTTTTCATACCCAGTTCCTTGGCCCTGGCGTTCATCATTTCCACAAATTTTTCCTCGCTACCAGCAATGTGCTCGGCCAGTGCCAGGCTGGCGTCATTTCCGGAACTGATGGCAATGCCCTTGATGATGTCCTCCAGGGACATCTCCTCATCCGCGTCCAGAAAGATCGTCGAGCCACCTAGTTCCTTGGCACGGCGGCTGGCCACAACCATATCTTCAAGGTCAGCTTTTCCGGCCCGAATGGCCTCAAAGCCCAAAAGAAGAGTCATGATCTTGGTCATGCTGGCCGGCGCGCGCCGCTCGTCTGGGTTCTTGGCGTAAATGATCCTTCCCGTCATTCCATCCATCAGTACTGCCGACTGGGCCGTTAACTCCAGTTCCGGGATCTCGGTAGGCCCGGGTTCTTGAGCGACGGCAAGACCAGGCAGCAGGACCACCTGCAAGAGGAACAAAATACCTGCCTTGGCCACTATTCTACCGAAGGACTTAGGCACCGGTACATCCCCTCCTTGTAAAGGGTATGGTACCCAGGCCGGATTTATTTCATGCGAAGACTGCCGCTCCAGGCAACTCCTCCCGTGCCCACCGGTATCCTGGCCAGGGGCTGAAACCGCTCCTCAGCAGTGCACGAGGTTGTCGACCACATCCTAACCAGTGCTCCATCCCGCCCTGCGGTGCGGCGGCACCATCAAGCATGAAAATCAGAAACAAGCCGGTTGTTGCAGCCTGCACTAGGGGTGCCAACGAAGGGGTAGGCACCGGCTTCCTGGGCGGCCGTCAGCGAACGGGTTCAAGAACCGCAGGCGGCGCAGGACCTGCCGCCGCCACTCTGAGCCCATAGGGCGAGTTTGTGGGTGCGGCCCGGAGCTGCCGAGGCCCATGACAACTATACGGTGAGCGTGACGCCGCAAAGGAACCATTGGTGGAAGGCCCTGAAACAAACCCGGAAAACGACGAGACGAGCAGCATGGTTCCCTGCCGGGCTAGGAGATAACCCCCAATACCAGTGGCTCCGGTGTCACGGGGTCCGGCCCGATCCGGTAGGCCTCCAGAATCCCTTCGATACCTGCAGCGGCTTCCCCGTCAGAACGAGCATGCACCTCGGCAAGAGGTTGGCCTTTCTCCACCCTTGCGCCCACCTTAACCTTCAAAAGGACGCCTACTGAGCGGTCGATGGGCTCGCCTTTGACCTTTCGCCCTGCCCCCAGGCTCATCACTGTCCTTGCCACGGCCAGGCAGTCGATCCCCTCCACGTACCCGGTCCGGGGAGCAACCACGGTTCTGGTCACCGGAGCCCGCTGAAGCACGGACCAGGGGTCATCAACCACCTTCGGGTCGCCCCCCTGGTCTGCAACCAGGGCCCGGAACTTTTTCAGCGCCGCACCGGTTTCTATGGTTTGCATCAATACCTTGCGGGCCTCCTGGGCAGTGGCAGCCCGGCCTGCCCCTACCAGGAGCGGCTCTCCCAGGGAGAGGCATAGGTTCAAAAGGTCTGACGGCTCACCGCACGCCAGGGTCTGGATGGCTTCGGCCACCTCCAGGGCATTACCTACCGCCTGGCCCAGGGGCTGGTTCATACTTGAGATGACCGCCGTTGTTTTCAGCCCCAGGCACCGGCCGATCTCCACCATCAGCCGCGCCAGTTCCCAGGATTCCCCTTCCGACCCGGTCAGGGCCCCGCGCCCGGCCTTAACATCCAGCACAAGGGCCTGGGCCCCAGAGGCCAGTTTCTTGGACATGATACTGGCAGCAATCAGAGGCAGGCTCCCCACGGTGGCGGTGACATCCCTGAGGGCATAGAGCCTGGCGTCGGCCGGAACAAGCCTGGGGCTATGTCCACACAGGCACAGGCCGTTCTTCTTGACCCTGGCCGTGAATTCAGCCGGCTCAAGGTCCACTGCAAAACCTGGGATCGACTCCAGCTTGTCGATAGTTCCACCGGTGTGTCCAAGGGTCCGACCGGACATTTTCGCCACGGCCAGGCCAGCGCCTGCCAGCATGGGGGCCAAGACCAGGGTTGTCTTGTCGCCAACACCGCCGGTACTGTGTTTGTCCACCACCATAAGACCCTTACCGGACCAGTCCAGCCTTTCCCCGGAAGCGACCATCACCTCGGTAAGTTCGACCGTTTCTTGCACCGTCATACCCTGCAGGTAGACAGCCATCAACCATGCTGCTACCTGGTAATCGGGAACGCGGTTCTTGAGGTACCCAAAAATCAGAAACTCCATCTCCTTCCTGGTGAGTACCACGCCGTCCCGTTTCCGGGCAATGATATCAGTAACATTCATGGTTTTTTCTCCTGTTCTCCTTCCCGTGATTTAACGGTTCCCCACTCGAACATCAAAAAAACGGGACAGAAAACTCGCACCGGGACCCGTGTAGGTTACACCGAAGAAATCGGCCACTGTAGCTCCCAGGTCGGCCAGGGTCTGCATGGTTCCCAGGTCTACCCCGGCCCGGACCTTTTCCCCGGCCACCAGGACTGGTACATATTCCCGTGAATGGTCGGTGCTTGGAGTGGTGGGGTCGCAGCCGTGGTCTGCCGTAAACACCAGCACATCCCCCTCCCGGAGCCTGGCCAGGATTTCCGGGAGAGCCTGGTCGACAGCAGCCAGTTCCCGGGCATAACCACCCGGGTCGTTGCGGTGGCCGTAAAGCATGTCAAAATCGACGAGATTGATGAAAATCAAAGCTTGTCCCTCGACCTTCTGGAGGGCACCCAGCAGTTCCTCGATACCTTCCCGGTTGCTCCCGGTCTTCACCACCTGGTCGATGCCTGAACCGGCAAAGATGTCCCCGATCTTGCCGATCCCGACCACTTGGACCCCACCCGCCTGGAGGGCGTGGAGAACTCCTGGTTCCGGGGGCGGGTAGGAAAAGTCTTTTCTCCTTTCCGTGCGGCGAAAAGAGCCTGGTTTCCCAACGAAGGGCCGTGCAATGACCCGGCCCACAAGGTAGTCTCCCACCAGGATTTCCCTGGCGGCAGCACAGATCTGATACAACTCGTCAACCGGGATTGCGCCTTCGTGGGCCGCAACCTGAAAAACGCTGTCTGCCGAGGTGTAGACAATGGGAAAACCGGTCCGAAGGTGTTCTTCCCCGAGCCTGGCAATAATCTCGGTCCCAGATGCGGCGACATTACCTAGAACCTTCCGGCCGATCCGGCGTTCAAAACGGGAGATGATTTCCGGCGGGAAACCTCCTGGAAAGGTACGGAAAGGCTTTTCGAGTATGATGCCCATCATTTCCCAGTGGCCGGTGATGGTGTCTTTACCCTTTGACCTTGGAGCCATCCGCCCGTAGGCCCCAACCAGACCCCGGCAGGGACAGGGCACCCTCTCAACCCCCGCGATACAGCCAAGGCCAAGGGCAGAAAGGTTGGGCAGGTCCATCCCTCCAACGGCGTCCAGGGTGTTGTCAAGGGTATGACTCCCCTCATCTCCGTACAAGCCCGCGTCAGGAAGGGCACCGATGCCCAAACTGTCCAGCACAACAACACAAAACCTGGACGCACCCACCTTTCATTCCTCCCAAACTGACAAACCCCTGGTTGACACCGGGGGCTTAGCATCCTCGATACCCGTCATGCTGACCGGCCAGGCCCAGGCTTTCAGGCCCTGGGATGGGCCCTGGCGTAAACCTCCTTGAGACGGCCCTGGGAAACATGGGTGTAGATCTGGGTAGTAGAGATATCGGCGTGTCCCAGCATCTCCTGAACCGAACGGAGGTCGGCCCCGTTATCCAGGAGGTGGGTGGCAAAGGAGTGCCTGAGGGTATGGGGTGTAATATCACGGTCAATGCCGGCGTTCTTGGCGTATTTCTTGACGATCTTCCAGAAACCCTGCCGGGTCAACCGGTTCCCGTGGTGGTTTATGAAAAGGGCCTGTTCCTTCTCATCCCGTAGGAGGCGGGGACGCCCCTTGTCAAGAAACTCCCGCAGGAACTTTATGGCCACTGAACCCACTGGGACGATGCGTTCCCGAGAACCCTTACCCCTGCACTTTATGTATCCCATCTCCAGGTTAATATTGGTGAGGTCCAGGGCCACTAGCTCCGAAACCCTGATTCCCGTGGCATAGAGCAGTTCCAACATCGACCGGTCCCGCAACCCAACAGGAGTACTGGTATCAGGCTGCCGGAGAAGAATTTCAACCTCCTGCACCGAAAGCACCTTGGGCAGCCGCTTCTCCAGTTTCGGTGACTCCAGGTCTGCGGTAGGGTCCTTGCTCACGTAATTCTCTCGCACCAAGAACTGGTAGAATGCCTTCAGGGCGGCCAACCTCCTGGCGATGGTCGCCGTAGCTTTACCCTGTTTCTGCAGGTGAAGCAAGTAAGAAGTAATGGTTTTCCGGGAGGCAGAATCGAAAGAAACGGAGTCTTCACCGCTCTGAAGGTACTTCCAGTACTGGTAGAGGTCACGGCCGTACGACTCGAGGGTATTGGTAGCCAACCCTCTCTCCACATCCAGGTAATGGATGAACTCTTTAATGAGCTTGTTCACTCCCATGCATCCCCTTCGAACTTCTTTTCCCTAATTATGTTTATAAAAACCGGTGCTTATACACCGATTTCCCAGGTTTACCGTCAACACTAATTAAAGTTCAACAAGTTGGCAGAAATTCCTTTCCCCGTAAGTTATGGACAAAAGCGGTTACCGGTGGAAAAGCACAAAAACCGGCCTCCAAAGCACCGGCAGTCCGGTCTTTCTCGCGCGGTACCACTGGTATCTGTTTCGGTGCCCGGTCGTCCGGGTTAACCAGGCTGCTGATTGCCGTCACCAGGCGGGGAAAGATCAGTCCCAGGACAAGGATCAAAAGGATGAGACGGACAGCCAGGCCGAAGGGTTTTCGGTAGGGACCGAGGTTAAGCAGGTACATCTCCTCCCCTCCCTCCAATCCTGAAGTCCTCCCGGTTCAATATAGTCTATTATCAAAAAACAGCCTTTAGAACCCGGCACCAAAAGTCGTTGGTGAACCTCTAAACCGGGGTCCCATGAGCCACCGGGACCCGGAGGGCGTCCTCCAGGGGTGTATATTCCAGGCCATGGGCCTCGGCCACTGCCCGGTGGGTTAGACGCCCGGAAACAACATTGACCCCCCTGGCCAGGGCCGTGCTTTGGTTCACCGCTTCTCTCCAACCCCGGTCGGCGATTTTCAACGCGTAGGGCATCGTGACATTGGTTAGGGCAAAGGTAGAGGTCCTCGGAACGGCGCCAGGCATGTTGGCCACAGCGTAGTGTACAACCCCGTACCTGGTATAGGTCGGGTTGCTGTGGGTAGTAACCCGGTCGATGGTTGCCACCGAACCCCCCTGGTCAACGGCGACATCGACAATTACAGCACCCTGTTTCATGGTCTGTACCATTTCTTCAGTAACCAGTTTAGGGGCACGAGCCCCAGGGATCAACACCGCCCCAATGAGCAGGTCGGCCCGTTTCACCCTGGCAGCAATGGTATACTGGCTGGAAACCATGGTGGTGAGGCGGTTGCCGAAAATGTCGTCGAGATACCGGAGACGGTCGAGATCAATGTCAAGAACAGTAACATGTGCACCCATCCCCACGGCAACCTTGGCTGCGTTGGTACCGACCACCCCACCACCGACAATCACCACCTCGGCCGGTGGAACCCCCGGGACACCGCCCAGCATCACCCCGCGTCCACCCCGGGGTTTCTCCAGGAACTGGGCCCCAACCTGGGTGGCCATCCGACCGGCAACCTCACTCATCGGGGTCAGGAGGGGCAGGGAACCGTCTTCTCCCTGCACTGTCTCGTAGGCAATGGCCACCACATCCTTCTCCATCAGGACCCGGGTTAGCTCGGGCTCGGCCGCAAGGTGAAGGTAGGTAAAGAGCACCTGGCCGGGCCGGAAGAGGTCATATTCTGGGGGCAGTGGTTCCTTAACCTTCAGAATCATGTCCGCCTGTCGGTATACCTCTCCAGGGCCGTCGAGGATGCGCGCCCCCACTGCCCGGAAGTCCGCGTCGGAAAAACCACTGCCCGCACCGGCGGTACTCTCCACCAGGACCTCATGCCCTCTCGCCCTCATCATGTTGACCCCGGCCGGGGTGATGGCCACCCGGTTTTCGTCTTCCTTGATTTCCCTTGGAATGCCAATTCTCACCCAACTCACCTCCCTCAAGATCTCACTTTCCCCTGATCACCGCAGGTTATCCAGGCAGATAATCCCTTCTGGTTGCGAGGGGTGACCCACCTTTGGACACTGCTGTCGTGACGGGCAGCCCACAGAGAAAGACTAGGCTTTTCTAGAGCAGTGTTACGGCCGTCCCACCGGCCCTACTTCAACTCCCGTGACCGTGACACCGCGCAGTCAGGCTGGCACCACTAGAAGACCTTCGCACCAGCCGTCCACACTGCCTGTAAACCATTCCCACCCCAAAGAATGGACGGTGGAACCGGTGTTTTTGGACTGGGAAGGCCATGACAAGAATAGATTCAAAAGATGAACCGGGAGCGGCAATTTCAGCCGGGTGAGCTTGGAGGGAGAGACAGATTAGGAACAAGAAGGAGGGCTGAGCGCCTGATTTTAACCGAGATAGGTTTTCAGAACATACATGAAGACAGGGGTAACGTAAGCCTCGATAAAACTGGCCCCTACCAAGATCAGGGCGGTCAATCCGACCAAGACCGTGTAAGAAATGAAATGCTCATAGAGGACCTTTTCCCCGGAGATCCGGCTGCGGACCAGGAAGAAGGAGAAGGAAAGGGCAGCAGTGCCGGCGGCTACAATGGCCGGCACCGCCAGGAGGTTATGGGGGAGAACAACCAGAAGGGCCAGCAGTATCCCCCGGTACCCAAGCTCATACACCATGAAGCCCACGGTAAAACCGATGACAAACCCGCGGATAAAAACGATCATCGCCACCACCGGGATACCGATCACAGTCAGGCCCAGCAACCACGTTAGGCCCACGGCTTTCAGGTTATTGGCTACTGCCAGCCGCATCACCAGGTTGCCGTCGTAGCTACCGGTAGTTGGGTCGACGGTCTCCTGGAAAAAGTGCAAGTCCTCTATCAACTCTAATTTCTGCGCCTCGTCCAGGGTCTTGACGGCGACCGCTCCAAAAACCACCCCGATGGCCAGGAGCAGAAGGACAAAAAAATAAAGGCCCAGGTGCTGAGAAAGATTGGCAAATATTCCTTCCCGGAGGCGCTCGAACACTTTCATTCCTCCCCGGCTGGGGCTCAGCTGTCTACCGCCAGTGACGCGTCTCACCCACGTTCCTTACATAAGATATCTATGCCAGGGAAGGGAGAATTATGCTCTGGGCCGCTGGACCCGCCCGTAGTACCCACCCCCACCCGGTGCGATCCCGAGACGGCCTTCCCGGGCCGCCACGATCATCCGGGCCACGGAAGAACCAACGACGGTTTCAAGGTCTGCGCAGGATGTCTCATGGAGAACTGCCATTTCAGAGCCGAAAGTCTTAATGAGCTTGTCCACCGTTCTCGGCCCCACCCCGGGAACAAAAGCCAGGGGTACCTGGTAATGGTAGGGAGGACGCGGGTCAGGAGCCAAACCGCGAGAATGGGGTGCACCCCCTCGAACCGGCCCCTTCTCCCGGCAGCCCAGGTGGTGCAGGTACTCGACCCGATCCAGTACACCCACCACAACACGGTCAGACCCGCAGGACAGGCACGAGAGGACCGGGGGGCTTCCCTCCGCTACTGTGCCGCACTCCAGGCACCGGCTGCGGTGGTATTTCCCCAGGCGCGGGTCCAGGCCGTAATTAGCCACAACACGCCCTTTCCGCCCCCGGAGGACATCCACCAGTTCCCGGAAGGTAGGTCCTTCGGCCTCGATTAGATTGTATTCGCGCCCGATACTGGCCAGGGAGTGGGCGTCTGAATTAGACAGAAAGGTAAACCTGTCGGCCCCCGGCACCCGAAGTGCCAGCCGGGTATCAGCCGACAGGCCCAACTCCAGGGCAAAGAGATGGTCCCAAGCCGCTGGCGGGAAGGCTTCGCCCAGGCAGTCCACAACCGAACCGAAGAGCCCTTTATGAGGAGTGAAGGCATGGGCCGGAACCAAAACCCCTCCCAGTTCCACCGTTTTCTCGAGGAGCTCAGCAGCCCGCAGGTCTGAGCGCTGGGAACTGAGGAAGGGGTTAGTCACGTGCCGCGCAAGCCAGGAGGAAAACCGGGACATGGCATCCAGGTCCGGCAGGTAGGATATGAAATGGGCGGCCCTCCCGTTGGATTCAACTGTCTCGACCTCCGCCCCTAGAATTACGGTTAACACGCCGCCATAACGTAGGCCTCCCCCTTCTTGTTCCCTAACTTCACCTTCGTTGTGCATTTTAATGATCTCTGCCAGAACCCCCCGGGCCTGGCAGTCGACAATGCCAATGATCTCGATCCCCTTCCGGTACCGGCACTCTGCGACCACGTTTTCAAAGGTCAGCCGGGGCGAAGCACTGACTTTGACCGGGCCACCACGAGCCCAGCCCAAATGAACGTGCAGGTCCGCGTAATACCTTGGCATCCCGGCTAACCCCTCTCCCTTGCTTGGGTTTCCGCCCTGTCACCGGTCACCGCCTGGTTGCCAGGGCCAGCACCACCATCCAACCAGAGCAGTGCCACCAAGGTCTTGGCGTCCTGGAACCGCCCCTGGCGCGCCATCCTGAGTGCCTCTTGAACCGGAACCCTGTCAACCAGAATCATTTCATCACCATCGGTATCTCGCCCTGACCAGGTCAGGCCGGTAGCCAGGAAAACGTGGATGACCTCATTGGCAAACCCTGGGCTGGTATAGAACCGGCCGAGGGGTACCAGTTTTCCGGGACGGTACCCGGTTTCCTCCCGCAGCTCGCGGGCGGCACAGGTACCAGGGTCCTCCCCTACCTCAAGCTTACCCGCCGGGATCTCCAGCAGTTCATCCCCCACGGCGTGCCTGTACTGGCGGACCAGCAAGACCTCGTTTTCTGAAGTCACAGCCAGGATGGCCACGGCCCCGGGATGCTCCACCACCTCCCGGTGGGCCCGGCGTCCATTGGGAAGAACCACCTGGTCGGTGCGGACCTTGATGAGACGGCCCCGGAACTCGTAACTGCTTTCCACCACCAGTTCGGTCAGGTCCCTCTTCATCCCGGCATCTCCGCCACCAGCGGCGAATTCGACCTTTCCACGCACGTTATCTCCTTCTCCCATAAACTTGAGCCTCCTCCAGGATTCTCCTTTTCTTTTTCTTCTTTTGACAAGTACAGTTTGCATGACCCCTTCAGCAACATTATTCTCATCTGCCCGGTCGCGGACATCGACATCAGAGAGTTCTTCCTCAATCGATTCTTTGACAATAACGATCTTCAGTTCCAGCCTTGTGAAGTTCCATTTCCGGCCAGTAATATTCATACCGCTTCCAAACAGCAAGTTCCTGTTCCTTTAACTCATTAATTTTGAGGTTCATAGTGGGGTTCATAGTTGTCTGGTAGTTCTCTCCAATTCAAAAACACCCTTTTACATTTCTTCTTCATCTAACTTCCTGCTTAATTCTTGACAAAAAGACATTCTAGGGATACTGTATATATAGGGTATATACAGTATCCCTAATTACCACAGGGAGAATGGATCATGCTCATTAACTTATCACCGCAGAACCCCACTCCACTCTACCGGCAGATTGTGGAGCAAATAAAAAACAGAATCTTACAGGGAGAGCTGGAGGCCCATGAATCCTTACCTTCCATCCGGCAGTTAGCCAAGGAGTTGACCACCAGCGTGATTACCACCAAGAAAGCTTACGAGGAATTGGAAAGAGAAGGATGGATCTATACAAGGGCCGGAAAAGGCAGCTATGTGGCTCCCATCGATCGGCCGGCAAGGCATGAGCAATTGCTCAAATCGCTGAAAAAACAATTTCAAAACCTTATCACTGAGGCTGTGGATTCGGGCATTACGCCCCATGAACTTGAAGAAGCGTTTCAGGAAGTTTTACGGCGATACAGGGAGGAGGAAAACTGATGCAAATCGCTCTCTCCATGGAGAATGTCTCAAAGGAATACCCCAATTTCAAACTGCAAATAGCTTCCCTTAAACTTCCCTCCGGTAGCATCATGGGCTTGGTAGGGCCGAATGGTGCTGGGAAAAGCACCCTGATCAAAGCGATCCTTAACCTGGTACCCCTGGATACCGGGAGGATAACCGTCCTGGGACGTGACCATCTGAAACAGGAAATAGAGGTAAAACAACTGGTCGGTTACGTGCCGGAAGAAAGCAATCTTTACGAAGAAGCAACTCCAGCTTGGCTTGGAGGGTTTGTAGCCCACTACTATGCCACATGGGACGATACGTACTACCGGGGCCTGCTGGAGAAGTTCCAGATACCCGTGAGAAGAAAGGTGAAACAACTTTCTAAGGGAGGCAAAATGAAGCTTTCCCTTGCTCTACAACTGGCACACCGGCCTGATTTGCTACTCTTGGATGAACCCACGGCCGGCTTGGACCCTCTAGCCCGCCGGGATTTGTTACAGGAACTCTTGGAAGTAATACAGGACGAAAAGAGGTCTGTGCTTTTTTCCTCCCACATCGTGGGAGATGTAGAAAAGGTGGCGGATTATGTAACCTTTCTGAAAGAAGGAAGCATTGTCCTCTGCGAGGATAAAGAGAAGTTGTTGGAGAAGTGGCGGCAGGTACAGTTTAAGGTTTTCGACTCTTCCCGGCGGGAAGAAATAGCAAATTTATTTACCTATGGTAAATACTGTGGTAATTACTTTCAGGGAATTACTGACCATTTTGACGAAGAGTTACCTGTGAGGCTGAAAGAACTTGGTGCAGAAAATATCCAGGCCGTGCCCTTGGATTTAGAAAAAATCATGGTGATCCTTTCCCGCGGGGGGATTTGAAATTGTGGCGGTTGTTATTGAAAGACCTCTACTTGCAAAAGCGTCGAATCATTTGGACGCTGTGGATTGTACTTATTTTGCTTGTGGCTGCACGTGTAGTAATGGGAGATGCCGCCCCGGTAATATTTTTTGCTACGGCCTATTTCCTGACAAGTATTTTTACACTCCAGATCTGTTACAACGAGGAAGAAAATAAAGGTCTTGCCTTTTTGCGTTCGCTCCCCTTATCTACCAGGGAAGTTGTAAGCTCCAAGTTTTGTGCCATGCTCCTAGTTACCTTGTTAACGTTGGCTGCTGCCTTTGCCTGGTCCTTATCCTTGCCCACGACAAATATTTTTGCTGCTGGAAAACAAGAAACTGCCCTGATGCTAATCACCTTCGGAGAGCTATATCTGGTCATTAACAGCTTGCTCATTTTTGTCTACTTCCGCTGGGGATATGCCAGGGTGCAGTTCCTCTTTTCCCTAATCATGACATTCCTCGCTTTTGGGAGTATGAGCCTATCGAGGCTTTTCCCCAAAGCCAGGTTCTTGGAAGCAGGTCTAACAAGTATCCAGGGTGCAAGCACCGGGCTGGCAACAGCAATCATATTGATATTTCTCTTGTGGATTGGTTCTATCAAGGTCTTACAAAAGAAGGAACTTTCGTGATCTAAGTTAGGGAGGTAAACCGGATGTGGGGTTTACTACAAAAAGAATGGCTTTTGGTGAAACCTTTACTTTGGCACCTCTTGATAATTGGATTGCCGGTCTTTTTCATCTTTTACTTTTCTTTCGACCGCAGCTCAGATGATGTGGTTTTTGGTCTTGTTTACGGCTTTAGTTTCATGTTCACTTTTGCTTACATTTTCCAGGCAAGTTTCCAAGAGGAAAAGGTAGGAGCGATGCGGTTTCTACGCAGCCTCCCTATTAGCTGTTATAAAATTGTTGGTGTAAAGTTTCTGGTACTTTACCTCTTTGCAGCTCTTTCCCTGTTACTGGGACTTGTCCTAGCACATATTTTACAGATCACGAATGCCTTGCCCCACTTGACTGTTCGTAATTTCATGAACGAAGGCCTCTCTAGCCTAGGCTCTGTCTTACTCGTGGGCAATCTCATGCTCTGGGCTAACATTCGTTTCGGCAGAGCCAAAATGGCATGGGTAATGTTGATTCTCTTTTTCCTTTTCCTGGGTAGTGTTGGCAGCCTTGCGGCCGCAGTTAAGTTCCTTGATATCTCCCTGCCTGAAAGTTACTTCAATTTGATCTGGGTGATACATTTATTGGTATTTTTTGTGGTAGGGCCATTTTGCTTCTTCGACTCCGTACGGGCTTTACAGAAAAAGGACCTGGGTTAGTCCCTCGGCTTACTCTTCTTGCACCTAACGGTTTGCCACATGAGAGAAAGTAAAAGGGAGAGGATGTCGTGCGCAAAAATATAGTTCTTGGTTGAACTGGCTGAAAAGCAAGTCGAAGTAATTCTACAACTGGAAGTCAATCGCAGACAAGGGTTCGTTACTGGTCTGCTTACCCACATGGTCGAGTCAATTAAACAAATATTTTAATTTAAAATTTAACTTACCGTCAACAAAAACCGTCTTTACTTGTGTATTTGCTATTGCTTTCCTCTTACCATCCTTCTCAAACACATGTAATCCACCCATTTGGTCAACTTCCTTCCATCCCCTAGCTTCCATATAGTCCCGGAAGACATCGAAATCATACTCATCGGAATCAATTTTTACATAATATGTCTCCGAAAATAGTGATTTCGCGATTTTCGCATCAGTAAATGCTAACTTTGCAACTGGAAGCAAAACTAATGTAAAGAACAGTAAAGCTAGAGCACCTATTGCTTTTATCATCTTCTTCTTCAACCAACCTCACCACACTTTTATTTCTTACTTCTTAAGAGATTAAGAAAAGAGATTAAGAGAGGGCTTCATTGGTTTCATTCAGCATGCTCTGTCACTGCCAGTAGTGGCCCCAAATGTATTAAAATAGAATTTCGATAATAAAATTAAAATAAATCTAAACCACAAGCTCTGAATATCATTTCCTATTCCAAGCCAGCCCATGGGAACAGCCTTCACATAATCGAGCTTCTGCCTACCCGGCCGTCCCATCGGGCTACAGCCCGTTCCCGTCGGGTCTGGCTCGGGGCAGGAGAGATGCCGGTGACCAGGAGGGATGGATAGATGTTCTACATGTCCCGCAAGGGTCTCTTCTATAAGGGGAAAGTCCACGCCTTTATCCACTGGATCCAAAACTGGACCGCCGAAGGTGGGACCTTAGCGGAGAAACTGGCCGCGCCCCCGGCTTCGAACCATCTCCGCAGCGGCTTCCCCGGCTGCGGAGGCAGCGAGAAAGAATTCCAGGTCTTCCTGGACAGTCCGCCCCATAGTGGTAACCCGGAGACCAAGACCGTCAAGCAGGTCTAATCCGGCCTGCCCGTCACCCTCGACCACAAGGTGAATCCCTTTGTCATGAAGAACCGACACCTGCCTTTTCACAAGTTCGCCTTTCGACCCGGTCAACCTGGGAAGGACCACCCGAGCCGGCTTCAGGGCCACTTCCGTCAACGAGGTCAGGGTGTGATGGCTGATGCCGCGGTGGCGCGGTCGTGGGTCAGCAAAACTCATGCGCACCACGGCCACCGGTTGACCGCCCAGAACCGCAGCCGTGTTGATGATTTCACCCTGCTCGATCCCGGTAAATCCGTACCTGGTCCCAGTGCCGACAATACCTGGACCCATGGCCACCACCACGCAAGCGGCGTCCAGTACTTCTTTGGCCGCGATCAAGGCCGTGTAGATGTTAACAGCTTCCAGGTCACCTCCGAAGGCATGCCCGGCGGTAACCACCGCCTCCACCAATCCCGTGTTCTTAAGGAGGGGAATGGTGCGGCTGAAGGCAGCCGGTAGGGCTGCCCCATCGGTCATCACGTACACCAGCCGGCATTGACCCGGGGCCCAGGCCTTGAAACCTGCCGCCACCGCGGCAACCTGTGAGTGCAGCTCCCCTACCACAACCGGCATCCCGTCGAGGGACCGAAACCCGTGGATCCGGTCCACATAACGCGGGTCTTCTTCCACCCCCTGGCACCGCACCTGGCAGGGCGTGTAACGGGCCTTCATCAGGTACCCGGACCCCTGCAGCGCCCTCTCATCACGGCCAAGGACGTGGATCACAAAGTGGTACCCCCCCGTACCCAGACCCAACCGGACGGCCGTGGTATTGAGAACCACCCGGTCACCAGGCCGCACTGGCCCAGTGAGTGGATCATAATTTACTGCTTTCTCAAGGCGGCCGCCGACCCACACCGACACTTCTGTCGCCCCAGGCCTCTGTCCGGTGATTTCCTTCACCACTCCCGCTTCCCTGGCCAGCAGCTTGGATCCCCTCCCTCGCCAAAGAGGAGTTTTCTTCAAGCACCAGGTGCTACTTCCTGCCCTACCCCTCCCGCCTCAGGAGGTGGCACCACAAAACATGAAAATCCAGCGCGGGACCAGTATTTTCGGACTAGCGCTCCCCACCGCCTTGCGGCGCGTCGGCAGCACGAAGCATGAAAAGAAAATTGGAAGCAGTATTTCGCAAAGGTTGCACGCCCGGGGTGCTCCGGAACGAGACCGGTTATGCCGCAGGCCCGGAGGGCCGAGGTTCATTACAACTATACGGGGACCGCGACGCAAGGCAAGGCCGGCGCCGCGGTCTCCACAGGTTTTCACGGTTTAGAGGCGTGGCGCGCTAAACCCTCTAAAGAACCCCTAGACATCCCTGGGAGTTTCTTAACCGTATCAATGGTGGCATCAATAAAGGCCCGGACCGTGTCGTCCAGAATCTGCACCCCGCCGACCACAAGACGGTTATCTCCGCGCCGGGATACCAGACCCAGAACAACCACGGCCACTTGCCCCCCGGCTACCGGTTCCTTGAAGGCCTTTTCCACCCCCAGCTGTCCAAACTCGGCGACGACAGGGTCCAGGGCGCGAAGAGCGGCCTCGGCCGCCAGCCAGGGTAGTTTCCCCTTGGAATTGGGACCTTCTGCAAACCCGCTGTACTCTACATCCGGGTTGCCCCTGTCACGCAGGGTAACCTCCACCCGCGTCTTGCCTGAGAGCAGCGTGTTGGTTATGCTGAGATGGTCGACATACGGGTCGAAGGAAGTCCCGGCCACAAGGTCATCCTTGAGTTGTGCCACACTGATTTTTTTGTGGTCTACGGATAATCCCCACTTGGCAGCCATGCAGCTCTCAATGTCACGGACAACCTGTTTAGGGTTTCGCTCCGGTCCGGAAAGTACATGCACTTCTTCTATTGCTCCCCAGTCGTTAACCACCAGGCGAACCGACTCTACACCTGTTAATCGGTTCAGGAAATTTTCGATCTCTCGGACATTTACCCTCTCCCGGTCGGTTTTCTCCTGTCCCTCGCCCAAACTATTTCCCCCCTTTGCAACCCGGCTAACTCAGCAAACTAAAACCCTTCTCTAAAGCCCTTTTATTAACCGGAATCAAATCATGTCGGTGCTCCGGGAGCACCTTTTTTAACGAGTCAACCACCGCCTCCAGCGAGACACAGCCTGTAGCTGCCACCAGGGTGCCGAGGGTCACCATGTTGGCTACCCGGCTGTTGCCGAGTTCATTGGCGATCTCGTTTGCCGGCACCAGCAAATCCCTGACATCACTGCGTCCGCTTCCTTTTTCCACCAGGGAACTGTTGATGATGATGACACCCCCCTGAACCACAGCCGGTCCGAACTTCTCCAGCGAAGGACGATTCATGGCCACCAGGGTCGTTGGTTCCGTTACCACAGGTGAAGCCACCGGTAGGTCAGAAACAACCACGGAACAGTTGGCGGTACCACCACGCATTTCCGGTCCGTAGGAAGGCATCCAAGAAACGTATTTACCCTCTTTCATGCCCGCATAACTAAGGAGCATACCCATCAGCATGATTCCCTGGCCACCGAATCCCGCCATAATGATCTCCTGGGCCATTCAATCCACCCCCTCCGGAGTTCTTATTTCCCCGAGCCGGTAATAGGGTAACATGTTCTCCTCCAGCCACTTAACCGCTTCGGTGGGTTTCATGGCCCAGTTGGTCGGGCAGGTAGAGAGGAGTTCGACCATACTGAAGCCTTTCCCTTCCACCTGGTGCCTGAAAGCCTTCAGAATGGCCTTTTTGGCCCTGATTACGTGCTTTGGGTCATGGAGTGAAGCCCGGACAATATAGGCATTCCCCCTGAGTTGGGCCAGCATCTCGGAAACCAGGATCGGCTGACCTGTGTGTTCTGCTTGCCGACCCTCCGGGCTGGTGGTCGTTTTCTGGGCAATCAGGGTTGTGGGAGCCATTTGTCCACCTGTCATCCCGTAAATGGCATTGTTGATGAAAATAACCGATATTTTCTCGTCACGCATGGCGGCATGGACGATCTCGGCAGTTCCGATGGAAGCCAGGTCCCCATCCCCTTGATAGGTAAAAACAAATTTGTGCGGATGGACCCGTTTAATGCCGGTGGCCACCGCCGCGGCCCGACCGTGGGCAGCCTGCTGGAAATCACAATCGAAGTAGGCGTAAGAAAGCACCGAACAACCCACGGAAGCAACCCCGATGGTGTCATCCTGGAGCCCAAGCTCATCAATGGCCTCCGCAACCAGGCGGTGGGCGATCCCGTGGGTACACCCGGGACAATAATGCATGAGCCGTTCCCTCAAACTTTTCGGCCTTTCAAAAACTGTCTTCATGCCCTGGCACCTCTCCCCGTCATGATCCTGTCGATTTCCTGTACAATGCCTTCCGGGTCCGGAATCATCCCGCCGGGACGGCCGTGGAAGCAGACAGGGGCTTTCCCTTCCACACCGATCTTTACATCATCGACCATCTGTCCCGTACTCATCTCAACCACTAGGAACGCCTTTACCCTCGGTGCAAGCTCCCGGAGGGGTGCATAGGGGAAGGGCCAAAGGGTGATGGGACGCAACAAGCCAACCCGGTAGCCTCTTTCGGCGGCCTTGCGTATCGCGCTCCTGGCGACCCTCGCCGTGGTACCGTAGGCCACGATGATGACATCCGCCCCGTCGACGTCATCGGTTTCAAACCGGACCTCATTCTTCTCCATTTCACGGTATTTCCGGTGTAGTTTCCAGTTGTGTTCTTCCATTTTCTCTGGTTCAATGTTCAGGGAACTGATCAGGTTGACTTTCTTCCGACCTCTCTTGCCGGTTGTGGCCCAAGGCTTCTCGGGATTCGGGCGGTCGGGACCGTCGGGAAACCGCACTGGTTCCATCATCTGACCCAGGATCCCATCACCCATGATCATTACCGGGTTCCGGTACTTATCAGCCAGGTCAAAAGACTCAATGGTAAGGTCTACCATCTCCTGAACTGAAGCAGGGGCGAAAACGAGGATCCTGTAGTCCCCATGCCCTCCACCCTTTGTAGCCTGGAAATAATCAGATTGGGCCGGCTGGATCGTGCCCAGACCGGGGCCACCCCGGACCATGTTGACGATCACACACGGGATTTCCGCACCGGCGATGTAGGAGATGCCCTCTTGTTTAAGGCTGATCCCAGGACTGGATGACGAGGTCATAACCCGGGCCCCGGCACCACCGGCGCCGTAGACCATGTTGATGGCCGCCACCTCGCTTTCCGCCTGCAAAAAGACCCCACCAACCTCGGGCAGTCTCCTGGACACATATTCCGGAACTTCACTCTGGGGGGTAATCGGGTACCCAAAGAAGAAGCGACAACCACCGCGGATGGCCGCTTCGGCAACCGCCTCGTTTCCCTTCATCAGAATGGTTTCAGCCACTTCTTGGTTCCCTCCTTAGTCACTTGCGTACTGTGATGACAGTATCCGGGCACATACGTGCACACAGGGCACAACTGGTACACTTCTCCTGGTCCTCACTTTTCACCGTGGCCGGGTGATAACCTTGCGTGTTAATCCGCTCTGCCATAAAGATGATGTTCCTGGGACAAACAGTTGTACATAGTTCGCATCCCTTGCAGCGTTCCTCGTCGAAGATCACCCGCTTTTCCTTGACCATCGGCATCCCTCCTCTGTTTCGTCTTCAGGCAGTTCGGGTTTTCATTGTTGTTGGTACGACCGGTTCTGCTTCTTTCCCCTCATTTCCCCGGCGGCGATGGGTGCCTCCCCTCTAACGGCTTTAATCCCTGGTAGGCTCCAGAGAGGGCGCCTTCACCCTGAGGGGAACCGGCGCCAGGTCAGCTCCTGGGTCAGGGGGGACTTCATCCCACGGAGTGCACATATGCCGCGTCAGGGGAAGGATCATCCCCACCCCATGACCGTTGGGGATTAGAGAAGCGAGGTCTTTTTTGACCGCCGTGATCTTGACAGGCAGGCCCAACCGCATGGCAAGCTCCCTGACCATGTCCCCACCCTCAAGGACCACCTCCGGGTTCGTTAAGTCACCGAGATGGGTATTGTTCACCAGGGCTGTCGCCTTAACCCGGGATGAAGCCTCAATGCGCTCCAAAACATCTCTGGCCTGGTCTACCTCCCTGGTGAAGGGCCGCCGGGCGTTAACAACGTAGAATACCTCCAAGTCTCTGACCGGCAGCAACCCTTGCAGAGTACCCAGAACACGCGCCCCGGTAGGGTCTCCCCCGACGTCTAGGATCACATATTTCCCCTTGTTCTTTAGAACGGAAGTGATTCCCGGTGGAAGAATGGGAAGATCGGCTCGGCTCAGCTCCCTCGGCGGCGCCAAGACCTCGATCCCTTTTTCCCGTAGAGAACACGCCGCCTCCCGGGAACGAAAGTAAGGGGTGACCAGATCCAGGTCCACCATCACCACCTGTTTCCCTTCTTTATTCAGGTGAAGAGCATAGTTGATGGCAACCTCGGTCTTGCCGCTCCCGTAGGCTCCTACAAAAACAAATACCCTCTTTTCCGACACAGGCACGCCCCCCGTTGTCTCACAACTAAGTCATCCAGTACCCGACGAGTCGTCCATCAGTGGTTTCTCTTCCCCTGCCAGTACTCGGAAGGCACCTTCGGCCAGCGCCGAAAGCTCGTTCTCTCCCGGGTAAACCCGGACCAGGTCCCAAACCGGTAGGGTTCCGGCCCGCTCGGGGCTCATGGGGCCCCTCACCATCAAGCCCGTTGCTAATGTCAACCACCCGTCCACACCGGTGGGCGCCAAAAGTGATCCCTCCACCCATGTGGGCCACCAACAGGTTGATTTCATTGTAACCACGCCCCAAATCCCTAGCAGCCTTCCGGACGACAGGCAGGCCACGGGACCTTTACCGGCCTAGATGGATTTTCTTTAACTGTCCGATGCGGCGGATCCTTTCCTCGGCCATGACATCTGCCGCCTGGTAAGTGGGTATCCGGTTTTTCTTTGAAATCTCAATGACCTGCAGGATCTTATCGTAAATCTTCCCGATCTTTGCGTAAGCCCGGTCCTTGTTGTAGCCTCCAGGCTCAAGCTCTGCCGCAACGTTGATCACCCCACCTCCATTGATGACATAATCCGGGGCGTAAAGAATACCCAGTTCATCCAGTTTATCCCCGTGGCGGGGCTCCTCAAGCTGGTTGTTGGCTGCACCGGCCACGATCTGGCACTTAAGACGAAGAATCGTCTCATCATTGATCACCGCCCCCAGGGCAGAGGGGGCAAAAATGTCGCAGTCCACACCATAAATCTCCTCCGGGTCTACCGTTTCCGCACCGAATTCGTCAACGGCAAGGCGAACCCGGTCCTGGTAAATATCGGCAACTACCAGCTCTGCCCCTTCATCCGCGAGGTGTTTCGCCAAGTGGTAACCCACGTGGCCTACACCCTGAAGGGCCACCCGCTTCCCTTTAAGAGAGGCGTCCCCGTAAACCTCCTTGGCACAGGCTTTCATACCCCGGTAAACACCGTAAGCAGTTGCAGGAGACGGGTCACCACTGGTATCCGGAAGGCCGTGGACATAAGGAGTTTCCATTTGAACCAGCAGCATGTCATCAGGGTTGATCCCCACGTCTTCAGCCGTCAGGTACCTTCCGCCCAGGGAATGAACAAACCTGCCGAAGGCCCGAAAGAGCTCCTCGGATTTATCCTTCCGGGGGTCACCAATAATGACCGCCTTGCCGCCCCCAAAGTTAAGCCCCATGGCAGCATTCTTATAGGTCATACCGCGTGAGAGCCGGAGGACGTCGTAAACAGCCTCATCCTCCGACCGGTAAGGCCACATGCGTGTACCTCCGAGAGCAGGACCCAAGGTGGTGTCGTGGATGGCAATCACCGCCCTGAGACCACAGGCCTGGTCAGAGCAGAATACGAGCTGCTCGTGCCCAAACTGGTTCATGCCCTCCAACACTTTCACGGGGAAACCTCCTTCTGGAATATAGTCTCCACCTCACATTGTATTGGAAAAGCACCTAGCAGGTAACCTGACCTGCCTACACAGCACCAAAGGTCACCAAGCCGCCCAGCAAGAGGCCTGGCAGGAGACACCGGGTTACACGGGGCGCTTGCGGGGCAAGCCTGATGCCACCAGAACACAGCAAAGCCATGGCGCGGGACAGCAGCTGGTCGGCCATGGCCTGAATTCCGACGTCTTGGCTCTCCCATTAAGTATTCGTCAGTGAATATGCATTTCCTTTCTTGGCCAGGGCCTAGCAGTTGAAAATAAGATCGGAGATTGATGAGGAAAGCACCTTCCTTTCTCAAGGTTACCTCACCGCAGCGGGCGTCTTCAGGTTCGTGTTCTTCCCAGCCGGTCCAGGTAGTTGAGCAGGACATTGTTTCGGATCAGGCCGGTAAGGGAATGGTTTTCACACCACAGGTGAAGACAAAAGAGCAGAAAAACAAGCACCATCCTGACTGGGAGGGACAGCTGCCAGGCCAGGGCCAAACCCAGGGAACCCCCGAGGACATTGGAGCCCACATCACCCAGGATCAACCTTTCCCTAAGGTCCCAGGGAAGGTAGGCTAAAGATGCCCCCACCAACGGAGCCAAGAGGTAGACCCGGTCAAGCCCGGTCCAGAAACCGGTCAGAACCAGAAGCACGCTCCCCACAAGGAAGCCTTTCACGGCCCGCCCGGGACGCAGGTCGAGCAAATTGATGAAGTTGGCTGTCAGGGCCACGAGCAGGGTATTGGTCATGACTTCAACGAAACCTGAAAACTGTGCCAAGCTGACCCCTAGGGCGATTACCCCGCCCCCAAAAGCCTTGATGGCCCCGGTACTGAGCCGCCCCCTGCGCAGCAAGCGGAGGTGACCCGTAAAGCCTTTGGCAGCCTCAAGGTCAAGCCAGTCGTCGACAAGGCCGACAAACCCCAGACCAGAAACCAGGTAAAGGAGCGTGACGATTTCAGCCCCTTTACCTTGAGGGGAAAAAGGGATGAAAACCCAAAGGGTGGTGACCACTGTGAAAACAAAGACCAAACCTCCACCTGTCGGTATGACCCGGCCCTGGTAGTTTTTCCGGACAAAGCCGGCCCGACGTACAAGGTCAATCACGAGTGGTAACAATACCCGTGTCGTGACGGCTCCAAGGACCCCGACAATCCAAGCCAGGAAAGCCATTTACCTTGCCACCGCCAGGCGTGCCAAAACAGCGGCAATGTCTAAGAACTGGCGGGCCCGGTGGACAAACCCCGACCAGGTGCGCCCGGTTACCGCGTGGTCCACCGGCATCTCGGCCTCGATTTCCAGGACCCGGTAGCCGCGCCGAAGGGCTTTAACCGTGAGCCCTACCTCCAACCCGAAACCGTGGACCGGCCCACCCTCCTCTACCAGCCAACGCACCACGGCCCGCTGTCCTGACAGGGGGGCTTTTGGGCTCCAACCGGTTAGGGCCCAGATTCCCCACCGGGCCAGGGTCACCGCCAACCCCAGGCCCCCGCCGGTCCCGGCCGGGAAGGAAGCCACCGTCATCTCTGCCTTACCCTCCATCACGGGTTCCAGGAGCTTGCTGACCAAAGCCGATACCTCCACCAGGTCAGCATCAACCAGGAGGATAACCTCACCGGTCACCCTTTTGACCCCTTCCCAAACCGCTCGTCCCTTCCCCAAGTTCCGCGTAAGTCTAACCACGCGGGCCCCCACCTGTTCTGCTTCCTCTGCCGTCCGGTCAGTCGAGCCGTCGTCGACCACCACGACTTCTGTAATCCCACCAGCCTGGTACAGGCTGCGGACTGTAGCCCCAACCTTTCCTTCCTCGTTATACGCCGGCACCACGGCCGATACAGTCACCGGAGAGGACGGCTGGGCCCACCGAAGGCCAGAACCCGTGCCCCCGAAAGCCGTGAAGGCCTTCATCCCTACGAGGTGGCCCTCCTGGTGCCACCCGGTTGCTCCAGGACATGCCTGATCCCACCCAGGGTATATACCAGGGTAACCTTGCCCGGAACGGTAGATACCCTGTCCACCACTGCCTGTCCCAAGTACCCGGACTGGATACCGAGGTCCCTAGGGGCCTCACCCCGGTGGGCGGTAATGACCGGGAGGCCGAGGTCGATAAATGCCCTCATCAAAGAAGTACCCCACGCACCGCCCTTATCCAGTCCCGTGCCCCCACCAAGGACGAGAACCATGTCGACCTTCTCGTAGGTATTCCCCTTGCCGAGGCGGACAAGGTCAAGGCGGCGGGAGAGCTCCAGGTACGTCCCCTCCCCATCACCAGTAAGGTCCTTGATCAAGCCCCTCGCCAGTTCTGGTAGGTGACCCTCCCATGCCGTCGGTGCTATTGCCCCTTGGCGACCCGGGTTTGCTTCGGCCTCCTCCTTACCCGGCAGTAGATGACGGTCCGGCACCTTTTTTCCAGTCAGCGTCACGGTCGCGGAAACCTTCGCCCCAGCCAGCTCCAGGATGCTCAGGATATCATCATCCTTGATCTCCGGCCCTGTCCGCACCACGGCTATTCTCTTGCCGTCGAGCCGACCCTCTACAAGTAACGGTAACACGTTGCCCAGAAACCGCTGGTAAGACTCGAGTTCCCCCTGGAGGGCAACAACCTTCTCCTGGTAATCCAGGTTTCGGTGCTGAAGTTTTTCGAATTCCGCCTCCAGTTGAGCAATGATCTTCTCCTGTTGGTCCAGAAAGGGACCATGATCTGGTAAGGTTGTCCCGATCAAGACACCAAGCCCCAGGCTTAAGAAGACCGCCACCAGGGTAAGAATGTGGACCCTCATGTCAACAACCAACGGTATCCCCCCAATCCCAAAACCGGTCAAAATCAACCCCCCTTACAGCCCGGCAAGAAGACGAAACTTGATCAGAAGCAGGCGCAGGTAGTGCTGGGTAGGGGGTGCCAGGGCGGCAATTAAGGCAGCTGGAACTGCACCGGCAATAACTAACCCTAACAAGTACCTGGTCCGCAGGCTCCCGCGGTACAACCGGCTTACACCCCTGGCATCAACCAGAACCGACCCGATCTTCATCCTGACCAGCAAGGTACTGGCCATCCCTTTCCGTCCTTTCTCCAGGAAATCAATGATGTTGGAATGGGTACCCACGGCCACGATCAAGGCCGCCCCCTTCTCGTGGGCAAGGAGCATGGCGATATCCTCACTGGTTCCCGGCGCAGGAAAGGTTACTGCAGCCAGTCCGAGCCTTTTCAGCCTTTTCATGCCGGGGGCATGGCCGTCCGGGTACGCGTGAACCACCAGTTCTGCCCCACTCTTCAGAGTGTGATCGCTAACACTATCCATGTCCCCGACAATTAGGTCCGGCCGGTACCCGAAATCAACCAGGGCATCGGCTCCACCGTCCACCCCTACCAGCACCGGTTTTAGTTCGTCAATATAAGACTTGATGGCCAAGAGGTCTTCACGATAGTTCTGGCCCCTCACGACAACCAGGGCGTGACGACCGGCAAAACTGGTCCTGATCTCCGGCACCGGAAGCCGGCCGAGCACCAGGTCTTTTTCCTTTTGGGCATACTCAAGGGTGTTGCTCAAGAACCTTTCCAGCTCCCGCTCCAGGTTTGCCTTGGTCCCCTCCATGCGCTCCTGAAGGATTTCCTCGGTCAACCTCGTCCCTTTTCCCAAGACTTCCCCCCTGCGGAAAACCCGGTTTCCTTGAATCTCGACCTCTTCGCCTTCCGTAAGCCTGGCAGCGAGCCCAGGACCCAGGTCATCGATGACCGGGATCCCCGCACGCAAGAGAAGACCAGGACCAGGTGTCGGGTAGCGGCCTGTGGTGGACAGCCTGGCGTTCAGAACCGCACGTACCCGCTTCTCCACCAGGGCATGCGCGGCCACCTCGTCCAGGTCCTCATGGTTGATCACGGCGATGTCTCCAGGCCGGAGTCGCTTCAACAAGTCCTTGGTTTTGTTGTCAATACGGACAACCCCACGGATCCGCATCCTAAACCCCCGCCAGGGTCACCTAATCGTGGTTCCCATCTAGTATTTCGCTCCCCATCTGACCTCATGCACCGCCCGTATCCAGCCCTTTCACAAGCCTTTCTCATCCCTTGGTCTGGTCTACCTCTAGCAGCCCGACCGGTCCTAACCGGGACAGCCAGAACCGCTGAAGTACGGTTCTTGTCCACTCGGAGTACCCTCAGGCCCGGTAAAGGGTACTCTCTCCCGGCAGCCCGTGGCATGGGAGCGCTTGTTCAGAAGGTGTAAAGTCAGCTTTGTTTTGAAAATAGTTTATGTCAATGTTTCCCCTGTAGGTGTACTTACCCCAAAAACAACGTTACAAATGGCTCTAAACACCAGACACGGTGGCAAACCGGGTAAAGACTACCGTCAGCTTATGTTGCCATCGTCGCATAATCACCCGCCTTACTGGACAGTTTAACTTCCAGGTATGAAAGCTCCAGGTTCAGGGTTTAATCCCGGTCGACCGGGTGATTTGAGCGCTCAAATCCTTTTTTCTCTCACGGTTACTGCCCCTCTCACCGGAATGAACCTTTTGCCGGACCTTGAACCGGCCCGGGCCATTTCTCCTGGCTTTTCTCTCTGCGCCGGTCTTTGACCAACTCGCAGATCTTTGACCATCAGCACAATTCTGACTTCGGACGGCCTGGGCCAGTAGGAACGCCTCCTTCACTACTCGCGTTGCCAACCAGGCGTCCTTTGTTGGGGGCCTTTATTCCTCCGGCCCTATCAGATAGCGACAACCAGTCTTCGAAAAACTTTCGCCTCGTTTTTCTTGCTCGCCATCAAAGGGCTGTAGTTTACAGATACTTCCAAACTTCCCAGGAGAAAAGGGGTGAGTATTTGACGAAACAAACCAGGAAAGTACTGGTTGCCTGGCTCCTCATCGGGCTGGTGGTTGTTCTGGCCAACAGCCCCCAGGTCAGAACCTTCGTTAACTTTCCAACTTACCTGCGCGTCACCCAGGGACAGGACCACACCCTTGATATTAACCTTCCCCTGGAACTTTACATTAAAACCGACGGTCGTGGCCTGGTGGAAATTGCGGGTGAAGTGGTAGAGGAAAACGGTTGGAAAAGACTTGCCCAGAAACAGCTCACCCTGAGGCCTTTGAAAACAGGTAGAACTGTCCTCAACCTGAGCCTGCTGGGTGGAATGTTCCAGTGGCGTCAGATCGTAGTTGACGTGGTTCCCAGGATGGAGGTGATGGCCGGTGGCCACTCCATCGGAGTCTTGGTTAGATCAAAAGGGCTGCTGGTTACCGGACACGCTGCCATCGAAAACGAAGAGGGACGCTCCTCTCCGGCCTTTGAAAACGGGATCGTGGTGGGAGATGTTATCCTTCAGGCAGATGGTCAGGTCCTGCGCAACGCCCAACAGTTGGCGGCCCTGGTCGACCAGGCCGGTCGCCGGGGAAGTGAAGTAAACCTTACAATCAGAAGAAAGAATCTCCTCATTGAGAAGACGGTCCGTCCGGTTAAACACCATCCCTCGGGCAAGTACCGGATCGGTCTTTACGTCAAAGACGGGACCGCCGGAGTGGGAACCCTGACCTATTACGACCCCAAGACCCGCATCTACGGTGCCTTGGGCCACTCCATCACCGATGGAAAGACAAACCTTACCCTCGATCTCAGGGAAGGAAGTATTGTCGAAGCTAATATTTCAGGAATCCAAACGGGAAGTGTGGGTCACCCGGGAGAGAAGCTCGGGGTCTTTGCCGCCCGGGAAGAACCCTTGGGAAACATCGAAAAAAATACGAGGTTCGGCATCATCGGGGATCTTAATACCGTGCCCGAAAACCCTCTTTTCCCAACCCCGGTCCCTATTGCCCTGATGGGAGAAGTAAAAACAGGGCCGGCTGAAATCATCACTGTTGTTAAGGGTAAGAAACTACAGCGTTTCGAGGTGAAAATCAGGGAAGTCTTTCCCCAACCCAATCCAGCTGAAAAAGGCCTCATCCTGGAAATCACCGACCCCAACCTGCTCCGCATCACCGGTGGGATTATCCAGGGAATGAGTGGGAGCCCGATTATTCAAGATAACCGGTTAGTCGGAGCCGTAACCCATGTCATGGTTAACAACCCAACACGCGGGTATGGTGTCTTCATCGAGTGGATGCTGGCCGAGTCAGGACTCCTGCCACCGGAAGGCAGTGCAGCCAGGAACGACACAGGTAGCAAGCCTTTCCGCCGTCCAAGACAGGCAGCCTAAGTGCCAGAAGTGAAGGTTCAAAACCCTAGAGAAACATCAGAGAGGCACACCAACCGGGACTCTAAACTAAATCGAGTAGGGTGGCGCTAGGTGATCAAGCTAGCGCCATCCCTCTCACAGAAC
>ENA-OSAE01000169-OSAE01000169.1-marine-sediment-metagenome-genome-assembly--contig:-NODE-169-length-45756-cov-15.064375_pt1 | contig 45756 bp, 40 predicted proteins | sample MGYA00237870_ERZ529317 | MGnify/ENA primary metagenome ERZ529317 (study PRJEB26369, sample SAMN03142812) | marine sediment metagenome | biome: marine; feature: borehole; material: sediment... | reverse complement strand
CCGGCTACGATTTCATCGAGAAGGCCACCCTGGAGAGCATGGAGATGGGCACGGGCGTGGCGACGGTGGACCTCCAGGCCACAGAGGCCCTCTTCTGGAAGACGGTGGAGGAGATCACCGGGTTCGCCATCGGCGGCAAGCACGACCTCCTGCGGCAGATCAAGGACCTGGTCCACGCCAAGCAGGAGTTCGACGTCATCCGCGAGGCCCTGGAGGACGTGCGCACGGTCGGCTACGGGATGGTGCCCCCGCGGGTCTCCGAGATGACCTTCGAGGACCCGGAGCTCATCCGCCAGGGCGGGCGCTACGGGGTGAGGCTGCGGGCGAGCGCCCCGTCGCTCCACTTCATCCGCGCCGACGTGGAGACGGAAGTGACCCCGATCATCGGCACGGAGCGGCAGTGCGAGGAGCTGGTGAAGTACCTCCTGGAGAAGTTCGAGGACGACCCGAAGAAGATCTGGGAGTCGGACATCTTCGGCAAGTCCCTGCAGGACCTCGTGAGGGAGGGCATCGAGAACAAGCTCTTCCGCATGCCGGAGAACGCCCAGGCGAAGATCCAGGAGACCCTCACGAGGATCATCAACGAGGGGAGCGGTGGGCTCATCTGCATCCTGATCTAGTCCGGCGGCGGGCTCTCGCAGGGTAGGACGGCCCCGACCCCGGGAAGCCCGAGGAAGTGGCGGCGGCCGGCCCTCACGGGCCGGCCGTCATGCGTCAGTGGGCCGGCCGCCCCGGGGCGCCCCTGGGTCGCGGGCGGGCCTCCGGGGGGTAATCACGGTGTTGGACCTGCTCATATAATGAACCGGCCTCGCAGGAACCGTCCGGTGCGGCCAGGCGGCCGGCCGGAAGGGGAGGTGGCGTCGGTTGACAGAGGAGACACTGAGCAGGAGGGCCCTGGGCTACATCAACGAGGTCCTGGGCAAGGCCGCCCACTATCTGGACGCGACCCCGACCGACGACGGGTGGGTGGTCCGCGCCGTCGTGGTGGAGACGAAGCCCAAGCCGGGTCCAGGCGGCGGGAGCAAGGAGTGGCACGTCCTTTACGAGGTGCATCTCGACCGGGACATGGAGCCTCAGTTCCATGTCAGGCGAGGCTTCTGGAGCAAGCCGCTCCCTGGTTCGCCGCGGGCCGAGCCGGCCGCTCGCGGGGACACATCGGGCGAGGTGGGCTCCTGTTCCGCCGAGAGCGGAAGCGCTCAGGGCCAGGACCCTGAGGAGAACGGGGGCGAGGACCGGGACGAAGACCGGGGCGAGGACACGACCCTTCCCGAGGAGGTCCTGGAACCGACACCGGAGGCGTCGGAAGAGGGCGGGCAGGACCCTGCCGGTGAAGAGACCGGGGAAGAGGTCCCGGTCGACGCGGCCGAGGGGCTGGAGGATGTGACTCTCGAGCCCGAGCGACCTCCCCTGGAAGCCGGTGGGGAGGAACAGGAGCACGAAGAGGAAGAGGAGTCCGTACCCGAAGAGGAGCCCGCGCCCGGGCCCTCGAGGCCGAAGGTCCAGGTGAGGCAGGGGGCGCCGGCGGTGAGGTTCCGGTACGTGCAGGACGACGCCGCCGGCCGTCCGGAGGCGGCGGACGACGCGGTCGGGGAACCTGAACCCGGGGAGCCGGGAGAACCTGCCGAGGAGGAGTCCGGTTCCCAGACGCCGGGCTCGGGAGAAGAGGGCTAGACCGCCGTCTGGGAAAGCCCTCCAGCGGTCGGGTGACCGTGAGAGGTCCGGGAGCACCCGGGACATGCTACACCCGTCCTCTTCTGTGTCCAGCGGCTGGGGGCTCCTGACGGGGGCTGTGCTTCCGACCGTGCGTGACCTTCTGGCCCTGTGGGCCGGCAGAGCCGTTCTGAAGTTGAGCCGCAGGCTGGGTCATGGGGGTTCGTCCCTCCCGGGACGCGTCGCCCTCAGGATCCAGCCCGCGCTTCTCCGGCGGCTGGCCGGGAAGTTGCGGTGGGGGAGCGTCGTCATCACCGGGACCAACGGGAAGACCACGACGGCCCGCCTGCTCTCGACCATCCTGCAGGATGCCGGCTACCGCCTCGTCCACAACCGTTCCGGCGCCAATCTGAAGGAAGGCCTCACGTCGGCCTTCCTTGATGACGCGGCGGCCGCCCGGCGGAGGGCGGACATCGCCCTCATGGAGGTCGACGAGGCCACCGTGCCCGAGGCGGTGCGGGAGCTCAGACCTCTCGGCATCGTCGTCACCAACTTCTTCCGGGACCAGTTGGACCGTTACGGTGAGCTCGACACGACCGTCTCGCTCGTGGGGCGGGGAATCGACGCCGTAGGGGGGCGCGGCTTCGTCGTGCTCAACGCGGACGACCCCCTCGTCGCCGCTCTGGGGCGGGGGAGGGGGGAGCGTGTGGTCTTCTACGGGATTGAAGACGACCGCTGCGGGAAGCGGACGATGACCCAGACAAGGGAGCAGCGGCACTGTCTTGCCTGTGGTCGGGAGCTGGACTACAGCGTCTTCTACTACGGGCACCTCGGGCGCTACGCGTGCCCGGGAGGCGATTTCCGACGTCCGGCCCCCGACGTGCGCGCCGGTGCGGTGCGGCTCGGAGGGGTCCGCGGGGCCTCGTTCACGCTGTCGGTGCGCGGGGAGGGAGAGGTCCGGGTCGCCATGCCGGTGCCGGGCCTGTACAACGTCTACAACGCCCTGGCGGCTCTGGCCGCCGCGCTCGAACTCGGCGTCCCTTTGAGCCGCGCCGCGGCTTCCCTGGAGCGGGCCGGGGCCTCGTTCGGACGCATGGAGGTCATCCCCGTCGAGGAGAGGAACGTGCTCCTGGCCCTGGTCAAGAACCCCACAGGGTTCAACCAGGTCCTGGAGACCCTCCTCGGCGACGCCCCCGCCGCGGACGGGGCGGGCGAGGCAGGCGGGGAGGGCCCCCGGAACTTCCTCATCGCCATCAACGACCGGTACGCGGACGGCACGGACATCTCCTGGCTGTGGGACGTCGACTTCGAGCTCCTGGCGGAGCGCGGGGCACGGGTGGGGGAGATCGTCGTCTCCGGACTCCGGGCCCACGACATGGCCCTCCGGTTGAAGTACGCGGGGGTGCCGGAGGCGTGCGTGCGGGTGGTCCCGGGTCTGTCCGAAGCCCTCGACAGGGCCCTGACCGCGACGGCGAGAGGGGAGACCCTGCTCGTCACCCCCACCTACACGGCGATGCTCGAGCTGAGGGACATCATCAGCCGGCGCGGGTACGCCCCGCCGTTCTGGGAGGCGGAGAAGACCTGAGGCTGGAGATCTGCCACCTCTATCCGGACCTCATGAACCTCTACGGGGACCGCGGGAACGTCATCGCCTTGAGCCGGCGGGCCGAGTGGCGGGGCATCGAGGTCGGCCTCACCGCGGTCGGGCTGGGAGAGGCGGTGGATTTCACCGCCTTCGACATCCTCTTCATGGGTGGGGGCCAGGACAAGGAGCAGAGGCTCATCTGTGAGGACTTCCAGCGGGTCAAGGGAGGGGCCCTGGCCGAGGCCGTGGAGGACGGGGTCCCCTTCCTGGCCATCTGCGGCGGCTACCAGCTCCTGGGACGGTTCTACGAGACCGGGACGGGGGAGCGCCTGCCCGGCATAGGAATCCTCGACGTGGAGACCCGTGCCGGGAGGAAGAGGATGATCGGGAACGTTGTCGCCGGGAGCTTGCTCGCCGGCCAGGAGACCCGGACCCTGGTCGGTTTTGAGAACCACTCGGGCCGCACCTATCTCGGGCCGGGGGTGAGGCCTCTGGCGGAGGTCCTGGTGGGCCATGGCAACAACGGGGAGGACGGGACGGAGGGGGCCGTGTACCGCAACGTCGTCGGCACCTATCTTCACGGGTCTGTGCTGCCCAAGAACCCGTGGCTCGCCGACTGGCTCATCCGGCGGGCCGTCGTCCGCCGCTACGGGGAGGGCGTCACCCTCCCGCCCCTGGACGACCGGGTGGAGACCGAGGCCCACGCCGCGGCCGTGGCGCACGCGGTGGAGGTCGCCCGGCGGCACCGCACCCCTGTCAGGAGGAGGCGCCTCAGGGCCGTCGTCGGAGGCCGGCTCGGCAGCCGCCGGGGGTCGAGGTGAGTCTCCGCTCACCCGTAGAGGATTTCCCAGGCGTTGCCGCCAAGCACTCTACACACAGGCGCAGGCTGACGGGCCGGGTTGTCACCTCGCACCAGGCCCATGGAGCAGGAGATGACGTCATGACAAAGGAGGTCCATCGGCCGAAGGACGGCGCGAAGACGCCCGGCGGGGGCGTAGTCGCTGAGGTTTACTACCTCGACGGGGAAGGTGAGCCTGTCGAAAAGGAAAGGGCTGCACGGGTGGTCATCCGGGAGCTCGACGAGAACGGCAACCTCGTGAGCGAGACGTTCGGGATGGTCGAGTCGATAGCAGATGGTCGCCATTGGAATCGCTCCGGGAGCAGGCGGGACTCAAGGAGGGCATCTTCGTCACCTCAGCCATCCTGGTGGAGGGCTCGAGGGTCGTCATCCTGACCACAGACGGGGCCGCGGGGTCCGGCTCGGAGTCAACAGGAGGTCTTCTCTGCCGGCGTGCCCACCGCCGGGTTCTGCGCCAGCTTCAGGAACTCCTTACCGTCCACATGAAGGTCGAGCTGGGCTTCAGCCGGCAGGCACGAACGCTCGAACCGCTTCCTCCCGGCCAGAAGGCTCATCGTTACTATGGCTTCCATTGAGCGGGTGCCGTGCTTGTACTCGGGGATGGACAAGAAGGCGTTCAGGACCCCGGGGGCTATGGGGAGGTCTTTGCTGTCACGTTTTGAAAACAGGTGTGGGGCATGGTACTCCAGGATGTTCCTGAGGACGAGAGCACGTCTGAGGACGTACTCCTTATCTTCCCTATCACCCCTATCTTCTTCATGTTCGGAGGAGCTCTTGGTAGCGGGGATGGGGTCGGGACCGATCACGTCCACGTAGCCCTTAAGGCGGCTGACAAAGTCTCTTACCTTTGAACCTCCTGCATTTGACGAATCTGACCGTGATGACTCTTCTTCCAGCTCCTTCATGGAAGAGAATTGGCCTCCAACGAAGACGAAGATGGATCTCCCGAGAGGATGGCGGTGTCCGCCCCGCTGGAAGTACCCGTCCTGCATAGGTGCAAGGAAGTACTTCAGCCACCCCAGCTTGACGTTTCCGAGGTTACAGTCAAACTCATCCCACAGCACGAGAGGTATCTTCCCTGACAGGGCTTCGTCTCGAACCTGTTGCAGAGCCTCGTAGAGTTCCTCCGGGTCGGTCCATTGGGCTATGTTGAATTCGATGATTCTTATGTCTTTGGATACGGAGCGCGCTACCTGACGCACACCAAAGGACTTACCAGCGCCGGGTGGTCCGAGAACGGCGATGGATAGAGGGACCGTGGCGGTACGCCGCTGGAGGTAGTCGACGATCAGCCGACGCACATTCCGGTACCCTTCTATCTCGCGCCTATCTACGGTGACGAGTCGCTCGAACCGGGCCAGCGGAACGTGCTTGAGTGCTTCCTCGGGTCCCTCCTGCACGATCTCCGTGGCCACACGCAAAAGCGCATCTTCCTTATCCTGTTCCTCATCCTTATACCGTTCCTTCAGGATGGTCCACCACCCCGGCCGCGCGTTGGAGGACTGCTTCGAGGACTGCCCTTTCGAGGACTGCTCCCTGGGTTGCTGTTCAGGCATCTCCGCGTACGAGAACTGCAACTCCGAAACAGCTTTCCGGATAGCCTTGGCGACAGCCGTATAGGGTGGGGCCAGCCCCACGAGTGTGTCGCCTCGCCTTCTCTCCACATATCCGTTCTCGTGTAGGGCTCGCTGTGCCCGAAGGCCGGCCTGAACCCCATCGGAAATGACGTGTATGTCTACTTGATCGCTGGTGGCGATTTTGTACGCGATGGCCGCCGCCATGCATGTTGTGTATCCCACCATGCTACCGGGATGAACTTCGGCCCAGGTATCCTCGATATGCTCGGGGTCGAAGAAAATTCGGCCCTCCGGCTTCATCTCCTTAGGGTCAGAGTCTGCACGACGCCGAGACAGCAAGAAGGCTCCGACGGTCGGAAAAGAGACTACGACATAAGCACAGCAGGCCAGAGACTTCGCCTTGGAGTTTTGAAGCAACTCCCAATGTACGTCGGAGGCTGTCTGCTCCCAGGACACCCCTCGGCTGATATGCACATCTCCGTAACGGAGGGCGTCGACCGCCACGACGACCACGAGCCGTTCGGGGCACTTACAGATAAGATGCTCCCACAGGTGGCCCTCGGCGACTGGGTGGGCCATCTTGAGCACGAACCATGGTCCCTCCTCCTCGCTCCCCGGGCGCCGTACCGCGGCGGGCCACCTCCCCTTCTCCTTCCCCCGGAAACCCAAGCCCGCATCGTTCACCACGACGACCTTCGCCTTGTCTGAATTGTCCTCCTCGCGACTGTCTTGTGGCGTTTCCCAGGCCCGGGCAACTCCCCCGGGCTTGGCAACGCGCCAAAGAGAAGATTCAGCCTGGTTAGACTTGTTGTAGTTCTTGCATGACATATACGAATGATGGTAATGTTGGTCGGTCGGGGTTGGGGACTCAGGCGGCTCGGGATAGCTGACCTCAAACGACTCGTTGTCACAAGAAGAAACCTCTTGAAGCACACGACCTAGCAGAGCGGCTCCCCCTGGATAGGAGGAGACGCTCACATGACGCTCACCCCACCACCCTTCTCCTTCTAGATCGGGAGCGGGCTGCTCCGGAGCCGGCTCGATCCATTGCCAGTCAACGGTCAAGTCACCGGTCACCCAGACCAGCGGTCTATTCGACATGGTACACCTCCTGGAAGGCCACCCGCGCACATAAGCCACTCGTCCATGCATGACCGGAAAGCTTCTTGGTCCCGATTCCCAATCCCTCCATTATGCGGGTCTAATCCGACAACGTCTCGCTTCTTGTCCGCGAGCCTAATGTCCGGCACGACCGGTTCAAGGTGGAGCGCTTCCTCTCCCTCGGACGTCGGGCGAGGGTCGAAAGGCTGACCGACGCGAGACCGTCGAGGACCTCCCGGTCGGAGTAGACCACGAGGTGCCTCATAGGGTGCCCCACCGGGTGGGACCGCGTGGCGATGAAGACGCTGGGCGCAACAGCAGTCGAGCGCTTCCCGGCAGCGGGACGACCACGGAGGCATACTTGGTGTTCTTCCTGTCTGACAGAGCCGGACCCGTTGGGTTAGATTCTAGCTGAGGGAATGCGCGGACTTGACGGCGGCGGTCGGGAGGGGTAGACTTGGGGCGGGAAGATACCCAGGGGGGTATCCATCCAAGCCGTGGGGGCTCGTGAGGGAAGGGACGCCGGTGGACTCTGACGGACCGACGCACGACGGTCGGCTCGTGACAGACGCCGACCTCGTCCGGAGACTGCGGCGGATAGAGGGGCAGGTCCGCGGAGTGCAGAGGATGATAGAGGAGGGCCGCGGCTGCCCCGAGGTCCTGGTCCAGTTGGCGGCCGTCCGGGAGGCCGTCAACAGGGTCGGAGTGCTCATGATCGCTCTGCACATGGAGAGATGCTTCCGGGACGAGCGTTCGGACACTCCTGAGGACAGGGTGTCCAGGGCGAAGGAAGCGGTGGAGATGTTCTTGAAGTTCTCGTGATTCACCGGGAGGTGAAGGGTTTGCCTCGGAACGGAGCTTCCGAGGAGCGTGTGTGGGACCTGCTCGTGGTGGGGGGCGGGCCGGCCGGGCTGACGGCGGCCATCTACGGAGCCAGGGCCGGCCTTGACACGGCCGTCATCGAGCGCGGACAGATGGGCGGACAGATGGCGACCGCCCACCGTGTCGAGAACTACCCCGGGTTCCCCGACGGGATCGAGGGCGCCGAACTCGCGGCGAGGATGTACGAGCAGGCGCGCCGCCTTGGAGCGGAGTTCCTCGTCGGGGAAGCCGGGCGCAAGGACCTGGACCTGGGTTCACCCGTGAAGACGGTCGCGGGGCACAGGGCCCGGAGGGTCGTCCTCGCCACGGGGGCCCGTCCCCGCCGGCTGGGGATCCCGGGTGAGGAGCGACTGCTCGGCCGAGGCGTGTCCTACTGTGCCACGTGCGACGGCCCGTTCTTCCGAGGGCGGCGGGTGATGGTCATCGGCGGGGGCGACTCGGCCGTCAGCGAGGCGGCGTTCCTCGCCAAGCTGGCCTCCAAGGTCATCGTCGTCCACCGGCGGGACCGGTTCCGGGCGGCGCCGGCGCTCGTGAGGGGGCTTCTGGCCTTGGGGAACGTGGAGACGATGATGGGAAGAATCCCTGTCGAGATTGAGGGGGACGACGCCGTGAGGGCGGTGACGGTCCGCGGCCCCGCGGGCGGTCCCCCCGAGAAGGTCGAGGTCGACGGGGTGTTCATCTACATCGGACTCGACCCGGAGACGGGGTTCCTTGAGGGGGAGGTCGACCTCGACCGCAACGGCTACATCATCACCGACAGGGCGATGAGGACCCGACTTCCCGGGGTCTACGCGGCGGGGGACGTGAGGGCCAAGGAGCTCCGGCAGGTGGTCACGGCCACGGCCGACGGGGCCCTCGCGGCCATGACGGCGGAGAGGGACCTCGCCGAGGAAGAGCACCAGCGAAGGAGGACGAACGGCAGATGACGAAGGACGGAGAACTCCTGACGGTCACGGATGACAGCTTCGACAGAGAGGTCCTCGAGAGCGACATCCCGGTCCTGGTGGACTTTTGGGCCCCCTGGTGCGGGCCGTGCCGGATGATAGCCCCGGTGGTCGAGGAGCTGGCAAAGGATTACGAGGGGCGCCTGTCCGTGGCCAAGGTCAACGTCGACGAGAACCCGGCGACGGCCCAGAGGTACCAGGTCATGGGCATCCCGACGCTGATCCTTTTCAAGAACGGGCAGGCGGTCGAGCGCTTCGTCGGCTACATGCCGAAAGAGGACCTCGAGCGTAAGATCGACGCCCTGCTATAAGAATAGAAAGCGGTCGACCGGCCTGTGCCGGTGGCAGGGACCTAAGAGCCGGTGGAAGCCCCGTCCGGGGGTCCAGCGGCTCTTCGGCCCTTCGACAGGGGAGAGGAGAAGATCCTTGGTAACATTAGAGCAGGTGAAGAAGGACCCCGAGGTCCAGGCCTACCTCAGCGGCGGTGACGAGGTCCTGGCGGCCATGGGCTACACCGAGCACGGGCAGAGACATGCGGCCCTGGTCGCGAACATCGCCCGCAACATCCTTGAACGGCTGGGGCACCCCGGCCGCGAGGCGGAGCTGGCGGCCATCGCCGGCTACCTTCACGACATCGGCAACGTCATCAGCCGCCAGAACCACGAGCAGATTGGCGGGCTCGTGGCCCTGCGCGTGCTCGACCGGCTGGGGATGCCTCCGTCGGAGACGGCCATGGTGGTCGCGGCCATAGGGAACCACGGTGAGGACGTGGGGGTGCCGGTGAACAACCTGGCCGCGGCGCTCCTTCTCGCCGACAAGTCCGACGTTCACCGGAGCCGCGTGCGCAACCCGGAGATGGCCTCCTTCGACATCCACGACAGGGTCAATTACGCCGCAGAACACTCGTTCCTGCGTGTCGATGACAGGCGCAAGGCCATCACGCTGGAAATCAAGATTGATACGAAGATATCGCCCGTTATGGATTATTTTGAAATTTTCCTAACGCGGATGGTCCTGTGCCGCCGGGCCGCGAGCTTCCTCGGCTGCGATTTCGAGCTGGTCATCAACGGGGTGAGGCTTCTGTAGGAGGCGCCGGGGGCGCGCCGCTAGTCGGACGCCTGGGCCCTTTCGCGCTCCAGGAGGCCGCGGTTGTAGGCCCGGAGAACGTCGCTCCGGGTGATTATCCCGACGGGGCGCTTCGGGTCCTCCGGGGAGACCACCGGCAGGCGGCCGAGGTCCCGGCCGGTCATCTTCAGCATGGCCTGGGCCAAGGTGTCGGTCGGCAGGACCGTCACCGGGTCCCGGGACATGACATCTTCGACCTTGGTCTCCAGGCGTCCGGGCATCGGCGTCCTGCGGACGTCGCTGAGGGTCACGACTCCGGCCAGCCGCCCGGCGCTGTCGACGACGGGGAAGCCGTTGTGGCGCGTCTCCTGCATGAGGGCCACGACGTCCCGCAGGGTCATCCCTGTCTGCACGGTGTCAAGACGCGAGGTCATGGCGTCGGCCACGCGCAGGCCGGCCAGGACGCCCACGTCGCGGCCTGCCCTGAGGTCCACTCCCCGGCGCCTCAGCTTGACGGTGTAGATGGTGTCGCGCCCGAGCCGGCCGGAGACCGCCGTCGAGATGACACAGGCGATCATCAAAGGCAGGATGATGCGGTAGTCTCTCGTGAGTTCGAACATGATCAACACGGCGGTGATAGGTGCACGGGAGACCCCGGCGAACATCGCCCCCATGCCCACCAGCGCGTAGGCACCGGTAGCCGCGGTCGTGAGCGGCCAGAGGGTACGGGCCAGCCCACCGAAGGTCCCACCCAGCATGGCCCCGATGAAGAGACTGGGAGCGAAGACACCTCCTGAGCCCCCTGAGGCCACGGTGACCGACGTGGCCGCCATCTTCGCCAGGACCAACCCGGCGGCCAGGGCCAGCGGCATCGCCCCGTGCAGCACGGCCTCGATGGCCTCGTATCCGACCCCTAGGACCTGCGGCAAGAAGACGGCGATGGAACCGACGACAAGACCGCCGACGGCCGCCTTGGACCATTCCGGGACGTGCCTGACCCGGACCGCCGCATCTTCGGCCGCACAGAGGACGGTGATGAAAAGGCGGGCCACAAGGGCAGCGGCGGCGCCCAAGAGGGCGTAGAGGAGGAGTTCCCAGGGGTTCACCATGGAATAGGGGGGCACGACGAACGCCGGCGCGTCGCCGAAGACGGCCCGCCCTATGACCGAGGCCGCGACCGAGGCGATGACCAGATAGTAGAAGGCGGTCGCGGTGAACTGGTTGAGGATGAGTTCGAGGGCGAAGATGACCCCGGCCACCGGAGCGTTGAACGTGGCGGCGATGCCGGCGGCCGCGCCACAGCCCACCAGGAGTCTCACCCGCTTCTCCGAAAGACGGCAGAGCTGTCCCACGGTCGAACCGATGGCTGCCCCGATCTGGACGATGGGTCCCTCGCGGCCGACCGAGCCCCCCGAGCCGATGGTGATGGCCGAGGCGACCGACTTGACCGCCACCACCCGCGGCCGGATGCGGCCGCCCTTCAGGGCGACGGCCTCCATGACCTCCGGCACACCGTGGCCCTTGGCCTCGCGTGCGAGGAAGTGAATGAGGGGACCGACGACAAGACCGCCGAGCGCAGGGGTGAGCACGGTGAACAGAGCGCCGCGCGCCGCCACCCCGTCCAAGAGGACGGCCTGGACCCACCCTATCATCTCCCGGAAGAGGACGGCGAACAGACCGGCGCCGACACCCACCGCCAGCGCGAGGACGGCCGTGAGTCGTTCCAGCGGGAAGGCCGTCGAGCGCTCGGCCGACCCCCGCTCCGGCACGGCTCCGACGCAAGGTGACTCTTCCCGGCCGCGCAGGAGGAACGCTGAGGAAGAAGACGGCAAGGAAGAAAACCTCCTCGACAAAGGGCTGAGCCGACCACGGAGTGTGGCCGGCCCGGTGCGGGTCGCTCGGCGGCCCCGGAGCCGTGGCCGCATCACCTGCGCAAAGCTCCGGGGCCGCTAGGAAATCCTGGTCGGAGCGGTGGGACTTGAACCCACGACCTCTTGAACCCCATTCAAGCGCGCTACCAAACTGCGCCACGCCCCGACACAAGAACGTGTTCGACGAAAGCACGTTAATGATAGCACGTCAGGTCGACGGAGCGCAAACATGCATCACGGACGCCAGTTGAACATGAATGGACGAGCTGGCGCCCAGGCATGTCGAACCTTCCCTCTGGCCCGCCGCCAGGAGCGGCGCCCGCCGGCGTCAAATAAGGACTCTTGCCTGGGGGTGCCGTCAGTCCCCGCGCCCCGTCCAGGCAGAGTTCTCGAGATACATTCCCCGGAGGGATGCGAGCGTGAGCCAGCCCGCGTACGTCCTCGCTCTGGACCAGGGCACCACGAGCTCACGGGCCATCCTGTTCGACCGCGACGGGCGGCCCGTGGCCCAGTCCCAGGAGGAGTTCACCCAGCTCTACCCGAGGCCGGGGTGGGTCGAGCACGACCCTGACGAGATATGGGAGAGCCAGCTCCGCGTGACCCGCGCGGTCCTGGAGAAGGCCGGCGTCAGGGCCTCGGACGTGGCCGCCGTCGGCATCACCAACCAGCGCGAGACGACGATCGTCTGGGACAGGGTGACCGGTGAACCCCTGTACAACGCCATCGTCTGGCAGTGCCGCCGCACGGCTCCCCTCTGCGAGAGACTGCAGGCCGATGGCCTCTCCGGCGTGGTCAAGGAGAAGACCGGCCTCGTCATCGACCCGTACTTCTCCGGGACGAAGGTCCGCTGGCTCCTGGACGAGGTGCCGGAGGTTGCCGCGAAGGCGGCGAAGGGTGAGGCGGCCTTCGGGACCGTGGACACCTGGCTCATCTGGAAGCTCACCGGCGGGAGGGTCCACGCCACCGATTATTCGAACGCATCACGAACCATGCTCTTCAATCTCAAGACCCTTTCCTGGGATGACGAGCTCTGCGAGGCTCTCGGCGTGCCCCGGAGCCTTCTCCCCGAAGCCCGCCCCTCCAGCGGCGACTTCGGGGTGACGGACCCCGGCCTCCTCGGCGGCGCGATCCCCATCGCCGGGGACGCCGGCGACCAGCAGGCCGCCCTTTTCGGCCAGGCCTGCTTCGAACCCGGTCTGGTCAAGAACACCTACGGGACGGGTTGCTTCATGCTCATGAACACCGGAGGGCGTCCGGTCCACTCCGAGCACGGCCTTCTGACGACCGTGGCCTGGGGACTTCCCGAGGGTGTCTCGTACGCTCTCGAGGGGAGCGTCTTCGTGACCGGTGCGGCCGTCCAGTGGCTGCGGGACGGGCTGGGCCTCGTCTCCTCGGCCGCCGAGACGGAGGGCCTGGCCCGGTCCGTCCCGGACACGGGCGGGGTGTACATGGTCCCCGCCTTCGTCGGGCTGGGCGCCCCCTACTGGGACCCCTACGCCCGAGGCCTCATCATCGGGCTCACGCGCGGGACAGGGCGGGCCCATATCGTCCGGGCCACCCTTGAATCGACCGCCTACCAGACCCGGGAGGTCCTCGAGGCCATGGCTCAGGACTCCGGTCTCTCCCTGAAGGCCCTCCGCGTCGACGGTGGGGCGGTGGTGAACGAGTTCCTGATGCAGTTCCAGGCCGACATCCTGGGGGTCCCCGTCGAGCGCCCCGTCGTCAACGAGACGACCGCTCTCGGCGCGGCCTATCTCGCCGGACTGGCTGTCGGGTTCTGGAAGGACCGGGCCGAGATAGCCGGGTTGTGGGACCGGGACAAGGTCTTCCTTCCGACCATGCCTCCCCACGTCCGCGAGCGTCTGTGGCAGGGCTGGCGGAAGGCCGTCTCGCGGGCGCGGGAGTGGGAGGAGCCGGAGGGCACGGACACCGAGGACCGGTAGGACAGAGGTGGGGTGGCGGAGCTATGGGTCCCGGCTACGGGGCCCGTGGAAGGGAGCGTCATGAGGAGAAGCGGAAGGGGCGTGACATCAGGCCGCAGGTCCGCCAGGCCGGGAGGTGTGAGGCGGCTCGCCGAAGGTGAGGCGGTCTTCGACCGCGCCGACGTCATCGTCATCGGCGGCGGCGCCACCGGCGTGGGAGTCCTCTGGGACCTGGTCCTCAGAGGGTTCGACGTCGTCCTCGTGGAGCAGGCCGGGCTCGCCTCCGGGACGAGCGGGGCCTTCCACGGACTCCTGCACAGCGGAGGCCGCTACGCCGGCACCGACCCGGAGACGGCCGCCGGGTGTCTCGCCGAGAACCGCATCCTCAAGAGCGTCGCCCGGTCCTTCATCAGAGAGACCGGGGGGCTCTTCGTCAGGCTCGAGGAGGACCCCGAGGACTGGGAGGAGCGCTGGCTGGAAGGATGCCGGAGGGCCGGGCTGTCGCCTGTGCCCGTGCGGCGGGACGAGGTCCTGGACCTTGAACCGCACCTCACCTCCACCGTGCTCAAGGCCTACCGGGTCCCCGACGCCGCCGTGGACGGGTTCGGTCTCCTCTGGTCGCTCGTCTGGTCGTCGGTCGCGGCCGGGGCCCGGGTGTACCTCAGGGCCAGGGTCACCGGCTTTCTGACCGACGAGGACGGTGTGCGGGGCGTCGAGGTCGTGGGCCTCGGCGGCACGGAGGAGAGAGCCGCCGCCGTCACGGAGGGCCGGTTCCCGCAGGCGGAGCCGGGCGAGATCACCGCGGAGGTCGTGGTGAACGCGACGGGGCCCTGGGCACAGGAGACGGCGGCCCTCGCCTGCCCGGCCGCGGCGGCTTCCGTGCCGCTCGGCCATGACAAGGGTGTGATGCTCATCTTCAACTCGCGGCTGGTGTCGCACGTGGTGAACAGGCTGCGGCCGCCGGCCGACGGCGACATCCTCGTCCCGCACGGTCCGGTCACCATCCTGGGCACGACCTCGGGGAACGTGCCGGGACCGGGCCGGCTCCTGCCGGAACCGGAGGAAGTGGCGCTCCTGCTGTGCGAAGGCCGGGCTCTGCTCCCGGACATCGACCGGGTCCCGCCCCTCCGGGCCTACGCCGGGGTGAGGCCTCTGCTGAAGGAGGCGGTCGACCACACAGACCCCGGGGCGGGCCGGGGAGGCGGCCGCGGCTTCCTTCTGGTCGACCACGGCGAGACGGACGGCCTGCCCGGGCTCGTGACGGTCCTGGGCGGGAAGTTCACCACCTTCAGGGCGATGGCCGCGGAGACGGGCGACCTCGTCTGTAGGCTCGTGGGAAGGCCGGCGCGGTGCCGCACGGCCGAGGTGGGTGTCCCCAGGCTCGGCTCCCCGGTGCCGAGACCGCCGGCCGCACCGGTCTCTCGGGCACCGCTGACGACCGGAGCGGAGAGGGCGGCGCACGGTCGCGAACGGCCTGACCTCGCCGACTCCCTGGTCTGCGAGTGCGAATTCGTCAGCTCTTCAAGGCTCGTCTCTCTCCTGGACGCCGGTCTCGCGCTGTCCGACGCCAGACGGCTCTGCCGCCTCGGCATGGGCGGGTGTCAGGGCATCTTCTGCACGCAGCGGCTGGCGGGAGCGCTCTTCGGCGCCGGATGGCCGGGGGACACGGCCCAGCCGCGGACTGACCGTGAGGCCGTCCGTGCCGAGACGGACGCCTTCCGCCGGGGCCGGCTCACCGGTGTCGCCGCCGTGCAGTGGGGCGGCCAGGCGCGCCTCTCCGCCCTCGCCGCGGCCCTGGAGCGGCTGACCTTCGGCCGACCCGGCCGTGAGGGGGAGGAGAAGGTCCGGTGAGAGCCGTCGGGAGGGGAGCTCCCCGGGTCGTCGACTACGATGTCGTGGTCATCGGGAGCGGGCTCGCCGGGCTCGTCGCCGCGGCCGCCGCAGCCGCGGCCGGGGCCAGGGTCGGTGTGGTGGCCGAGTCCTTCGGCGGCCTGGCCATGTGGTCGGGTCTCGTGTCCGGAAAGGCTCCGGCCGGTGACGAGGAGCTTGACGCCGTGCGCTTCTTCATCGAGTTCGGCGTCCGCTGCGGGCTCGAGTACGGTGGGTGCGGGGGCAGCCGTGGGGCCGAGGGTGAGGCCGCGCGAGAGGGCATGGAGGTCCTGTCGTCTTCAGGACGACCCGTCCGGTGCCTCCTCGCGCCGGAGACGGTCTGGGCCGGTGACCTCCGGAACTGGGCGTCTTCCGGCATGCAGGCGGACGACGGGGGTCTTCTCGTCGTCGGCTTCACGGAGCTCGAGGACTATCCGGCGGCGGTCATCGCCGGGCAGGCCGCCGCCGAGACGGGCGTCCGGACGGCCCACCGCACCGTGAGCCTCGGGCGGGCGGCCGGAAGGGGCCTCGGGGTCCGCATCGCAGGCCTCTTCGACGACCCGGCATGGTTCGAAGGTTTCCTGGAGGCCTCGCGCCGTCTCCTGGGTCGTGAGGCCCGGCGGTTCCGGGCCGTGGCGCTGCCGCCGGTGCTGGGGCTCTTCCGCTTCAGGTCGAACCTCGAGGCCCTCCGCGAGAACCTCGGGACGGCCGTCTTCGAGCTTCCCGCCGTCCCTCCGTCTCTGCCCGGCATGAGGTTCTGGCACCTCTGGCGGTGGCGCCTGGAGGCCGACGGGCGCACCACCTTCCACCTCGGACGGAGGGTCGTCGAGGCCGACACGCACGGAGACCGGTGCCTGGCCGTGTCGGACGGGCTCACGGTCTACAGGGCGGCGGCCTTCGTCCTGGCGACGGGCGGGGTCGCCGGCCGAGGGCTCGAGGTGCCTCCCGAGGCCTTTTTCCGGCTCTCGAAACCGACAGGGGCCCTGCGGCCCGGGCAGGCCCCCGGCGGGGGCCCGGCCCGCCCGGGGGAGCGCTCGGTACCGGTGGAGCCCATCTTCGGGCTCGAGACGTGCGGCCGGAGAACGGATTGGCTCTCGTGGGGCGTGAGGGTCCAAGACTCCTCCCGGCCATGCCCGACGGGCGGGCCGGCGAACGTCTTCGTCGCGGGGTGGCAGCTCGGCGGCCCCGAGCCGGACGCCCTGCTTTCGATCACCACGGGCTGGCAGGCGGGAAGGGCCGCCGCCGACTGCCGGGAGGAGGGGACGCAGTGAGCGCCGCCGTGCGGGGGAGGGTCTCGTCGGAACGCCGGCTCCCCTTGCCTGACGCGTGCCTGGGTTGCTCTTCGTGTGTCGCGGTCTGCCCGGTGGCCTCCTCAGACGGGCGTTTCGCAGGTCCCAAGGTGCTCGGGCCGGCTTTCGAGCGGTTGCTGGCCGGACCGTGGCCGGGGGAGCCGGGCCTGGGGCCGCGGGACGCCGAGCGGCTGGGGGCAGGTCTGTGCCTCCAGTGCCACCTGTGCGACCTGGCGTGTCCCGCCGGTGTCGAGGTCAGTTCTCTCACCCGCAGGGCCAAGGCCCTGGCGCGGCGGCTTCCGAGGGGCGGGTACCGCCGCCTGATGGACGACCTCCTGGCTGACCAGGAGCGCTTCGGGCGCCTCGCGGCGGCCGTGAGATGGCCGCGGAGTCTCCTCCACGGCACGAGCCCCTGGCTGGGCCGAACCGTGGACGGGTTCGCGGGGCGTCTCGTGGGACTTCACCCGGCGCGCAGGCTTCCGAGACCGCCCCGCCAGCCCTTCCGGGCTTGGTTCGAGGCGACCCGCCGCCCCAGAGAGGAACGGGACCGACAGCCCGTGATCCTCTTCGTGGGCTGTCACGGTCGGTTCCACGACCCTGTGGTCCCTCGGGCGGCCGTGGAGGTCCTCCGTTCCGCCGGATACCGGGTCGTCGCGGCGCAGGAGGTGTGCTGCGGGTCGCCGGCCCTCAGCGTTGGGGACGAGGGGCGGGCCAGGGATTCTCTCGAGGCCAACGCGCGTCTCCTGGACCACCTGTCGACCCGTCTCGGGGGCGGTGTGCCCATCGTCAGCCCCTGCCCGAGCTGTTCACTGAGCCTGCGGCGCCTGCTTCCCGAGCTCATCGGGGACGGACCCGCCCGGGCCGTGGCGGACGCCGTGTGGGACCTCGGGGAGTTCCTGGCGGGGCCCGCGAGAGTCGGCCTTGAGCAAGCCTTCGACCGTCCGCGGCACTGGGGGGACGACGGGGCCCCGCCGTCCGGCGAGGAGGCCGCCGTCACGCCCTGGACCTACCATGCCTCCTGCCATCTCCGGGCCCTCGGGGTCGGAAAGCTCTTCCCTGCGCTTCTGTCGTCCCTGGAGGTCCCCGGACGGCTTGACGCAGGCCCGGCGGCCGACGGGTGCTGTGGGATGGGGGGACTGACAGGGCTGACCAGGGAGGGTTACGACCTCTCCCTCGCGGCCGGCGCCAGGGTCCTGGAGGCCTACCGCAGCCTCGCTGCCGCAGGTCCGGTGGTCCTCAGTGACTGTCCGGCCTGCAGATGGCAGATAGCGGAGGCCACAGGCCTCAAGACGGCCCATCCCGTCGAACTGCTGGCCGCCAGACTCCGAGACCGCGCAGGCGGAAGGAATTCCATCGGCTAGGTAGAATAACCTAGCTCACAATAAGTTAACCTTTAAGACCTGGTATAAAACCGCCTGCCGCGGTCGCCAGCGTGGCCGCGGTCCGAAGGTGAGGGGTTGACGATGAACCTCACCGTACCCGCCCTCGCGGTCCTCGCCTACCTGGCCGGTTCCGTTCCCGTGGGCCTCCTGGTGGGCCGGATGGTCAAGAGGGTCGACCTGAGGGATCACGGCAGCGGCAACATCGGCGCGGCCAACGCGATGCGGGTCCTCGGCCCGGGCTGGGCGGCCGTGGTGCTGGTCCTGGACGCCGCCAAGGGTTTCCTCCCGGTCCTGGCCGGGCGGCTCTTGGAGCTCCCCGCGCCTGCCCTCGCCGTCGTGGCCTTCCTCGCTGTGGCTGGCCACAACTGGTCGGCGTTCCTGGTCTTCCGGGGCGGGAAAGGTGTGGCGACAAGCCTGGGGATCCTCGCCGCCCTGGACCCGGTGGTGGCCCTGGCTGCGATGGCGAGCTGGCTCTTTGTGGTCGCCGTCACCCGCTACGCCTCCGTGGGCTCCTTGCTCGGGCTCGCCGTCGCCGCGGCGGCTCTTCCCGCCCGAGGGCACCCGCCCGGCATCATGGTCCTGGGTCTCGTCCTTCTCGCGGTCGCCGTTTGGCGGCACCGGTCGAACATCGGACGCCTGGTGCGGGGTGAGGAGCTCCGGTTCGGACAGAGGGTCGACCCCGCGGAGGAAGGCCGTTGAACGCCTCCGGTCTGCCGCAGGTCCCGCGGGTCGTCCTCTGCCTCGGGGCCGGGGCCGTCGGTTCGATGGTCGGGGCAAGGCTCCACGAGGCCGCCCGCCGCGGCAGGGGCACACGGGTCGGACTGGTCGGCCGGGGCGAGCACCTTGACGCGGTCCGCCGTTCAGGTCTCCACCTGGACGGGAAGACCATCCGCCTGCCGGCCTTCTCTACCCTGCGTGAGGCTGTGGACGCTCTCGGCCCTCCGGACAGGGTCATCCTCACGGTCAAGGCCTACGATGCCGAGGAGGCCGCCGGTGACCTCTCCCGGGTCCTCGGGGACGCCCCGAGCCCTGTGGTGCTCTGTCTTCAGAACGGTCTGGGGTCCGAGGAGGCGGTCGCCCGGCGGCTGCCGGGCGCACGGGTCATGGCCGGGGCCATCACCCTCAGCCTCACCCGGCCCGAACCCGGACGCCTGGCCGTTCTCACGGAGCACGGCGGCATCGCCCTCGCGCCGTTCGACACGGCACCCGCCGACCAGGGCTTGGTCGACGCCCTGCGCCGGGCGGGGTTCAGGGTCCGCGTCACCGGTCGGGCCGACGCCGTCAAGTGGTCCAAGGTCCTCCTCAACCTGTGGGCCAACGCCACATGTGCCGCTTTCGGCGTTCCGCCACAGACGGTCGTCTCGGACAGGGCCCTGTTCCACCTCGACTGGGCCGCCTTCAGAGAGGCTCTCCGCGTGATGCGGGCTCTGGGCGTGCCGGTCATCGACCTGCCCGGCTATCCGGTGCGTCTCCTGGCCCTCCTGGCCCGGGTCCTGCCGGAGGAAGTCTTCCGCCGGCTCGTGGGCCCGAAGGTGAGCGGAGGGCGCGGAGGCAAGCTGCCGTCCTTCCTTCTCGACCTCAGAGCCGGGAAGGAGCGGACCGAAGTGGAGTACCTCAACGGGGCTGTCGCCGCCGCGGGGCGCCGTGTGGGTGTCGACACACCGGTGAACAAGGCCCTTACCACCGCTGTGGCGGCCGCGGCGACGGCTCGTCGGGCGACCGCGGCGTACGCCGACACCGGTGACGGATAGCAGGGACTGTGGTGACAGATTTCGACGTCGGCGTTGACAACGGCCGTTGTTCCCCTTAGAATTGCTTGTGTTGATTCCTAGGCGGTCTCTATTGCCTTCTCTGGGCAATCCTTACCAAATGGGGTGGGACCGGACTAACCGGCAACCCAAAACAGAATAGCGGCAGGGGGGCTGGTCCTGGTGAACGCTCTGGGGCGCCACGTTCTGGCCGAGATGTACGGCTGTGACCCCAAGTCCCTGGACGACGTGGAGAAGGTTCGGGGAATCATGGTGGAGGCGGCCGTCAAGGCCGGAGCCGAGGTAAGAGAAGTAGCCTTTCACAAGTTCAGCCCACAGGGTGTCAGCGGTGTCGTCGTCATCTCCGAATCTCATCTGGCGGTCCATACTTGGCCCGAGCACGGGTACGCCGCCGTTGACGTGTTCACCTGCGGCCCGTCGGTAGACCCCTGGGATGCGGTCAACGCCATCGCCGAACTCTTCAAGACCAAGCAGATGACCGCGACGGAAATGAAGCGGGGAGTCCTGCTCGCTGAACGCGAGGAGCGGGCGGCCGTCTAGGCCGGTCGCTCCTTTTGGTTTGGTCATCAACCCTCGCCCCGAGGGAACCGACGAGTAGGGAGGTCTGGTCTTGGAAGCGTCACAGGAGCGGCTCGAGATGCTCCGGCGGCTCAGCGAGGCGCCCGGCGTCTCAGGCTACGAGGACGAGGTCAGGCGGGTGATCCGCGAAGAGGTCTCCGGTCTCGCCGAGGTCTCGACCGACAAGCTCGGCAGTGTCATTGTCAAGAAACGGGGTTCGGCCGACGAACCGCGGATCATGCTCGCTGGCCACATGGACGAGATAGGCTTCGTCGTCACCAGCATCACCAAGGAGGGGTTCCTGAAGTTCCTTCCCGTGGGCGGCTGGTGGGAGCAGGTGATGCTCGCCCAGCGGGTCGTCGTCAAGACCAGGAAGGGCGATGTCCCGGGAATCATCGGCTCGAAGCCGCCGCATCTTCTCGGGCAGGAAGAGCGGAACAAGGTCGTCCAGAAGAAGGACATGTTCATCGACATCGGAGCGGCCGACGAGAAGGAGGCCTCGGAGGAACTCGGGGTCCGTCCGGGTGACCAGGTCGTCCCGGACAGCCGGTTCCAGCTCACGGCTAACGGCAGGCTCGTCATGGGCAAGGCCTGGGACGACCGCATCGGCATAGCCGTGTTCATCGACGTCATGCGGGCCCTCAAGGACGGCGGGCATCCCAACACCATCTACGGGGTCGGGACCGTCCAGGAGGAGGTCGGCCTTCGCGGGGCCAAGACCAGTGTCGAGGCTGTCGACCCGCACGTGGGCTTCGCCCTCGAGGTGGACATCCCCGGAGACACCCCCGGTGTCGGGGAGCACGAGGCCATCAGCAAGGTGGGCAAGGGCCCCAGCATCCTCATCATCGACAGCTCCATGATTCCGAGCCGACGCCTGTTCGAACTGTGCGTCGAGACGGCGGAGAAGGAGAACATCCCCTTCCAGTACTCGGCCATAGGGCGCGGCGGGACGGACGCCGGCCGGATACACCTGCACCGCACCGGTGTCCCGAGCGTGGTCATCAGCGTCCCCACCCGCTACATCCACAGCCACACCTCCCTTCTCAGCCTGGAGGACTACGACAACACGGTGAAGCTCGTGACCGCCCTGATGAGGAGACTCGACGCCGAGACGGTCGCCGCCCTGACGGACTTCTGAGCCTGCGGCCCGCTGCCGGCCGGCGCCGCGCGGGGCGTGCGGGAGGGCTGCCGGCCGGCAGGCCGGCGGCCCTTGACGCCTGGAGGTGCTGCCAAGACGTGTCCGACGACAAGACCGACATCATCGAGCGGACGCTCGTCCTGATAAAGCCCGACGCCGTACGGCGGGGCCTCATCGGACGCATCCTGGCCCGGTTCGAGGAGGTCGGGCTCAAGGTCGTGGGCCTCAAGATGACCGTGCCGTCGCCGGAGTTCGCCGCGAGGCACTATCCGAACACCCCCGACTGGATAGAGGGGATGGGGCGGAAGACTCTCGAGACCTACCGCGACCGGGGCATCGACCCCGTCGCGGAGGTCGGGACCGACGACCCGGTGAAGATCGGGGAGATGGTCAAGGGCTGGAACGTCGACTACCTCTCCTCGGGTCCCGTGGTCGCCGTGATCCTGGAGGGCCTGCACGCCATCGCCACCGTGCGCAAGCTGTGCGGCGCCACGATGCCGCTCTACGCCGACCCAGGGACCATCCGCGGCGACTACTCGTCCACCTCGGCGGTCGCGGCCAACCATGTGAAGCGGGCCGTGCGGAACCTCGTCCACGCCTCGTCGAACCCCGAGGAGGCGGCGCACGAGATAGCCCACTGGTTCGGGCCGGAGAGGCCCTGCGAGTACAGACGCGCCGACGAGGAGGTCCTGTACTAGGTTTCCGTGCCCCGATGGGTCCTGCATGTCGACATGGACGCCTTCTTCGCGTCCGTCGAGCAGGTGCTTGACCCGACCCTCGCCGGGCGCCCGGTCATCGTCTGCGGCCGGGCCGAAGAGCGCGGTGTCGTCTCAGCCGCCTCCTACGAGGCCCGGCGCTATGGGGTGCGGTCGGCCATGCCCACCGTCCAGGCCAAGCGCCTTTGCCCTGACGGCCTCTTCGTCAGCGCCAACCACAGGGCCTACCGCGAGTACTCGCGGCGCGTCCTCAGCGTCCTGAAGCGGTTCACGCCCCTTGTCGAGCAGACCTCCGTCGACGAGGCCTACCTTGACATCACCGGCTGCGAGAAGCTCCTTGGCGGCCCGGTGGCCGCGGCCGGGAAGGTCAAGGAGGCCGTCCGGGCCGAGACCGGCCTGACCTGCTCGGTGGGGGTCGCTCCGAACCGCCTCCTGGCCAAGATGGGCTCTGAGATGCAGAAGCCTGACGGTCTCACCCTCATCCGGGCCGAGGACGTCCCCGGCCTCATCTGGCCCCTGCCCGTCGGCCGGCTCCACGGCGTGGGGCCCAGGACGGCAGCCAAGCTCCGCGCCATGGGCCTTCAGACCATCGGCGACCTCGCCCGGTACCCGGTGGACCTTCTGGAGCGTGAGTTCGGCGTGGCGGGCCGGCACCTCCATGACGCGGCCAACGGCCGCGACGATACCCCGGTCACACCGCCGGACGAGGCGGGGGGGCCCAAGTCCCTGAGCCGCGAGACCACCTTCTCCCGGGACGTGGACGACCCCGAGGAACTCGAGAGGGCGCTCCTGGCCCTGTCGGAGGACGTGGCCGCGCGCCTCCGGCGAGAGGGCTACCGGGGCCGGACGGTGACGGTCAAGATCCGCAGGGCGGACTTCAGCACCGTGACGCGGTCCCGGACCCTCGCCACCCCGACCGACCTCACCGAGGAGATATACGAAGCGGCTCGGTCGGCCTTTGCCTCCTACTGGCGCCCCTCGGTGAAGGTGCGCCTCATCGGTGTCGGGCTCACGAACCTCGAGGCCGGCGGTGAAGGGCCCCGGACCCTGTTCGACCCGAGAGAGAAGCTTCAGAGGGTATCCAGGGCCGTTGATAGAATCAGGGACAGGTACGGCGAGCGTTCCGTGGTCCGGGCCCGGCTCCTGTCCAGGAGCCGGGACGGGCCGCCGAAAGACACCGGACGGGGGCGGGGAGAAGGGCCTTGATCCTGGTCGGGACGTCCGGCTTCAGCTACAGGGATTGGGTCGGCTCCTTCTATCCGGAGGGGACGAGGCCCAGGGACATGCTGGCCCACTACGCCCGGCGCTTCCCCGTCGTGGAGCTCAACTTCAGCTACTACCGGATGCCCGACGCCCGGACCTTGGCTTCCATGGACCGTCGGACCCCTGACAGGTTCGAGTTCCTCATCAAGGCCCACAAGTCCATGACCCACGACATCCCGGCCGACCCGGCGGAGCGCCGGGCGGTCTTCGAGGAGTTCCGGGCGGCGGTCCGTCCTCTCGAGGAGTCGGGCAAGCTCGGGTGTGTCCTCTTCCAGTTCCCGTGGAAGCACCGCCCCTCAGTGGAGACGGTCTCCTACCTCGCCGAGATTCGCGACCGGTACCCCGACGTCCCCCTCGTGGTCGAGTTCCGCAACCGGGAGTGGGTCCGTCCGGAGACCCACGAGACATTGAGGCGGCTCGGGCTCGGGTACTGCTGTGTGGACGAACCGGCCCTGAAGGGGCTCATGCCGCGGGAGAGCGTGGTGACCTCCGGCATCGGCTACGTCCGCTTCCATGGGCGCAACAGGGCCAAGTGGTGGGACCACAAGGAGCCCTGGGAACGCTACGACTACCTCTACACCCGGGAGGAGCTGGAGGAGTGGGTGCCCCGGGTGAGGGACATGGAGGCCAGGACCGAGAAGACCTACGTGCTCTACAACAACTGCCACGCCGGCCAGGCGGCGACGAACGCCCAGATGATGCTTGAGCTTCTCGGAGCATAACCGGGTCTCTCCGGAGGTGCGGGAGGACGCTCCGGCGGCCGCCGGGGCGGGGCTCGGAGGGTCTCAGGAGGATAGCTGGACCGCAGGTGGAATCAGGCTATAGCCGACATGGCGGGTCGTCCGCCCTGTCGGAAGGGGGAGAGAGCGGTGACGGGCGCTGAAGAGGTCGGGAAGGCCGGGGACGAGGCCGGGGAGAGCTGTCCCCTCTGCCGGGGCGGCTGGCAAGGGCCGACCGGGACCCTCCGGGAGGATGTGGAGCGCTTCGAAAGGCTCCTGCGGAGGATAAGTCATGTCGTCTACACTAAGGGCCGCGAGATCCTCGCCGATTTCGGCATAACCTCTCCTCAGTTCGACGCCTTGCTGTTCCTCCACCGGGACGGGGACATGCCCATGGGGGCCCTCTGCGACCGTATGTCGCTCGCGTGCAGCACCGTGACCGACCTCGTCAGCCGGATGGAGAAGGGCGGGTTCGTCATCCGGGAGCGGGACCAGAACGACCGCCGAGTGATAAGGGTGCGCCTCCTGCCCCGCGGCGAGGAGATGGTCCACAAGGTGCTGGCGAGCCGGGTACGCTACCTCACCGGTATCCTGGCGGACCTTCCGGCCGAGGAGAGGGCCAAGGCCATCGCGGTCCTGGAAGAGATATACGAGCTCATACATGAACCGACCAGATGACCTCTACCGACCACGTGACCCGCACACTGCTCGCCTTTTCGGGCCGTGCGGCTGAGCCGGGAGGGACAGGCCGATGCTGTCCACGTCAGAGATCATGCAGGTGGCGCTCGATCTCGTCGGGTTCCGGGAGATCCCCGGCGACAGCGCCGTCCAGGTCGAAGGTGACGGCATCCGGAGGGCGCTCTTCGGCATCGACGTCGGGCCGGCTGAGCTCCTCCTCGCCAGGGAGCTCGGTCTCGACGCGGCCATAGCCCACCACCCGAACCCCTTCGTCCAGGGCTACGCGGACGTTCTTGACCGGCACATCGACCAGATGGTGGCGGCAGGGGTCCCGCGGGGCGAGGCTGAAGAGGCGGTGAGACCCCTCAAGGAGGCGCTCACCCTCCGGTACCACGCCGGCAACTACGGGCAGACCGTCTCGGCGGCGAGGCTCCTCGGCCTGCCCTACGTGAACATCCACAACCCCCTCGACGAGCTGGGCCGCCGCATCATGGAGAGGGCCGTCCAGGAGGCCGTCTCGGCCGCCGGTCCCGGGGCCATGGTCGGTCACGTCATCGAGGGGCTCATGACCCTCCCCGAGTTCCAGGCGGCGCCCACGCGTCCGCTGGTCGTGTTGGGTGACCCTGGGAACCCGGCCGGGAGGGTGGTCGTCGCCCACGGGGCCGGGACCAACGGCCGGGCCCCCGTCGCCCTGGCCTACTTCCGGCACGGTGTGGGCACCCTGGTCTACATCCACCTCGACTACCCGGAACTCCTCAAGATAAGAGCCGAGGCTCCTGAAGGCGCCAATCTCGTCGTGGCCGGGCACATCGCGGCCGACCTCGTCGGCATCAACCCCTTCGTGCAGGCCCTGGAGGAGAGAGGCCTGGAGATTGTCCGAGCCAGCGGTCTGTAACCGGGTCGGCCAGCGTCCGGGCCCCTCCGCCTCGAAGGACCCCGACCTCAGGCGCAACTTCATCCTGCTCGTCCTCGACGGGATCTTCTTCGCCGTCGGGTCGGCCTTCTACGACTCGAGCACCGTCCTGCCGGCCTTCGCGAGCACCCTCACCGATTCGAAGTTCATCATCGGGTTGGTCGGCTCCGCGCGCATGTTCGGATGGTTCCTGCCCCAGCTCTTCGTGGCCAACCTCACCGAGAGCCTCAGGCGCAGGAAGCCTCTCGTCGTGGCCAACTCGCTCCTCCAACGGTTCGAACTGGTCCTCATGGCGGCCATAACCTACTACCTGGCCGGGACGAACCCGAGGCTAGCGCTGGCGCTGTTTCTGCCCGTGTTTCTCCTGGCGGCCCTGAGCGAGGGGGTGAACGGGGTCCCATGGACCGATGTTGTGGCCGACGCCATCCCGGCGGAGCTGCGCGGCCGCCTCTTCGGCTACCAGATGGTCATCGGCGGGGTCCTGGCCTTCCTAGCGGGCTTCCTCGTCCGCCACATCCTCAACACCGCTCCCTATCCGGACCGGTACGCCATCCTCTTCCTGTGCACGGCGGCCGGGCTCCTCCTGTCCGTTCTCGCCTTCATCGGGGTGAGGGAGAAGCCCTCTCCCGGGCCCAAGAGACGGCAGAGCGTGTGGAGCTACTTCAGGTCCCTGCCGGGAGTGTGGCGTTCGTCACCCGACTTCGTCCGACTCATGAAGGCCAGGTTCTGCATGGCCCTCATCTTCCTGTCCCAGCCCTTCTTCGTCCTGCACGCCCGCCAGAACCTCGGGGTGGACGTCGGCGCGGTCGGCACGTACGTCTCAGCGCACATGGTCGGCCTTCTCGTCGGCAGCGGGCTGGCCGGGCGGCTGAGCGACCGGGTGGGTAACCGCGTCGTGGTCCTGATGGCCCTCCTCACCGCCTTCCTCGCCCCGGCCACGGCCCTCGGCCTCACGGCCCTCCACCTCGTCGGGGGAGGGGTCGGGGCCGCGGCGGTGGCCTTCTACCCCGTCGTCTACGCCTTCCTGGGCTGGACCTACGGGGCGAGTTGGATCGGTTTCACCAATTTCGTCATCGACATGGCCCCGCCCGCGGAGCGGCCGACCTTCATCGGTCTTTTGAACACCCTTGTGGCCCCCTTCGCCTTCTTGGGAGCCGTCGGGGGCGCCGTGGCCTCCGTTCTGGGCTACCCGGCCGTCTTCGCGGTCAGCGCCGCCTTCGCTCTCGTCGGGATTCTTGTGGCCGGGCGCCTTCCCGAGCCGAGGCGGCAGGAAAGATGGCCGGCGGCGCCCAAGTTCCGCCAAGGGCCGGCCCTGCGCACGGCCGGGCCTGAAGCGACCGAGAACAGGCAGTACGGGGCGGGATGACCATGCCGGAACGAAAGCGCCTTCTGGGTATCGTCGCCTCCCACCGCGCGGGAGGCAACTCGGAGGCCCTCGTCCGTGTCGCTCTCGGGGCGGCCGCGGACGCAGGAGCCGAGACGGATATCGTCTACCTCAGCGACCTTCGCGTCGGGTTCTGCCGGGGCTGTCTCCGTTGCGTCTACAAGGGACAGGGGTGTGTCCAGGACGACGACGTCCCGTGGCTCTTCGAGACGGTTGCGGCCTACGACGGCCTCATCCTCGCCGCCCCGACCTACCTCCTCGGAGCGGCGGCCCAGGTCAAGGCCCTCATCGACCGTGCCGTGGCCGACCTCGTGCGCCGGCCCGGCCCGCGGTCCAAACCGACCGGCACGCTGTGCGTGGCGGGGCTTCCCGGCTGGGACCACTTCGTGCGGCCGGTGACGAACCAACTCGCCCTGCTCCTCGGGGGCAGGCTCGTGGGCAGTCTGACGGCCTACGCGCCGGGGCCGGGCGAGGTCCTCCTTGACGAGGGGGTGCTGCAGAGGGCGAGGGACATCGGTCTCGCCGTCCTCGAGGACCGCCTCCTCCCGCCGCCCGAAGGCGCCTGTCCGGTCTGCCATCTCAAGAGGCCACCCGAGGCCCTCCGCACGCCCTGCCCGTTCTGCGGCCACGACCCGGCCGGACCGGAGGGGTCGCACCGGTTCACCGGGGAGAGCCTGGCCCGGTTCGTCGAAGAGTGGATGTACCCGAGCCGCGAGCGCTTCCTGGCCAGGCGACAAGAGGTCGAGGCGGCGCGGGCGGCCATCGAGGAGTTCCGGCCCCGCCGGGTGAGGCCGGGATGAGCGCTGAGGTGGACGGTCGCCGTAAGAGGCTACTGGGGGTCGTGGCCTCTCTGCGACGGGGCGGCAACTCCGAAGCCCTGGTCAAGGTGGCCCTCCAGGCCGCCGCGGAGCGGGGAGCCCTTGTCGACATCATCCACCTCGAAGACCTCCGGCTGGGGTTCTGTGACGGATGCCTCGCCTGCGTCTACAAGGGCGACGGCTGTCGGAAGGCGCCGGACATCACCTGGCTTCTGAGGACGGCGGCCTCTTACGACGGGGTCGTCGTCGCCTCGCCGACCTACTTCCTCGGGCCGCCCGCCCAGGTCAAGGCCCTCATCGACCACGGCGTGATGGAGTTCCCGCGTCTGGGGACGCGCCGACCGAAGCCGGCGGGCGCCATCGCCGTCGCCGGGAGGCCGGGATGGGACCTCCTGTCCCTGTCGGTCACCAGCCAGCTCGCCATGCTCCTCGGAGGCAGGCTCGTCGGCGGCTTCACCGCCTACGCCCCGGGCCCGGCGGAGGTCCTCCTCGACCCGGAGACGGTCGGCCGGGCCCGGGAACTCGGGCTGGCCGTCCTCGAGGACAGGAGCCTCCCGGTGGAAGACGGTGTCTGCCCGGTCTGCCGCCTGCCCTGGGACGCCGGCCCCCTGCAGGCCTCCTCCGGGTCAGAGGCGGGACCGGGCCCGTGTCCTTTCTGCCTTTACGATCCCAGCCGGCCGGAAGCCGACCACCGCTTCACCGCCGTGCATCTTGCCCGGCATCTGGCGGAGTGGATGGTCCCGAGCCGGGAGCGGTTCCTGGCCCGACGGGAGCAGGTCCGGAAGGCCTGGGAGCGTCTTCCGCCGGCACCCCGCCGCCTCCGACCCGACCGTGGTCCCGGCGGGGACGAGGGACGAGGGAGGGAGACAGATGCGCGTTCTGGCCGTCAGTGACGAGGCCTACCTGGAGCATGCGCCTGGGAACTGGCCCGAAGGACCGCACCGGCTCGAGGCCGTCTGGAAGGCCCTTGAGGAGACCGGGGTCGGCGACCTCCTCGAGCTGCGGGGCCCTGCGCCGGCCTCAGAGGAGGACGTGGGCCTGGTTCACACGAGCCGCCACATCGAGCGGGTCAAGGAGGTCGCCCGGGGCGGCGGGGGCTACCTCACTCTCGACACCGTCGTCTCGCCCAAGAGCTACGACATCGCCCTCCTTGCCGTGGGGGGTGTCCTCACCGCGGTCGACGCGGTCCTCGGGGGGGAGGCGAAGAGGGCGGTGGCTCTGGTACGCCCGCCGGGCCATCACGCCACGGCGGGGGAGGGGATGGGCTTCTGCCTCTTCAACAACGTGGCTGTCGCCGCGGCCCACGCGATCTTAAGGCGCGGACTCGAGCGTGTCCTGATTGTGGACTGGGACCTGCATCACGGGAACGGGACCGAGGCGGTCTTCTACGACTCGCGTCAGGTCCTGTTCGTATCGTGTCACGAGAGCCCGGCCTACCCTGGGACGGGCTGGATCACGGACACGGGAGAGGGGGAGGGCGAAGGGTTCACCGTCAACATACCGTTCCCGGCCGGGACCGGGGACGAAACCTACCTCGAGGCCTTCGACTCGGTCGTCGCCCCCATCGCCCGTGCCTTCCGTCCGGAACTCGTCCTCGTGTCTTGCGGCCTCGACGCCCACTTCCTCGACCCTCTCGGCCGGCTTGAGCTGACCTCCCGGGGATACGGCCGTCTCAGCGGGGTCGTGTGCGGCCTGGCGGACGAGCTCTGTGGGGGGAAGGTCGTCTTCGTGCTGGAGGGGGGCTACGACCCGGTGGGGCTCGGCTGGAGTCTGGCCTCCGTTCTCAGTGTGGCCGCCGGGCGTGACCCTGTCGCCGAGCCGGAGGGGTGCCGGCGCGAAGGGGCCGAGGGGGACGGGAAGGGCGGAGGAGCCCGCGGTTCGGGTGCCCGTGCCGGAGGGCTCGTCATCTCTTCCGTGCTCAAGACCCAGCGGGCCTACTGGCCGGTCTAGCCGCGGGGGGCTCTGGGGCTTTCCCGTAGACGCTTTGCCCAAAGACTCCCTGTCGACCGGAGGAGTCGATTTTTGTCGCTTTCGGTCCAATTTATGGGATTACATTATCAGCAAACGTCAACCGGATTGGGGAAAGGATGCTGAAAGGCCCTGTACCTGCTTGACATAAGACCGTCCTCTAGGACATACGCTACGGCCGCAGCCGGGCCCGGACCTGCGGAAAGGAGAGTGTCCGCATGCCCCGTCGCAGACGGCACGTCCTTCCCGAAGCCGAGCCGGCGCTTGACCGGTTCAAGTACGAGGTCGCCAGCGACCTCGGACTGGAGGACGACATCCGGGAGCGCGGCTGGGAGAACATGACCACCCGTGAGGTCGGGAGGATCGGCGGCAACATGGTGCGCCGCATGATCGAGCGCGCCGAGCGGGAGATGGCCGGGGAGGAGTACGGCGCCGAATGGGCCGGTTCCCCGGAGTTCACCAGGCGCGAGTCGGCTCTCGACCGTCCTCGGTACGTCAGGCGCCGCGAGACCGACCGGCAGCCCGACAACCGGTAGTCGGACCTCGAGGCGGGAGTGCAAGAAGTCGCTCCCGCCTCCTTTCTTTCTATCAATTCCATTCCAAACGATGACCACGGGCGAAGGCAGCTTTCCACCGACGGCGGGACGCCCAGAGGCACCGAATAAACAGCCACACGGGTCAATAGGTTTCTCGAGGGACACCTGGAACGCCCGCCGGTCGGAAAGTCGGACCGGAAGGCGGGCGGCATCGAGCCCGGGAAGGAGGTTGTAGGCGATGCGGGCGGGTTACGAGAGGGTGAGAGTGATGACCAGGCCGAGGGAGGGTCTTCAGCTTAAATGCGTCCTCCTCGGGGTCGTCCTGGCCTTCATGGCCGCCTTCGTTCTCTCGGGTGTGGTCGGTCTGGTGATGTACCAGGGATGGTTGAGCGAGGTCTACAGTCCTCTTGTGATGAACCTCGTCAGCTTCTTCTGCCTCTTCGTGGGGGCCCTGTACGCCGGACGCCGGGCTGGAGTCTCGGGTCTCATCCACGGTGGGTTGACGGGGCTCTTTTACATCATCGCCATCTCGGTCCTCGGACTCCTGCTCTTCGACCAGTTGGCCCCGGTTCTTGTGCTTGTCGAGAGAACGGTGCTGGCCATCCTGCTCGGGGCTGTCGGAGGGACCATAGGGATAAACATCGGACGATGATATCGTGCTCTCAGCGTGCCAAGCAGGAGGCGGGCGGTCCCCGTCGCCCGCCCGCGTCCGTTTCACTGCAGTCTCTCGCCTCTCCCCAGAGCCTCCTCGGCGTACCTTATCATGACCCTGACCATGTTGCCGCCGATGTGGCCGCCGATGGCGCCGCACGCCCTTGTCGGCATGTCCGCCCATCCTCTGGCCTCTATCTCGTCGCGGAGGCCGAGTTCTTCCGCGACTTCATATTTGAACCTGTCCAGGACGTGCGCCGGAAGAAGGCCGCGACCCCTCCGGGCCAAACGCATCACCTCCTTTCTTCGGATTCACCCGCACGGTCCACCGACCGGCTCTAGTGTCTGCACCGACGGGGCGCAAGATGTTAGAAGTATCTTTGAAAAACCCCGTCTAGCAGGCGAAAAGACCACGTATGGCGTGGAGGAGGAAGCTTTTTCGAACCATTTTCTGGTCGGTCGTTGTTCGATTTGCGCCGAACGGAGCCCGCGGGTCTCCCGGACAGGAGGCGGGGAAGGAAAGCCCCGGAGCGGACTCGAACTTCTACCTCGGACTCTCGTCGAGGGGGTGACATGATGAAACTGGCGGCCAGAGAAGAACTCTGCTCCGGGTGTCGGGCCTGTGAGCTGGTGTGCTCGATGAAGAACTTCTCCCAGCCGAACCCCAAGCGCTCCGCCGTCCGCGTGGCGGGCGCCTTCCCGGCTCCCGGGAGGTTCTCCATCGTCTACTGCGACCAGTGCGGGGTATGTGCCGAGGTGTGTCCGGTCGAGGCCATCCGCAAGGTGGACGGCCACTATGAGATCGACGCCGACCTCTGCACCGGATGCATGGTGTGTGTCGACGAGTGCCCGCACGGGGCCATGTTCAGCCATCCGGACGATGACGTTCCCTTCAAGTGTGTCGCCTGCGGCGAGTGTGTCGCGTACTGCCCCCGGCAGGCCCTCGTGGACGAGGACGGGGAGGTGGCCTGGGCCGGGGTCGAGGCGAAGAAGCGTGCCGTATAGGAGCTCGGGGAGGTGAACGAGGTGGCAGAGACCAAGCTTTTCGGCTACGGCGGCCGCATCGTGAGGGTGGACCTCTCGAGGGGTGAGGTGTCCATCGAGCCGACGCCCGAGGACCTCGCCCGGGAGTACATCGGCGGCCGCGGCTTCGTGGCGCGGATTCTGTGGGACGAGCTTGAGCCGGGCGTCGACCCGCTGTCACCCGGCAACAAGGTCGTCATGGCCCCCGGCCCGCTCTCAGGGCTGTTCCTGCCGGGCAGCGGCAAGATCGAGATGGGGGCGAAATCCCCCCAGACAGGCCTGTACGGCGAAGGCAACATGGGCGGGCACCTCGCCGGAGAGCTGAAGTTCGCCGGCTACGACGCGCTCATCATCGAGGGGGCCGCGTCGGAGCCCTGTTTCATCGTCATCGATGACGAGAAGATCGAGATTCGCGACGCCGGCAAGTACTGGGGCAAAGGGGCCTTCGAGGCGGAGAAGATGCTGAAGGACGACCTCGGGGGCGAGTTCCAGATCGCCACGATCGGACCGGCCGGCGAGAACATGGTGACCTATGCCGTGGTCTCCCATGACTTCGGCCGGCAGTGCGGCCGGACGGGGGTCGGGGCGGTCCTCGGGTCGAAGAAGGTCAAGGCTGTGGCCGTACGGGGTTCGCGGGGCTTCCCCGTGGCCGACCCGGAGAGGGTCCTGGCGAAGGGCAAGGAGATGTACGAGGCCTGCTTCGCCAAGCCCGGCTTCGAGGAGTGGACGCCCTACGGGACGGCCGGGGTGACGGACTGGATCAACGAGATCGGGGCCTTCCCGACGAAGAACTTCCATACCGGCTACTTCGAGAAGCACAAGCAGATAAACGGTCCCACCCTCAGGGACAGGATTCTCATCCTCGACAAGGGCTGCATGGGCTGTCCCATCCCGTGTGGGAAGTACTCGAAGGTCGACTACAAAGGCAGGACCATCTACGTCGAGGGACCGGAGTACGAGACCATCGCCCTCATGGGCGGGAACCTCCTCATCGGGAACATCGAGGAGGTGGCCTATGTCAACTATGTCGCCGACGAGCTGGGTATAGACACTATCTCGGGCGGCTCGGTGGTGGCCTTCATCCTGGAATGCCTCGAGAAGGGCGTCCTCACCCCTCAAGACGTCGGCCGGGATGTCAAGTGGGGGGACGCGGACGGCGTGGCTTGGCTCCTCGAGCGGATAGCGCGGCGTGAGGGCGTCGGCGAGCTCGTGGCCAGGGGGGTCAAGGAGGCCGCCGAGCGCATCGGTAAGGGCTCCGAGAGGTTCGCCATGCACATCAAGGGGCTCGAGATATCAGGCTACGAGTCCCGTTTCGCCCCGGCCATGATGCTGGCCTATATGACCGCCGACATAGGGGCCCACCACAACCGGGCGTGGGCCATCACCTACGACGCGGCCGTGGGGCAGGACGTCATCGAGGGGAAGGCGGCCAAGGTCATCGAGCTCCAGCACGTGCGTCCGCTCTTCGACGCTCTGGGGCTCTGCCGGCTCCAGTGGGTCGAGATAGGCTTCGAGCTCGAACATTACGCCGACATCTTCCCCATCGTGACCGGCTGGGATTACTCGTGGGAGGACCTGCTCCGCATCTCCGAACGTATATGGAACCTGACGCGATGCTTCAACCGGCGCGAGCGGCCGGACTTCGGGCGGGCGTGGGATCTGCCGCCGCCGCGCTGGCTCGAGGAGCCGCTCCCGAGTGGTGCCGGAAAAGGGCGCTGCATGTCGCGGGAGAACGCCGAGAAGATGCTGGACGAGTACTACGAACTCCGCGGCTGGGACGCGAACGGGCTGCCCACAAGGGCCAAGCTGGAGGAGCTCGGTCTCGGCTTCGTCCTCGAGAAGCTGGAGCTCGACTGAAGGCCTTCGGTGGGCCGGTCGGAGCGGAGCCGACAGGAAGGAGGACGGCTGACCGGTGAAGGTGACGGTGAGGGTTGTCGGTCACGCGGTGGAGTTCTTCCCCGGCAGGAAGGACCGCTACGAGCTCGAGCTTGACGGCCCCACGGATGTGGCCGGTATCATCGAACGTCTGGGGGTCGGCCGGACCCTCGTCATGTCGGCCATCGCCGGCGGGAAGCGAAGAGACTTTGACTACGTGCCCGCCGACGGGGAGGAGGTCATCCTCATCACCCCGCCGGCGGGAGGGTAGGCCCGAGACAGGGTCGGACTCTTCGCGGGGCAGACCTTTCGCGGAGATGACGTGAGGATCCCGCACCGGGCCCGGGACCGGAGTCCCGGGCCCGGCTCCTTCCAGAAGGAGCGTCACGCCCCGGTAGAGTATACTTAGGAGGACTTTTCGCGGCCCGAAGCATTCCTGAGACACGACCCCGGAGGGACGGGTCCGCGACCTGGGGGGCGCCGACGACGGTATCGACCTTCAGGGCCCTGCGCCACCGCGATTTCCGGCTCTTCTGGTTCGGCCAGATGGTCTCCCTTGTCGGGAGCTGGATGCAGATGACCGCCCAGTCCTGGCTGGTCCTCACCCTGACGGACTCACCGTTCAAGCTCGGTCTGGTCGGGACCCTCCAGTTCGCTCCGCTCCTGGTCTTCACCCTTTACGCCGGAGTCCTCGCCGACCGCCTCCCCAAGCGGAGGATCCTGCTCGTGACACAATCGTGCCTGGCCTTCTTCGCGCTTGTCCTGGCCTTCCTCACCCTGTCGGGCCGGGTCGAGTTCTGGCATGTCGCCCTCCTGGCCGCCCTGGTCGGGACGGTGCGGTCGTTCGATACTCCGGCCCGCCAGTCGTTCTTCGTCGAGATGGTCGGCAGAGAGGACCTCCTTAACGCCATCGCGCTGAACTCGACCGTCTTCAATCTCGCCCGTGTCGCGGGCCCGGCCTTGGGCGGACTCGTCATCAAGGCCGTCGGCACGGGGTGGGCCTTCCTGGCCAACGGGCTGAGCTTCCTCGCCGTCATCGCGGCCCTGACGGCCATGACGACACCGGACCGGGTCAGACCGGGTCGGCGCGGCGTGGGCCGCGAGATGCGGGAGGGGCTGGCCTACATCGCCCGGACCCCGGCCGTCCTGGGCATCATCGTCCTGCTCGGCCTTGTCTCGACCTTCGCCCTGAACTGGAACGTTCTGGTTCCGACCTTCGCCAGGGCCGCCCTGGGGCTCGACGCCGGGGGCTACGGCCTCCTGATGTCGTCGATGGGCCTCGGGGCCCTGACCGGGTCTGTCGCCCTGGCCACCTTCGGCGGGCGCGGCCCCCAGGCGAGAGCGCTCCTGGCCGGCGCCCTGTCGCTCGGGACCGGACTGGCCGTCCTTTGCTTCGTCCGGGCACCGGCCCTGGCGGCGGCCGTCCTCTTCTGCTGTGGAGCCGCCCAGGTGACCTATCTCGCCAGCTCCAACACCACCGTCCAATCGGTCGTCCCGGACGAGCTCCGCGGCCGGGTGATGGGGGCGTACTTCCAGGTCTTCGGCGGGGTCGCCCCTTTGGGGGCCTTCCTCTCCGGGAGCCTGGCCGAGCGCTACGGGGCTCCGGTCACGTTCGGGGTGATGGGCTGCCTGACGGTCGCCGCCGTGCTGGCCGTCTCTGCCGCCGGCCGCCTGCCGCAGGCTGTGGCCGGCTCGGACGGGAGAGCGCGGCCGGAGGCCGACGCCGCGGTCGAGGGCGGGCGGCCGTCGCTCCGGGCCGAGCGGGCGTCGGACGGCTGAGAAAAGGGGAAAAGTATCCCGGGCGAGAAGTGCCGGGGGACGCGACCAAACCCCGCCCGGAGGATGGTGAAGGATGCTCTCCAAAGGCAGGCCCGTGCGGGTCCGCATAGCGCCGAGCCCGACCGGACCCATCCATATCGGCAACATGCACACCGCCCTCTTCAACTGGCTCTTCGCCCGGAAGCACGGGGGCAGTTTCGTGCTCCGCTTCGAGGACACCGACCGCGAACGGTCGAGGCCGGAGTACGAACGGCTCATCTTCAACGAGATGAGGTGGCTCGGCCTGGACTGGGACGAGGGGCCGGACATCGGCGGGCCCTACGGGCCCTACCGGCAGACGGAACGCCTCGACCTCTACGCCGAGTTCGCGCGGCGGCTTCTGGGGTCGGGCCACGTCTACCCCTGCTACTGCACTCCTGAGGAACTCGAGGCCGAACGGAGGGAGGCCCAGAAGGCGGGCCGGGCCTACAAGTACAGCGGCCGATGCCGCCGGCTCGACGAGGCCGGACGGAGGGCGATGGAGGCCGAGGGGCGCAGACCGGCCCTGAGGTTCGCCGTCCCTGAGGGGCGCGTGGTGGTCATCGACGACCTCATCCGGGGCCGCATCGAGTACCCCACAGACGCCATCAGCGACTTCATCATCGTCCGGCCCAACGGCATGCCCCTCTACAACTTCGCCGTCGTCGTCGACGACATCACCATGCGGATAAGTCACGTCATCCGGGGCGAGGGGCACATTTCCAACACCCCGGTCCAGTGCCTCATCTACGAGGCTCTCGGAGCGGAGAGGCCCCTCTTCGGGCACCTGGGGCACATCCTCCTCCCGACCCGGGAGAAGATGGCCAAGCGGGAGGGAACGGCCTATGTCGGCAACTACCGCGACGAGGGCTATCTGCCGGAGGCCATCGTCAACTTCATGTCCCTCCTCGGCTGGACCCCACCTGACGGGAGGGAGTTCCTCACCCTCGAGGAGATAATCGAGGAGTTCTCCCTGGACCGGGTCACAAAGGCCCCGTCGGTCTTCGACCCGGAGAAGCTGACCTGGATGAACGCGAACTACATCAGGCGGATGGAGGTCGAGGAGCTGGCCCGGAGGTGCCTGCCTTTCCTCGAGAAGGCCGGGCTCGTGGCCGAGGGCCTCGACCGGCTCCCGGCCGGGGCCGAGCCCCCGGAGCCGCCGGAGGGTATGGTGAGGTCGGACTTCGCCCGGGTCGTTTGGGTCGTCTCCCTCGAGCAGGAGCGCATCGAGACTCTGGCCCAGATCGTCGAGGCCACCGAGTTCTTCTTCCGGCGCCGCATCGAGCCGGACGAGAAGGCGTCCAAGATGCTGAGGACGCCGGGGGTCGGGAAGGCCCTCGCCAGGGTGCTCGAGGCCTACAGGGCCCACGGCGACTGGAGGCCCGAGCCGCTGGAGGCCCTGGGGCGGCGGCTCGTCGAGGAGCTCGGACTCTCGGCGCGCAAGCTGTTCCAGCCCATCCGGGCGGCTGTCACCGGACGCGTCGCCAGCCCTCCCCTTTTCGACACGATGGCGGCTCTGGGCCGGGACCTGTGCCTCGAGCGGCTGGCCGCGGCGGTCGAGTTCGCCCGGGAGGCCGGTGAGGAGACGGTCTGAGTCTGCCTCTCCTGGCAGGGCCCTGCACGAGAGACCAGCAAAAGCCGTGAGCCTGGCGGGAGGATGGGTTGCCGGCCATCCCGAAGTGAGGTCCGAGAGGTGATGGACCGGGTCGATGTGCGGGATAGTCGGCTTCTGGGGACCTCGTGACACCGTTCTCCTCAAACGGATGGCGGACTCTGTGCGGCACCGCGGTCCTGACGACGAGGGGTATTTCGAGACCGACCGGATGAGCCTCGGGCACCGCCGCCTGTCGATCATCGACATAGCGGGCGGCCACCAGCCGATGCCCAACGAGGACGGCTCGGTCCAGCTCGTGTACAACGGCGAGGTCTACAACTTCCGGGAACTCCGGCGCGAGCTGGAGGCGGCCGGGCATGTCTTCCGCACCGAGTCGGACAGCGAGGTCGTGGTCCACGCCTACGAGGAATGGGGATGCGACTGCTTCCGGCGCTTCAACGGGATGTGGGCCCTCGCCCTGGCGGACCTGAAGAAGGGTAGGCTCGTCCTGGCCAGGGACCACTTCGGCATCAAACCCCTTTACTACGCCCGGACCGGCCGGCGCGTCCTCTTCGCTTCGGAGATAAAGGCCCTCCTTCAGGACCCCGAGCTCGAGACGGGCCCGAACGACCAGGTCATCTATGAGTACCTCCGCTACGGCCTCCACGACCACCGGGAGGAGACCTTCTTCAAGGGAATCCTGCGCCTCGAGGCCGCGACCTGGGCCATCATCGACGGCTCGGGCATGACCACCGGCCGGTACTGGACCCCGCGTCTCAGTCAGGAGGCCGGGACCGACCCGGCCGAGTTCAGGCGGCTCTTCCGGGAGTCCGTCCGCCGGCGGCTCGTGGCCGAGGTGCCCGTCGGGGCCTGCCTCTCCGGAGGGCTCGATTCGACGACCATCCTCCGCCTGATGGACGAGCTGGTCAAGGAGGACGGAGAGGAGACCCGGGCGGTGGGGGAGAGAATCAAGACCTTCTCGGCCGTCTTCGACAACGACCCCATCGACGAGCGTGAGTACATCCGGGAGGCCGTCGAGGGCACGGTGGCCGAGTCCCACTACATCCACCCCGACCCGCACGAGTTCGTCCGGGAGCTGGAGGCGTTCGTCTGGCACCAGGAGGAGCCCACGGTCAGCACCGGGCCCTACGCGCAGTGGTGCGTCATGCGCGGCGCCGCGGACAAGGTCAAGGTCCTCCTCGACGGCCAGGGCGGTGACGAGCTCATCGCCGGGTACGTGCCCTACCACGCCGTCTACCTCAGACAGCTCCGCCGCGAACGGCGCTGGGGGCTTCTGCTGAGGGAAGCCTGGGCGGCCCGGGACGTCCTCTGGCCGCTCATAAGGAGGCGCCTTCTCAGCCGCAGCCCGCGCCGGCGCATCGACGAACCCGGGCTCATCCGGGACGACTTCCGGCGCGAGGTCCGCGAACCCGACGACCGGCGGCCTCAGGACGACCTAAAGGAGCGCCTTCTCGCCGACGTGACGACCTACAGCCTACCGTGTCTCCTGCGGTACGAGGACAAGAACTCGATGGCCTTCTCCATCGAGTCGCGGGTCCCGTACCTCGACCAGGAACTCGTCGACCACATCCTGGCTCTGCCGCCTAAGGCCATCATCCGGGACGGTTGGAGCCGTTTCATCCTCAGGCAGGCCATGAAGGGGACGCTCCCCGGCAGGATCGCCCGGAGGCGCTGGAAGGTCGGCTTCACGACCCCGGAGATCCGGTGGCTGAAGAACCGCCGTGCCGCCTTCGGCAGCATCCTGGCCAGCCCGGGCTTCCAGGGGCGGCGCTACTGGCACGGGAGGAAGGTGCTCGAGGCCTTCCGGGGGGCCTGCTCGGGGCGGCTGGACAACTCCATGTTCTTCTGGCGGGCGATCAACGTCGAGGTCTGGTTGCGCGTGTTCTTCGACACCGACGGCTCGGTCAGGCGTGAGCCACCGCCGTCACACATCCGGGCGAGCGATAGGGCCTGGGCCGAGGCGGCCGCCCGGGCCGGCTACGACGGGGCCGTGCGTGTGCTGTCGGTTGAGGCCAACGAGACGAAGCATCTCTTCGCGGCTGTCGGGGAACAGGTCTTCGCCCGCCTGCCGGTCAAGACTCGCCTCGTGCACCCGGGGGACGACCTCGCCGAGGTCATCCTCGAAGGGCTCGCCGGCGGACCGGCCCGAGCGGGCGGCCGGGACGCGGGTGGAAGGCCGGCCTCGCGTATCGTCCTGCAGGACGGGGACATAGTGGCCGTGAGCGAGAAGGTCGTGGCCGTGAGCCAGGGACGCTCCTTCCCTCTGGCCGAGGTCAAGCCTCGGCCGGTCGCCCGCCTGTTGTCGCGGTTCGTCAACCGCAACCCTCACGGTATCGGTGTGGGCATGCCCGAGACGATGGAGCTCGCCATACGCCAGGTGGGCCTGCCGAGAATCCTCCTTGCGGCGGCCGTCGGCGCGGCCGGCAAGCTCGTCGGCGTGAGGGGCCTCTTCTACAAGATAGCCGGGCAGGCGGTCAAGGCCATCGACGGGCCGACTCCCGGCACCATCCCGCCCTACAACAGCCACGCGAAGCTCGCCCCCCTCGACCCCGGGGGGGTGGCGGAGGACCTTGCCGCCCTCCTCGGCCGTGAGACCGGCGCGAAGGTGGGCGTCGCCGTGGTCGACGCCAACGACCTCAGCGTCGAGGTCCTCGGCCACAGCGGCGGGGTCGACCGGGGCCTGGTCACCGAACTGTTCCGCGACAACCCCCTCGGACAGGGGAGTCAGCAGACCCCGGTGGCCGTGCTGCGGCTCGTGGGGCCGCTCCTTCCCACCGGCGCCGACCGGAGGTTCGAACCTCCGGTAGAGGAGAAGGGGACAGCGGGGGAGACGGCTCCGACGGCGGCCAGGGAGGTTGCGGCATCCGCTCCGTTTGAGACGTCGGACTGAGGCCCGGCGTCCTCCTACCCGCCGGTAGGCGCCCTATCTCACTGCGTCGTAGCTCCATGTATAGGAGAAGTCTAGGATTTCTGCCCTCTAGGGAGGAAACCGGCGAACTTCACAGAATTGGTGCATTTCAATTCACAGGTCACTTCTTCAGGCTACGGGGGCCGGCGGCCGGGCGGCTTGCTTCCCCGTGGCGACCTCAGGGGGGTTTTCTGCAAATGCGTGGAGCGTTTCTGAGGGCGGGAGCCGTCGTCCTGACCGCGGTGCTCGCCCTGTCGGCCGCGGGAGTCCTCGCGGGGTGCGGTGGAAGGGAGAAGGTCGCCTCCGCCGAGCTTCCGGTGACCGCGGCGGGCGACCCCCGCATCTTCACCATGTTCCTGGGCATGAACATGGCCGGGTACGACCGCGAGCCGGGTGAGGCCATGCACCCGGTACGCCAGGCGGCCAGGGAGGCCCTCGCCGACGTCGACCCGGAGGAGTTCGCTGAGTTCAGGACCTTCCTCGGCTCCGGCGGAGCAGGGAACCTGGCGGCGATGGTCCTCCGGGACATCGGCGGTCCTCCGGAGATGGGCACGAGTTCGACGATGGGCATCATACCCGACATCTCCGCCGCCCTGAAGGCCCTGTGGGCGGCCCATGCGGCGGACTTGTGGGAGGAGCACGAGGCGGCTCACGAGGAGTACGCGGCCGAGCTTCTCGGTCCGGCCACGGAGGCCGTCCGCTCCTTCCTCGCCTACGCGGGAGAAGAGGAGAGTCCCGTTTCGGCCGTGCACATCATCCCCAACCTCCTCGCTCCGTCGGGGTTCGCCAGCGTGTACCATGACGACGACGAGGATGTCCTGTACGTCCTCCTGGGTCCGGGCGATCTCCGGCCTGACGAGCTGGTCCGGGAGTTCGCGCGCTTCCTCATCGCCGACACCCTGCGGGAGATCGAGCTCGACGTCGGGTTCACCCGCTTCCGTCCGGTGCACGACGTCGCGAAGGGCCTCGAGCTCATCTCGCGAGAGCACCCGTCGGTGGGCGGTTATATAGAGGAGTGCCTCGTGAGGGCTCTCGCGGTGAGGACCGTGTGCGCCGAGGAGGCGGCCTGGGCTGAGCTCGAGGCGGCCCACGCGCAGGGCCTCTACTTCACACCGGCGTTCTACGAGGCCCTGGCCGGCTACGAGGAGAGCGGGGCGGCCCTTCTGGAGTATCTCGAGACGCTTCTCGAGGCCGTGGACGTCGACGCCGTGCTCGCCGGCCTCGGAGAGAGCGCCGGCTGAGGCAAGAGCCGGCCAGCCCGGCCGGGTTCACAGCGCTACTCGCTCACGCCTTTGTGGACCGCCGCGGTCACTATCCTGACCGCGGCGGTCCTTCACAGGTCCAGGGAGTCGAGCACCCCGCGCAGGATTGAAGCCGAGCGGCGGAAGGCCTCGACCTCCTCGCGGGCCAGCGGCAGCTCGATGACCCTCTCGACCCCATTGCGGCCGACGACCGCCGGGACACCGACGTAAACGTCCCGGACGCCGTGGTAGCCGTTGACAAGGGTCGAGACGGACAGGACCGTGTTCTCGTCCCGCAGGATGCTCTCCACGATCCGTGCGAGCCCCACCGCGATGGCGTAGTAGGTGGCTCCCTTGCGTCGGATGATCTCGTAGGCCGCGTCCCGGGCCTTCTCGAAGATGACACGGTGGGCCTCGGGTTCGTAGCCTTCGAAGTCCTCCAGGCGGATACCGGCGATGTTCGCCAGACTCCAGACCGGGACCTCGCTGTCGCCGTGCTCCCCGATGATGTGGGCGTGGACGCTACGGGGGTCGACCCTGTAGTGGCGGCTCAAGAGGTAGCGGAGGCGGGCCGTGTCGAGGATGGTCCCCGACCCGATGACCCGGGCGGCCGGGTAGCCCGAGAGCTTCCAGGCGGCATAGCTGAGGATGTCCACTGGGTTCGAGGCGACGAGGATGATAGCCTCCGGGCAGTGGGCTGTTATTCCCGCGACGACCTCTCTCAGGACGGCGATGTTCCTCCGGAGCAGGTTCAGTCGGTCCTCACCGGGACGCTGGGCCACGCCGGCGGCGATGCAGACGATGGACGCGTCCTCGAGCGTCTCGTACCCGCCGGCCACGATGCGCACCGGGCGGGCGAAGGGGACGGCGTGGTTGAGGTCCATCGCGTCGCCCTCGGCCTTGTCCCTCCTGCGGTCGACGAGGGCAAGCTCGCGGGCCAGGCCCCTCAGGAGAAGGGTGAAGGCGAAGGTCGCGCCGACGTGACCTGTTCCCACGACGCCTATCTTGACCGGCGGGACGGGCTTCTCGCTCTCCAGGGGTTTCACCTCTTCTGCCGGTAGTATGACCAGGGGGGAGGGTTAGGAAAGCCTAGGGAGCGGCCGCCAGCCCGGCCAGGCCCTTCAGGAGGACGCTGGAGGCGGCCCTCATCGCCGCGGCGAGCTCGTCAGAGTGGAACGCCGGGCGCCACTCGCGCCAGAGCTCGTCGCTCACCACCAGGAGGTTGGCCACGGAGACACCGTGGAAGCGGCCGAGGGCGTACATGGCCGATGTCTCCATGTCGACCCCGACGACTCCCTCGGCCCGGTATCTCTCTATCTTCCATACGAACTCGCGGTAGATGGCGTCGGTCGTCCAGTGCGGCCCCACGTGGCCGTGGCGGCCTTGGGCGGCGAGCACCCGTCCGAGGGCCTCCTGGAGGGTGGGGTCCGGTCCCACCCTTTCACCGGCGGGGAGGTAGTGATGGGAGACGCCTTCCTCGCGGATGCACTGCCCTGGGAGAAGGAAGGCTCCTACGGGGGCCCGCTCCTGGAGACTGCCCGCCATGCCGAGGCCGATGATGCGCCGGGCACCCGAGGCGATGAGCTCCTCCATCACGGCCACGGTTCCCGGGGCTCCGACGGGGAAGGTCAGGAAGGAGACGCGGGCTCCTCCGACGTCGGCCGTGAAAAGGTCGTGCCCGCCTCCTGCGCCGTAGGGCCAGTTCTCGGCTCTAACGGCACCGGTCTCGGCCCGCAGCCAATCGGTGACAGAGCGGAACCAGGTCCCGACGACCGTCGGGGCCACGCCCAGGTCCTCGAGGCTCAGGCCTCGCGTGCGGCAGTAGTAGTCCAGGTACATGCGCGGGGTGAAGCGGACCTCGTCCCGGGCGGGGTCGCTGTTGCGGTCGGCCACGTCGTCTACAGCCATCCTTTCGTTGCGATAAGGGCCAGGATGCGAAGGACCTGCAGAGGCCCTTCCCTTCTGCTCTGCAGTCTGTCCAGTCTGTCTGGTCCGATATGGGGCTAGGCGTTCGCCGCAGAGGGCGGTCCTCCTCTCCGCCGGGCAGGAGGGCCGGGTGAGCCGACAACGACCAGGGACAGGGTCCCTCGGGAGGAAATCGCTGCCCTTCTGCAAAGACCTCCATCGACAGCGGTGGACACTACTCGACCCGGGCGGACAGCCGGACTCCCACGGACGGTCCGGGGCCTGCCTGGGGCGAAGGGCCCGGGTCGGAGGAGGCGGGTTCGTGTGGCGTTCGCTTTCGACCGGCACACCGGACACCGGCTTATCGAGCTCATCTTCATGATAAAGAAGGGACGGTATCCGAACACCAAGACCATCGCGGAGCACTTCGGGTGCTCGCGGCGGACCGCGGAGCGCTACATCGAGAAGCTCCGGGACTTCGTGGCCGACGACCTCGTCTACGACCCCAAACGCAAGGGCTACTACTTCGCTAAGGGGGGACCGGACCTCCCCAGGTTCAAGCTGACCGAAGGCGAGGCCGTGGCGATCTTCCTCGCCGTGAAGCTCCTTAACCAGTGCCGGGGGACGCCTTACGAGCGGGCCGTGGCGAGGGCGCTCTCGAAGCTCGCCTACCTCTTCCCCAAGGAGATTACCGCGGACGAGGTACCGGAACTTGCGGACTGGGTGAGCTTCGGCATCGAGCCTCTCAGGGGAGAGGAACGCAAGGTGATGGAGACCTTCCACACGCTGAACGAAGCCCGGTCCAGAAGGGAAACCGTGCGCATCCGCTACTTCACGGCCAGCCGCGGGGAGTGGAGTGAGCGGGACATCGACCCCTACCATCTCCACTTCCAAGACGGGGCGTGGTACGTCTTCGCCTACTGCCACTGGCGCGGGGAGGTCAAGACGTTCGCCCTCGACCGCATCGAGTGGATTCGAGGCACGGGGAGGTCTTTCGAGATACGGCCGGACTTCTCGCCCGACTCGTTCGTACGGGACAGCTTCCGCATAGAGCGGGGCGACCCGAGGGAAGTCGCCATCCGGTTCGGTCCCGAGCAGGCCCGCTACGTGAGGGGCCGGCGGTGGCACCCGAGCCAGGTGCTGGAGGAGCTCGAGGACGGCGGTCTCGTCCTCCGGATGCGGGTCGGGGGCCTCGGCGAGGTCAAGAGGTGGGTGTTGTCGTTCGGCGCGGGGGCCGAGGTGCTCGGGCCGGAAGAGCTGGTCCGGGATGTGCGGCGGGAGGTGGCCGGCCTGGCCGGCCGCTACGGGGTGGCGGACAGCCGTGTTCCCTGAGCTGAAGGTGGGTCTCTTCCGCCTGCGCCTGGTGGCCCGCCAGCCGATGCCCCTGCCGGCGTACAAAGGTTCGGTCCTGCGCGGGGGCTTCGGCTCCGCCTTCCGCCGGGTGGCCTGCGCCCTGCGGGCCGACGACTGCGGCGGCTGTGCCCTGCGGCAGGCCTGTCCGTACGCGTACGTCTTCGAGACCTCGCCGCCGGAGGGCTCGGAGGTCCTCCGGACCTTCAAGGACATCCCGCGCCCCTTCGTCATCGAGCCGCCCGAGGACGACCGCACCTTCCTCGCGCCGGGAGACGAGATGGAGTTCGGCCTGGTCCTCATCGGGCGGGGCGTATCCTATCTGCCCTACTTCGTCGTGGCCTTCAGGGAGCTCGGACGGACCGGCATCGGGCCCCGGCGGGCGGGGTTCGAACTCGCCGAGGTGAGGCAGGTGGCCGGCCCGGTCTGGGCGGGCGAGGCCGGCGGGGTGGGGGAAGAGAGGGAGCAAGGGAAGCAGGGCGCCCGGTCCTGGACCGTCTTCGACGGGACGACGGACTCGGGCGAGGTGAGGGTGGCCGGGGTGTCGGAGCGGTGTGTGGGGGCGAAGGAGATAAAGGCCTGGGCCGAAGAGCTCCCCCGGGACCGCTTGGAGGTCGACTTCAGGACCATGACCCGGCTCAAGGCCGAGGACTCGTTCGCGAGGCGTCCGGAGTTCCACCTGCTGGTCAGGGCCCTGTTGCGAAGGGTTTCGTCTCTCGCTTACTTCCACCACGGTGTCTCTCTCGACCTCGACTATCGCGGGCTTGTCCAGGCGGCGCGACAGGTCAACGTGCTTCGTGACCGCACCCGCTGGGTCGACTGGGCCCGCTATTCCAACCGGCAGGACAGGCGGATGAACCTGGGGGGCCTTGTCGGGAAGGTCGTGTACGAGGGCGACCTGAGATCGGAAGAGCACACGTCTGAACTCCAGTCAC
>ENA-OSAE01000168-OSAE01000168.1-marine-sediment-metagenome-genome-assembly--contig:-NODE-168-length-46678-cov-24.650559_pt1 | contig 46678 bp, 48 predicted proteins | sample MGYA00237870_ERZ529317 | MGnify/ENA primary metagenome ERZ529317 (study PRJEB26369, sample SAMN03142812) | marine sediment metagenome | biome: marine; feature: borehole; material: sediment... | reverse complement strand
AATGCGGTAACCCCTCCGGTCAAAAACCACCCCCGGGACCACCACGAAATCAATTTCCTTGGTGTCCACTCGGGGGAGTACCTCAGGATTCGGCTCACTGATTCCCCAGACCCCGGGCACCAGTTCGTCCGGAATACCCAGGAGCCGGTAAGGGACGAGCTGCTTTTCACTTCTTAAGGTCTTCGGAATCACAACCCCTTTTCCCTGCCTCATGGCTTCCTCAATCATCGGGGGGGTAACGACCTCGTTCCGGAAGGACATGAAAAACATGACCAGTTTTGCCCGGGTAAACTCGGGAAGGCTGAAGAGGTTGGCTTTGACCTGTCGACTCCTTTTCTCGATCTCGTGCGGCAGCAGTTCCTGCCGTTTTTTCAAAACTTCTTTCCTCAGTTTCCCCTTTACCCTTGTCATAACAGGAAACCTTCCTTAATTCAAGACCCAAATCTTCCCTGCCCCACCAGCTCTGCCCCGAGCCTTCCGGCCCGCTGGTAGTTTCTTGCTCCCCTCCGGCGCCCCGAGGATTAGAGATGGGCCAGGGGTGCTCCTCCACTCGCCTTCCTTATTCCTCGGCCCTCCGGGGCTGCGGCATAACCGGTCTCGTTCCGGAGCACCCCGGGCGTGCAACTCATGATCCTATCCGATCAACAGCCCGCTGAATACCGGGTCCAATTTTCATGCTTCGTGGTGCCGCCCCAGGTGGCGGCATGGAGCACTACTACGAAAAGATCCCGACACCGCGGCCTTCCTTCTTCGCGGCGTCACGCTCACCGGATGGTAGCAATGAACCTCGGCAGCTCCGGGCCGCAGCCACAAACCGCCCTCCAGGCTCAGACAGGTGGCTGCGGTTCCGGCAGCCCAGGCGGCAAGTTCGACCTGGATCATTTGTGGTACAGCCGCTTCCAGGTCATAAAAACTAATCGCCAACCTCGGAAAAGTAAATAACTGTCACCGTGTCATCCATGGTAATATTTCGGTCATAGATCTTCTCCAAGAGGTCGACGGCATCCTCCGTGGTTTTCATGTCCGGGTTTTCCCCCCGGAGGTCGGTCTCGGTAAGTTCCCTGACCTTTTTTACCTGGACCCGGTCCAAAACAGCAGTATAAAGCTTTTTCCTTTTCCTGAACCGGTCCCCGTAGGTCACCCAAACCAGGTCACCTTCTCTGTATTTATCCCTCTTGTCCCCCAGCCTGATGGTACAGCGCTTATCCCTGGAAACAAGAATAGCGTGGTAGACGGAGGAATAGAAATTCAATGCCCGCACGGCAGTCCTCCTTCCCACCAATTTTTTGCCTTCAATATCATTTTCACCCCAAGCCGCATCCTATTTTACCGTAACAAGGCCCAGAAGTAACCGGCTGCCACCGCTGAGCCGATCACTCCGGCCACGTTTGGACCCATAGCATGCATGAGCAAGAAATTTCTAGGGTTGGCCTTGGCTCCCATTTTCTGGGCCAGGCGAGCCGCTTCCGGAACCGCTGAAACCCCTGCCGCACCGAGGAGTGGGTTGATTTTACCCCCGGTTACCCTGTACATGACCTTACCTAAGACCAGGCCACCGAAGGTACTCAGCATAAACGCCAGCAGGCCGAGAACCAGGATCGCGATAAATTCCAAGGTAAAAAACCTTTCCGCCTCGGCACTGGCCCCGATGGTCAGGGTCAAGAGAATGGAGATGACGTCGATGAACTGGCGCTGCACAGTCTCTGAGAGCCGGTTAACCACTCCCGATTCACGCATCAGGTTCCCCAGCATCAGCATCCCGACCAGCGGTAGAGCCGTGGGAACCAAAAGCCCGACCACAATGGTCACAATAATGGGAAACAGGATTTTCTCCCTCTTGGAAACCGGTCGCAGCTGGTCCATGATCACCGCCCGTTCCTTTTCGGTGGTCATGGCCAAAATTATCGGGGGCTGGATCAGGGGCACCAGGGCCAGGTAGGCATAAGCAGCCACTGCAATGGGGCCCAAGAGTTCCGGGGCCAGCTTGGTGGTCAAGAACACGGAGGTTGGCCCGTCTGCCCCACCGATGATCCCAATGGAGGCCGCCTGTTGAGGGGTAAAACCCAAGAGAAGGGCCCCCAAGAAAGAGGTAAAAATGCCCAGCTGCGCCGCTGCCCCCAAAAGCAGGGTCTTGGGATTGGCAATCAGGGGGCCGAAGTCGGTCATGGCTCCAATGCCCAGGAAAATCAGCGGCGGGTAAATGGCCAGCCACACCCCTTGGAAAAGGTAGTACAGCAACCCCCCGGGCAGGCCGTCGGCCGGCGGCTGCATCAGGTTGGCCAGCGGTATGTTCCCAAGGATCACCCCCACCGCCAGTGGAAGGAGGAGAATCGGCTCGTACTTCTTGACGATGGCCAAGTAGAGAAGGGTGAGTCCAATTCCAATCATCGCCATCTGGCCGACGGTAACGTGGGCAAATCCAGTAACACGAATGAAGTTAAGAAATCCTTCCAGGATCAAGGTCTTCCCCTCCTTTAGCCCAGGACCACCAGAACATCACCGGGGTTAACAGTGGAGCCTTTTTGCGCCAGTACCTCTCTCACCGTGCCGGAAACAGGGGCCACGATTTCGTTTTCCATCTTCATAGCTTCCAGGATCACCAGAACATCACCAGCCTCAACCTGCTGCCCTTCACTCACCATGACCTCGAGAACAGTCCCCGGTAAGGGTGCTTCCACAACCTCCCCCTCTCCCGCCGGTGCCGCGGGTTGGGGCTGCCTTGGTTTCTGGTCCTCCGGCACCTCTGGTTTCGGGGCTTTCCGCGCACCTGCCCGGATGGGCCTGGTCTTGGATACTGGAGAAGAGCCGGGTGCATCCACAACACCATCGGTTCGAGAAACCGGTGTTTTGGCCTCAACCTGCACCTCTTCGATTTCAACCTCGTATTCTTCACCGTTCACTGTAACCCGAAACTTCCTCATCTTCTGGTCTCCTTTCTCTCTAGCATCCGGGTTCTGGCTGCCATCAGCTCCAGCCGGCCGGCCCTCACCCAGGCTGTGCTCCCGGTGTCTGCCGGGACACGTCGCACGGCTCGGATTCTAAAGTTGGTCCTCTGCCCTTCCATCACCACGGCTACCGCCCCCGCAATGGCAGCCACAACCTTTGGAGGCAGGACCCCATTTTCTGCTTGAAACCCGCAGCCCTCACGGGCCGGTTCATGCGCCGGGGGCAGGGTTTTTTCTTCTCCAGGCAGGGGACGACCACCCCTACCCCTGGCATCTACCTCGCTGAACCGGAGCAGGGAAATAATCGCAGCCGTCAGAAGGAGGGCAACAAACACAACAAAAAGCCCGACGACCGACACCTGTAATCCAAGTAAGAGTCTTTCCGCCAGCACTCCTTCTTCCTCCTAGACCGGAATATTACCGTGTTTTTTAGCCGGCCGCGTCTCCCGCTTCGATGCCAGCGCCATCAGGGCCATGATGAGCCGGGGTCGGGTTTCCCGCGGGTCAATGACGGCATCGATGTAGCCTCTGCCGGCTGCGACGTATGGATTGGTAAACTTATCACGGTACTCTTGGACCTTTTCCTGCCGCTTACTGGGAGGGTCATCGGACTCCTGGATCTCGCGGCGGAAAATGATATTGGCTGCTCCTTCCGGCCCCATCACCGCGATCTCCGCCGTGGGCCAGGCAAAAGCCTGGTCTGCCCCAAGGGACCTGGAGCACATGGCCAGGTAGGCACCACCGTAAGCCTTTCTGAGCACCACCGTGATCTTGGGAACCGTAGCCTCCGAATAGGCGTAAAGAAGCTTGGCCCCGTGCCTGATAATCCCACCGTACTCCTGGTCAGTCCCCGGCAGGTAGCCGGGGGTATCCACAAAGGTCAGAAGAGGAATATTGAAGGCATCGCAGAAACGAACAAACCTTGCCGCCTTATCAGAGGCATTGATATCCAGGCACCCGGCGAGCACCCGTGGTTGATTGGCCAAAATCCCCACCGGGCGTCCATTCAACCTGGCAAACCCCACAACCATGTTTTGGGCAAAATAGGGCTGAACCTCCAGGAACTCGCCGGAATCAACCACCGCCGTGATAATCTCGCGCACCTCGTAGGGCTTGTTGGAGTCCGTTGGTACGACAGCAAGCAGGTTTTCCTCGCAGCGATTGATGTCATCCACGGGTTCCTTTACTGGTGGGTCCTCAAGATTATTGGAGGGGAGATAAGAAAGCAGCTGCCGGACCAGGGCCAGGCACTGCTCCTCGGTCTCAGCAAAAAAGTGGGCCACCCCGCTTACCCGGTTATGGGTCATGGCCCCACCCAGTTCCTCAAAGGAAACCTCCTCGCCCGTAACCGCCTTGATCACCTGGGGCCCGGTAATAAACATCTGACTGACCTTATCGACCATGAAGACAAAATCCGTCAGCGCCGGCGAGTAAACCGCACCCCCGGCCGAAGGTCCCATAATCACGGAAATCTGGGGGATCACACCGGAAGCAAGGGTATTCCGGTAAAAGATGTTCCCGTATCCATTGAGGGCATCGACCCCTTCCTGGATTCTTGCCCCGCCGGAATCGTTGAGGCCGACCAGTGGAGCCCCGGTCTTTACGGCCAGGTCCATAACCTTGCAGACCTTGGCCGCGTGCATTTCACCCAGGGTACCTCCGATCACGGTGAAATCCTGGGCAAAGGCGTAAACAAGCCGGCCGTCGATTGTTCCGTAGCCTGTTACTACCCCCTCACCCGGAGCCTCCACCTTTTCCATGCCAAACTCCGTACAGCGGTGCCTGACGAACTGGTCGACCTCGATGAAGCTGCCCTCGTCAAACAACCGGTCCAGGCGTTCCCGGGCCGTAAGCTTACCCTTTGCGTGCTGTTTCTTAATCCTCTCCGCCCCGCCTCCGGCCTGAACCGTTTCAATACGCCTCTTTAATTCTTCAAGCTTCTCTTCAATACCCATCCCTTCTTGCCCCTTTCCAGCCTATCTTTCACAAAGCTCAACCAGAACTCCGTAGGTGCTCTTGGGGTGAACAAAGGCAATCCTGGCACCCCCGGCCCCTTGGCGGGGTTCTTCATCTATGAAGCGAATACCCTGTTCTTTCAGTTGCGCCATGGTTTTCTCGAGATCTTCAACATGCAGGGCAATGTGGTGAACACCTTCCCCCCTGCGCTCAATGAACTTCGCGACGGGACCCTGCGGCCCGGTCGCAGCCAGAAGCTCAAGCTTGGTATCTCCCACCGGCAAAAAGGCAACTTTGACCCTTTGTTCCGGCACCTCTTCTATCCCCTTAAAGGAAAGACCGAAAAGGTCACGAAACACACCCAGGGCCGCATCCAGGTCCTTTACCGCAATCCCGATATGGTCAAGCCTTACAGACACAGGTTTCTCCCCTCCTTCCTTAAGGTTCCAAAAATGACACTCTTATAAAAAGCTGGTATTTAAAAATTTAAAAAAAAACAGCCCTCCCGGTAGCTCAACCGCCCCTCAAAAACCCGGCACCGGTCTTAGCCCTAAGGAGTCCCTTATTCGACCCTCCTGTTGGATATCCTGCCTGGACAAGGCACTTCTCCCCCAGCAAGAACATTTTCACCACTCCGACCGAGTTTACCCGCCAGACCTGACCCGGCTGCGGATAAACTCAACCACTTCTGAGGTTTGGGTCCCCGGGGTAAAAACCTTGGCAACCCCGGCCTGCTTGAGGACCTCGATGTCATCCGGCGGAATAATCCCTCCCCCAATGATGAGAACATCCAGCCCTTTTTCCCGGCAAAGCTCGGCCACCTTGGGGAAGAGGTAATTGTGGGCACCGGAAAGGCTGCTCAACCCGATCACGTCCACGTCTTCCTCCAGGGCCGCCTCCACGATCTGTTCCGGTGTCTGGCGCAGCCCGGTGTAGATAACCTCCATGCCTGCATCCCGCAGGGCCCGGGCAATTACCTTGGCACCCCGATCATGGCCGTCCAGCCCGGGTTTGGCAACCAGAACTCTGATGGGTTGTTCGGCTTTAGTCATCTCGTCTACCGCCTTGAAACCCTTACCTACCGGTACGGGGGCAAGGGCGGTTTCCCCTCCCTTCTTCTTCTTTCCTGGCAGGACCGTTAGAAAACATGCAAGGTCCAGGCCTTGAACTCAAATGTTAACAAGTGCTTTGTACTCGCCAAATACCTTCCTCAAGACATCGCATACCTCGCCCAGGGTCGCGTAGGTCCTGACGGCCTCAATAATGGCAGGCATCAGGTTATCATCTGACCTGGCAGTCCTTTCTAGTTTCTCAAGGGCGTCGTCGACCCGTGCCTGGTCCCTTTCTTTTCTAAGTCTTTCCAGTTTCTCTTCCTGGATACGGCCGACCTCTGGGTCTACCCGGAGCAGATCCAGGGAAGGCTCTTCTTCCGCCTGGAAGGCGTTGACACCCACCACAATCCTTTTCTTCTCCTCGATTTCCTTCTGGTAACGGTAAGCACTTTCCTGGATCTCGGCTTGAATGTACCCCCGCTCGATGGCTTCCACGGCCCCGCCCATGGCATCAATTTTTTCAATGTATGCCCTGGCCTTCTCTTCGATCCGGTTCGTCAGGGCTTCAAGGTAGTACGAACCAGCCAGGGGGTCTACCGTCTCGCACACCCCGCTCTCATAGGCAATGATCTGCTGGGTGCGCAGGGCAATCTGGACCGACTCCTCGGTTGGCAGTGAAAGGGCCTCATCCCGCGAATTGGTATGGAGGGACTGGGTACCACCCAAGACTGCAGCCAGTGCCTGCAGGGCCACCCGGACCACGTTGTTATTAGGCTGCTGGGCTGTAAGGGTACACCCGGCAGTCTGAGTGTGGAACCGGAGCATGGCCGACCTGGGATTCTTGGCCCCAAATCTTTCCCTTACGATCCTGGCCCAAAGGCGCCGGGCCGCGCGGAACTTGGCAATCTCCTCCAGGAAGTCCAGGTGCGAGTTGAAGAAAAAGGACAGGCGTGGGGCAAACTGGTCAATCTCCAGGCCGGCATCCAGGGCCGCCTCAACATAGGCGATACCATTGGCCAGGGTAAAAGCAACCTCCTGGACCGCCGTCGCCCCAGCCTCCCGGATGTGGTAACCGCTGATGCTGATCATGTTCCAGTGAGGGATATTTTCTGAACAATAGGCAAAGGTGTCGGTGATCAACCTCATGGAAGGCTTGGGCGGGAAGATGTAGGTCCCACGGGCCGCGTATTCCTTCAAGATATCATTCTGTATCGTGCCGGACAGCTGGCGCCGGTCAACCCCCTGTTTCTCCGCCACAACCACGTACATGGCCAGAAGCACGGCAGCGGGGGCATTGATGGTCATGGAGGTGCTTACCTTATCCAAGGGGATCCCATCGAAAAGGGCCTCCATATCCTGGAGGGAATCGATGGCCACCCCGACCTTGCCCACCTCTCCAGCAGCCATCGGGTGGTCTGAATCACACCCGATCTGGGTCGGAAGGTCGAAGGCCACACTCAACCCGGTCTGTCCCTGTTCCAGAAGGTACTTGTAGCGTCGGTTCGATTCCTCGGCCGAGGCAAAACCGGCATACTGGCGCATGGTCCAGAGCCTGCCCCTGTACATTGTCGGCTGAACACCACGAGTAAAGGGGTGCTGACCCGGAAAACCAAGGTCATCCAGATAAGACAACCCCTCAAGATCCAGCGGTGTATAAAGCCGCTTTACTTCCAGCCCCGAGCCGGTAACAAACTCCCCCTTCCGCTCCGGGAAACGGTCCAGTACTTTCTTTAACGGACCTTCCTCCCAAGCTTGTTTCTCCTGCGCGATCCGCGGCATGTCGTCCCGGTTAGACACCCTCACACCCCCCTAAGAATTAGAGAATTATCAGTGTCCACTATTTCTCGGCCCAGGCAGCGGCTGGGTTCTGTACGGTAAACTTACCGCCGGTCACTTCCAAGACAGCCCCGCTTATGTAACCTGAAACCGGGGCGGCCAGCAAAACCAGGGGCCTGGCCATTTCAAAGGGAGACCCAAACCGGTGCATGGAGATCTGGTCCAGCATCACCCTCTCACTTCTTGCCCGGGCCGGGGCCGTCATGTCGGTTTCAATAACCCCGGGAACATAACTGTTGGCCCGAATCCCGTAAGGAGCCACCTCAGCAGCCAGGGTGCGGGTAAAATTGATCACGGCCGCTTTGGCCGCGCCGTAGGCAGCCGCACCCACCGAGGGGATCACCGCAGCAAAGGAAGAGGCATTAAGGATCACCCCGCCACCGCGTTCCTTCATGACCTCGGCGGCTTTCTTGGAACAAAGAAAGACCGATCTCAAATTCACGGCTACAACCTCTTCCCACTCATCAAGGGACATGTCTAAAATCCTTGTAAACTGGATCAATCCAGCGTTGTTGACCGCAATATCCAAACCACCGAACCGGTTGACGGCCGTGTCAAAAAGCGATGAGACGTCTTCAGGCTTGGATACATCCCCTACAAACCCGATGGCTTCTCCTCCCCTGGATCTGACCTCTTTCACCACCGCCTCCACGGTCTCCTGGTTCCTTCCATTTACAACAAGCTTGACCCCCTCTTCGGCAAACAGAAGGGCCGTGGCTCGCCCGATTCCCCGGCTTGAACCTGTCACTACCGCGACCTTTCCCGCCAGGCCGAGATCCACCGCTAAAACCTCCTCTTAAAGCAGTATGACGTTCCGGCCGGGTAGTCCCACGATTGCTCCCTTTCACCCCCCCCAAGAGAGTGGAAGCGAAAGCGACCCTGCCTTACCCTTTCCGGCCGACCTCCCCGTCGATACCTCGGTAAATAGTTCGGGTTCATGGTTTAGAAATCCTTCCCAGCGTGTTCCCGACCGACAAGATTTCCCTTACCTCCCCCTCACCCCCAGGAGCGCATGGGCCTGCCGTGCTTCGCCTCCGGAGAACTCTGCGGTCCGGCCAGAGCGACCCGCCAACATCTCGGCACCTCGGGCCTGCGGCGTAAGCTTCTTCCGGAGTGCCCCAGCCCGGTGAGAGCTTCTGATTTTCGTTTGTTCGTCGCGCCGGCGTAGGGGCGGGACAGGGTGCCTGCATAAAAATAAGCCGGGATGCCCTGTTGCACAGCACCACGGCCTTTCGGTCCACCCAGCTTGCAGCTAACCGGGCCGGTTAACCAGGCTCCCGGCCAACTCTTAACTCCACGTACTCGCCTTCAGCCACCCCCTTAGGGCCATGGCTTTGGCGACTCTCTGGATAGCTGTCATGAAGGTAGCCCGCCGCATCGGGACATCCTTCTCCACGTGCATGGTATATACCCGTTCAAAGGCCTGGATCATCATTTCTTCCAGGCGCTGGTTTACCTCTTCTTCAGTCCAGTAAAGGCACATGTGGTTCTGAACCCATTCGAAGTAGGAAACCGTAACCCCACCTGCACTGGCCAGGACATCCGGGATCACGAAAACACCCTTCTCGTCAAGGATCTCATCAGCCCGCGGGGTGGTCGGGCCGTTCGCCGCTTCGGCCACAATCTTGGCCTGGACCCGCGGGGCAATCTCCGCGGTAATCTGGTTCTCCAGTGCAGCCGGGATCAGAATGTCACAATCAAGGGTCAGCAGTTCCTCGTTAGATATATCATCAGAACCCACAAAACCCCTGACCGTTCCCGTCTCTTCCTTATGTTCCAGCAGGCGCGTCGGATCGAGGCCGGTTGGGGAGTACGCCCCTCCGGTGGAATCGGTGACAGCGATCACTGAAGCCCCCAGGGAGTCGATGAGCCGGGCAGCAGCATTACCCGCGTTCCCGAAACCCTGAATAGCTACGGTGGCGCCCTCGAGGTCCAGGCCAATCTTCCGGGCTGCTTCGCGGATCACCACCACACACCCCCGGGCCGTAGCTTCATGCCGCCCACGCGAACCGCCCAAAAGCAAAGGTTTACCCGTAATGAGGCCAAAACTGTTCTCCTGGCGCTGGCGGCTGAATTCATCGACAATCCACGCCATGACCTGGGGGTTGGTATAAACATCAGGGGCCGGGATATCCTTTTCGGGCCCCACAATCTGGGCCACCTGTTGGATGTAACCACGGCTGAGCCGCTCCAACTCATCCTCGCTGAGGACCTTGGGGTTACACTTGACGGCACCCTTCCCCCCTCCAAAAGGAAGGCCTAGGAGAGAGCATTTGAAGGTCATCCACATGGACAGGGCCCTCACCTCGTCGGGGTTGGCATCCGGATGAAACCTGAGTCCCCCCTTGGTCGGCCCCAAGGCATCATTGTGTTGTGACCGCCACCCTTGAAATACCCTCACTGTTCCGTCGTCCATGAGAACCGGAATGGCAACCTCAAAAAACCTGAGGGGTTGCTTCAGGATTTCATAAACCCCGTGCTCCAAGCCCAGCTCCTCCACCGCCAGGGCAATCTGCTGCTGGCAAGCATGGTACGGATTGTATTCTCCAACCTCGTCTTTCACAAGGACTTGTGGTGACACGAACATTCCTCCCGTCCGCAGGATTAACACTAACCCCAGGATTTTGTTACTAGGATTAACGACGTGAGGAATCCACATTCAATCTAAATACTGCTAATTCTCCCTCTCATTCTCCCTCCACCGGACGGCCTCCGTAATTCCGGCTTCAACAGCTTTCAGGTTAAGCTCCTGGGTACCCCTGGGCACCCGGTCAGATACAGCCGACTTCAAGGAATCAATGGAGACCACACCAGTTGTTGCCACAATGAAGCCCAGGGCCACCATGTTGGCCACTACCCTGTTGCCGAGCCTCTCCTGGGCCAGGTTTGTAATCTCCGGCCGGTACACCCGGGCCTGAACGGCGGGGAGTTTCACCACCATCCTTCCGTCCACAACCAGAATTCCATCCCTCTGCAGGTCAGCAGCGTACCTGTCACAGGCTTCCTGGGTCATGGCCAACAGGATGTCGGGATAGATGACCTTGGGGTAATCGATATCAAGGTCTGAAAGAACGACCTCTGATTTGCTGGCTCCGCCTCGGGCTTCCGGTCCATACGATTGAGTTTGAACAGCATTCAAACCGTCTCTCACCGCAGCTTCGGCAAGAATGATCCCGGCCAAGACCAGCCCCTGACCCCCAGACCCCGAGAGCCTGATCTCTATTCGTTTCATTGAACCAGGTCTCCCTCTCGAGCCTTTTGCCGGACCTGTTCCCTAATCCTGGCGTATTCCTCAGTGTATTCCGGTGCCTCCGAACGGTATAGTTCCCCGATCAAAATCTTGTCACGCAGGTCCTCGGGGTCCATGCGGGTAGCAGCACGGACGTTAACTGCGTGCTCTTTTTGCCAGAGAAGCATATCTACAGCGTTGTGCAGCTGGTTGCGCCGCCCAAAGTAGGTCGGACACTGGGAAAGGGCTTCAACAAAGGAAAACCCTTTATGCTTCAAAGCTTTCTCTATCAGGCCGGTCAAAGACCTGACATGATAAGCCGTTCCCCGGGCAACATAGGTCCCTCCAGCCGCCCTCACCAGTTCGCAAAGGTCAAAGGGACGGTCAATACTCCCGTACGGGGTGGTGGTGGCCCAGCTTCCCGTTGGGGAAACGGGTGAGAATTGTCCGCTGGTCATCCCGTAGATATTATTGTTGAAGCAAATGGTGGTGATGTTAATGTTACGCCGGGCAGCATGGATGAGGTGGTTACCTCCAATGGCAGCGAGGTCACCGTCACCAGCAAGGACGATGACGTTCAGTTTCGGGTTCGCCAGCTTGACCCCGGTTGCAAAAGCCAGGGCCCTGCCATGGGTAGTATGGAGTGTATCAAAATCCAGGTAACCCGTGACCCGCGATGAACAGCCGATGCCCGAGACAATAATGGTCTCGTCCTGGTCCCACCCCAACCGGTCGAAGGCGCGCAAGAAAGCCCCCATGATGATACCGTGCCCACAACCAGGACACCAGAGGTGAGGCATCATCCCGGTCCGTAGGTACCCCAATAAGCCTGGTTTTCCACCCGTCTCTTCCCAGCCGGTTTCTCCCCTAGATACCTGCCTCGTCAAGGTCGGCATCAGTAAACCTCCTTAATGGCCGTCAAAACCTCAACCGGGGTTATCAGTTCACCATCGACCCGGGAAACCAAGTCCACCTTCGCCATTCCCTGAACAGCCCTCTCCACCTCCCTGAAAACCTGCCCCATGTTCATTTCCGTAACAATCAGCCCCTCAACCCGGGCAGCCAGTTTCCTCACCCTGGGCGCAGGGAAGGGCCATATAATCTTGGGCCTGAAGAGACCGACCCGGTAGCCTTCCTCACGGGCCAGGCGCACGGCCCGTGCCGCTGAACGGGCCACCGAGCCGTAAGCTACCACTACCACCTTTGCATCCTCTGTCTGCACTTCGTCCACCATCGTCAGTTCCTCTACCCGGCCTTCAATCTTTCTGACCAGGCGCCGGATCAACTGGTCTGCCAGGCGCGGGTTGCCCGTTGCCGGGTAGCCCATGGCATCGTGGTAAAGACCGGTCACGTGAAACCGGTAACCTTCACCAAAAACAGCCATCGGGGGCACCCCATCTTCCTCCTCTACATCGTACGGATAATACTCGCCAGGCTTGACCGCCGGTTTCCTGCGGTCCACAATCTCGAGGTCCTCGGGACCGGGTAGTTCAACCCTTTCCCGCATGTGGGCGATGACCTCGTCCATCAACAAGATCACCGGCACCCGGTATTTTTCCGCCAGGTTGAAGGCTTCCACCGTCAGGGTGAAGGCCTCCAGGACCGAAAAAGGTGTCAGGGCGATTACCGGGTGATCCCCGTGGGTCCCCCATCTCGCCTGCATCACATCCCCCTGGGCCGGGGAGGTGGGCATACCCGTACTTGGTCCTTTCCGCTGGACGTTGACGATCACACATGGAACCTCGGTAAATGCGGCAAAACCAATATTCTCCTGTTTCAGGGAGAAGCCCGGCCCGCTGGTCGCCGTCATCGCTTTCACCCCGGTGAGGGAGGCCCCGATGACCGCTGCCATGCTGGAAATTTCATCCTCCATCTGGACAAAGGTACCCCCTACCCGGGGTAGTCGTTCGGCCAGAATCTCGGCTATTTCCGTGGAAGGGGTGATGGGGTAACCAGCGAAAAACCTCATTCCGGCCGCCAGTGCCCCTTCGGTACAGGCTTCATTCCCCTGGATGAACCTCGTTCTCGTGTTTACCCGCGCCACTTTCTCACTCACCTTCCAGTTTCAGGGCCAGGTCTGGACACCGTAGTTCACACAGTTCACACCAGACGCAGGACTCCGGTCTTTTAACCACAGGATTTCCCAGGGTATCGGTTGTGAAAACCTTCTTCGGGCACAGCTCCACGCAGATCCCACATCTTTTACACCACCGGCGGTTAATAAAGATCCCCGGAACCTTGCCCTGCTTCTTCTTCACCTGGGCCAAAACTTAATCCCTCCACATCCAGCCGGGTGGACCGGTAAAGACCCCTGACATTAATGGGCAGCTGTCTCCCGGCGTTCTAGCAACACCGACTCCAGCATGTTAATGGAACCGGTATCAGGCCGGTAAATAAACTCGATAACCTCCATATCCCGTGGAAGGAGCCGCTCCACTTCTTTTTTGCGTCCCGGTGAGGTAATTACCGCGTAAAGACCATCAAGGAAACGCCGCAGCCGCTCCGGTTTCCGTTCGGTAAAGACAGCAATCTCCAGTTCGTTGATACCAGCGTTAGCCATTGACTTCTTAACTCGTTCACTGAAGGCCTCCGAACGGCAGACCAGGCCAACCCTCTTGCCCTTCGGCAGACGGGCGATTTTAACCATGGTGTCAAGCTGAGGGTCAAGGGCGATGCCTAACACTTCCTTTTTAGGATCTTCGATCAAATCCCGAACCTCCCGCAGGTGAAAAAAGGTTGTCACCACCAGGTCCGTTTCGCGCAGCTGCTCGTTAACCTCTTCAGTGTGGTCCCGCAGGTCACTGAGGAGAATGGGCACCATGGTCACCCCAGCCCCGAGACCGAGTTCTTTGGCGAAATAGTCCAGCTGCTCCCTGTTGCATTCGATGAAGGCCACTTTGATGTGGTGGAGAAGTTCCTTTTTCTCTTCTGAGCGGGACTTAACCAGGGCCACGAATTCATCCAGGCTAAAGCCCAAGTTCAGGCTCTCGTCGATGGCAAGATCGATGAGTTCCATGAGCCGCTCCCTCCTGTTCTCGGCCTGAATGGAAAAATCCGTTTCAGCCACAAAGGTCCCGCGCCCCTGGTGGGATTCTAAGACACCTTCAACTTCCAACTCCTTGTAAGCCGTGCTGACGGTATTACGGCTCACACCCAGTGTCTTGGCCAGCTCGCGCTCGGTGGGCAGTTTCTTCCCTTTCTCCCAAATACCCATCCTGATGAACCTTTCAATCTGTCGTTTAACCTGCAAATAGAGAGGAACACCGTTCCGACGGTGGATTTCAAGCTGCATTGGCAATCACCCCCAACTTGAATTCTCGAAGCAACGCCGTGTTCATCCTGTTTATGTCGAAAGAGCAAATCTATATGTTTGGTTCCCAAAATCAGTTCCTCTCATCCCGTTGGCTATCCCGTACATCCACCTTCATTGGCACCTTTTTATTGATCCAATCCGGCCGCCTGGAGGCCCCAACCTTGACTTCATTGGACTCTTGCGAATCGGCCAATTAAGGGCCAAAATATACTGGATCAGGAACAGTTACCACTGCAAGGTACACATAAAAGCGTTGTATCTTATGGATCCACTCTGCTTCTACAATATTTATTTTAGCAGAAATGGATCCTTTTTGAAAGGGAAAATTTCTTGGATTGGCTTGCTTGTAAGGGCCAAGTTATGTATAGCATCCTCCATATTGGCTTCTTTATCTAAGCCAATAGATCGCCAAATAGGGCTCTTTTGGTTCGGTTCTAGTTTATTCACGCTCGTGAAAAACCAGCTTCGACCTTGTTTTTCCGTTCTTATGTATCCATCAACTACACCCCCCTCCCCCCCAAAAAAAACACAAAAAAACAGGCCTGAAAAGGAATTCGAGGCCTGCAAAAAAATCAAGTTCTCCTCCCCTGCTTACGTTGCGGCAGTAAGAACTATAGTTGAGCTATAAAGGTTGGTTTATTCCTCCTCTTCGTTCTTGTCTTCCTCGCTCAGCACGTACCCGATCCCGTTCTTGACCATCTTAACTGTAACATCATCAGCAATCTGAAGACGCAGGGTATTATCGTCCCTCAGTTTCACTATCGTTCCGTAAAGGCCGCCCCTGGTCACAACCCGGTCGCCCACTTTGAGGTTATCGATCATCTGTTGCCATTTTTTCTGCCGCACCTGCTGCGGCCTGATCATGAAAAACCACATGACGGCAAATATGGCGATAATCCAGATGATTCCGCCGATATTCATCTTCGTTAAAACCCCTTTCCTGGTGAAGATTTTGGTAACAGACTCCTGCCTCTAATTCGACACCAGTTGAACAATCCCTCTCTTATTTTGGGTAATTTTCCGTACCATAATACCGCCGGTAGAACTCGCGCCGGAAAGATTCCAGGCAGTCCATCCTGATGGCCTCCCTGATTTTTTTCATAAGTTCAAAAAGGAAATACAGGTTGTGAATGGTCACGAGCCTCGGCCCCAAAATCTCCCTGGCCTTGAACAGGTGCCGCAGGTACGCCCGGGAAAAATTGCTGCAGGTATAACACCGACATTCCGAATCCAGGGGAGCGAAGTCCCGGGCAAAGGCAGCGTTTCTGACCACCACTTTCCCCTGCCACGTCAAGGCCGTGCCGTTCCTGGCCACCCGGGTCGGAAAAACACAGTCAAACATGTCGATCCCCCTCAGGACCCCCTCGATGAGGTGGTCAGGGGTACCTACCCCCATCAGGTACCTGGGCTGGTCTTTTGGCAGCACCGGCACGGTTTCTTCCAGCACCTGGTACATGAGTTCGGCCGGTTCTCCAACACTCAACCCACCTACGGCGTACCCATCAAAGCCGACACCTACCAGGTCCTGGGCGTTCTTGACCCGGAGGTCCAGGTACACCCCACCCTGGACAATACCGAACAGGGCCTGGTCTTCCCTTGACTTAGCCTCCCGGCACCTTTGCGCCCACCGGATGGTTCGTTCCGCAGCAGCCTGGACGTACTCCCGTTCACAGGGGTAGGGAACACACTCGTCCAGGGGCATGATAATATCGGCACCAAGTGCCTCCTGGGTCTCGACCACCTTTTCCGGGGTTAAGAAATGGGTTGACCCATCTAGGTGGGATCGAAAGGTTACCCCGTCCTCCACAATGTCCCGTAAAGGGGATAGGCTGAAAACCTGGTAACCTCCACTGTCAGTGAGAATCGAGCCAGGCCAGTTCATGAACCGGTGCAGGCCTCCAGCCTCACGGATCACCTCGGGCCCCGGCCGAAGGTAGAGGTGGTACATGTTGGCCAGGATGAGCCTGAAACCGATGTCGGTAAGCTCATCAGGAGTCACCGCCTTGACAGTCCCCTGTGTCCCCACGGGCATGAAAACAGGGGTGGATACCTCCCCGTGTGACGTGACTAATTTCCCCAGGCGTGCACGTGTGTCCCGACTGGTTTTCTCCAGGCAAAAAATTAAACCCATCAGTTGTTCCCTTTCTCAGAACCCTGGTCCGAAAATGTTTCCACCCTGGATTTTCATCCTTTGGGGTGCCGCCGGTTTATGGGCAGCATGGATGGCCACTACGACAATGCCACTATCCGCCTCGCCCGGGTTGCTCCTCCACTCGCCTTTCATATTCCTCGCCCCTCCGGGGCTGCAGCCGGAGCGTTTGGCTCCTGGGCAACCCGGGCGTGCAACTCACGATCCTACCGGATCAAGGGGCCGCCAAATACAGCTTCGAATTTTCATGCTTCGTGGTGCCGGCGCTTCTGAGGGCGGCATGGAGCACTTCTACGAAAATGCTCCAACAGCGCCGGCCTTCCTGCGCGGCGTCATGCTCACCGTATAGTTGTCATGAACCTCGGCGGCTCCGGGCCGCAGCCACAAACCCGCCCTCCGGGCTCAGGCAGGTGGCTCCGGCTGGTCCTTGGCCGCCTGCGGTTCTTGAACTCGTTTCCTGGCCGCCGCCCAGGAAGCCCGCGCCTACTCTTTGGTTGGGACCCCTATACAGACTGCAACAACCGGCTTGTTCCTGATTTTCATGCTTTGTAGTGCCGCAGGCAGGACACGACCGCCGACCGGAAGTCCCGGTTCTGGCACGTGCACTTCAGAGGATGAGCATCGCATCACCAAAACTGTAAAATCGATATCCCTCTCTCACGGCCTCCTGGTAGGCGGACAGAACTTGTCCTCGACCGGCAAAAGCACAAACCAGCATTAACAGGGTCGACCTGGGGAGGTGAAAATTGGTCACCAACGCGTCCACCACGCGGAAATGGTAGCCCGGGTAGATAAATAGGTCGGTCGACCCGTGACCAGGAACGAGTTCCCCCCCTTCCCGGCCCACTGTTTCCAATGTCCTCACCACCGTGGTGCCGACCGCCACCACCCTCTTGTTTTCCTTCCGGGTGAGGTTAATGAGGTCACAGGCTTCCTGGTCCAGGGAGTAAAACTCTTCGTGCATCCGGTGGTCTTCCACCTTCTCCACCTGGACCGGCCGGAAGGTACCCAGGCCCACATGGAGGGTAACCCGCGCCATCCGCACCCCGCGTGCCTGAAGCTGACGCAACAGGCGCCTGGTAAAATGAAGCCCAGCTGTTGGTGCCGCCACCGACTTCTCCTTCTGGGCATCGGCATAAACCGTCTGGTAGCGCTCAGCATCCTGGAGAGGTTTCTTGATGTACGGGGGGAGAGGGACCTCACCGTAACCCTTAAGAGCTTCATCCAGATTGCCCAAACCATCACTGGGACAGGTGAACCGTACCATCCTCCCACCGTAGTCGGTCCGCTCCAGTACCTCGGCCTTCAGTTCACCGCCGCCGAAAATGATCGTCGTCCCCACCCGGGCCCGGCGCCCTGGTCGAACCAGGACCTCCCAGATCCCCTCTTCAACGGGGCGTAGAAGGAAAACCTCCACACGGCCCCCGGTATCCTGGTGCCGGCCGAAGAGCCGGGCCCGCATCACCCTGGTGTCGTTGAGAACCAGACAATCCCCGGGGTCCAGGTACGAGACAATCTCCCGAAAAACCCGGTGTTCCGTCCGTCCTGAAGACCGGTCCAGGACCAGGAGGCGGGAAGCATCCCGGGGGTTGATCGGTTCCTGGGCTATGTACCCGTCTGGAAGGTGGTAGTCGAATTCCTCAACCCTCATGACCCTTCTCCTTACTAACCCTCCTCATACCACCTGGCGAGAACGGCATCCTGGTAGTAATATTCCAGGATCTCCCTGTAGTTATGCCCGTTCCTTGCCAGGGCCCGTGCCCCCCACTGGGACATTCCCAGGCCGTGACCCCAACCACGCCCAACCAGCTCGAACCGCTTCGGGAGCCACCAGTGGCCAACGGCGACAGGGTTGGTAGTTTTCCGCAGACCTCCCCTGGCTCCCAAGACCCAGGAGGATGCCAACCGGGCCTGGCCCGTCCGGTTTCCGGCCCCCACGGTTGACACTTCCTGGACCGGGTTGAGGGCACGTGTGAAATCACGGTCCTCACTTTCCAGTTCACGGATGTCAAAGAGGGTGCTTTTCAAGTTGAAAAGCCATCGGAAGGTGTCTGCATCCATGTTAATCCTCCCCCTGCTCCCCTCGAGAACGACACTGACCAGGCGCCCGGACACACCCCTTGGCCCCTCGGTCAACCCGTAGAATTCACCTGTGTCATATCCAGCCTCCCGGAGGGCACGCCCGAGATCCGGAAGTTCAAAGGAGACTTTCCACCTGTAGTGGGGTGACTCCTGGTCGTAATCGGGGACCCCCCGCAGGTAGGGTAAAGGCCAGGTCCACACGTTCTCGGCATTCTCAGTGTGTCCACCGGAAGAGGAATGAAAAACTGCGTTAATCAAGCGGCCCTGGTAGGTCAGCACCTCTCCCCGCGTACTATCAACCAGCTCGTTAACCCGCTGGCTTTCAGCGGCGACACCACCATAAACCTGTGAGTTGCGGTCCGCGGAAATATCAAAGCCCCTACCTCGATATTTTCCGGTTTCCTTCACGTACAGGGCATAAGTCCGGGCAGCCACCGCCTGCGCTTTCAGGGCTTCGGCCGGCCAGTCGGCGGGCATCTCCCGCGGGACCACCCCGTAAAGGTACTCTTCCAAGGGAAGGGTATTGACCACCACCAGGCCCCTGGGGCCCGGAAAAACCTCCACCTGGCCGCGGTATTTCACTCCGTCTACCTGGATGTAGGCAGCATCGTTCCCATCACCATCACTCCTGCCCGGGAGAGGTTCGATGGTTAACGCCCCCTGGTAACTGGTGCCGGCCAGGCCGTCCTTACCCCCGCCGATCTGAAGGGATGCGCCTGAAACCTGGACCGTGACCGGAACTTCATCCCGGCCTTCAAAAACCACCTTTCCGGCTTCGTCCAAGAGCCTGTATCCACCTGGGGCCCCTACCTTTACGGTAGCAACCCCATCCTTGAGGCCAACACGAATCCAGTCGACCCTGGTTTGCCTATTTCCCCCGGCTTCAACCTTACCAGCCACCTCAGTACCAGGGACCACAGGAACCGGGTAGGCAGCAAGTGAAACCAGAAAGGCCGCCAGGAGAAGGACCAGAGCCAGGCCCTTTACCCGCCGGTTTCCGGCCTGTGACCTGGAGACCTCTGAAGATTGAAACCCCATCCTCGTCCCAACAAACTTTGTCACCATGCAACTCACACCCCGGTCCTTTCAACTCGCCCTACCCACCCAATCTGTTCAGCGAAAGACTTGCTTCCACTTCAGCCCCTCTGCCCACCAACAGGACAGGTCGGGAAAGCCATGCCGGCAGCAAGAACAAAATGAGGGAAGGGGACTTCAATACGTTTCGACAACGATTGACAATCCCCTTCCGAACAACGCTTTCCAGGACAGGGATCAATAACCTGTGATCGCGCAAGATCCGGCTCTCCTGGACTTACGATAACCCCGTTCAGGACAAGGACCAATCACCGGCACCGGTCGAGATAAGAGAGGATCAGGCCTGCGTAGACTTCGGCCGCCGCCACCAGTTGTTCTGTATCTACGTACTCGTCCCGGGTATGGGCCTGGTTAATTGTACCCGGACCGAAAATAACGGTCGGAGTCGCACAATCATTGGTCAGAAAACGGGCATCGGTAATGGCCGGCATCCCGTAGACCTCAGCCGGACGACCGGTGACCGCCTCCACCACCGCCGAGGCAACACGCACAATCTCTTCTTCCCGGTCTACTTCCATCGGCTCAGCATACCCGATCTCTTCCACCTCAACCCGGAAACCCTTGTCTTCCTCCCGTAAATACCCTAGAACAGCCTGCACTTCCTTCCTTACGGCATCCAAGCCCTCCCCAGGCAAGAGACGCCGGTCGACCTCAAGTTCACACCGGTCCGGAACGACGTTGATCTTGGTGCCCCCTTTAATGGTCCCCACGTTGACGGTGGGTCTCCCCAGGAGGGGATGTTCCATGCCCCTGAAATCCTGTTCCAGCAGGGCGATGGTTAACCGGGCAGCCCTCAATACGGCGCTTTCACCGAGGTGAGGTGTTGAGGCGTGAGCGGCCTTTCCCCGGACGACAAGGCGGTACCAAAAGGCCCCGCGCTCAGCCAAACCCAGCTTCAACCCGGTCGGTTCCCCTACAATGCCGGCATTCCCGCCTATCATGCCTTCCCGGGCCAGGTATGCCGCCCCATGGGTGCCCAGGGTCTCTTCGTCCGGGACCAGGCAGACAACCAACCGCCCTTCCCACGCCAGGCCGGCCTCCTTTAAAGCGTGCACCGCCTCCAAGACTGAACCGATGGCCCCCTTCATGTCGGCAGCCCCACGCCCGTAAAGGCGCCCTCCGGACACCTTTCCCTCGTAGGGAGGATAGCTCCATGACTCGGGGTCCGGCACAGGAACCACATCCAGGTGACCTAACCAGACGAGGGTCCGCCCCATCCGGCCGGCATCACCCTTGCTGGCCCCCAGGGAAGCAATGACACTTGGCCGCCCCGGTGCCCCTTCCTCCAGCCGCACCTCGAAGCCCAGGTCCTGGAGCCAACCCGCAGCCAGCCTGGCCACCCCGGCCTCGTTGCCGGGAGGGTTTTCACTTTCCAGCGCCACCAGCTGGCTCACACGCTGAATAAGCCTGTCCATCTTAACCTTTTCTCGAATGCCCTTCAACTCTTCCGACGAAACCATCAACAGACCTCCATTTCCCTGCTGGTCACCGTTCAGGCCAGCACCGTGGAGGCTGCCCTTCCAGCCCGCCCATCTGGTCAAGGCCCGGAGTTTTTTTGCCTCAGGGTTGACGGTAGGGGCCCTCCCCTTCGTCCTGGCGGTTGACGACCCCCACCTGCCGGGTGGTCTCTTCCTTGACCGGGGGCATTCTCATTCTTACCCTCTAAATCTCCACCAGGCATCTTCTTCCCACCCTTTCCGGGCCCATCCCTTCCACCAGGTGCACCCGGGGCCGTGACATCTTCCCCAGGCTCCTGCAGCCGGCCCGATTGACCTTCCCGATCCGGTCCCGGCTTCACCTTTTGCTTTTTGTCGGGCCCATGACCTGTTTTGCCGGGAACCTCCCGCACCTTTTGGCCCCCTGCTTTTGCCCCACGGCCGTACCGTTCAACCAGGGGGGCAAATCCTTTCTGGTTCTGGGCAGCCCTCAGGATTTCACCAAGGTTGCCGCGGGCAGCAGCAATGGCTTTGCCCAGGGACTGGGAGCGAAAATCCTCCAGTTCGACCTCGAGCCCCTTTTCCCTGGCCACCAGGTACACCACGTACTTACCCGTGGAGAGGCCCTTAGCCCTGGCTTCCTCCCGTACCACGGGCTCGGCATGTACTGTTTCGACACGGCCCATGATGTTGTGGGCCAGCAAAGCTTGCTCCACCCGGCTCTGTGCAGTCAAGAGGATCGCAGCCAGTTCCTGAGGGGTCTTGGACTCATCCTCGACTGGGCTCGCACTGATCACAATGGCAGGCTCCTTCTGCTCGGAGACCAGAAACCCCTTTTGCACAGCCAGTTCCGTCACCAGCTCCATGACCTCACCGAGGGGTTTACCCCGGTATTCCAGGTCCCGGACAATATCCTCCCCGTCCCCATTGAGGCCCTCGGCGTCAATCACCTGGTCCCGGGCATTGAGGGTCAATTCCAGGCTGGGGTTAATATCAACGGTAACGTAGGCAGCAGGGGTTGTCGCACCGAGGAAGTAACCGAAAAAGGCCGAACAAAACATCAAGACCACCAGGGCCGCTGCCCAGGCTGCCGGCCGGTGGACCAGTCCTCTCAGGGACCTCTTCAAGGACGAAACCGCCCCCACCTCGGCCAGCTCCACTTCCTGACCGATGGTCCAGTTCCAACCCCGTCTGGGTACTTCCCGGAACTCCCCCTTTCTGGTGAGGACCACGGCCTTGTCCCCGCGGATTTCCAGAACCACGCCTGTTTCCCGGTCCAACGGGTCTCCCCTCCTCAAATCCAGGCCGAACCTAAAACGAAAGGTACTCCCTTAGGTATTGAAAATCACCCGCCAGAACTAGGGTGGCGGCGATGATGTACTTTCTCTGTCTCTCCAGGGTTTTCCGGCTCACCCGAACCCTTTCCTCCAGTGCCTTGAGTGGTAAGGTCCTCCGGTGACGGAGATAGTTCAGCAGCTCCGGGTCTGCTGCCACCTCGCGGGCTGCCTCGACGGCCCTCCTCCTCGCGTCTTCATGTTTTGGGCACACCCGGGCCAGGTCTTGAAAAGAGATCCCATAGTTATGAAGCTCCCTGGCCAGCTCCAGGATTTCAGCCCTTCTTTCCTCAACTTCAACCGCCTCGGCGTAGGCCCGGTATGAAGACTCCTTGTCTACGTAGTTATAGGTATTACCATCCTCATCTTCCCGGTCGTAGTGTGTCAGGGGCACTTCCCGCGACCAGCGCGAACGCTTCCGGAAAAAGTCGTAGAGCCTGCGCCTGATAACCATCTCGGCAAAGGCCAAGAAGTTCCGACCCGAACCATGGTCATAGGTGTCAATAGCCTCGTTAAAAGCCCGAAGACCAACCCCTGCCTCATCGTCGCGACCCAGTTCCAGGTAGCGTCCACTGACCCGTGAAGCCACCCCCATGATGAAAGGGGTGTACTTTTGTAGCAAGTATTCACGTACCCTTTTTCCGTTTTCATCTGAATTCCTGGCTTGGACAACCAGGGTTTCAGGGTCAACATTTTCCCGGCCCGCTTCCCTTCCCGGTCCGGTGCCCGGCCTGGTCCCCGGTTGAAAAAGAGAACCCACCGGTGACACCCCTCTCACAGATTATTCGCTCTGTCCGCACTTTTTCTGGGGGTCAGGACAAAGGCCCAACCCGGCCGACACTGCAGCTACCTTCTCCCCAGGAGCATCAAGAACAGGGACAGGACCACGCTCAATAAGATGGAAGTGGCCAGTGGGAAGTAGAAAGCAAAGTTGCCACGCTGGATGTAGATATCCCCGGGAAGCCTGCCCAGACCGAAAAGCTTCCCAGAAAAGGTAAGTATCCCCCCGATCACAACGAGGAAGACCCCAATGGTAATCAGCATTCTCCCGAGACCTTCAAATCCAGGCATGTCAATCACCCCTTGTAGTAACGCTCCTTTTCACTGTAGATACAACCACAGTACGGCTGGCGGTAAAGCCCCATCTCTTTGGCAAGCCTTACCCCTTCCCGCCAGTACGGGCGAAAGTCTTCGTAATAAAACTTGACCCCGGCCCTCTCCCCTTCGGCCCGCCCGATATCCCTGATCAGCTCGTGCTTTTGGTAGGGACTGACCAGAAGTGAAGAACTGTAGCTGTCAAATCCTAATTGGGCTGCCTTTTTAGCCGCTGCCCGGAGCCGGACCAGGTAGCAGTAGCGACACCGTTCTCCCCTGGCGTGGGCAGGAACCGCCCCGGCGAGGAAATCCTCTAATTCATACTCCTCCTCGAAAAGCATCTTCACTCCAGACCGGAGGGCATATTCCTGGGCCGTCTCCAGGCGCTGCTTAAACTCCAGGTAAGGATGAATATTGGGATTGTAGAAGTAGCCAACCACTTCATGGCCGGCTTCTTGCAGGTACTGAACCGGATAAATGGCACAAGGAGCGCAACAGGTGTGAAAAAGGATTTTCAAGGATCCTTACCTCCACAACCAACCAAGCCAGGATCCAGGTATCATGACGGCAGGCAGTACCCCAAGCCAACCACCAGAACCCCCGTCCCCTTCTTACTACAGGTGGCGCGCGGTTGTGCTGCAGGCCCTATGGTTGCAGCAGGCTGGTCCTGCTCTCTGCCCTTACCAGAATGTCTCCTGGTCCAAGCCGGGATCAGGCTTTTTCCCCAGGTGTTTGAAAGCCAGGCGTGTGGCCACCCTTCCCCGGGGGGTGCGCTTGAGAAAACCAGCCTGGAGCAGGAAAGGCTCAAGGACATCTTCGATGGTCTCGGTTTCCTCACTGATGGCAGCGGCGATGGTATCCAAACCTACCGGACCCCCGTCGTACTTTTCAATAATGGTCAGTAACATCCGGCGGTCTGCCTCGTCCAAACCCTTCTCATCCACTTCCAACATCCGCAAACCATCCCTGGCAATCTCGCCCGTGATCACGCCGTCGGCCCGAACCTGGGCATAATCCCTGAGCCTCTTCAGCAGCCGGTTGGCCACCCGGGGTGTGCCCCGGGCCCGGCGGGCAATCTCCGCCGCGCCTTCAGGCATAATCTGGACGCCCAGGATCGAGGCTGCCCTCATTACGATCTCCTCAAGGTCACTTTCTGAATAAAAATCAAGCCGGCTGATGACTCCAAACCGGTCCCGGAGGGGTGACGTCAGCAGTCCAGCCCTGGTGGTCGCCCCGATGAGGGTAAAACGGGGGAGATTAAGGCGCAGGGAACGGGCACTCGGCCCCTTCCCGATGACGATATCGAGGGCATAATCCTCCATGGCCGGGTAGAGGATTTCCTCTACCGCCCGGTGCAGGCGGTGAACTTCATCGATAAAGAGCACATCCCCTTCTCCCAGGTTGGTCAAGATCGCCGCCAGGTCCCCCGGCCGTTCAATGGCCGGTCCTGACGTGGTGCGGATATTCTTCTCCAGTTCATTGGCAATGATGTACGCCAAGGTAGTCTTGCCAAGTCCAGGCGGGCCGTACAAGAGAACATGGTCCAGCGCCTCACCCCTCTGCCGGGCCGCCTGAACATAGATTCCTAGTCTTTCTTTTATTTTATTCTGACCGATAAAATCTTCAAGCCGGGTCGGCCTAAGATTCGTCTCCAGGGCTTCTTCCTCTTCCCCAACCCGACTTGAGACGATCCGTTCCAAAGCCTCACCACCCCCTTGACGGCCGCGCCGGTAAACCCTCCTCCCTCGATTACAAAACCTTCAGGGCTTGGCGTACCAGTTCTTGAACCCCAGCCTTGTCCCCAAGGCTTCTGCCCACCTTCTCCAGGGCCCGACTGGCCTCCGAACGGTCGTAACCGAGGGCAAGGAGGGCGTCAAAGGCCTCGCGGAAGGTATCTGTCTCCTGGACAAATCCCTCCGGTACCAAGGCCGGCAGCTTGTCCTTGAGTTCCAGTACCACCCGTTTGGCTGTTTTTCGACCGACCCCGGGCACCCTGGTCAGGGTTTCATAGTCTTCGGCGGCTACAGCCCGTTCTAGCTCTGCAGGCTTCAGGGAAGAGGTAAGGGAAAGGGCCACCTTCGGCCCGATTCCAGAAACACCCATCAACAGTTCGAAAACCCGCCGTTCATCAGCCGTGAGAAACCCGTAAAGGTCAAGGGCACCCTCTCGAACATAAAGGTGGGTGAAAAACATGATTTCGCAACCGGGAGCTGGAAGCCGGGATAGAGAGGATTCAGGAATGTAAACCTTGTAGCCCACCCCGCCCACATCCACGACCACGTGGTTGGTCTCTACCGTGGTCAATTCACCGCGCACGTGTGCCATCAAAACCGGCTTCCCCCACCTTTACTTTTACTTTGTAGCTCTTGCAGCCGGCGGCTGTGCAGGCAGCAGATAGCCACCGCCAGGGCATCGGCCACATCGTCGGGCTTGGGATTCTCATCCAGGGAAAGGAGCATCTTGACCATCGACCCCACCTGGTCTTTGTCGGACCGACCATAGCCGGCAACGGCCAGTTTCACTTCCGGCGGGGTGTACTCCAAAACCCTGACCCCGAAATTGGCAGCAGCCAGAAGCACCACCCCCCTGGCTTCTCCCACCGCAAGGGCAGTCTTGACATTCTTGTTGAAAAAGAGCTCTTCAACAGCCACCACGTCGGGACGGTACACCCTCAAGACCTTTTCCAGCTCCCGGTAGATCTTCTGCAGGCGCTGGCCGGGCGCCATCCTGGAGCTCGTCCGGATGGACCCGTATCCCACCGCCTCCAGGCCTGTTGCCAACTCCTTTACCAGCCCAAACCCGGTAATGGCCGTCCCCGGGTCAATCCCCAGTACCAGCATCCTTTACCCCTCACCCCCAAGGGCCGGAACCGGCCCTCTTCTATTCCCTAGTGGGTGCCGTGGGTACTGGGCCTTAATTCGACGCCCCGCCAGGCTTATCCTCCCCCGGCGGGACGTCCGTCCTTGAGGCAAGTGTCATGTCACCGTATCCCGGTGCTCTGGCGGGTCCCCTTTCCGTGCCGTTCGACGGGTTCAGGAAAAAACATGGCCTCCATGAACTCCTGGTTGAAGCGAGGGCTCTTGGACAACACCACGTGCTGCACCTTCCTGGCTATTTCTTCTGCACGGCGCCTCTCCTTTATCGAACAAAGGGCCATTTGGGCCCCGGCACCGGCCCCGTTCCCAACGGACCGAATCCTTTCCACCGGAAGGGCGGGTACCAACCCGATGGTCCGGGCACTTTCTTTATCAAAATAATTACCCATGGCCCCGGCCAGTAACACCTCGCTGATTTCCCCAATCTCAATCCCCAGTTCCTCCATCAGGACCCGGGTTCCAGCGTAAATGGCCCCCTTAGCAAGCTGAACCTGCCTGATGTCACCCTGGGTGAGGGTAACCCTGCCGCGGCCGTCGGGCCCTCCCTGGCTGAGAACGAATTCATTGCCCCTCTCCCCTTTGACTACATACCTGGCGGCACCCTCGGGGACATCGGCCGGATCCAGGATCCGACCCGAGGTATCGAGCACCCCTGCCCGCAGCATCACCGCCACGGCGTCAACAAGCCCTGAGCCACAGATTCCCCGTGGGAACCCACCACCAATAGTTGATACTTGAAGCCCGTGCTCCGAGTCCCACCGGACATGATCAATGGCACCTTGAGCCGCCCTCATTCCACAGCTGATCTGCCCCCCTTCAAAGGCAGGTCCGGCAGCTGTTGAACAGGCCAACATTTCCTCTGCCCACCCCAGGACAATCTCACCATTGGTCCCCAGGTCAACCACCAGCTTTACCTTCTGGGTGCGGTCAAGCCCTGTCGCCAGCAAAACCCCTACCGTATCAGCCCCCACGAAACCGGCGATATTGGGCAGGTAATAAACCACCGCACCTGGGTTAACCTGAAGACCCGCCTCCCGGGCTGGAGCGGAAAGAGGGTCCTTCCAGGCCATAACGTAGGGGGCCAGGGCCAGGTATTTCGGGCTGATCTTGAAAAAGAGGTGGTGCATACAGGTGTTCCCTACCACGGTTACTTCGTAAATATCCCGCCGGAGAACTTCGGCTTCTTGAACCAGGTCGTCAATGATCTCATTCATGACCCCCACCACTGCCTGGTGGAGATCCTCCAGGCCGTCTTTGTTTTCCATGGTATAGTTGATCCGGGAAATGACATCAGCCCCGAAACTGGCCTGCGGGTTCATTGCCGACGCGGTGGCGAGATGACGCCCCTGGCCCAGGTCCCAGAGGTACCCAACAACCGTCGTTGTCCCCACGTCAAAGGCCACCCCGTAAACTTGACAGGTTGTATCCCCTGGTTCAAGGTCCATCAACAAGTCCCCGCGCAAAACAGCGGTCACCCGGAAGCCGCCGGCCCGTAAGGTTTCGGGGATCTTCCGGACCACCTCCAGCGAAGGGTCCAGGTCCCTGCCCACGGCATCCCGGAGCCGGTGGAAATCTGACCTCTGGTCTTCAAGGGATGGCTCCGGGATCTCCAGGTAGTGCTTCCTCACCACGGGGTCGAAATCAACCCGGCCCACTTCACCCTCGGTTAAGATAACGTTCATCAGGTCCGGAGCCGTAACAACGGTCAAATCGCCCCTGACCTGGGCCTGACAGGCGAGCCGGATCCCCTCGGTCAGAAGCCCGGGTGCCAAAACCTTCTTCTCGACGCCTGAAGGTTCAGAAACGGCGCCCCTCACCACGACCCGGCACTTGCCGCAGGTCCCTTTTCCACCGCAAAAACTTTCTTCCAGCCTGACTCCTCCCGACCTGGCTGCCTCCTCGATGGTACAACCAATCTCAACCTCGACCTCTTGATGGTCGGGTTCAAATCTCACCTTTGCTTTCACAGGACTGTCACCCTTTCAATCCCAGAAGAACTCTTCCTGGATGGTTTCCCCAGGTTGGATGGTGAGAAAACCATGTGACCACTGCCCGTTGAGGAGTTGACAGAGCATTTTCAGAGAACCGACCATTTCCTCGTAGTTTAAGTCAAAAAACCTGGCAAACTCCCTGGCATGGCGGCGGTACTTCTCCCCAGGGTCACCATCCGTGTGAATGAGAACCACCCTGGAGTAGTTCTTGAGCTGTTCCTTCATCACCCACGCGGCCGTCTCTTCTCCATATTTTTCCTTGTAGGAATAGTACTCCTTGAGAGGGTCGGTAGCGGCGTCGATCCACCCCTTGGAGAGGTAGTAAGTTCCGGGCGCCTTCTTGAACTCCTCGCGATAGAGGTCACGTGACCCCATGAACAGGCTGATACAGTCATCCACCCTCGGAATCACGAGAACCGCATCCCGGGCCACCAGTCCCACGGTTCCGTTGGAACACTGGCCGTACCCGAGGAGAAGACAGTTATAGTTCGTGCTGCGGTCAATTTCTTTCTGCAACTCCTGCCGCAGTCTTTCCGCAACCCGGTGCAAACCCTGGTCCAGGTAGACGACATCGATGTCTTTCGGACCAACCGCCTCAATTTCGTGTTTCAAGGCCCCACAGGCAATAAGCTTGATTCTTGAGGCCATGTATACCAACCCCCCTTCGCGCTCCTCCCACTGGTCCCTCTTTTTTCCCCGTATGCCCGTGGGAAATAATCATCATTACCGTCCTTCTACGAAAATACCCCTATCCACCTCGCCAGGGTTGCTCCTCTACTCGCCTTCCTTAATTCCTCGGCCTTCCGGAGCTGCGGCATAACCAGTCTCGCTCCGGAGCACCCCTGGCATGCAACCTTTGAGGAATACCGGCTCCAATTTTTGCTATTCGTGCTACCGCAGCACCAGAGGTTCCATCAACGACCACCTAAACTAGCTCACTGCTTCGACACAGGCCCGGGTGAATCCTCCGGTACAGCCTGTGCAGTTCATTAGATCCGGCAGCCCCACACCCGCCTACGGGACCTTGCGGCACCCAACAGCCAGGCACGGCGGCAGTGGGCAAAAGACCAGGTCACTATTCCCCACAACCTCAGAAGAGAGCTGTTACAAGGGACACCTGTAGCTTGAGGCGGCCAGGGTACATGAACGAAGCCGCCCTGCCCCCACGCACCAGGTGGGAGCTCGGGCGGCTGCACCGGTTCGAAGCAGTGCCAGCAGTGCCCTAGGCACTCTCCGGGTTGGCCTCCTGGACCGCACCAGTCGTCCGTATTACTCCTCCCAGCCCTTCTGGAGAACGGCTCCAGTGGCAGCAGAGGTCACCAGTTGCCTGTACCTGGCCAGGTAGCCTGTAACACGCCGCAGTTTCGGGCGTTCCTGGGTTTTCTTGCGCTGTTCAAGTTCCTCTGGTGACAGCATCAGGCTGAGCTCGCGCTTGACAAGGTCAATCCGGATTAAATCCCCGTCCCGGATGAGCCCAATAGGTCCCCCCTCAGCTGCCTCCGGGGAAACATGCCCGATGGAAGCACCACGGGTCGCCCCAGAAAACCTCCCATCGGTAATCAGTGCACAATCACGGTCCAGGCCCATACCGGCCAGGGCTGCCGTTGGGGCCAACATTTCCCTCATTCCCGGCCCACCCCTGGGTCCTTCGTTAACAATGACCAAGACGTCACCCTTGTTAATTTTGGCATCCAGAATCGCCCTCATGGCGTCTTCTTCCGAAGTGAATACCCGGGCCGGGCCTTCATGGACAAACATGGTCTCATCCACTGCAGCCTTCTTGACCACGGCCCCTTGGGGCGCGATGTTACCCTTGAGCACGGCAATCCCGCCGTCAGGTCGGTACGGGTTGTCCACCGGACGAATGACATTCCGGTCCTTGACCTTGACTCCGCGGAGGTTTTCCCCGACCGAAAGACCGGTCACGGTTTTCTCCCCTGTCTGGAGCAGCCCGGCATCGGCCAGCTCCTTCATTACCGCCTGGATCCCCCCAGCGGCAAACAAGTCCTCGATATGGTGGTCCCCGGCCGGGCTCAATTTGCAGATCTGTGGTGTTCCTTCACTAATCTCGCCAATCCGGTCGAGGGTGAGTTCGATCCCCACCTCGTGGGCAATGGCCGGAAGGTGCAGGGCGGTATTCGTGGAACCGCCGATGGCCATATCCACCCGGAGGGCGTTTTCGAAAGCGGCTTCAGTCATGATGTCCCTGGGGAGAAGGTTGTTTTTCACATGTTCGACAATCTTCATCCCGGACCGCTTGGCCAAGCGGAACCGGGCTGAATACACATGGGGAATGGTGCCGTTACCTGGCAGGGCCATACCCAGGGCCTCGGCCATACAGTTCATGGTGTTGGCAGTAAACATCCCGGCACACGAGCCACAGGTCGGACAGGCGTTTTCCTCCCATTCTGCCAGCTGGGCGTCGTCAATTTCCCCCTTGCGGTACCGCCCGACGATCTCAAACATGTCACTCAGGTCTACCGGCTGGCCGTCAACCCTACCAGCCAGCATCGGCCCACCACTTACCACGATACTCGGAATGTTCAAGCGGCCGGCCACCATCAACATCCCCGGGGTAATCTTATCACAATTGGTAATCAGAACGATTCCGTCCATGGCATGACTCTCCACCATGGCTTCGATGGAGTCGGCAATCAGCTCACGGCTCGGCAAAGGGTAGCGCATGCCCTCGTGCCCCATAACGATACCGTCACAAAGACCAATGGTGGAAAACTTAACTGGTGTCCCGCCGCCAGCCAGAATCCCGGCCCGTACCGCTTCCGCAATCTTGTCCAGGAACATATGACCTGGATTGATTTCCGTCTCGGAACTTACCACCCCAATGAGGGGCCTCTTCATTTCTTCATCTGTGTGGGCCAGGGCCTTAAACAGGGATCGATGGGGAGCCCGTTCGATCCCCTTTCGCACCCGGTCACTGCGCATGATGATCCTCCCCCTTCAGGTTGAATTGAGCGTTGGTTATCGATTATGTAGGAAGGCTGAAGGTTAAAGCCAGACTCCTATTGTAGACAAGTTCTGCTCCCCGGGACAGAATCCTCTTTCCTTAACTACCAGGTTAGCTACTCAGGCCCTCCAGGTAACGGGCCACCTCCTCATCCCCTTCCAGGATGACCCCATTCTTGAGACGGTTCAACTCGTTCCGGGGAAGTGAATCGGCTCGAATGCCGGTGCGGAGGATAAGGGCAGAATCGGTTTTGGGTGGAGTCCCGCAAAAAACAGCTACTGCTCCCTGTTCGAGGGCAAGAAACCGTTTTGAACACCGCCCCTCCAGGGCAATCTCCATGGTAATGGATTCGGCGTGGAAACTAGTAACCTGGGCAGCAGGGTGCAGGTCTCTGAAATCCTCCAGGTCAAGACCGATCTCTTCCGGCCGTGGCCTCCGCTGCAAGGTTTCCACATGCCGGCATTCGGAGTAGACTTTTCTGGTAATAACCCTAGTATCAGGCCCAACCCGCACCAATCTCTTCTCCCTGCTGGCACTTTCCCCGGTATCCATCCCAGGCCAGTTCCAACCAGGCTCACCAAGATCAATCCCAGCGCCCAGTTCTGGAGGTTCCTCGGTCTGCTGAACGGTACCCTTCCCCAGGTCAGGATCCGGAAACCCGGTCGTTAGCCGGTACCCAAAGGCAAAACCCAAAAGAACCAGGCCGGTGCACAAAAGGAAAAGGTAACCCCTCCGAAAACCACCCATCAACTTCGACCTCCCATCCTAGACAAATGCTAATACCCCCTCGCCGGGGTCACCCCACCGCTCGCCTCTTCACCCCCCGGCCTGCCGGACCCAGCGTGTAACCAGCCCCACCCAGGAACGATCCCGGCGTGCAGCCCCCGGTGGTACCACCCGACTAGGGGGCCACAAGTTCCGGGAGGTAGTCCTCAGAAACCCCCTCTCATGTAGTGTAAAGGACTCGTAAACCAATGATCGGCAGGCAGGCTGACCCTCCGGAATACCAGCTCGAATTTTCGTCTTCCCTGGTCTACCGGTCTCGGGCAGTGCGGGCAACTTCCCTGGTTATCATTCCCAAATCGGCCAGGGTTTAACCCTATCTTGGCACTGCAGTCCTTTCCTTACCATACAATAGCTTCACCCCATCCCCCGGCGCCCTTTAACCCTCTCTTGGTACCATGGCCCGTAGTCTGTTGAAGGAGTTGCAGGCCAGGCAGGCATCAGCTATAATAGCAGGGGATGGTGGCAAAAGACACCAGGAGACCGCACGGGTACTCCATGCCGCCTTCTGCTGCGGCGGCATCAGGCGCAGGCTTCCTGGGCGGCGTCAGCGAACGAGTTCAAGCACGGCAGGCGGCGGAGGACCAGGTGCAGCCACCCTGCCTGAGCCCGGAGGGCGAGTTTGTGGCTGCGACCCAGAGCCGCCGAGGTTCATGACAACTATACTGTAAGCGTGACGCCGCGAAGGAAGGCCGGCGCCGGTGGACATTTTCGTAGTAGTGCTCCATGCCGTCTCAGAAGCGGCACCACGAGGGATGAAAATTGGAAGCGGTATTTCGTAAAGGTTGCACGCCCGGGATGCTCCGGAACAAGACCGGCAGCCCCGGAGGGGCGAGGCATATGAAAGGCGAGTGGAGGAGCACCCCGGGCGAGGTGGATGGTGGCATTTTCGTAGAAGAGAAGGGTCAACCACAAAAGGGGGTAAATCAATGCGTCTGGTTACATATTCCGTCTCGGGAGAACAACGGTTGGGAGCCCTGGTCGGGGGCTGGGTTGTGGACCTCGAGAAGGCCCACCTTAGATTCCTCGAGGAAGAAGCCCCGCAGAAGGAACAAGAACCCCTCCCCTCAAATATGCTTGCCTTTTTGCACATGGGCAGTAAGGGGATGAACCAGGCCCGGACAGTGCTGGACTACCTCAGGCCGCTCCTTGACAAGGGAGCAGTTTCTCCACCGTTAGCCTACCCTGAGGGGGAAGTGACCCTGGAGGTACCGGTTCCCAACCCGTCGAAGATTATCGCTATCGGTCGTAATTATGCTGATCACAGCCTTGAACAAGGGGAAGAACCACCCGAAAAACCGATTCTTTTCGCTATTTTCCCCAACAGCCTCATCGGCCCCGGGCAACCGGTTATCCACCACAAGCTTACCCAGCGCCTGGATTACGAGGCCGAACTGGCCTTTATCATCGGCCGGCGTGCTTCAAGGGTCAGCGCCGCCGAAGCCCTTGATTACGTGGCCGGTTACACGATCTTCAACGATATCACCGCCCGTGACCTCGTCCAGGCGGATCTCCAGTGGCTGAGAGGAAAGTCCCTGGATTCCTTTTCCCCCATGGGCCCGGCCCTGGTAACCCCCGATGAAATCGGGGATCCCCACAACCTGGAGATCAAACTCTATGTCAACGGAAACCTGAAGCAGGATTCCAATACCCGCCACCTGATTTTCAAGATTCCGCAGCTCATCGAGTTCATCACCCAAGGCATCACCCTTGAGCCTGGAGATATTGTGACCACCGGAACCCCGTCTGGAGTAGGGGCTTTCCGCAGCCCTCCGGTGTTCCTCGCCCCCGGGGACGAAATCCGGATCGAAATCGAAGGCCTGGGTGCATTGGTGAACACCGTAGTGAAGGACCCTTCTGCAACCTGACCATCCCTGCCGACCTCTGTCCCCTTTATTAGTCAAGGGGGGCTCTTCGGCGTCAGTATTGAAGAAGGGGCAGCTCCTAGGTTGGCTCGGCAACAGTCAAGGGGCGGGATCACCCGCCCCTTGAGAGTGTCACGAAGCTTTCCGCCTGGGTCGCTCCAGGGCAGACCGGCCAAGGCACCCGGCCCACTAACCAGGGTCACTTCATCAAAACAAGGACAGAACAGCCCGGGCTGTTCTCATGGAATGCCGGCACAGGATCATAACCACTAACCGGCAGCGTATTTCTCCATTTCCTCCTTTGGAATATCAAAATTGGAGTACACGTTCTGCACATCATCATGGTCCTCCAGGGCCTCTACAAGCCGGAGGGTTTGTTCTGCTTCCTTTCCGCGCACGGAAACGGTATTCTTGGGCACCATGGTGATCTCGGCCAGTTGAACCGGGTAGTTCTTTTCCTCTAGGGCCGTTCTCACTGCCTCCAGGTTTTCCGGGGAAGTAAAGATCTCGAAGGTGCCGTCCTCGCTTTGAAAATCCTCTGCCCCGGCTTCAAGGGCCTGCAGGAATAATTCTTCCTCGTCCACTTCCCGGTCAGAAGGATTGATGACGATTAAGCCCTTCTTATCAAACATCCAGGCTACACACCCAGACTCCCCGAGGCTCCCGCCATTTCTCGCGAAAAGATGGCGGATCTCGGCCGCCGTACGGTTCCGGTTATCAGTCAGGAGTTCAACCAGGAGAGCCACTCCTCCCGGTCCATAGCCCTCGTAAACCAGTTCTTCATAGTCGGCCCCTTCCACTGCACCGGTTCCACGCTGGATAGCACGTTTGATATTATCCATGGGAAGGTCAGCATCCTTGGCCTTTTGAATGGCCGCCTTGAGCCGGAAATTGCTTTCAGGATCTCCACCACCCTGCCGGGCAGCGACAATAATCTCGCGGCTGAGCTTGGAAAAAAGTTTGCCTTTCTTGGCATCTTCCCGGGCCTTCCGGTGTCTGATGTTTGCCCACTTAGAGTGTCCCGCCACTTGGTCTCCCCCCTTTAGGTTCACGGCCTTCAACCTTCAACCATTCCAGCTCCACCCGTCCTGAGTCTACCGCTCAAGTTGAGCCGACCCAAACTCCGGCCTCGGCGGCAGCTTCCGTTTGTGCTGGCTTTTCTTGATCAGGGAGAGAAGGCGTTCTTCAGATCCAACGGGAGCCTGCCCGGTCAGGAGGTAGGCATCAAGTTCCTCGTACGTCACCCCAAGTTCACCCTCGTCCGTCTGTGCTTCCCACAACCCGGCTGAAGGGGGTTTATCAATGATTTCCTGGGGAATCCCAAGGTACCCGGCCAGGAGCCGGACGTCTGACTTGACCAGGTTCCCCAGCGGAAGGATATCAACGCCTCCATCCCCGTACTTGGTGAAATAACCTACGCACAATTCGCTCATGTTGCCGGTCCCAACAACCAGGTAATTATGCCGGTTGGCGTAGTAGTAAAGGGTAATCATCCGCAGACGGGGCTTAACATTGGCTGCAGCGATATCCCTCTTGCCCAGGGGCTTTCCCGAGGGATGTAGGGATTTCATCAGGATGTCAAAGGGGCGGTCCAGGATCACGGTTTCGGTCCTGAGACCGATAGCCTGAGCTGTTTTCAGGGCGTCCCGGACATCGCGCGGGTCACTGTGGCAGGGCATAATCAATCCTAGTGCCTTACCTCGTAGTGCCCTTTGGCATAAAGCACCCACCACTGCCGAATCGACGCCACCGCTCAGTCCCAAGACAGCCCCTTGAACCGATGTTTCCCGGACCCGTTCCCTGATCCAGACCGACAGTTTTTCGGCCAGTTCCGGGACCTTCATCTCTCCGCCCCCTCACCTGTCAGGTCATCCCGGAATCGACGTCAAACACTTCTCGTCTTCTGTTAAGGCTTCATCCATGCTGCCAGAACGGTACCCATCCAGGTCCAGGGCAACATAAATAAACCCAAGGGCCTTAAGTTTAGCGGAGACCTTCTCGGCGTTCTCAAAAACCACGCCCATCTCCTGCCTGGGAACTTCGATCCGTGCTACCTGCCCGTGATACCGAACCCGTACCTGGCTGATCCCGAGACCTTTCAAAAACCGCTCCGCCCTGCCCACCTGTTGAAGTTTCTCAGGGGTGATCCTCTGCCCGTAGGGAAACCTTGAGGAAAGGCAGGCCAGGGAGGGCTTGTTCCAGGTAGGAAGACCCAGGCCTCGAGAAGCCTTCCGGATCTCTTCCTTGGTGAAACCAGACTCCCTGAGGGGACTACGCACCCCCAGCTCCCGGCCGGCCACGAGGCCCGGTCGGTGTTCCCCGGTATCATCCAGGTTGGCACCGTCTACCACGCTTTCCAGACCGTTTTCCTTAGCCACTTCCCAGAGCTTAGCAAACAGTTCCTTCTTGCAAAAATAGCACCGGTTAGGAGGGTTACTGGCAAATTCAAGGTTAGATAATTCCTCAGTATAAATAACCTGGTGACGCACGCCCAAGGCCCGGGCGAGTTCCTTGGCTTCTTCAACCTCTTCCACCGGGTAAGTTTCGGAAACAGCTGTTACGGCCAGTACCCGGTCACCAAGGACATCAACAGCCACCCTGACCAGGAAGGTGCTGTCCACCCCCCCGGAAAAGGCTACAACCACGCCCCCTAAATCCTTGATTATTCCCTTGAGCCGTTCCAGTTTGGCCTCGTAGCCGTTCAAAACTCAACCCCCCTACCAAATAAAGCGGATCAAACAGGCTCTCGCCCTCGCCCGTACTGTTCCCAGGCCTCGCTTCTTTCTTCCCCACCCCTCAGGACCTGCGGCATACCGGTCTCACTCCAAGGCAGTCCAGGCGTAGAACCGAAAATGATACCGCCCCTTTAAGTCTGATTTTCATGCTTTGCGGTCCCATCCCCCAGGGCGGCATGGACGGCTGCTCATTGAAACGCCTTTTCCATGCTAAAGTACCTTTCTCCCGTATCAGGAAGCACACACACCACGCGGCAACCGGGTCCCAGGTCCCTGGCCACCTTCACGGCTGCCCAGGCGCACGCCCCAGAAGATATTCCCACCAGAAGCCCCTCTTCGGTAGCCAAGCGGCAGGAAAACTCGTAAGCATCTTCATCGGTAACTCTAATGATATCATCGATTACCTGGCGGTTCAACACATTAGGGATGAAGTTGGCCCCAATACCCTGGATCCGGTGTGGACCAGCTTCTCCTCCAGAGAGCAAGGGAGAAGCCGCCGGTTCCACGGCGACAACCTTGACCCCCGGTATTTCCTTTTTCAAAACCTCGCCCACCCCGGTGATGGTCCCACCGGTGCCGACCCCTGCCACAAAGGCATCCAGGCGACCTTCCGTTTGTTCCAGGACTTCACGGGCGGTGGTCTCACGGTGGATCTTCGCATTGGCCGGGTTGTCAAACTGCTGGGGCATAAAGGCATCAGGGTTTTCCCGCAAAATTTCCTCGGCTTTTTTCACCGCCCCAGCCATGCCTTCGGGACCGGGGGTCAGAACAAGTTCAGCCCCAAAAGCCTTCAACAACCTTCGTCTCTCTAGGCTCATGGTCTCCGGCATCACCAGGACTACCCGATAACCCCGGACCGCCCCCACCATTGCCAGTCCAACCCCGGTATTGCCACTCGTTGGTTCCACGATCACTGCTCCCGGCTTGAGGAGCCCTCTTTCTTCGGCGTCCAGGATCATGCTTAAGGAAATCCGGTCTTTAACACTACCGCCTGGATTAAAGAACTCTACCTTGGCCAGTACTTCAGTCCCCTCAGGGTTGAGCCTATTTAGCCTGACCATGGGTGTCCCACCAATCAACTCCAGAACACTTGAAGCAAAGCCGTTCATCATTCAGTTTCCTCCTTATCGATGGTTCCCGTGGTACGTATGGGTGATGGAATAAAAAATAACTGGACATTCGTACCCTTTGCTTAAGATCACCCTTAAAGAAGACAAGCTTCTGAGGTGTCGAGAGCAAAACTGAAGTGCCCAATCCTTGCTTTGATTCCAAGTTGACTAGTAAGTTGATTAATTAGTTCAGGGAATACGAATGTCCTTCCTGTCTTAGCTCTTCGGCCGCAAAGTCCCCACCTGGTCTCAGGCGCCGTACCTTATCCAGTTTAGGGCCAACCGGTCATTTTCTACGCCGATTTATCGTCCTCCGCCCATGAAGTAGAGGATCTTGACTTCATCGCCCTCCCCCACTACAACCTCGGAAAACTCCTCCTTTTTGAGCACCCGGCCATTAAATTGAACGCTGACCACCTCTTCTTCCTCACCAAGGTCTTCCAATAAACTTTTTACCGTCATCCCAGGCGGCACTGTCTTGGTTTGGCCGTTTACTTTCACCTTAACCTCTGCCGACACCCTTCACGCCTCCTCTCGTTCTTGGTTTCTGTTCCCACGGGAAGATGTCACCCTTTCCGGACCAGGACCCGGTAGGCCCCACCAGTAACCTTTTTCACTCCCAGGATCTGGTGTCCGTCGTTCTTGAGGCTTCTGGGAACGTTCTGGATCGGTTCCCCGGCGTCAAGGAGCACTTCTAGAACCTGGCCTGACTTCATATCCTCCAGGCGGAGTTTGGTCTTGACGTAATTAATGGGGCAGAGTTCCCCCCGCAGGTCGATTTTATCGTCCGGAACCCGCCCCCCGGCCTCATGGTTCGAAATCATAGAACCGCCTCCTTGAACCTTTCCACACCCAGCCTGTCTACGGTACCAACCAACCGTTCACCCTTCCTTCCTTCTGCCAGGTAAAAATCCATGATCCGGCCGCAAACCGGTACCGCTTCTGCCAGGGGTAGGAGATCCGCGATCCGGTAACCAAATCTCGGGTGTTTACCGAACTTACCTCCAACAAAGACCGCCAGTCCGATCCGGCCCTCAACCCAGGCATCCAAGGGACAAACCTGGATACAGGTCCCGCAGTAGATACACTTCTCAGGATCACGGACCGGTAACCCATCCTGCATGGTCAGAGCCCCATCTTCACAAGCCTCAACACAAACCTCACACCCGGTACACAGGCCCGGTTTTAGTTCCGGCTCAACCTGGCCCATGTACCCTACGTCATTGAACTGTGGCTTGCTGCAGCTGTTTGGACAACCGGAAACCCCAATCTTGTACTTGTGGGGCAACTGCCGCGGCCCAAAGAAGGCCTGGTCTAGTTCTTCCCCAAGGGCAAAGGTGTCAAAGAGACCGTAGGGACATACCTTTCCTTTACAGGTGACAATGCTCCGCACCCGGGGTCCGCACCCGGCCAGCTCGATCCCGACCTCCTGCAGGGCCTGCCGGGCTGACTCCAGGTTCCGGTAGTGAACCCACGGAATTTCAATCCCCTGCCTCACCGTGAGAGAAATCCTTCCCCGCCCGTACTTGGTAGCCACTTCCGCCAGTTTGGGCAGGACCTCGGCAGGGAGGTTTCCCATGGGGACCTTCAGGCGCAGGGCGTACATATCCTTTTCCTTGAGTTTAATGAACCCCCCCATTTTGAGCCGCCGCACATCTTGCATCTCGTCCCCCGGTAGATATTCCCGTGCTTCCTGTGACTGATCCATCCCAATCACCCCCTTGCAAAATCCCAGCTCCCGTAACACAACGACAATCGTGGTACCGCCCTGGATTTTCATCCAGAGTGGTCCTGCCGCTCGTGGCAGCATGAACCACTAGTCCGAAAACATTACAAGACGAGGGCCACCAGCACAAAGGTTGCCACAGCCACCGCCGATTCAACCCCTAGTCCCACCAAGAAAGGCTTTAACCCGGCCTTCATCCGGGAAAGCTGGGCTTTGAACCCCACTCCTGCAAAGGCCAGCATAAAGACCCACTTGGAAAGGTGTTTAAAGGTAGACACCTCGCTATCTGAGAAAACCCCAAGGGTCGCCAGCAAAGAGAAGACCAGAAAACCAATAAGAAACTTCGGAAAACGTTCCCAAAGGAACGCCCCCTTGTTCGACACCTCGGCGGTCAATCCCTGCCTGGCATAGACGAGGGCGTAAATCAAGATCACAAATCCCATCAAGGCGTTCCGCGTGAGCTTGGTTATGGTCGCTATTTCACCCGCCTTTTGGGAGTAGGCAAAACCCGTTGCCACCGTTTCAGCTGTATTGTCGATGGAAAGACCAGCCCAGTAGCCGAAAAACTGGTCCGACAAACCCAGGAGGTCCCCGATCAGGGGGTAAAGAAACACCATCACGGCCCCGAAAATGAGGATGGTGGCAATAGCGTAGGTGGCGTCTTCCTCCTCGGCACGAATGGCACCGGTCGCCCCTATAATGGCGGAAACACCGCAAATCCCAACCCCGATTCCGATGAGGTCCCCCAGTTTTCTAGAAAGACCAAAAAGGTTGGCCAGGTACTTGGCTACTGCAATTGAAAGCAAGATCTCCAACACGACCAAAACCAATCCTTTGGCCCCAATCCCCAAAACATTCTGAAGGGCCAGGCGGGCTCCCAGGAAAACGATCCCCACCTTCAACCAGAACTCGTAGGTCTCAATCCCAGGTACAAGAACTGCAGGAACCCCGACGGTATTGCTGATGACCATGCCGATGGCAATCGCAAAGAGGATGTATTCGATGTGGATATACCCTGAAATGAGCTTGGCCGCATACCCGACCGCAAAAAGGGCGACGATCCCTGGAAGCAGGGATAAGCCCTGAAACAGCATCGATAACACCGTTCCGCTCGTGGAGACCGATTCCTTTCTTTCGGCAATCACCCCTGGCCTTGACATTGGACCACCTCCTGTTTTTTTTTTGGCACGAGCTTCCTCTGGCCCTTCTGGAAACCATATCACCAGGGGATGTTCTGGACCAGGCCGATTTTCACCAGGATAAAGACAACCAAAGCTACCAGCACGGCCGCCCAATCAACGCTGAGTAATCTCCTCGCTTTCGGCACTTGTATCCCTCCTGTACCGATGAAGGTATTGTGATCTACGCAGCATGGGAATGTAATGTCGTATCTCCATGTTGACGTAGGCTTGAGACAAGAAAAGTATTTAATTCCGACTATGTCAATCTGGATATACGAGTTAATCTTAAGGTTATAATAGGGTATTCTGCTCACACTTGTCAAGCATTTTCCTTTTCTTCCCCTTGAGACCGGCCTAGTTCCGGTACATTCCAGGGTGCGCTCCGTCCGAACCCGCGCCCGCGGGCAGGACGAGGAATGGAAGGGGGGTGGGATCATCCTGGTGGCCACCCAACCTGTTCAGCAAAGGAAAGGACCCTGCTGAAGAGGGTCCTCCATTCCCTTGTATTTTTCGCTCTCCTTGTCCTTCCTGTCTTTCCAGGGCCTCGTCGGGGCCTGTCTTCCCATTTATTCAGCAAGACCCTTGGCTGGAACAATCTCGAGGGTTTCGGGATATACTTCACCTTCAACAATCCTGAACAATCTGGCCTTCACCTCGCCCTGAAGGGAAACAATCAGGTAAGAAACATCAGGGTAAAAAGCCATCCTGATGTCCCTTTCGGACGGGTAAGCCTGCGTGGCAGGATGGGAATGGTAGATGGCCAGCAGTTCCTGCCCCCTGCGCTCCATGTCATCCATGGCCTTGAACTGTTCTTCGGGCTTGATTAGGTACTTGACCGGGCTTGTTTCCGCGTTGGTAAGCCGATAAACCTTCAGGGCTCGACCGTTCTTGCCCGCAACCAGGCCACAGGCTTCCAGAGGCGCCTCACGGCGGCAGTGGTCCAGGATCTCTTGAAACAAGTCCTCGCTCATCAGCAGTCTCATCGCCACTCCCCTAGTCTCCGCGCACCTCGCAGGCGAGGTGGTACTCGCTTAACTCTCTAATGGTGGGGTGATCCCCACATACAGGGCAGTCTGGATTCTTCTTCCATTCGATCTCCTGAAACTCGCAGTTCAAAGCATTGAAAGTTAGGATGCGCCCAGCAAGAGGCCGCCCCACACCCAAGAGGAGCTTAATCACCTCGTTGGCCTGGAGGACACCCATGACACCAGGGGCCACTCCGATGACCCCCGCTTCCTGGCAGCTGGGAACAGCACCAGGCGGGGGCGGGTCTGGGAAGGCACACCGGTAGCAGGGACCCTCGCCCGGCAAAATGGTCATCAGCAGACCATCAAAACGCAAGACCCCGGCCTCAACCATGGGTTTGCCCTCCATCACGCAGGCGTCGTTGAGCAGGTAACGGGCGGCAAAATTATCAACGGCATCAACGACAATATCGTAGTCTTTAATGATTTCCCGGACGTTTTCAACCCCGAGGCGGGTTTGATAGGTGTTAACAGTCACATCCGGGTTCAGGGCCCGAAGCTTTTCCGCTGCCGACTCGGTCTTGGGCCTTCCCACGTCTTCTGAAGCGTGGAGGATTTGCCTTTGTAAATTTGAAAGGTCAACCGAATCAGAATCTACCAGGCCAATTGTCCCAACCCCGGCGGCAGCAAGGTAATAAGCAGCAGGCGAACCAAGTCCCCCTGCACCTACCACCAGCACACGCCCTCGCAGCAGTTTCTCTTGCCCCTTACCGCCAACTTCAGGCAGTATCAGCTGCCTGCTGTAACGTTCAACTTGGCTTTCCGACAACCCGGCCATCAAGACAGCCCCTCCCTAATCAAAAAAATAAAGGAAATGCGAATCGCGCAGCAGGGATAAATCCCAGTAAATTAATCAGAATATATAAGAATCCGCTTCTATGCTATCCAAAATCCGCACCCGTGTCAATAAGCAAAGAAATAAATAATGGGGGGACACCCCCCATCTTCCCTTCATTGAGACTGTTGCGCAACCCAATCATGGTGCACCGGGTTTCAAACCTGTCTCCCTGGCCGCCCCTTTCCTTTGGCACTTAACAACCACCTAGGGTCAGGTGTAAGGCTTCCCGGCAGGGAAGCCCCCTCTGGTTTCATCCCAGCCGCCTTCTTGGAAAGGCTCCTGGCTTTCACCTTTGCGAAGTATTCGAATCCGAGGGTAACGATGGTTCCAACCAACTCACGGAAGCTCATTCCGGCCGCTGCCGCCATCCGAGGCAGCTCACTGTATCCAGGCTGAAGACCCGGCAGGGTGTTAACTTCAAGGAGATAGGGCCTGTTTTCCCGGTCAAGGCGGAGGTCAAACCGCGCGTACCCGCGACAGCCCATAACCCGGTAAACCTTCCGGCACATCTCCTGGATGCTTTGCGCCAGCCCAGGCGGTATTTCTGCCGGACAAACCGTGTCCACCGCATCTTTCTTCTTGACCTGGTAATCGTAAAATCCCGAAGGGAAGATAATCTCTTCTACCGGCAGGCAGGTAAGCCTGTCGTTCCCCAGGATCCCAACTGTAAACTCCCGGCCCTCAATATACTCTTCAATCAGGACCGGCTCGTCCAACTGGTCGGTCAAACGCCGCACCGCAGCCCGCAGTTCCTTGAGATTGGTAACGACGCTGTCGGACCAGATCCCAATACTGGAACCTTCGGAAACCGGCTTGACAATGACCGGAAAAGAAAGCCCAAAGGGCAAATTCGAAACCGGGGTGGTGACGATTCCTAAGACCTGGGAAGCAGGTGTCGGCACCCCTACCGCACGGAATATTTGTTTGGCCACGTGCTTGTTCAGGGCCAGAACATGGGTCGTGAGACCAGAACCGGTGAAAGGAACTTGGCTCATCTCCAGTTGGGCAACCACGTGGGCTTGCCAGGAACGTGAACATGCCCCGGCAGCCAGGTTGAAAACCAGGTCGAGATCACTCCTGGTCAAATCGGCCAGTAAATTCTCGCTAACTGGTACAAGCTGGACCTGGTAACCGAGTTCCCTGAGGGCAGTTTGAACCGCCTGAAGGGTAGCCTCGGCCTGTTCAGGCCTGTAAACCCTGGACTGCCCCCTCTTACCTGGTAGGCCCAAAAGGGTATCCCACAGGACTCCGATCTTCTTGCTTGAATGTCGGAAATGCTTTGCCTGTTTTACCAAGCCCTTCACCTTCGTTTACACCCCCCATTTCTGAATAAGGCTCAGACAGCCCAACAACTAAAGTGCACCCAAGGCGGCATGGATGGCAATCTATAAAAGGTTCCCAAATAAACAAGCCCCCTCCCCATGGGAGAAGCAGCCTGAAAAATAGGGCTAAAACCCTCGCAACCGTTCCCAAACACTCATCCAGAATGTGGTCTATATTCATTATATTTTCTGCGTATTTTCAAGTCAAGACAGGCCCGTGGTCCCCAGCCTGCATGAAAAGCCAGGAACACACCCTACCGGATTATGACTCACTTTCCTGGATATTTTTGCTTTTTCTGGTTTCTCCTGGTTCCTCTTTTGGGGCTGAGCCTCCAGGCCACCAACCCCTTTGCCGGGCCAAAGAATTCTCCGCCATTCAACTTCCGAACAATCCTTCCAAACCTCCGACTCCCTTTCTTAAGCCGTTCAGGTAAAACCAGGGCACATCGCCCACGATCACCAAGGAAGTCAGGGGCACCCGGGTCGTAACCTTAAAGCTGGAAGTTACCAGTGGAATAATCACCTTCATATCTACCTCGGCTACCAGTTCAATGGTATGCTTGGTCTGGTTAATCCCCGCGTCGGTAAACCAGTCCTTTAACTCAAGGTTCGCAACACCAATAGGAATAATCGTGGTGGATAGCTGGGGTCCATAGGCAGCAAAAAACTTGCTCCCCAGGGCAAGGCCGAGGGGAATGCGAATAACCTGGCCTTCCAAGCGTTTCAACTCATCCTGAATAGCCAGGGCTGCCCTTGACACCAGGCGGTCAACTTCCGCGTAGTTGGCCTCCATGTAGGCTACCCCACCGCGGTTGTCCTTTTCAATATGAACAAGATCCTGGTAACTTATGCCAGCCACAATCTCGTTTTTGATGGCCCGGTAGATGGCCTCAGTGGCCTGAATACGGGTCTTGTACTCAGCCGTGGCCAGTAACGCGGGCGTAAGGTATACTTCCAACAGGTAACCCGTCACAAATACCGAAAAGATAACCCCAACGGCTACAACAAAAAGAATCCGCCTGGCCTTCCTGCGCCCCCGCAATTTCTTCACCCACTTTTCGATGTGAGCACTCCCGGCCCGAAAACCCAGGTCGGGAGCAGGATCGACCGCTGTCCATTACATCTTCCATCATATGCGGGGGTAACAGGGAATGGTGAATGCGAATTCGGGCTGTCTGAACGGAGAACCAGCACTACGGTAGCACAATGCGGGCGAAGTTTCGTTTCCCGACACGCAGGACCATCCCGTCCCGGACGGGAAAATCCAGGTCTGGGTCAGTAACCTTTTCACCGTCAATCCTGACCGCACCTTGGCTCACCAGCCGGCGGGCCTGGCTGTTACTTTCAGCCATACCTGCCCTGACTACCAGCTGAACAATCCAAAGGCGTCCATTGGTCAGGTCACCCGGTGATAGAATAACCTCAGCAATCTCCTCCGGTAGTTCCCCTTCCCGGAAAATGCTTACAAACTCCCTTTCGGCCGCCTCAGCAGCACCGGTGCCGTGATAGAGCCTGACGATTTCCCGCGCCAGCCTCATCTTCACATCGCGCGGGTGCAGGGAGCCCGACTCCAGCCCGCGGCGCATCCCCTGGATTTCTTGCATCGGCACTTCGGTCACAAGCTCAAAGTACCTCAGCATCAGTTCGTCTGGAATGGACATGGTTTTTCCGTACATTTCGCGCGGGTCCTCATTGATGCCGATGTAGTTCCCGAGACTCTTACTCATCTTTTGCACCCCATCAAGACCTTCCAAAAGCGGCATCATGAATGCAACCTGGGCTTCCTGGCCGTACTCACGCTGTAGAACCCGGGCAAGCAGGAAGTTGAATTTCTGGTCCGTTCCCCCGATCTCCACGTCAGCTTCAATGGCAACCGAATCGTACCCCTGGGCCAGTGGATAGAGGAATTCATGAATACTGATGGGTTTATTCTCCCGGTACCTTTTCTCAAAATCAGCCCGTTCCAGCATCCGGGCTACAGTATACTTGGCCGATAACTCAATGACATCAGCAAAGGTCAGTTTTCCGAGCCAGGAACTGTTAAGAACCAGCTTCGTTTTGTCTGGGTCCAGAATCTTGAAGATTTGTTCCTGGTAGGTCTTGGCGTTCTCCAGAACCTCTTCTTCGGTGAGCTGGCGGCGTGTCTCGGACTGACCACTGGGGTCTCCAATCCGCCCGGTGAAATCACCGATAATGAAAATAACCTGATGGCCCAGGTCCTGGAACTGCTTCAGTTTCCGAATCTGAACCGTGTGCCCCAGGTGGATATCGGGCGCACTGGGATCAGCCCCGAACTTAATCCTCAGGGGTCTTCCTTCCTCATGGGCTTTTTTCAACTTCGCCAGAAGTTCCTCTTCCGAGACGATTTCGGCAGTTCCCCGTTTCAACAGTTCCAATTGTTCTTCCGGTTTCAGCTTCATGTTCAGTCTTTACCGTTGTTCCAGGCAACGGCAGGCCGGCACCCCGACCACTCCCTCCCTCCGTGGCAACCAGTTAATGAGAACCCTTCGTCTCAGCCCTACCCGGGGACGAAGGGTTCTCCATCACCGTCTCACTTTCCTTCCCTATTTCCATCCGGTGGCAGCTGCACTATCCCCGAACCATCATCCACTCACACCGGTCTTTCTGAATACCCACCGTCATTATAGCACAGGAGCCCTGAAGGCGCAAACCGCATAGCCTGAGGGTACGTGTCAAGAAAAAGTAGGCAAAGACCTCACAACAAGATCAACTAGTTTTT
>ENA-OSAE01000166-OSAE01000166.1-marine-sediment-metagenome-genome-assembly--contig:-NODE-166-length-47097-cov-27.045640_pt1 | contig 47097 bp, 59 predicted proteins | sample MGYA00237870_ERZ529317 | MGnify/ENA primary metagenome ERZ529317 (study PRJEB26369, sample SAMN03142812) | marine sediment metagenome | biome: marine; feature: borehole; material: sediment... | reverse complement strand
GGCCGTGGCGAGCCGAAGGGGGGCGAAGGAAATAGAGTTGCCGATCCAGTCAGTGTGCCGTGTTGACTCCGACCGGATGCTGGAGCTCTCTCCGGACCACCTTTACGTGCCCGGTAGTGCACGGATGCAGCTACAGATTCAAGTGGGGGAAGTTCCCTTACGGGCCGTCCCCAGGCCGCGAGGAAAGAAGGGAAAGGCAAGAAGGCACGACCCGACGAGGTGAGACCAGTGGACCCCTCGTCGGCGTCATAGGAGGAGGGGGGGGGACGTTTGGAGTGCATCGGAATGGGCCTCATCGGAGCAGGCAGGTGGGGACGTAACTACCTCAGGGTCTTGACCGCCATGGAGCAGGTTGAACTCCGCTGGTGCTGCGATGCCGATCCCGACTTAGCCCCATTCATGGGCCGTGTATATCCCCGGGTTCGCCTCACCCGCTCGAGCGAAGATGTTCTGAATGACACCGGCGTCACAGGTGTTGTCATCGCTACCCCGCCGGCCACTCACTACCCGCTGGCGAAAGCGGCTTTATCGGCGAGCAAACACGTCTTGCTGGAAAAGCCCTTCACCCTTACTTACGCTCAGGCGGAAGAGTTGGTCGGCATGGCCAAGACGAGGAAATTGGTCTTGATGGCGGGTCATATTATGGAGTATCACCCCGTAATCAACTGGATCAGGGATTACATCACCGCGGGGAAGCTGGGAAGGCCCCTTTACTTTCACTTTCGTCGAACCAATTACAGCAGGGCGCGAGCCGGCGTGAACGCCCTGTGGGACCTGGCCATACATGACCTGAGCATCCTTCGCTACTTGTTGGATCTCTTGCCGTTATCGATAAGCGCTGACGGCGCCTGTTTCCTCGAGAGGGGTGTACACGACGTGGTAAGGGTCACCCTTCGGTTTCCCGAAAACACACTGGCGCAGATCAACGCCATCTGGCTGCACCCGGTGGGAGCCCAGACCATGACCGTGATAGGGGAGAAGAAAACGCTGGTATTTGACGATTTGGAGACCGGTGATAAGCTCCGCATTTACGACCGCGGCATTTCGGGAAAGGTCGAAGGGGACCGTTCCTTCGCTTACCGTGTCCTAATACCGTCCATCGAACCGGCGGAGCCACTGCGGAACCAGTGCATGCATTTTCTGCGCTGTATTCAACGCGGCGAGGAACCGATTACCGGCGCCCGTGACATTCTTTGGGTTATGAAGGTAGCTGAAACTGCACAGGAATCCTTGGCGGTCAACGCCATCGGATGCTGCGAAGGCTAGAAGGGTCGGTTTCGGTTGAGCAACCTTGTGAAAGGAGGGTGGATCATGGGCCTTCAACTGACGAGGGTTGATGTGAGGGCACTGAAGCCCAATGAAGAAAGAGACCTGGAAGTTGTCCTCGTGCCAGAGACTCGAGCCCTTATTCACGGGACAGTTCAATTCCCGACTGGCCTTCCCGTTGAGGGTGCTGTCGTAAAATTGTTCAAGCGGACCGGTGACCCCTGCAGGCTCAGTCCCATTGGCTTTACCTTCACTGATGACTGCGGTCAGTTTATGTTTGGGGTTGAATCCGGTGTCGACTTCGTGCTCAAGGTCTTGTTCTTTGAACGGGAGGTACCGGAACCGTACGATCCCTAGCGGGCCGGCGGGCTTCCGGCCCGCCTGCCGAACCGAAAGGAGACCTTGGGGTGGTTTGTACCTGGACCTATGAACACTACGCCTTTTGCATACGAAAGGCGAGATCCCTGGGATATGCTTTTTCCCGCTTTGTGGACGTGAAGGATTACGACGAAAGCCAACCTTTCATCATTCTGAGGCACGACATTGACTTCTCGATTAGTAGAGCCCTGGCCATGGCCCGGCTGGAAAGGGAGCTGGAGGCAAATTCCACATTTTTTGTACGGGTGCATGCCCCCACATACAACATCTTTGAGTACAAGACCTATCGGGCTCTGCGGGAGATCTTGCTCCTGGGACATGAGATCGGGCTGCATTTCGAAGCGATGGACTTCTCCCATATTACCGACCAAGATCCTCGCTCGGTCTTCATGCGCGAAAAAAGGGTGCTGGAAACTGTTCTGGACATTTCCGTCGTGTCGGCGGCAGCGCACGGGGAGCACGCCTCAGCCGGGTCAAGACATAACCGGGATTTCTTTAAGTATGTGCCCAAGGAGACGGTGGACATTTTGTACGATGCTTACGATGCCTTTTTCACCAAAAATATGAAGTACCTGTCCGACAGCGCCTACCGCTGGCGCGAAGGGTGCATGTGTAACCACATCGGGAAGTATCCAAGAATGCAGATCCTGACTCACCCCATCTGGTGGTTCCGGGAACATCCCTATGAGTGAACTTCACGTTGGAGAGTGATCCTGGTGCAGGGACAAAAGTGCGGACCTGGTCCGCTTATAGAACACGGGGCCGTCGTTCAAGAAGGCGCGACCCTGGGTGATAATGTCAGAATAGGCGCCTACAGTGTTATATACAAGGCCACGGTCCTGGGCGATGGGTGTGAAGTTCAGCCCTATTGTCTCATCGGGCTGTCTTCTACCGGCCGCCGCGGGCAGACCGAGATCGGAAAGGGGGCCTTGATCCGGTCGGGAACTGTCGTGTACGCAGGGGCCATCGTCGGAGACGGCCTCCTAACCGGGCATAACGCGGTTATCCGGGAAGGCTCAAGACTGGGCGACAATGTGCTGGTGGGAAGCCAGGCCGTCATCGATGGAGACGCCGTCCTGGGTTCCGGCGTCAGACTGCAGACAGGCGCGTACGTAACCCGCAAGGCCGTGCTGGGAGACGGCGTCTTCATGGGGCCGTACGCCTGTACCACCAACGACCGGCGGATGGTACCGGGCTCGGTGCTCGCAGGTCCCATCATCGAAGCCGGGGCTAGGATTGGCGCTCATGCTGTGATCCTGCCCGGCGTTCGGATCGGTGCAGGGGCGGTGATAGGTGCCGGTGCGGTGGTAACCAGGGACGTCCCTCCCGGGAAAACGGCCAAAGGGGTTCCGGCGTCCTGGAGCTGAACGGTACGACGATTTGCCTCTCATCCAGGTCGAGGTCGGCCCGCGGTGCAAACCCGGGCCTTACCTTTGGTCACTTTAGAAAGGAGGTGCCGTATGATACTCCTAAATCGCCCACTCCTGGGCGGAGAGGAAGCTGAAGCGGTCTCTTCGGTGCTCAGTACAGGCCAGGTCGCCGCTGGACCAAGAGTTCGGGCCTTCGAAGAGGAATTCGCATCGTACATTGGAACTAGGCACGCCGTCGCAACTTCCTCTGGTACCGCCGCCCTGCATGTGGCCCTTTTGTCGGCGGGGATAGGGCCCGGAGACAAGGTCATCACAACCCCTTTCACCTTCGCCGCGACGGCCAACGCCGTCCTCTTCTGTGGGGCGACACCGGTTTTCGTGGATATCGACCGAACTACCCTGAACCTATCGACCCGCGCTGTTGCCAGAGCGGTTCAAGGCCCAAAGGTAAAGGCCCTCCTGGTTGTACACCTCTACGGGCTGCCCTGCGACATGGAGGAGATAGTCGCGACCGTGAAGGACAGAAAGATCCTCTTGATCGAGGACTGTGCTCAGGCGCACGGGGCGGAGTATCGGGGGAGAAAGGTGGGGACCTTTGGCCATGTTTCAATCTTCAGCTTTTACGCCACCAAGAACATGACTACCGGTGAAGGGGGAATGCTGGTCACCGACGACCCCTGGATCGCCAGGAAAGCCCGCGCCATCATCAATCACGGAGCGTACAGAAAATACCGGCACGAAATGCTGGGTTACAATTACCGGATGACAGACATCGCTGCCGCCCTCGGCCTAGTTCAGTTGAGGAAGCTGCCTGGCTTCAACCAGGCCAGACGGCGGAACGCCGCCTACCTGAGCGCAAGGTTCAACTGCCTGCGGTGGCTGGAGGTGCCTCCGCTCCCGACGGACCGTGTACCGGTCTTCCACCAATATACTGTACGGGTAAAAAACAGGGAGAAGTTCTGCGCCCATCTCGCGGCCAACGGAGTGGGATATGGGATTTACTATCCCCTGCCCCTTCACCGTCAGCCGCTCTACCGACAGCTGGGCTACGGCGGCGTGTCCCTGCAGGAGTCTGAACGAGCCGCCCGAGAAGTGGTCTCCCTGCCCGTACACCCGGGCCTGGCGAGTCAAGATCTGACGAAGATAGCCGAGGTCGTGGCCTCCTACCGGGAACACCCCTGAATCGGGCTGCCCGCACATTAGGACGCCATGGGGAGCCCCATCTCGTCGGGGTTCTCCTCGTCCTTCGCCCCCCAACCTGCCTCGCCCTCAGGCGGTCTCCAGCCGAAATTGTCGGCTGCTCAGGCACCCCACGTGAAGGAACTTTTGCGGCCTGGCTAGAAATTTTCGTGTGGTTGAAATCATAGGGCGGATATCTATGTCGTTCGGTTCCTGGAGGGACCACTTAGCCGAGGAAGAGGTCATCGAAGCGCTGAGGGAATTGGACCGGTTAGATACGTCGAACCCTCTTGGGAACGAGGAAGAGGCGGCCAGAGTCCTCTGTAACATCAGCGCGAAGCTCGAGCTGGATGCCGGAATGTTCCCTTTGGGTGATTATCTCGGGGAAAACTTGATTAGACCCCTTTCAAAGCCAGTACCTCCTGCGCCGGTGTCCGGTCTCCGGTACAGCTGATCATCCGTGGGGCGTTCAAATAACGGAGCTCGAAACCCAGGTTCTTGTACAGATCTATGATACGGCTGGTGGCTTGGTTGGAAAGGACTACGGGCCCTGGGTGTTTAGCCAACCATTTAGCAAGTCGGACTTGGTCGTCCCACGCGAACCCGTCCTTGGCGTACTGGGTAAACTCAACGTCGTAGGGTGGATCAGCATAAACAAAATCGTCTTCTTCGAGGGTAAGCCCCTCAAAGTCAGTGCTCATAAACTCCCAGCGTGAGAAGAGAGTTTTGTAATCACGAAAGTCACGGGTATAGTTAATGGTCTTGTACCTGCCGAAGGGAACGTTGAACTCACCTTTCTTGTTGAAACGGCAAAGGCCGTTGTATCCGGTACGGTTAAGAAAGTAGAATAATTCAGCAGCTTCTTTACTGTTTTCTTTTCCATGGGCAAGAAGCTCATTGAAACGTTTGCGGTGCTGATAATAAAGGCCTTCATCATTCCGCATCTCAATATCGACGCTGAGTCCCTTTTGAAGCCACTTGAAGAAATTAATAAGGTGGAGATTAATATCGTTAAGGAGTGCCTGCGAGGGCATGAGGCCTAGGGTAACGGCTAACCCTCCGCATAGGGGCTCAACAAGCCGCCGATGGTTGTGTTGATTCCAAATGGGTTGTAAGTGTGGTACCAGCCACCGCTTTCCTCCGGCCCATTTCAGTGGAAGTCTTAGGTTTGGTTCTACTGTCTCACGGGCAACAGACACAGAGGAACCTCCTCCATTGGGTCCCCTACAGTTTCTGCATGGTTACTTCTTCATCTTCCTGGGTAGACTCCTTTACAGGCCTTGACAAAAAGGTGGTGGTCTTAAACTTGCTTGTCAAGGGTGTAAGCAGAGAGTATCTCCATTTACCAGGCACTATCTTACTTCCAGCTTCCAATTCACCTGTATCACGTATATATTTTTCCGGGTTTCGTTGTTGTAGTAAAGCCCTTGGGGTAAAAAACCAGCGATGGCTCAGATGGTGCATTACCGAAAAAGTTCACCATGCTGGCTGGGACCCTCGAGAATCTGAGGCTGCGCCGTGAAAAAGGGATGTTACAGCCAGGGGCAGGAATCTTCTGGCTTCTGCCGAAAAAATACCCGTAGCAATGAAAAAATGTCCAGGCTTGTCACTATAAGGTTGGGGCTTGCGACCTGACTGTCTACGGATCTTAATTTACCTTGATTTTCCTGAAAAGGCAAGAAGGGGAGGCACGAAAGTGGGTAAGGCAAAATTTGAGCGGACGAAGCCGCACGTCAACGTTGGTACGATCGGGCATGTTGACCACGGGAAGACGACCCTCACGGCGGCCATTACGAAGGTACTAGCGCAGGCGGGGAAAGCTGAATTTATAGCATTCGACCAGATTGACAAGGCGCCGGAGGAGAAGGAGAGAGGGATCACCATTGCGACGGCGCACGTAGAGTACGAGACAGAGGCGAGGCATTATGCCCACGTGGACTGTCCTGGTCACGCCGACTATGTGAAGAACATGATCACGGGTGCGGCGCAGATGGATGGTTCGATCCTGGTAGTCTCGGCGGCAGACGGTCCGATGCCTCAGACGCGGGAGCACATCCTGCTGGCGAGGCAGGTAGGGGTACCGACCATCGTGGTCTTTTTGAACAAAGCGGACATGGTGGATGACGAGGAGCTTTTGGAGCTGGTAGAGTTAGAAGTGAGGGAACTGCTGAGCCAGTACGAATTTCCCGGGGATGATGTCCCGGTGGTGACCGGGTCGGCTTTAAAGGCATTGGAATGTGGTTGTGGGAATCGGGACTGCGAGTGGTGCAGCAAGATCTGGGAGCTCATGGATGCAGTAGACGAGTATATACCGACCCCGGAACGTGATGTAGATAAACCCTTCCTGATGCCCATCGAAGACGTTTTCAGCATCACAGGTCGAGGGACAGTAACGACGGGACGAGTTGAGAGGGGCAGAGTGAAAGTAGGGGACGAGGTTGAGATCGTAGGGTTTGACGATGAGCCGCAAAAGACGGTCGTGACGGGTGTCGAGATGTTCCGGAAGCTGCTGGACGAAGCAGTGGCAGGAGATAACATTGGGACGCTGTTGAGGGGAATTGACAAAGACGAGGTAGAGAGGGGCCAGGTTTTGGCGAAGCCGGGTTCCATCAAGCCGCTCCGGAAATTCAGTTCAGAAGTCTACGTTTTGACAAAGGAAGAAGGGGGAAGGCACACCCCGTTCTTCAACGGGTACCGGCCGCAGTTTTACTTCCGGACCACGGATGTCACGGGAGTAGTTAAGCTTCCGGAGGGAGTCGAGATGGTGATGCCTGGGGACAACGTGAAGATGGAAATCGAGCTCATCACACCCATTGCCATCGAGGAAGGACTCCGGTTTGCCATCCGCGAAGGCGGGCGGACCGTCGGTGCCGGTGTTGTTAGTAGTGTTGAAGAGTAGCCTTTGATGCCGACCTTGAAGCCGGTATTCAGCGGCCCCTTAACCGGGTGGGATCATGAGTTACACGCCAGGGTTGCTCCGGAGCGAGCCCGGTTATGCCGCAGCCCGGGAGGAGCGAGGGGTAAGAAAGACGAGTGGAGGAGCAGTCCTGGCGAGGCTGATGGTGGCTTTTTCGCAGTAGTCCTCCATTCCGCTGCCAACGGGGCGGAAACTGCAAAAGAGCGGAAGCAAATCCTTTTTGGCCCAGGTTGTTCCAGGGCAAGGCCGGTCAGGCTACCGGTTCTGGGGGGCCGGGAGTAAACGGGTGGTCAAAAGGGGGACTTCCAGGCTGGAGACGAGGAACTGCCTGCATTCTCCCATCACACCTGGGAATAATGGAGGTAAAATATGGCTAGAATAATTGATTGATGGGGAAAGGGGTTTTCTGTCGTACTGGTCAGGAGAGAAATGGTAGCCGGCATGCCGAGACGAGACCCGGCTGGTGTTGACACGGTTCTCAAATTATGATACATTTGTATAGCGTGACACCCGAAGATGCCAATATAGTTCCAACTACTGCAAACTAGTTGTATCACCAGCCGGAGGGTTTCAAATGCGGCAGATTATTACCCTGGCATGCACTGAATGCAAGCAAAGGAACTATACGACTACCAAGAACAAAAGAAACGATCCGAATCGAGTCGAGATGAAAAAGTACTGCAAGTTCTGCAACTCCCACACTCTGCATAAGGAAACGAGATAGGTTTTGCAGGCCCGTAGCTCGAATTGGTAGAGCACCGGACTCCAAATCCGGGTGTTGGGGGTTCGAGTCCCTCCGGGCCTGCCATTTAAATTTAGCCATTTAAATTTAGCCAGGGACCTAGTGGGGCCGAAGGAAGTGGTTACGTGAGAGGCTGGGTAGGTAAAGCGATAAAGTTTCTTCGAGAAGTAAGGTCGGAGCTGCGTAAGGTTGTTTGGCCTACCCGGAGGGAGACAGTTGTTTTCACGTCGGTGGTGGTAGGCATGGTAGTTGTGATGGCGGCCCTGTTCTATGTAGTTGATACGATCCTTACGGGGATTTTGAAGACCATCATCGACATCTAGTGAGTACAGGGGCTTAAGCCGTACGCAGAGGGGGGAGAGGGGACTCCATTGGGGGTCCCTTATATCATGGAAAAGAAATGGTATGTCATCCATACTTATTCTGGATATGAGAACAAGGTTAAGGCTAACCTGGAGAAGCGTGTTGAATCCATGGGCATGGAGAATAAGATCTTTCGGGTCCTTGTCCCCACTGAAGAAGAAGTCGAGATCAAGGACGGTAAGCGAAAGATCAACAAGAAAAAAATCTTCCCCGGCTACGTGATGGTGGAAATGATTATGACAGATGATTCCTGGTACGTGGTTCGCAATACGCCGGGGGTCACCGGGTTTGTTGGTTCCGGTTCGAGACCAACGCCCCTTCAACCCTCTGAGGTTCGTCAAATTATCAGGCAGATGGGCTTTGAGGAACCCAAGCCCAAGATTCGTTTTGAAAAGGGACAGAGCGTCAGGGTCAACAGTGGTCCATTCACCGGCTTTATCGGAGTTATTGATGAGGTCGATGCAGACAGGGGGAAGCTCAAGGTCTACGTTTCCATGTTTGGGCGGGATACCCCGGTTGAAGTTGATTTTGGCCAGGTGGAGGAGTTATAAGGAGGTAACATCATGGCAAAAAAGGTTATCGGACTGATCAAGCTGCAGATACCTGCCGGCAAAGCGACCCCAGCCCCACCGGTTGGGCCGGCACTGGGCCAGCACGGGGTAAATATTATGGCTTTTTGTAAAGAGTTTAACGATAAAACCGCGGGACAGGCGGGCCTGATTATCCCGGTGGAGATTACCGTTTATGAGGACAGGTCCTTCTCATTCATATGCAAAACCCCTCCGGCGGCAGTCCTGCTCAAGAAGGCAGCTGGTATTGAGACAGCGTCAGGGGAACCAAACGTGAAAAAGGTTGGCAGGGTACCCAGGTCCAAAGTTAAAGAAATCGCAGAGCTGAAGATGCCTGACCTGAACGCCAATGACCTGGAAGCCGCCATGAGGATTATCGAGGGGACGGCCCGGAGCATGGGGATTGAGATCGAGGATTGAAAAAGGGATGTGAGCTGTGGGAGGTTTCCGGTGCGCAAACCGGCCGGGGCCGTTAACTACCACTTAAGGAGGTAAAGTGATGAGGCGGGGAAAAAAATACCTGGATGCGAGAAAAAAGGTTGATCGAACCAAGTTGTATGATTCTCTCGAGGCCATTAAACTGGTCAAGAAAATATCTTCGGCTTCCTTTGACGAAACCGTTGAAGTTGCGGTTCGGCTGGGTGTCGACCCCAAACACGCGGACCAAATGGTGCGGGGTACAGTAACCCTTCCCCATGGCACCGGAAGGTCCGTCCGGGTACTGGTATTTGCCAAGGGCGAAAAAGCCAAGGAAGCGGAAGCAGCAGGGGCTGATTATGTTGGGGCTGAAGACCTGGCCCAAAAGATCCAGGGGGGCTGGCTGGACTTTGATGTGGCGGTGGCTACCCCGGACGTGATGAGTGTGGTTGGAAAGTTGGGCCGCATTCTCGGGCCGAAAGGGCTGATGCCGAATCCTAAGTCAGGAACTGTCACCTTCGAGTTGGACCAGGTGGTGCGGGAGATTAAGGCCGGGAAGATCGAGTACCGGACAGACAAGGCAGGCATCGTTCATGCTCCCATCGGAAAGGTGTCCTTCGAAACCGAAAAACTGGTTGAAAACTTCCAGACGCTGATCGATGCCCTGATCCGTGCCAAGCCCGCGGCAGCCAAGGGCCAGTACCTGAGGAGTGTCACTGTCTCTTCTACCATGGGCCCTGGGGTGAAGATTAACCCTCAGCGTGTATTGGAGGTAAGGGAAAAGACGGCCTGACAGAGCTCAAAGATGGCTTCGAACTTGCGCTGGTGCGGCCTTTGTGATACAATTCCTAGAGCGTAATGCCAAATGAATACCGGTTTCCTGCCAGAGAAAGCAGGGGCTCAGGCTTAATGAGAGGCTACCCTCGCCCTGCCGAGGCTGTCCTTTGCGAAGAATCCCCCCAAAAAGGGGGATGGTCTGGATCTTTTTGCCTGGCCTCCTGCCCCTGAGCAGGGGGTTTTCTCATTTAAACAGTTTTCCGGTAGGGCCAGGTGAAGGCACAGGTAGGGAGGTGAGAGTTGAGTTGGCGAACAGGGCAGAGAAAGAAAAAGTGGTCGAGGAGCTCACAGAGAAGTTCAAGCGCAGTGTCAGCGTGATTATGACGGATTACCGCGGGTTGAACGTGGCCGAGATCACGGAACTCAGGCGCAAGCTCCGGAACTCAGGGGTCGATTACCAGGTGGTCAAGAATACCTTGGCCAGGCTGGCTGCAGAGAAGGTGGGGATTGAAGGCCTGGAAAAGTACCTGGGGGGCCCTACTGCCCTGGCATTTGGGTATGAGGACCCGGTTATTCCGGCCAAGGAGTTGGCTGCTTTTGCCAGGGAGCACGACGACCTGGAGATCAAGGCTGGGATTGTGGATGGACGTGTCATCGGGAGGGATATGGTCAAGGAACTTGCCAGCCTTCCAACCCGTGAGGAACTGCTGGCCAAGCTGTTGTCGGCAATGCAGGCACCGTTGGTTGGAATGCTGAACGTCCTCCTGGGTCCGATGCGGGGTTTTGTGCACGTAGTTGACGGCCTCAGAAAGGAAAAAGAGGCTGAGGCATCTTGAGTTTAAGTCCAACGTCGAGGAGGTAGAAAAAGATGTCCAAGGTACAGGAAATCCTGGATGCTGTTAAGGAAATGACCGTTATGGAATTGGCCGAGCTTGTCAAGGCTTTCGAGGAGGAATTTGGTGTCACGGCAGCTGCACCGGTGGTGGCGGCGGCACCGGCGGCTGGTGCTCCTGCTGCGGAACAGGCTGAAGAAAAGACAGAGTTCGATGTTATTCTCTCTGCGGTAGGGGATAAGAAGATCCAGGTCATCAAGGCGGTGCGCGAAATAACCGGCCTGGGCTTGAAGGAAGCCAAGGCCTTGGTTGATGAAGCTCCAAAGCCAGTTAAGGAGAAGATTTCCAAGGAAGAAGCCGAGGAGATTAAGAGTAAGCTTGAGGAGGTAGGCGCCACCGTTGAGGTGAAGTAGCCAGGGATACTCCTGGAGACCTGGTTTCCTTTAGCGAGAAAAGGGGCACTTCTTTTCAAGGAGAGTGCCTCTTTTTCGTTGACATGGGTTCCTGGTTGTGATATCATAATTAGCTGCTATTGACAGCGTCAATTTTTCCCCGTCAAACCGTTTCTACTTAGTATACAGCATATTATCCATATTATCCATCCCCGGGCCTTTACCTTTATCTTGAGGGTGAAGTTGGTACAGGGCAGGAAATGGAAGTGGATTGACACAGCTCCTTCACTGGAAGCATCTATTCACTCAACAAGTGATTCTCGGACAGAAGTTTACACCCAGGTTTTGTGGTTTTTTGATCACCTTCGCCCCAGGATCGAGCAGTATAGAAAACCCTAGGTCGGGGAATAATAGTAAAACCCAGTTTGTTTTGAAGAAGGGACCCAAAAGTAGCTTCGAGGTTAAACCGAGGTCACCTTAAGCCTACTTTTGGCCATTTTGATTTTTTTGAGTTAAAAGGGATCAATAAATCTTTGAGGAGTGACGAGTGCATGGCCAAACCCATCAGGCTGGGGAACCGTGAGCGGTTGAGTTTCGCCCGGATTGAAGAAGCCCTTGAGATGCCGAACTTGATTGAGGTTCAGCAAAAGTCTTACCAATGGTTCCTGGAAGAGGGACTGATGGAAGTGTTCCAGGACATCTCCCCGATCCAGGATTTCACCGGTAATCTCGTTCTCGAGTTCGGTGAATACAGCCTGGGCGAACCGAAATACTCGGTACCTGAGTGTAAAGAAAGGGATGTGACTTTTGCGGCTCCCCTGCGTGTTCGGGTACGCTTGATTAACAGGGAAACAGGGGAGGTCAAAGAGCAGGAAGTTTTCATGGGAGACTTCCCCTTGATGACGGAAAAAGGAACTTTTATTATCAATGGAGCCGAACGAGTCATCGTCAGCCAGTTGGTGCGTTCCCCCGGTGCTTACTACGGTGAAGTGTACGATTCTGGAGGTAAGAAACTTTACGTGGGTACCATCATTCCGAACCGGGGGGCGTGGTTGGAATTTGAATCTGATTCCAACGATACTTTATGGGTCCGGGTGGACCGCACCAGGAAACTCCCGGCAACAGTTTTAGTCCGCGCTCTCGGCTATGGTACCGATTCGGCTATCTATGACCTGATGGGAGATAATGAATACGTGCGAAGTACCCTGGAGAAAGACGGGACTGAATCCCAGGAAGAAGCCCTGGTGGAAATCTACAAGAGGCTTCGCCCTGGCGAGCCTCCGACGGTTGAAAGCGCCCAGGCACTCCTTGAAGGCCTGTTTTTCGAGCCTAAACGGTACGACCTAGCCCGTGTCGGCCGGTATAAACTTAACAAGAAATTAAGTGTGGCCCGTCGCATTGTCGGGACTAGTACAGTTGACCGGGTGGTTTCACCCAAAACGGGCGAAGTTATTGCCGATGCCGAGGTTAGGATTGACCGGGACCTGGCCAAGGCCATAGAAGATGCGGGAATTGAGAGTATTGACGTCAGAACCAGGGACGGAAACATTGTCCGGGTGATTGGGAACGGCCGGCCTGACCTGGAAGAGCGTACAGTGACACCGAAGGATATCATTGCCACTATTAACTACATGATCAATCTTTTCAAGGGTTTGGGTTCCACCGATGATATCGATCACCTGGGTAACCGCCGCCTCCGTTCTGTAGGAGAGCTTTTACAAAACCAGTTCCGCATCGGACTGGCTCGCATGGAGCGGGTAGTTCGGGAGAGGATGACGATTCAGGACGTAGATATTATTACCCCTCAGGCTTTGATCAATATCAGGCCGGTGGTGGCGGCAATTAAAGAGTTTTTCGGCTCCAGTCAGCTTTCCCAGTTCATGGACCAAACCAACCCCCTGGCTGAGCTTACCCACAAGAGGCGCCTGAGTGCGTTGGGTCCAGGCGGCCTCAGCCGTGAGAGGGCCGGTTTTGAAGTCCGTGATGTTCACCACTCCCACTACGGCCGGATGTGTCCCATTGAGACACCGGAAGGTCCCAATATCGGGCTCATTAGTTCCCTGAGCACGTACGCCCGGATCAACGAGTTCGGGTTTATCGAAACCCCTTACCGGCGTGTGGATAAGTCGAGAAGTGTGGTGACAGATGAGATTGTCTACCTTACCGCCGATGAAGAAGATGAAGTAATTATTGCCCAGGCCAATGCCCCAGTGGACGAGGAAGGGAGATTCAAGAATCCCCGCGTTATTGCCCGTTCGAAGCACGAAGAGATCGTTGTTGTTGACCGGGACGAGGTTGACTACATGGACGTTTCTCCCAAGCAGGTGGTTAGTGTTGCTACGGCCCTGATTCCATTTCTGGAAAACGATGATGCTAACCGGGCTCTCATGGGGTCCAACATGCAGCGTCAAGCGGTACCACTCCTGCGGCCGGAGGCACCCCTGGTAGGAACGGGCATGGAGTACAAGGCAGCCGAAGACTCGGGAGTGGTTTTGAAAGCCCGAAGGGCTGGGATGGTCGAAAAGGTTAGCGCCAATCATATTGTGATCAGAAACGACGAAGGCAATACCGATCACTACAAGTTGACGAAATTTGAAAGATCAAACCAGGGTACCTGCATGAACCAGCGCCCCATTGTCAAGGAGGGTGACCGGGTTGAGGAGGGTCAGATTATCGCAGACGGGTCTTCCACCGACCAGGGGGAGTTGGCCCTGGGGCAAAATGTCTTGGTGGCCTTTATGCCATGGGAGGGTTATAACTACGAGGACGCCATTTTGATTAGTGAGAAACTGGTTAAAGATGATGTCTTTACCTCCATTCACATCGAGGAATACGAATGTGATGCTCGGGATACCAAGCTTGGACCAGAGGAAATCACCCGGGATATTCCCAATGTGGGTGAGGATGTCCTCAAAGACCTAGACGAGCGGGGTATTATCAGGATTGGGGCGGAAGTTAGGCCGGGGGATATCCTGGTGGGCAAGGTAACCCCCAAGGGTGAAACCGAGCTTACGGCCGAGGAAAGGCTGCTGAGGGCGATTTTTGGGGAAAAAGCCCGGGAGGTACGGGATACCTCCCTGCGGGTTCCCCATGGTGAAAGCGGAATTGTCGTGGACGTCAAGGTATTTTCACGGGAACGGGGTGACGAGTTGTCACCGGGTGTTAACCAGCTTGTCCGTGTTTACGTGGCCCAAAAGAGGAAGATCTCCGAGGGGGATAAGATGGCTGGGCGCCACGGGAACAAAGGTGTGATCGCTAAAATTCTCCCGGAAGAGGATATGCCGTTCTTACCCGACGGAACGCCTATTGAAGTTGTCCTCAATCCCCTCGGTGTCCCGTCGCGGATGAACCTGGGCCAGATCCTGGAGTGCCACCTGGGCCGGGCGGCTAGAGCCCTGGGTATCTACGTTGCTTCGCCGGTTTTTGACGGTGCCCGGGAGGGTGATGTTGCCGAGATGCTTGAGAAAGCCGGCCTGCCCCGGAACGGAAAAACCATTCTTTACGACGGGCGGACTGGTGAACCGTTCGATAACGAAGTCACGGTAGGCTATATCTACATGCTTAAGCTTGCCCACCTCGTGGACGACAAGATCCACGCCCGTTCAACCGGGCCTTATTCCCTTGTCACGCAGCAGCCTCTGGGTGGGAAAGCTCAATTTGGCGGCCAGAGATTTGGTGAAATGGAGGTGTGGGCTCTCGAGGCCTACGGCGCGGCCTATACCCTCCAGGAACTTCTGACTGTTAAATCCGATGATGTCGTGGGCAGGGTAAAAACTTATGAAGCCATCGTGAAAGGCGAGAACGTACCGGAACCCGGTGTGCCGGAGTCCTTTAAAGTTCTGGTCAAAGAGCTGCAGAGTCTCGGGTTGGATGTCAAGATCCTTTCAGAAGATGCCCAGGAAATCGAGATCCGGGAATCCGAGGACGATATCACAGAAACTGCCCGCGCCTTGGAACTCAACATCGAGGGCCAGGAAGACAGGCGCACAGCCTCCAGGCGGCAAGATGACCGGAATGAGGAGGAAGAAGGCCAGGATGAGGAAGAGGCAGAGGCTGAACTTGATGCCAGGATTGAGATGGATGAAGAAGAGGAGGGTGAGCTCGGGGTTCGCAAGGATATGGCAGCGGTTGTAGCCAGTGGGGGCAACCCGGGCTCTGACCCTGTTGAAAATCCGGGTTCCCCGGGCAAGGGGTTTTCTAAAGCGGACCTGGTAGTGGGCGAGCCAGGGAACACTGGGACTGAGGAGGAAAATTAAGGGAGGGGGATTTGCCCTTGTTGGATGTCAATAACTTTGACTCGATGATGATCGGCCTGGCTTCCCCTGAACAGATACGTGAATGGTCAAAGGGTGAAGTCAAGAAGCCGGAAACCATAAATTACCGCACCCTGAAACCGGAAAGGGAAGGGCTTTTCTGCGAAAAGATCTTCGGGCCTACCCGGGACTGGGAGTGCCACTGCGGGAAATACAAAAGGGTCAGGTACAAGGGGATCGTGTGCGACCGCTGCGGTGTGGAAGTTACCCGTTCCAAGGTCCGGCGTGAGCGCATGGGTCATATCGAACTTGCTGCCCCTGTTTCTCATATCTGGTATTTCAAAGGAATTCCGAGCCGCATGGGACTCCTCCTGGACATGTCACCCCGGGCCCTGGAGAAGGTTTTATATTTTGCTTCCTATATTGTTATTGACCCGGGTAACACCCCCTTGATGCAAAATCAGCTCCTTACCGAAAACGAGTACCGGGAGGCCAGGGAGAAGTTTGGGCAGGCCTTTGAAGCCGGCATGGGTGCCGAGGCCATCCAGACCCTGTTGAAAAGAATGGACATGGATAAACTGGCCCATGAGCTGCGGCAAGAATTGAAGCATGTAAGCGGCCAGCGGAAAGTAAGGGCCATTCGCCGCCTCGAGGTTGTTGAGGCTTTCAGGAAATCCGGTAACCGCCCCGAATGGATGATTCTAGAGGTGATCCCGGTTATTCCGCCGGACTTGAGGCCCATGGTCCAGCTTGATGGTGGTCGTTTTGCCACCTCTGACCTAAACGACCTTTACCGCCGGGTGATCAACCGGAACAACCGTCTGAAAAGACTGCTAGACCTGGGTGCCCCGGACATTATTGTTCGCAACGAAAAGCGCATGCTCCAGGAAGCCGTAGATGCCCTGATCGACAACGGCCGGCGCGGTCGGCCGGTAACCGGTCCGGGGAACCGTCCCCTAAAATCCCTCAGCGACATGCTCAAGGGTAAGCAGGGTCGTTTCCGCCAGAATCTTCTCGGGAAGCGGGTTGACTACTCTGGGCGCTCCGTGATTGTGGTCGGTCCGACCCTCAAGATTCACCAATGTGGGCTGCCCAAGGAAATGGCCCTGGAACTTTTCAAACCCTTTGTCATGAAGCGCTTGGTCCAGGACGGGCTGGCCCACAACATCAAGAGTGCCAAACGCATGGTGGAAAGGGTAAGGGATGAAGTCTGGGACGTGCTGGAGGATGTAATCAAAGAGCATCCCGTTCTTTTGAACCGGGCCCCTACCCTACACCGCTTGGGGATCCAGGCCTTCGAACCGGTTCTCGTAGAGGGGCGGGCGATTCAAATCCATCCCCTGGTTTGTACGGCTTATAATGCTGACTTTGACGGGGACCAGATGGCCGTACATGTACCGTTGTCGGCTGAGGCCCAGGCTGAGGCCAGGATCCTGATGCTCTCGGCCAATAACGTGCTTAACCCTAAAGACGGGCGACCGGTAGTCACTCCTACCCAGGATTTGGTTCTCGGCTGTTTCTACCTGACCCTGGAACGGGAAGGGGCCAAGGGAGAAGGCCGCTGTTTTGCCAATCCCGAGGAAGCCATCATGGCGCACGAGACCGGGGTGATTAACCTTCAGGCCCGGATCACGGTAAGAATGAACGGACAGCGGCTGGAAACCACAGTTGGCCGGCTCTTGTTTAACGAGGCCCTACCGGAACAGCTACGCTTCATAAATCATGAGGTAGGGCGAAAAGAGCTGGGACAGATCGTTGCCCAGTGTTACCGCCAGTGCGGTAATGCCGTTACGGCCCGGGTGCTGGATGACCTGAAGGAGTTAGGGTTCAAGTTTGCCACCCGGGCGGGGACGACCATTTCCATCACCGATATCCAGGTTCCCGAAGAGAAGGAAGAGGTCCTGGCTGAGACGGAAGAACAGGTTGAAGAGGTGGAGAAACAGTACAAACGGGGACTCATATCCAACGAGGAAAGGTACCAGAAGGTCATCGACCTCTGGAACCAGGCCAAGGAGAAAATTACCGAGGCCTTGATGCAGAACATGGATGAGTTCAATCCGGTTTACATGATGGCCACCTCCGGTGCCCGCGGTAATGTTCAGCAGATTTCTCAGCTGGCAGGTATGCGGGGGCTGATGGCTGACCCGTCCGGAAGGATCATCGAAATGCCCATCCGGGCCAATTTCCGCGAAGGCCTGACTGTGCTGGAGTATTTTACCTCTACCCACGGAGCCAGGAAGGGGCTGGCCGATACTGCCCTGAGGACGGCTGATTCTGGATACCTGACTCGGAGGCTGGTGGATGTTTCTCAGGACGTTATTGTGAGGGAGTACGACTGCCAAACCACGAACGGGGTAGAGGTCTCTGATGTCAAAGATGGTAACCAGATCATCGAGGAATTCGGTGAACGTATTCTTGGCCGGGTGGCCCTGGAAGATATCGTGGACCCCGAAAATGGCGAGGTAATCGTCCCGGCTGGAGAAGAGATTGTCGAGGAAGCTGTTGACCGTATGGTGGAAGCCGGAATCGACCGCGCAAAAATCCGGTCTGTACTGACCTGTAAGACCCGGTACGGTGTATGCGTCAAGTGCTACGGGCGAAACCTTGCCACCGGCAGCCTGGTGGATGTTGGGGAGGCAGTCGGGATTATTGCTGCCCAGTCCATTGGTGAGCCGGGGACCCAGCTTACCATGCGTACCTTCCATACCGGTGGTGTGGCAGGTGATGATATCACCCAGGGTCTTCCCCGCGTGGAGGAGCTTTTTGAAGCCCGGAAGCCGAAAGGGCAGGCACTGATTGCCGAGGTTTCCGGCCGGGTACACTTGAATGAGAACCGCGGCCGGAGGGAGGTTCAGATTATAACCGAAGACGGCCGTACAGTCTCCTACCAGGTACCCTATGGTGGTAGGCTGACGGTCAAACCGGGGGACATGGTTGAGGCGGGTGCCGAATTGACGGAAGGGTCCATCAACCCGCATGATATTTTAAAGGTTAAGGGTGTACGTGGGGTTCAGGAGTATTTACTCCACGAGGTCCAACGCGTCTACCGTTTGCAGGGCGTGGATATCAATGATAAGCATATTGAAATCGTCATCCGGCAGATGATGCGGAAGGTTAAGGTGGAAGACCCGGGGGATACAGACCTCCTTCCAGGTGGCTTAATCGATATCTTCGATTTTGAAGATGAAAACGAAAGGGTCTTTCGGGCCGGTGGCCGACCAGCCGTGGCCCGGCCAGTGCTCTTGGGGATCACCAAGGCGTCCCTGGCGACCGAGTCGTTCTTGTCGGCTGCTTCCTTCCAGGAGACGACCCGTGTTCTCACAGAGGCTGCCATCAAGGGCAAGCGGGATCCTTTGCTGGGGCTTAAGGAAAACGTGATCATTGGTAAGCTGATTCCAGCAGGAACCGGTATGTCCCGGTACCGCGAAATCGAGGTCTATACCGAGGGTGAACCGGTTGAGGCCGGCGAGGTGGAGAACGATCAGTTGGTGGAAACACCAGCCTCAGTTGACTGATGGGAGAGCTAAAATCTTGAGCCGGCGGGTCTACACTTGCCGTTGACACTATTCACCTTTGGTGCTAAAATAAACGAGTGCTTGCTGCTTCGACACCATTCTTGTTCTGGGAGGGACCGAATTTGTCCTGGGAGAGACTAAAATCAGCCTCGAAGCGGACGATTGGTACGAAGCAGACCTATAAAGCGGTCACCAGGGGTCAGGCTAAGCTCGTGTATATTGCCAGGGATGCAGAAAAACACGTTGTAAAGGACCTGATCGAGAAGTGCAACCAACAGGGGATTGAAATTATTTACGTAGACTCGATGCGGGAACTTGGAAAGACATGCGGAATAGAGGTTGGAGCAGCGGCAGCCGCTGTTCTTGAGTGATAGAAAGGGGGTGTTTCCTGGGTGCCAACCATCAGTCAGCTTGTCAGGAAAGGTCGTCAGAGGCTCAGAAAGAAGTCTTCTGCCCCGGCCCTGCAGAAAAATCCCCAACGTCGCGGGGTATGTACCCGGGTCTGGACGGTAACGCCCAAGAAGCCGAATTCAGCCTTGAGAAAGGTGGCTAGAGTAAGACTTACCAACGGGATTGAAGTTACTGCCTACATTCCCGGTATTGGACACAACCTGCAGGAACACTCGGTTGTTCTGGTCCGCGGGGGCCGGGTTAAGGACCTGCCTGGTGTCAGGTACCATATCATTCGTGGAACCCTGGATGCCGCCGGGGTCGAAGACCGGGCTCAGGGCCGGTCAAAATACGGTACCAAGAAACCCGCTAGGGCTAAGTAGCTGCCTGTTCCGGCAAGTCGGCACTAGGACCTGGAGCGGGACCGGCGAGGCTGCAGGCCCGGAACCTCCGTGAGGTGGATGTGCACAAGGGCCAGAGGAACGGAGAACGCAGCCTGGGCTGCAGATTACCAGGGTCAGAAAGTGTCATGGCAGTGGGGATGGGCAGGTTTTGAGTTATCGACCCCGGGAAGGAGGGTAAATGGTGCCTCGAAAAGGTTATGTTGCCAGACGGGAAATCGATCTGGATCCCGTTTACAACAGTGAGCTTGTTTCACGTTTTATCAACCGGCTCATGGTGGATGGCAAGAAGAGCCTGGCTCAGAAGATATTTTACGGTGCGATGGACATTATTAAGGACAAAACTGGGGACCACCCATTGGAGATTTTTGAAAAGGCCGTGAAAAACGCGATGCCTGTCTTGGAGGTTAGACCACGCCGGGTTGGTGGCGCTACCTACCAGGTCCCCATGGAGGTGCGTTCTGCCCGCCGGGTAACCCTCGCCATTCGCTGGTTAACCCAGAATGCCCAGAACCGTGCGGAGCGGACCATGAAAGAACGGCTGGCGGCCGAATTAATGGAAGCTGCCAACGGTACTGGGGCGACCATCAAGAAGAAAGAAGACACCCACCGAATGGCGGAAGCCAACAAGGCCTTTGCCCACTACCGGTGGTAAGTTCAAGTATCCGGCAACTGGTCCGGCAGGAGACCTGGCTTGGCCAACCGGGGAATCACAACCATGGAAAGGGGGGAGTCGAAATGTCCGAACGGTATCCATTGGATAGGACCAGGAACATCGGGATCATGGCACATATTGATGCCGGAAAAACAACCACCACAGAACGAATCCTGTTCTACACCGGTCGTGTCCACAAAATGGGCGAAGTCCACGACGGGGCTGCTACCATGGATTGGATGGAACAGGAACAGGAACGCGGGATTACCATTACCTCTGCGGCTACCACCTGCTTCTGGAAAGACCACCGTATTAACATTATCGACACGCCCGGCCACGTTGATTTCACCATGGAGGTGGAGAGGTCTCTTCGTGTCTTGGACGGAGCCATTGCTGTTTTCTGTGCCAAGGGAGGGGTTGAACCCCAGTCGGAAACTGTCTGGCGCCAGGCCGACCGGTACGATGTACCGAGGATAGCCTACGTGAACAAGATGGATACGGTTGGGGCAGACTTCTTCCACGTGGTTAAAATGATCCGGGAGCGGTTGAAGGCCAAACCGGTCATGGTCCAGATTCCAATTGGTGTTGAGGATGGCTTTGAAGGTGTGGTTGACCTTGTTACAAAGAAAGCTGTCTTCTACCTTGATGACCTCGGGACTCGGAGTGAGGAGACGGAGATTCCCGAATCCCTTCAGGGTCTGGTTGAGGAAAAAAGAGACGAGCTCTTAGAAGCCGTGGCGGAAATTGATGAAGGCCTGATGGTCAAGTACTTGGAGGGTGAAGAGATCACTGTCCCGGAAATCCGCCAGGCTTTGCGTCAAGGGACCCTTTCGGCCCAAATCGTACCGGTTCTGTGTGGTTCCTCCTACAGGAACAAAGGGGTCCAGCTCCTGTTGGACGCGGTGGTTTATTACCTGCCTTCGCCCCTGGACGTACCGCCGGTGCGGGGATTGGACCCCCGGACAGGTACCGAGGCAGAGCGGTGTGCTGGTGATGGGGAGCCCTTTACGGCGCTGGCCTTCAAGATCATGAGCGATCCTTACGTTGGTAAGCTGACTTTTTTCCGGGTTTACTCGGGCACCCTTGAGACCGGTTCTTACATTTATAATCCCACTAAGCAAAAGAAGGAACGGGTTGGCCGCATTCTCCGCCTGCATGCCAACCACCGGGAGGATATTTCCCGGGTGTATGCCGGAGACATTGCAGCAGCGGTGGGATTGAAGGACACCACTACCGGCGACACACTGTGTACGGAAGGCGCTCCCATTGTCCTGGAGGCAATGGACTTTCCGGAACCGGTCATCTCCGTGGCCATTGAACCCAAGACCAAGGCGGACCAGGATCAGCTGGCCGAGGCCTTGAGGAAAATGTCAGATGAAGACCCAACTTTTAGGATCCACACCGACCCGGAGACTGGCCAGACCATTATATCCGGTATGGGTGAACTTCATTTGGAGGTGATCATTGACCGGATCTTCCGGGAGTTTCATGTTGAAGCCAACGTGGGTAAACCCCAGGTGGCTTACAAGGAGACCATGCGCAAAAAGGCGAGGGGAGAAGGACGATTTGTGCGGCAGACCGGTGGCCGTGGCCAGTACGGACACGTACTGGTCGAATTTGAGCCGTTGGAACCAGGCGGGGGCTTTGAATTTCTCAATAAAATTGTCGGTGGGGCCATTCCGAAGGAGTTTATCCCTGCCGTGGAGGCCGGGATCAAGGAGGCCATGGAGTCCGGGGTAATAGCTGGCTACCCTGTCATCGATGTTAGGGCCATCCTCTATGATGGTTCCTACCATGAAGTGGATTCGTCCGAAATGGCCTTTAAGATTGCGGGTTCCATGGCTCTTAAAGATGCCATGAAAAGGGCCGACCCTGTCTTGTTGGAACCGGTAATGAAGGTTGAGGTGATTGTTCCAGAGGAGTACATGGGCGATGTCCTGGGAGATGTCAATGCCCGCCGCGGCCGGGTTGAGGGTATGGAGCCCCGAGGTTCTTCCCAGGTGATCAGAGCCTATGTCCCCCTGGCGGAGATGTTCGGGTATGCTACTGACCTGCGTTCTAAAACCCAGGGCCGCGGCACTTACACGATGCAGTTCGCCGAGTATGCGGAGGTTCCCCAGAGTGTAGCTGGTAAAGTCGTCAGTGTGAGGTAGGGCTAAGGCCGGGGCACCAGGCCCGCAGGCTTTGAATACCATACCGTTTCAACAAAAAACGTTTCTAGAAGTAAGGAGGATGACGTTAAGGATGGGTAAGGCAAAATTTGAGCGGACGAAGCCGCACGTCAACGTTGGTACGATCGGGCATGTTGACCACGGGAAGACGACCCTCACGGCGGCCATTACGAAGGTACTAGCGCAGGCGGGGAAAGCTGAATTTATAGCATTCGACCAGATTGACAAGGCGCCGGAGGAGAAGGAGAGAGGGATCACCATTGCGACGGCGCACGTAGAGTACGAGACAGAGGCGAGGCATTATGCCCACGTGGACTGTCCTGGTCACGCCGACTATGTGAAGAACATGATCACGGGTGCGGCGCAGATGGATGGTTCGATCCTGGTAGTCTCGGCGGCAGACGGTCCGATGCCTCAGACGCGGGAGCACATCCTGCTGGCGAGGCAGGTAGGGGTACCGACCATCGTGGTCTTTTTGAACAAAGCGGACATGGTGGATGACGAGGAGCTTTTGGAGCTGGTAGAGTTAGAAGTGAGGGAACTGCTGAGCCAGTACGAATTTCCCGGGGATGATGTCCCGGTGGTGACCGGGTCGGCTTTAAAGGCATTGGAATGTGGTTGTGGGAATCGGGACTGCGAGTGGTGCAGCAAGATCTGGGAGCTCATGGATGCAGTAGACGAGTATATACCGACCCCGGAACGTGATGTAGATAAACCCTTCCTGATGCCCATCGAAGACGTTTTCAGCATCACAGGTCGAGGGACAGTAACGACGGGACGAGTTGAGAGGGGCAGAGTGAAAGTAGGGGACGAGGTTGAGATCGTAGGGTTTGACGATGAGCCGCAAAAGACGGTCGTGACGGGTGTCGAGATGTTCCGGAAGCTGCTGGACGAAGCAGTGGCAGGAGATAACATTGGGACGCTGTTGAGGGGAATTGACAAAGACGAGGTAGAGAGGGGCCAGGTTTTGGCGAAGCCGGGTTCCATCAAGCCGCTCCGGAAATTCAGTTCAGAAGTCTACGTTTTGACAAAGGAAGAAGGGGGAAGGCACACCCCGTTCTTCAACGGGTACCGGCCGCAGTTTTACTTCCGGACCACGGATGTCACGGGAGTAGTTAAGCTTCCGGAGGGAGTCGAGATGGTGATGCCTGGGGACAACGTGAAGATGGAAATCGAGCTCATCACACCCATTGCCATCGAGGAAGGACTCCGGTTTGCCATCCGCGAAGGCGGGCGGACCGTTGGTGCCGGTGTTGTTAGTAGTGTTGAAGAGTAGTCCTTGATGCCGCCCTTGAAGGGGCGCTACCACGGAGGATGAAAATCGGAGGCGGTATTTCGCAAAGTTGCACGCCAGGGTTGCTCCGGAGCGAGCCGGGTTATGCCGCAGCCCCAGGGGGGCAAGGTAACCCTTACTGAGAAGCGGCCTTGTCCAGGAAACAGGTCGGGATTTCTGGAGTAGATAGATAAGTGGTCTTTCATCCATGCGATTTGGAGGTCGCGAGGGGAATAAGACTGTCCAAGAACAAGCGGCCTCCTCGCATGCTCTATGCCCCCAGTTTGACCATCCGGCGGTTCGAAGGGCCGGGAGAAGCAGGATCGGATTTGAGCAACAGGGTAATGTAAGCGGTTTTGGACGCGAGGGAAGGAGGGAAAACATGGCAGCACAAAGGGTGAGGATCCGCTTGAAGGCTTTTGAACACCAGATCCTGGACCAGTCGGCGCAAAAAATTGTTGAGACGGCGCGGAGGACGGGCGCCAAGGTAGCCGGACCGGTTCCCCTTCCTACGGAAAAAAAGGTTTACACGATCCTTACGGCGCCCAATGGTGAGAAGGATATCAGGGAACAGTTTGAACTGCGGACCCACAAAAGGCTTATTGACATCATCAATCCAACCCAGAAAACAGTTGATTCCCTGATGCGTCTTGACTTACCAGCCGGTGTGGATATCGAAATCAAACTCTAGCAGGGTAGGTAGTCCTGATGCGACCGGCCTAGTTTGCAGGCGAGGGAGGTGCGAGTGATGACGAGGGGCATATTGGGCGAAAAACTAGGTATGACCCAGGTCTTTGATGAAGAAGGGAACGCCATTCCTGTTACGGTCATCAAGGCAGGCCCCTGTACGGTTGTGCAGAAAAAGGTGTCCAACAAGGACGGGTATAATGCCATTCAACTCGGGTACGGAGCGATAAAACCCAAGAAGGCAAACAGGCCTCTTAAGGGACATTTCGATAAGGCCAAGGTTGGCCCGGTGGCCCATTTGAGGGAGTTTCGGCTGGAAAAGCCTGATGAATACGAGGTGGGCCAGGAAATAAAGGTAGATATTTTCAAGCCAGGTGATGTGGTGGATGTTACCGGTACCTCGCGGGGCAAAGGTTTTGCTGGGGCCATCAAGAGATGGGGGTTTCACCGGGGTCCCATGAGCCATGGTTCCAAGTACCATCGTGGGCCTGGCTCCCTGGGAGCTTCTGCTGACCCCTCGCGGGTACTAAAAGGTAGGAAAATGCCCGGTCGTATGGGTGGAGAGAAAACAACGGTTCAAAACATCAAGGTGGTTAAGGTAGACCCAGACCGGAATCTTCTTTTGGTCAAAGGGGCAGTCCCCGGAGCAAGAGGGAGTATTGTCGCCATCAGGGACGCCGTTAAGGTCCGGTAAAAGGTTGAAGTCTTCAAAGAAGGAGGACCGCCGTCATGCCGAAGCTGACTGTATACAACATGGAGGGGGCTGCCGTTGGTGAACAGGACCTTTCGGAGGCCGTATTTGCCGCTCCGGTGAACAAGTCTCTCCTTCACCAGGCCGTGGTACGGCACCTGACCAACCAGAGGGTAGGTAGTGCGTCTACCCGGACCAGGGCCGAAGTGCGCGGGGGCGGACGGAAGCCCTGGCGGCAGAAAGGACTAGGGCGTGCTCGTCACGGTACCATACGTTCACCGATCTGGAAGGGCGGCGGTGTAGCTTTTGGGCCGAAGCCCAGGGAGTACGAGCACAAGATGCCCACGAAAGCCAGGAGGGTAGCCCTGAGATCCGCTCTTTCGGCCAAGGCTGATGCAGGGGAGATCGTTTTGGTTGATGAGCTTTCCTTTACAGAACCAAAAACCAGAGAAATGAAAAAGCTTCTTGAGAACCTGGAGATTAACAGGAAGGTACTGATCGTAATTTCGCAGCGGGATGTTAACGTTGAAAAGTCGGCCCGGAACCTTCCTGGAGTCAAGATAACCCTGGCCCGGCTTTTGAATGTTTATGATGTTCTGAGTCATGACTTCCTTCTCATGACGAAGGATGCAGTGTCAGGAGTTGAGGAGGTGCTGGCCGGGTGAGTACTGATCCGAGGGATATCATTATCAGGCCTGTCATTTCAGAGAAAAGCATGGCCGAGATGGCCGAGGGGAAGTACACCTTTATCGTCGACCGTAAGGCCAATAAGGTTGAGATCAAGAAGGCCATTGAAGGAATCTTCGATGTCAAGGTCGCTAAGGTTAATACCATCAACATGCGCGGCAAGATGCGGCGCATGGGGGTTTTCCGTGGGCGCCAACCAGACTGGAAGAAAGCCATTGTCAAGCTCCGTGAGGGTGACAGCATCAAGTTCTTTGAAGGAATGGTCTAAGAGGAGCTGCACGCCGGTGAGCAGGGCCAGAAACAGGCCCACTGCCCGGAAGCAAGACTAAAAAACTGCTGGCCAGGTAGAGCTTGCAGCTAGGCATCTTCAGACCGACCCCCACCCGTGCCGCTTCCCAGGAGATATGACCCAGGTATTTTGGGGTAACGAGATGGTATTGGTTGTTGACCAGGGGCTAAGGAGGGATAGGGATGCCCATTACAAAGTTCAAACCAACTTCCCCGGGAAGAAGACAGATGACGGTTAGTACCTTTGAGGAAATTACCAGGGATGAACCAGAAAAGTCCCTTGTTGAACCCCTCAAGAAAACTGGTGGCCGTAACAACCAGGGGCGGATTTCCATCCGTCACCGCGGGAGAGGACATAAACGCCTTTACCGCCGCGTGGATTTCAAACGTGATAAGGATGGTATACCGGCCAAGGTGGCGAGCATTGAATATGACCCGAACCGGTCTGCCAGGCTGGCCCTGCTGCACTATGCTGACGGGGAGAAACGCTACATCCTGGCTCCGGTCGGCCTCGCCGTGGGCGACGAAGTGCTATCGGGCGAGGGGGCAGATATCAAACCTGGGAACGCCATGCCCCTTCGGAACATGCCCACTGGAACAATAGTTCATAACATTGAGCTTAAACCGGGCAAAGGTGGGCAGATGGTTCGTTCGGCCGGGGCTGCTGCCCAAATCATGGCGAAGGAAGGGGATTACGCCCACCTCCGTTTACCGTCTGGAGAGGTCCGCCTGGTGCATTTAGCCTGCCGGGCAACCGTCGGACAGGTTGGAAATATCGACCATGAAAATATTTCTAAGGGTAAGGCCGGGCGAACGCGGTGGATGGGACGCAGGCCAAGGGTACGGGGTAGTGTTATGAATCCGGTCGACCATCCCCACGGTGGTGGTGAGGGCCGGGCGCCCATCGGTAGAGAACATCCTGTTACACCGTGGGGTAAACCCACCATCGGATACAAGACGAGAAAGAAGAACAAGGAATCAGACCGTTACATTATCCGTCGTCGGAAGAAGTGAGACCAGTTTTTCCGTCGGTTTCAACTTAACATTGTCCTGGAAGGGGGGCAAGGCAATTGGGTAGGTCGCTAAGAAAGGGACCATATGTTGACGAAAAACTGATGAGGAAGGTCAGGGCTCTAAACGAAAAAGGAGCGAAACGGGTGATCAAGACTTGGGCCCGGGCCTGTACCATCGTTCCGGAAATGGTGGGACATACCATTGCCGTTCACGACGGCCGACGTCATGTTCCAATATATATTACCGAGGATATGGTCGGGCACAAACTCGGTGAGTTTGCCCCAACCCGAACCTTCCGGGGGCATGGTGCTCATACCGAACGGTCAACCGCACTCAAGTAGCCGGTTGTTGAACAGGAGGGTGGTTTAGATGGAAGAGGCGAGGGCAGTAGCGCGCTTCGTCAGGATCGCCCCGCGGAAAGTGCGCGCGCTCGTTGATCTCGTTCGGGGCAAATCCGTAGATGAGGCTTTGAGCCTTTTGAAACACATTCCCAGGCGGGGTTCGCGTGTGGTAGAAAAGGTTCTAAAATCGGCTGTCGCTAACGCAGAACACAATTATGACTTGGACCCGGATGTCCTGTATGTGGCCGAAGCTTATGTAGACCAGGGGCCAACCATGAAGCGCTGGCGTCCGCGCATGAGGGGACGTCCCTTTATGATCCGGAAGCGAACATCCCACATCACCGTTGTAGTGCGTGAAAAAAAGGAGGGATAAACCGGAATGGGGCAAAAAGTCCATCCCAAGGGCCTTCGAATTGGGATCATCAAGGATTGGGATGCCAAGTGGTACGCGTCCAAGAAGAATTATGCCGACCTTCTACATGAAGATATTAGGATCAGGGATTTTATCAAGAAAAAACTGTACCACACAGGGATTTCCCGCGTTGAAATTGAACGGGCGGCCAACCGGGTGAAACTGACCATTCATACGGCCAAGCCGGGGATGGTGATCGGGAAAGGCGGCTCAGGTGTTGAACAACTCCGGCAAGCCCTGGAGAAGATTACTGACCGGCAAATCAGCATCAATATCGTGGAAATTAAGGTACCTGAACTTGATGCACAGCTTGTGGCGGAAAACGTAGCTTCTGCCATTGAAAAGAGGGTCTCCTTCCGGCGTGCCATGAAACAAGCTGTCTCGAGAGCTATGCGCCTTGGGGCTAAAGGAGCCAAGGTAATCGTCTCAGGGCGGCTGGCGGGGGCGGAAATGGCCAGGAGTGAGCGTGCCTGGGAAGGCACGGTACCCCTTCACACCTTAAGGGCTGATATTGACTACGGATTTGCCGAAGCCTTTACCACCTACGGGCAGATTGGTGTTAAAGTATGGATCTACAAAGGTGAGGTTCTCCCTGAAGCCCCTCAAGCCAAGGTTGGTAATGTGAAGGAAGCTTAGGGGTTGCCGGGTGCTTGGAGCCGGGTTGGAGTCAGAGCCGACGAAGGAGGCGTGAACACCCATGTTGATGCCGAAACGGGTGAAATTCCGGAAACAACAGCGTGGTCGCATGAAGGGAAAGGCGACCCGGGGCGCTGAGCTGCAGTACGGCGAATTTGGCCTTCGGGCTACCGAACCGGCCTGGGTTACCGACCGGCAGATCGAAGCGGCCAGGGTAGCCCTGACCCGCTATATCAAGCGGGGCGGAAAGGTTTGGATTAAGATTTTTCCTGACAAGCCGGTCACGGCGAGGCCGGCAGAAACCAGGATGGGGAAAGGAAAGGGGGCTCCGGAGTATTGGGTGGCTGTTGTCAAGCCGGGGCGGATCCTTTTTGAGCTTTCCGGTGTAAGTGAGGCAACGGCACGTGAGGCCATGAGGCTGGCGTCCCAAAAGCTACCCCTAAAGACAAGGTTTGTCAAGCGTGAAGAGCTGGATGGGGGTGAAGCCCAATGAAAGCCAGGGAAATACGGGAACTAAGTGACGAGGAATTGATGGATAAGCTCGTTGACTTAAAGGATGAGCTGTTCAACCTTCGTTTTCAACTGGCTACTGGGCAGCTTGATAACCCGATGAGAATTAGAGAAGTTAAGCGCACAATAGCCCGGATCAAGACAATCAAGCGGGCCCGGGAACTCAAGGCTAAGGAGGCCTAGAAAGGGGGCTGGGATGTGTCAGAACGAGGTGTTCGCAAGGTCAGGGTTGGAACGGTAGTCAGTGATAAGATGGATAAGACAGTCGTGGTTTCGGTCGAAACACTAACCTCTCATCCGTTATACGGGCGCCGGATGAGGCGGACGGTGAAGTTGAAAGCACATGATGAGAAGAATACCTGTCGTGTTGGAGACAGGGTACGGGTAATGGAAACCAGACCGCTGAGCAAAGAGAAAAGATGGCGGGTTATGGAGATTATCGAAAAGGCCAAGTGAAGAGGGGAGAGGTGCCCTGTGATTCAGCCACAAACGAGATTGAATGTAGCTGACAACACCGGGGCCAAGTCGATCATGTGTATCAAGGTCCTCGGTGGTTCAAACAGGCGATACGCTAACATTGGAGATGTTATCGTGGCGTCGGTCAAAGAAGCCGCTCCCGGTGGAGTAGTGAAGAAGGGCGATGTGATCAAGGCAGTGATCGTGCGCTCGAAAAAAGGCCTCAGGCGTCCCGATGGATCCATTATCCGGTTTGATGAAAATGCGGCTGTAATTCTGCGTGACGACAAAGAACCCGAAGGGACGAGAATTTTCGGTCCGGTAGCCCGGGAACTACGTGACAAACAATTTATGAAGATTATCTCCCTGGCACCTGAAGTCCTTTAACCCTCCGGGCCTTGTTCAGCGAAGGAGGCTGACGACGATGGGTAAACCGAAAATTAGAAAAGGAGATAGGGTGGTTGTTATCACCGGCAAGTATGCGGGAAAACGCGGTAAGGTCTTGCGGGTGGAGCCCGCCAAAAACCGGGTAGTGGTCGACGGGGTAAATGTGGCGAAAAAGCACCAGAAACCGACCCAGAAGGTGATCCAGGGCGGTATAATCACCCAGGAAGCCCCTTTCCACCTTTCAAATGTGATGTTGGTATGTTCCAGCTGCGGTGAGCCGACCCGGGTAGGGCGAACCAGGCTTGATGACGGAAAATCGGCCAGGGTTTGTAAACGCTGCGGGGAGATGCTTGAAAAGAAATAAGAAACACTCCTAGGGCTGTCGCATGTCGTCGAAAGGAGGGTTTGTCGTTGTCAGGTCTTAAGGAAAAATACAGGAAAGAAGTTGTTCCGGCCCTGATGGAGCGTTTTGACTACCGGAATGTCATGGAAGTTCCCCGGGTCGAGAAGGTTGTTATCAACATGGGTGTAAGTGATGCTGTTGGGGACCCCAAGGCCCTGGATGCTGCTGTTTCTGACCTGAGCATGATTTCCGGCCAGAAGCCGGCCATTACACGGGCGCGAAAATCCATCGCGGCCTTCAAGCTTCGTAAAGGGATGGCCATTGGGTGCCGGGTTACTTTACGTGGCGAGCGGATGTATGATTTTTTGAACCGCCTCATCAATGTCGCTTTACCCCGGGTCAGGGACTTTAGGGGTGTTTCCCCGAACGCCTTTGACGGCCGTGGAAACTACTCCCTGGGTTTGAAGGAGCAGTTGATCTTCCCTGAAATCGATTACGACAAGGTGGATAAAATACGCGGGATGGACGTCACCATCGTCACCAGTGCCAAGACCGATGAGGAAGCACGCGAGCTCCTCAGGGGCTTGGGAATGCCTTTTAGTGAATAAAAGCCGGTGGGAGGAGGGATAGGGTGGCCAGAAAGGCTTTGATAGAAAAGGCCAAGAGAAAGCCCAAGTTTAAGGTTCGAGTTCGGAACCGCTGCCGAATCTGCGGCCGGCCGCGTGGCTACATGAGGCAGTTCGGCATGTGCCGGCTCTGCTTCCGGGAAAAGGCTCACCGGGGCGAGATTCCCGGGATCAGGAAAGCAAGCTGGTAACGGCCGGTGAGGGAAGGAGGAGAGACGTGAGATGGTCATGACCGATCCCATCGCCGATATGTTGACGCGAATCCGGAATGCTAATACCGTCTACCACGAAAAGATAGAAATGCCCGCTTCAAAGGCAAAAAAGGCGATTGCCGAGATTCTGAAAAAGGAAGGCTTTATTCGCGGGTATGAAGTGGTGGAGGACGGCCGGCACCAGACCCTCCGTATTTATTTAAAATACGGGCCGGGCAAGCAAAGGGTCATTACGGGTTTGAGGAGGATAAGTAAGCCCGGTCTTCGTGTCTACGTCAAGAAGGATGAAATCCCGCGGGTTCTGGGGGGACTTGGAATCGCTATTCTGTCTACCTCTCGCGGGGTGATGACTGATAAGGAGGCGCGGAAGGAAGGCCTGGGCGGGGAAGTGCTCTGCTACGTCTGGTAAGAGGAGGCAGGAAGGAGGTCATTGGAATGTCCAGGGTAGGCCTGGTGCCAATCCCGGTTCCAGATGGTGTTGACGTTTCCATTGAAGGCAACCTGGTTAAGGTTAAGGGCCCCAAGGGCGAACTCAGGCGCCATGTGCACAGGGACATGAATGTTAGCCTGGAAGACGGTAAGGTCATTGTAAGGCGGCCCAGCGAAAACAGGCTCCACAAATCCCTGCACGGGTTGACGAGAACCTTGATCGCCAACATGGTTGAAGGTGTTACCAAGGGATACCAAAAAAACCTTGAGCTGGTTGGAACGGGTTACCGGGCCAGAAAAGAAGGGAACAAACTGGTCCTGACCGTTGGCTACTCCCATCCGGTGGAGATCCAGCCGCCTGACGGGATCGAAATCCAGGTGCCCAATCCGACTACCATCACCGTCAAAGGTAATGACAAAGAGCTGGTGGGCCAGGTAGCGGCTAAAATCCGGGCCGTACGGAAACCAGAACCGTACCTAGGTAAGGGGATCCGGTACGCCGGAGAGAGGGTCAGGCGGAAGGAAGGTAAGGCCGCCAAGTAAAGTGAGGGGAGGGAATCCAGTTGGGGAGAAAAGACCGCAATACGAAGCGCGATTTGCGCCACCGCCGCGTGCGTGCGAAGGTCTTTGGGACCAGTGAAAGGCCCCGACTTAATGTTTTCCGTAGTTCCAGACACATCTATGCACAGGTCATTGACGACGAGATGGGTACTACCCTCGTAGCTGCCTCCACCCTGGACCCGGAAATCCGCAGTGAAATTGGTGGTAACGGTGGCAATAAGGAGGCGGCCAGGAAGGTCGGCCTGCTGATCGGACAGCGGGCCATGGGAAAAGGTATTAAGAAGGTAGTCTTCGACCGGGGAGGCTATGATTACCACGGCCGAGTGGCGGCACTAGCCGATGGAGCCCGGGAGTCAGGACTGGATTTTTGAAAAAAGTGGATGTCCTTAATGGAGATGGCTTGGAAAAGGAGGGACGAAAGCCAGGATGGGTGCAATTGACAGCAGCGAGCTGGAACTAGCCGAAAAGGTGGTGGCCATTAACCGGGTAGCCAAAGTTGTAAAGGGAGGCCGGCGCTTCAGCTTCAGTGCCCTGGTTGTAGTTGGAGACAATAAAGGGCATGTTGGAGCCGGCCTGGGGAAGGCTGCTCAAATACCGGAAGCCATCCGGAAGGGGATCGAGAACGCCAAGAAAAACATGATCCGTGTACCGCTGGTGAGGACCACCATTCCTCATGAAATTATCGGGGAATTCGGCGCCGGCCGGGTACTCCTGAAACCTGCCTCTGAAGGTACAGGTGTCATCGCCGGTGGTCCGGTACGGGCGGTGGTAGAACTGGCAGGCATCAGGGACATACTTACCAAGTCACTGGGTTCATCAAACCCCAATAACATGGTTTACGCGGCCTTGGAGGGTTTGAGCCGCCTCAAGAGCGCAGAAGATGTGGCCAGGCTGAGAGGGAAGCCTTTGGAAGAACTGTTGGGTTAGGGGGTAAGGGCAATGGCCGGAAAGTTGACGATCAAGCTGGTCCGCAGCACCATCGGATGTTCATCCAGGCAGCGACAGACGGTTCGTGCCCTCGGCCTGCGGAAGATCAATGACACCGTGCAAAAGGACGATACCCCGGAGATTCGCGGTATGTTACGGAAAGTGCAGCACCTGGTGGAGATTCATAGTTCCTGACAGGGTGGTTTATTTTTTCATCGGACCAGGAGGATACGGAAGGAATTCGAGGAGGTGGGGCAGCGATGAGGATTCATGACCTCCAGCCGAACGAAGGGGCCAGAAAGACAAGAAAGAGGGTAGGGCGCGGCCCCGGGTCAGGCTTGGGAAAGACATCCGGGCGAGGCCATAAAGGTCAGAACGCCCGGGCCGGTGGAGGTACACGTCCCGGCTTTGAAGGAGGTCAAATGCCTCTCCAGAGAAGGACTCCCAAGCGGGGTTTCAATAACATCTTCAAGAAACGGTTTACGGTGGTTAACGTGGAGGACCTTAACCGGTTCGAAGAAGGGACAGTGGTTACCCCTGAGCTTCTGAAGGAGAAAAGGGTGATTAAGAAGCTCCGTGACGGTCTTGCGGTCTTAGGAGACGGGGAACTCCAGGTGGCCCTGACGGTGAAGGCCCACCGGTTCAGCCGGAACGCGGTCAGTAAGATCGTGGCCGCCGGCGGGAAGGCCGAGGTGATCTAATTGGTCCTGGAGACTGTACAGAGAGCCCTCAAGATTTCCGATTTGCGCTTCAGGATCCTCTTTACCATCGCCATGTTTGTCGTTTTTCGGATCGGGGTTCACGTTCCTGTGCCAGGGGTCGATACCGCAGAGATCCAGAGGCTGATCGGACAGGGTACCCTTTTCAGTTTTCTGGACGTCTTTTCCGGCGGAGCGCTGGCCCTGTTCTCCATTTTTGCCATGAGCATTACGCCCTATATTAATGCTTCCATTATTGTCCAGTTGTTAACAATTGTGATTCCCAAATTTGAGGAGTGGTCCAAAGAGGGGAGTGAGGGCAGGAAAAAGCTGACCCAGTATACCCGGTACGGGACCGTTCTTTTGGCCATGATTCAGGCTATCGGTATGACCTTTGCGGTTCGGTCGGCTGTCATTAACCCGGGATTTTTATCCTTTTCCATTATTGTCATTACCCTCACCGCCGGGACCGCTTTTCTGATGTGGTTGGGCGAGCAGATTACGGAAAAGGGGATTGGCAACGGGATTTCGCTCCTGATTTTTGCCGGAATTGTTTCCCGGCTTCCATCCGGGCTGCAAAGGTTGATCGAGTTCTGGCAAGCAGGGGTCATTAACTTCTTCAACATCTTTGCCCTGGTGGTAATCGGTGCCGTGGTAATTGCTGCCGTGGTCTGGATTCAGGAGGGCCAGAGGCGTATTCCGGTTCAGTACGCCAAACGCGTTGTTGGCCGCCGCATGTACGGGGGGCACAGCAGTCACATCCCCCTCAAGATCAACCAGGCGGGCGTTATTCCGGTGATCTTCGCCGTTTCGGTCCTTGCATTCCCGGCTACCATCGCCCAGTTTATCCAGCACCCACTGGCCCAAAAGATCACGACTTTGTTCCAGTTTCGGTCCACCACCTACCTGGTACTTGAATTCTTGCTTATTGTTTTCTTTGCATACTTCTATACAGCCGTTACCTTTAATCCGGTCGACGTCGCCAACAATGTAAAAAAATACGGCGGATTCATCCCTGGGATGAGGCCTGGAAAACCCACGGCTGTGTACCTCGACCGGGTTCTCACCAGGATCACCCTGGCCGGCGCCATCTTCCTGGCGACCGTTGCCATCTTACCAAACTTTGTGATGGCGGCCACCGACATTCCCAGTGTCTACTTTGGCGGGACTGCACTCTTGATTGTGGTTGGTGTGGCCCTGGAAACCATGAAACAGATTGAATCCCACTTGATCATGCGGCATTACCAGGGATTCATGAAATGAGCCCAGTGGGGTGGATGAGGTGCGCGTGGTATTTCTTGGCCCGCCTGGAGCGGGTAAGGGGACGCAGGCGGAACGATTGGCGCAAGAGGCTGAAGTGCCCCATGTTTCGACGGGTGACATCTTCCGGGAGGCCTTAAAAAGAGAAACCGAACTGGGTAAGCAGGCCAAAAAGTACATGGAGGCCGGCCGCCTGGTACCGGACGAAATCGTGGTGGGGATTGTCAGAGAGCGCCTGGCAGAAGATGACTGCAGGCACGGGTTTATCCTGGACGGGTTTCCCCGTACGATTTCGCAGGCAGAGGCTCTCGAGTCGATGTTGGATGAAATGGGGGTTGCGCTGGACGCAGTCATCGGCCTGGATGTTCCCGAGGACGTGGTGGTCAAGCGTCTTACCGGCCGTCGGGTCTGCCGGGAGTGTGGGGCAACCTTCCACGTAGATTTTAACCCTCCCAAGAGGGAGGGGGTCTGTGACCGCTGCGGGAACACCCTGATTCAACGTGACGACGACCGGGAGGACACGGTCCGGAAACGTTTGCGCGTCCATTTGAAGGAGACTGCATGCCTGGCTCGATACTACCGGGAAAAGAGCCTCCTGCGCCGGGTACACGGGGGCGGGGCTATTGCCGAGGTAACCCGTCGCATTAGGGAAGTACTGAAAGGGTAAAGATAGATGATCATCCTCAAATCTGAGCGAGAGCTTGAACTAATGCGCAGAGCAGGTCGGATCGTTGCACTAGCGGTACAAGAACTGGAGGCTGCTGTGAAACCGGGGGTGACGACCGGGGAACTAGACCGGCTGGCCGAAGATCTCATCAAAAGGCACAACGCTGTACCGGCGTTCAAAGGTTACCAGGGTTTTCCGGGGAGCATCTGTACTTCAGTTAACGACGAGGTTGTTCACGGGATACCTGGCCCGAGGAAGCTGCAGGAGGGCGATATCATCAGTATCGACGTCGGAGTGATTTACCGCGGTTATTACGGTGACATGGCGGTAACCTTTCCGGTGGGTGAGGTTTCCCAAGAGGCCAAGAGGCTGATCAAGGTAACACGTGAGAGTTTGTATGCCGGGGTAAAGAAGGCATACCCGGGAAGCCGGTTGTCTGATATCTCCCACGCGGTTCAATCGTACGTAGAAGCGAACGGCTTTGCAGTGGTTAGGGACTACGTCGGCCACGGTATCGGGCAGAATATGCACGAAGACCCGCAGATTCCCAATTTTGGCCGTCCGGGATTTGGTCCTGTCCTTAAGCCGGGGATGGTTCTAGCCATCGAACCTATGGTCAATGCCGGCACCTATGAGGTGAGAACCTTACCAACAGATAACTGGACAGTGAAAACAGTGGACGGTAGCCTTTCAGCCCACTTTGAACACAGTGTTGCTGTTTGCGAAGACGGGCCGGAGATCCTGACCAGGTTAGAGGAATAGAAAACTGGTGGTTATGCTATAATAAAGGATATCCATATTTTACCATAGCGGCTAAGGCTTCTGCCCTTAGTTCCTCCCTTTTTGAGATGTTAGTTATTGCTGCAAGGGGGGTTAGGTATCCATGCTCGCTACCGATCTCCAGTTAGGACAACTGGTAAGTTCCAGGGCAGGAAGGGACGCCGGGAAAATGTACCTGGTGGTTCGAATAGATGACGAGCGTTTTGTGGGTGTGGCCGACGGGGAAAAAAGGACTGTTGAGGAACCAAAAAGGAAAAACATCAAGCACCTGACTGTCCACAAACACGTAAGCCATTCGATTCAAGCTCGCCTTGAGTCAGGGGGATTACCCGCTAACTCCGAAATTCGGAAGGAGCTTCGAGCTTTTACGGCCTTGGTGGGAGAAGGAGAAAAGGAAAAAGGATTACCGAATCAACAGGGAGGTTGAACCTGACCCATGGGAAAGCGGGATACCATTGAGGTTGAAGGAAGGGTCATCGAACCGCTGCCAAACGCCATGTTTAGGGTTGAACTGGACAACGGGCATAAGATTTTGGCTCATGTCTCGGGCAAAATCAGGTTGAATTTTATCAGGATCCTGGCCGGGGACCGGGTCTTGGTTGAGCTGTCTCCTTATGACCTCAGTAGAGGGCGGATTATTTATCGTTATAAATGATTACCCTAGCTACGGCTGTTGAGCTAGCCAGAGGTTTTGGTAAGAAGAAGGGGGGCTCATGGGTTGAAAGTTAGACCATCGGTCAAGAAGATATGTGAGAAATGCAAGGTGATCAAGAGAAAGGGCAGAGTAATGGTTATTTGTGAAAATCCAAAGCACAAACAAAAGCAAGGTTAGGAGGTGTTTGGATTGGCAAGAATCGCGGGAGTTGACCTACCCAGGGAAAAGAGAGTGGAAATCGCCCTCACTTATATTTATGGTATCGGCAGGAGCCGGGCCATCAAAATCCTCTCCAGCACGAGAATCGACCCCTCGACCCGGGTGAGGGATCTAACGGAAGAAGAGGTCAGCAAACTACGGGAAATTATCGGACGGGATTACCAGGTAGAGGGTGACCTGCAAAGGGAAGTCCAGATGAATGTCAAGCGGCTGATTGATATCGGCTCCTACCGTGGGCTTCGACACCGTCGTGGCCTGCCCGTACGCGGCCAGAGGACACGAACCAATGCGCGGACACGTAAGGGGCCGAGACGTACAGTGGGTGTGCGGAGGAAAAAATGATAGAGGGAGGTCAGAAGGGGCATGGCCAAGAGGAGGACACGCACCAGGAAGAAGGAACGGAAACATGTTGAACGCGGGATAGCCCATATTCGTTCCACTTTTAATAATACCATTGTAACCATTACCGACAGGGCAGGAAACACCCTATCCTGGGCCACAGCCGGGACCATCGGTTTTAAGGGGTCACGGAAGGGCACACCCTTTGCAGCCCAAATGGCTGCGGAATCGGCGGCCAAAGAAGCCATGGAACATGGAGTCCGAGAGGTTGAGGTCTACGTTAAAGGACCAGGAGCCGGTCGAGAGGCTGCGATTCGTTCCCTGCAGGCTGCCGGGCTTGAAGTAAACATGATCAAGGACGTAACCCCCATTCCCCATAACGGTTGCCGTCCACCGAAGCGTCGCCGGGTTTAGCTTGATAACTTTCAACAGACCTGACCACTTGAATCAGGAGGTGGAAGACAAATGGCAAAATATACCGGGCCGGTTTGCCGCCTGTGTCGCCGCGAAGGGACCAAGCTCTTTCTCAAGGGAAACCGGTGTTATACACAAAAATGCCCCATTGAAAAGAGGCCTTACCCACCTGGCGAACACGGCCAAAGGAGAAAAAAGGTGTCAGAATACGGGGCCCAGCTGCGCGAGAAGCAAAAAGCACGTCGGCTGTACGGCCTGATGGAGAACCAGTTCCACCGGTATTTCCTCAAGGCCGAGAAACAAAAGGGTGTTACCGGCGATAACCTCCTCCAGTTTCTGGAGCGCCGTCTCGATAATACCATTTACCGCCTGGGCTTGGCGTCGTCCCGGCGGGAGGCCAGACAACTGGTGAGGCACGGACACTTTACTGTTAACGGACGGAAAGTCAATATCCCTTCTTACCTTGTAAGAGAGGGCGATGCCATCGCGGTCAGGGAAAAAAGCAAGGAATCCCCTAGGTTTCAGGAGCTGGCCGAAGAAGCAGCCACCAGGAGAGTTCCGGACTGGTTGGAGGTTGACCTGGAGAACATGACCGGTAGGGTCGTCCGGTTGCCGGAACGCGAAGACATCGACGTGCCCATTGAGGAGCACCTGATTGTAGAGCTCTACTCACGGTAAACCGGTAGTCAATCATGCCGCCGTTGGCCAGCGGCAGGACGAAGGCAAAAATTTACCTGGTGGCATAACCCTCGAGATGGCATCCTGACTCGAAAGGGGAGGGGCTCGCAAGATGATTGAAATCGAAAAACCGAAGATTGAATGTGTGGAGAGCGCGGATGACAATACTTACGGCAGATTTGTGGTAGAACCGCTGGAGCGAGGATATGGTATTACGCTTGGGAATTCCCTGAGGCGGATCCTGTTGTCCTCTCTTCCTGGTGCTGCCGTAACTTCTGTCAGGATAGAAGGGGTCCTGCACGAATTTTCCACGATTGAAGGTGTAGTTGAAGATACCACTGATATTATTCTTAATCTCAAGGAATTATGCTTGAAACTCTATGCCGACGAGCCTAAAATTATTAGAGTGGAAGCAGAAGGTCCCGGCGAACTCACGGCAGGTGACATCAAGGCGGACGCAGATGTGGAGATCTTGAATCCTCAACTGCATATTGCCCAACTGGCGGAAGGCGGCCGGCTGGTGATGGATATCGAGGTCCAGAAGGGCCGGGGTTATGTTGCGGCCGACAAAAACAAAAAGCCCGATCAACCCATCGGGGTCATCCCTGTTGACTCCATATTTACACCGATACGACGGGTAAACTACACCGTGGAAAACACCCGGGTCGGACAGGTTACCGACTACGATAAGCTAACCCTGGAAGTCTGGACCAACGGGAGTATTAAACCAGACGAGGCAATCAGCCTCGGAGCAAAGATCCTGAGCGAACACCTGGCGCTTTTCATGGCCCTCACCGAAGAAATCGACAACGTGGAGATCATGGTTGAAAAGGAAGAAGACGAGAAGGACAAATTGATGGAGATGACCATAGAAGAACTCGACCTCTCGGTGCGTTCTTATAACTGCTTGAAAAGGGCCGGAATCAACACCGTGGCCGAACTGACAGAACGTACTCCCGAGGATATGATGAAGGTAAGGAACCTGGGTAAGAAATCACTCCAGGAAGTCCAGGAAAAACTGGCCGTGTTGGGCTTGTCACTAGCGGAGTCCGAGGAATAATCCTCGAACTCCCACCGCCCTGGGTGGCTCCGGACCGGGACCTGGTGTTCCTGGCTTGACAAGCTGGGGATAAAGGACGAAAAGGCGACCAGAGGGCCAGCCAGGACGGAGGTGCTGCGCGGTACTTCCGGAGACAGGAGGAGGGGTAATATGGCTTACTCTAAACTGGGCCGCAACATGGGCCAACGTAAAGCCCTGATCAGGAATATGGTGACTTCGCTGCTGGCCCACGAGAGGATTACGACCACGGAAGCCAAGGCGCGGGCCGTGAACCGGATTGCCGAAAAGATGATTACCCTTGGCAAGAAAGGGGATCTTCATTCTCGGAGGCAGGCCCTGGCTTACCTGATGGAAGAGGATGTGGTTCGTAAACTTTTTGAGACGATAGCCCCGAGGTACAAGGACCGGCAGGGAGGGTACACGCGGATTCTCAAGCTTGGGCCGCGCCGGGGCGATGGAAGCCCGATGGTCATTCTGGAGCTGGTCTGACGAAGGTGACCGGCATGGAGCCTATCATCGAAACACGGGGTTTGGTTCACCGCTACCATGCGGGAAGAGAAAACCAGGTGGTGGCCCTCGAGGGGATCAACCTGGAGATCTACCCTGGGGAGTTTGTGGTAATCGTCGGACAGAACGGTTCGGGCAAGTCCACCCTGGCCAAGCATTTCAATGCCCTCCTTCAGCCATCTGAGGGTGAGGTTCGGGTTAAAGGCCTTGATACCAGGGACCACGAGAGAACATGGGAGATCCGGCAGGCGGCAGGTATGGTTTTTCAAAACCCGGATAATCAGATTGTGGCGACCTTGGTTGAGGAAGATGTGGCCTTCGGACCCGAAAACCTCGGTTTGAGCCCGGAAGAAATCAGGGAACGGGTGCAGGAAGCCCTGGGGTCCGTGGGCATGACTGCTTACCGGGACAGGGAACCACACTGTTTATCCGGTGGTCAGAAGCAGCGGGTTGCCATCGCCGGTGTCCTGGCAATGTATCCGGATGTCGTTATTCTCGACGAACCAACAGCGATGCTTGACCCGGCGGGGCGGGTGGAAGTCCTCGCGACCCTCAGGCGACTCAACCGGGAAAAGGGTATGACCATCGTTCTGATTACGCATTTCATGGAGGAAGCCGTAAAGGCCGACCGCGTACTGGTGATGAAGGACGGGCGCGTGGAACTGGACGGGACCCCCCATGAAGTTTTTGCCAGGTCCGACGAACTGCGCCGGCTAGGCCTGGACCTTCCCCCGATGGCCCAACTGGCCCACGAGCTGAGGGAAGCCGGCTTGAAGCTTCCCACTTCCATCCTTAGCATTGAGGATATGGTGGCGGCTCTATGTTCATCCTAGTGGAAAATCTGCGCTATGTGTACCGGGCCGGGACGCCGATGGAAGCTGCCGCCTTGGACGGGGTTAACATGGAGATCGAAGAAGGTTCTCTCGTTGGACTGATCGGTCCCACTGCATCGGGCAAATCAACCTTAGTCCAGCACCTCAATGGTCTTCTGACTCCTACCTCAGGCCGGGTGGTGGTAGACGGGGTGGAGGTCGGAAGGAAAAGGGGAGGCCTCCTGGAGCTTAGAAAACGGGTTGGGTTGGTTTTCCAGTACCCTGAGCATCAACTTTTTGAAGAGACGGTCTTTGACGATGTTGCCTTCGGTCCCAGAAACCTCGGCCTGGAGGAAGACGAGGTAAGAAAAAGGGTGTTGGAAGCCCTCGGGAACGTGGGGCTGCACCATGAGAAACTACTCAAGCGGTCCCCTTTTGAACTGAGTGGTGGCCAAATGCGTAGGGTAGCCATCGCCGGGGTCCTGGCCGTAAAGCCGAAGGTCTTGGTCTTGGACGAGCCAACGGCGGGACTGGACCCGGCGGGGCAGAAGGAGATTCTGGGCCGAATCCAGGAGTTCCACCGGGACCTGGGGATGACGATTATTCTTGTTTCCCATAACATGGAGGATGTGGCCCGAGTTGTGCAAAAGCTGTTTGTCATGCACCAGGGAAAGGTAGTGCTGTCTGGCTCACCCCGGGAGGTCTTTCGCCACGAGCCGACCCTGCGGGAAATGGGCCTTGATGTTCCCCAGGTAACCAGGTTGATGCTCCGCCTGAAGGAAAAAGGGTACGACGTGCGGACTGATATCTACACAATTGAGGAAGCCAAGAGGGAGATCCTTGCCAAAGTTTGGCGGGGGACGGTCAATGCTTAAGGAAATTACCATCGGCCAGTACCTGAAAAGAGATTCATACGTGCACCGGCTAGACCCCAGGACGAAGGTTCTGTCGGCGGTGGCCCTGATTACGGCCTTATTTATGATTAATGATTTAGCTGGCTACCTCCTGATGGTGTTTTTCCTGGGGCTTGTTTCTTATCTAGGTCAGGTGCCCCTGTCATACCTGCTCCAGGGACTGAAGCCACTTCTCGTTGTTGTGGTTGTGACCTATCTGCTCAATATTTTCACGGTGCCTGGGGCAGTTATCTGGCAGGTTGCGGGTCTCACCGTCACCCGTGAAGGGGTGGTGATCGGATCCCTCATTGCAGTGAGGCTGGTTATGCTGGTGGCGGTGGCTTCTCTTCTTACCCTGACTACTTCTGCTATCGACCTTACCGATGCCCTTGAAAAGCTCCTCTCGCCCTTCAAAGGGGTCGGGGTGCCGGCCCATGAGCTGGCGATGATGATGAGCATCGCCCTACGCTTCATTCCGACCCTGCTAGACGAAGCAGACAAGATTATGAAGGCCCAGATGGCTCGCGGCGCCGACTTTGAAAGTGGTCATATGGTACGGCGGATGAAAAGCATCATTCCGCTCCTGGTACCACTCTTCGTGGGGGCCTTGCGGCGGGCAGAGGAACTCGCCCAGGCCATGGAGGCCCGGTGCTATCGAGGGGGAGAAGAACGGACGAGATTTAAACAGCAAACCTTTGGGCCCGGTGACCGCCTGGCGGCGCTCTCGGTAGCCCTTGTCGTTGGGGCGGTAGTCTGGACCCGGGTTGGATAGGTCTGGCATGGGGCACCAGTCCGGGAGGACGGCGGTGATGAGAAACCTGAAGCTGGTTTTAAAATACGATGGAACCAACTACTGCGGGTTCCAGGTGCAAAGGGAAGAACCGACCATTCAATCCGAGCTGGAGAGGGCAATCGAAAGGATCACGGGGGAGAGAAGCCGGGTGATACCAGCTGGACGAACCGACGCTGGAGTCCATGCTGAAGGACAGGTGGCCAACTTCAAGACCGGGTCCCGAATCCCGACGGAAAGAGTTCCCCATGCCCTGAATTCGGTGCTGCCCCAGGATATCGTGGTTGCAGACTGTGTTGAGGTCCCCATGGATTTCAACGCCCGGTATGATGCCCGGTCTAAACTGTACCGGTACACGGTGGACAACGGTCCTTTTCCGTCACCTTTTTGGCGCCGCTATGCCCTTCACCTCAGCCAACCTTTGGACGTGGGGGCAATGCGGGCGGCTGGCACATTCCTGGTTGGCACGCAGGATTTCGCTTCGTTCCGGGCATCCGGAAGCGCGGCGAAAACAACCACCAGGACCATCCAGCGTTTTAGATGCTTCCGGTCAGGCAACCTTGTTCACATTGAAGTGCAGGCCGACGGGTTTCTCTACCACATGGTCCGGATCATCGCCGGTACACTCCTGGAGGTTGGGACCGGAAAGCGCAGTGTTGACAGTATACGGGAGGTAATCAGAAAGAGAAACCGGGAAGCGGCTGGTCCGACGGCACCGGCCCACGGGTTGAGGTTAATGAGGGTCAGTTACAGCTAAAGCCGGGAACAGGATGGGGCTTCCTTGACACCCCCTGGGGGCTGTAATAAAATGAGCTTGTGGTCTGCGTGGGACACCTAGTACGAAATGTCCCAGGAAGCCCGCACCCACTGTTGCAGGCTGTAACAACCGGCCTGTTCCTGATTTTCATCCTCCGTGGCGCCGCCACTGGTGGCGGCATGGAGCACTAGTTCGAAAATACTAGGCCCACTTCGGATCTTCGTCTTTTGTGGCGCCGCCGCTACAGCTGAAGGAGGTTACAGTACAGGTGAAAACCTACATGGCAAAACCAAGGGAAGTTGCCCGGGAATGGTACGTTATAGATGCCGACGGACAGCCATTAGGACGGCTTGCCAGTGAGGTGGCAAGGATTTTACGCGGGAAGCACAAACCGCAGTTTACCCCCCATGTTGATACGGGCGACTTTGTGGTTATCGTCAATGCAGAAAAGGTGATTCTGACCGGGGGGAAGGTGGACAAAAAGGAATACCAGACATACTCGGGTTATCCCGGAGGGCTCAAATCCATTCCGTACCGGAAGCTCTTGGCGGAAAAGCCGGAAAGGGCTGTCCTGAAGGCTGTCAAGGGAATGCTTCCCCATAACCGCCTGGGCAGACAGCAAATCAAGAAGCTTAAGGTATACCGGGGGCCTGACCACCCCCATGAGGCTCAACAACCCAAGAAATGGGAAGTACAGGGCTAAACCAGGTAATGAAAGGAGGGGAATGATTTGGCCCAACCGCAGTTTTACGGCACGGGAAGAAGGAAAAATGCCGTGGCCCGGGTCCGGCTGGTTCCGGGGAACGGAAAAATAGTTATCAATGGTCGCTCCATGGACGAATACTTCAGGCTGAAAACCCTCCAACACCATGTCCGGCAGCCCCTGGAGGTGACCGGAACAGACGGTAAGTACGACGTTCTGGCCAAGGTGGAAGGTGGGGGTGTATCCGGACAGGCTGGGGCGGTCAGACATGGGATTGCCCGTGCTTTGGAGGATGCTGACCACGACCTCCGGCCCGTCCTGAAGAAGGCCGGACTACTCACTAGGGATCCCAGAATGAAGGAACGTCGTAAATACGGATTGAAAAAAGCCCGCAAGGCTCCGCAGTTCTCCAAGCGCTGAATTTGTTCTGCACGTGCAGTGACACTAACGGCTCTTTTGCCCGCCACGCCACTATCCCCCTCGCCAGGGGTGCTCCTCCACTCGCCTTTTTTATTCCTCGCCCCTTCGGGGCTGCGGCATAACCGGTCTCGTTCTGGAGCACCCCGGGCGTGCAACTCACGATACTACCCGATCAAGGGGCCGCTGAATACAGCTTCGAATTTTCATGCTTTGTGGTGCAGCCGCCCCTTTTGGCGGCATGGGGCACTACTACGAAAACGTCCCACCGGTGCCGGCCTTCCTTGGCGGCGTCACGCTCACCTTATAGTTGTCATGAACCTCGGCGGCTCCGGGCTGCAGCCACAAACTTGCGGTGGCACCGCCGCACTACAAGGCGGTATTCAGCACTAGTCCAGTCTGAAGGGCTGGCCTGGCGGTGCGGCGGCCTACTGTTTTTGGGAAAAAGCCCTGCGCAACGACTGCCACGAAGAGGCCAGACTGTAGTTTGCCAAGCCCCACCCAAGAAGGGAAGCAATCTGGAGGTAGGAACGTTCCCCGGTAGCCAGGGAACGTAACCCTTCCTGCACCAGCCCTCTATAAGGACCGTGGCGGTGCTCACTTTCCGCTGCCATACAAAGGCTCTTTGAAAAAAGGGGAACCTTTTGAAAGCGGGAGTTGAGGCTGAAGAGGGTGCGGCCCACGGCGTTGTCGGGGTGGTAGCGCAGAAGGGGTAAGTGATAATGCCAGCGGAAGTTCTTGCGGGAGCAGCCGTAGCAAACCATGGCCTTGGCGGCGAGGCGCGCTCCGCAGATCACCGAGGAGAAGCCATCTTTAAAGATCTTACCGTGCCCGGCCAAGTCACCCAAGACAACCCACCCCTCGCCGTAGAAATTCCGGGCCGGAGACTGCCAGGCAGCTGCCGGGCAGACCTTGCTGCACCGCAACGAATCCACTGGGTCGGATAAGTCAATGTACTCACGGAGGACGGGGTGAGAGAAAAGAGAACGCAGGTTGTCCCTGGTGAGGATGCGGTTCAGGGAGGTAAGGGTGAACCAGGCGTTACCCTTGGAAATGGCCGTGATGGTGGTGTTGGGGAGAATTCCGTCGATTAGAAAGACCCTTGCGTCGACACTGGAGGCACTGGTGCTCGGCATCAACATCTCGCATACACTGGCCTTCATGAGTCCAGGGGGACGGTACCCCGTCAGGGAGGAAAACTGCTTGATAAAGGCCGAAGAGAGGCTTTCCAAGCCGGTTGCGACCACCAGGACCTGGGCCTTGACGGTCAGCGGTGGCCCGGCTGGGGTGGTCTCCCATGGCTCGGGACGGTACTGCACCGTAAAACCAGATGAACACCTCCAGACCCCGGTTGCCTCTGCAGGCCAGACCAGCTGGAACAGACACGAGGCACCGGGTATCCCGTTCACGATCAAGGTGCGCAGGTAGCTATCCAGTCCAGGGACGCCGAACTTGTCGTTACGCAAGACAGTGTAGACAGGTTCCTTGAGGGAAATCCCGACTCCTCCACTGCTGGTGACGTAGATACACTCGGTTATTTCAGAGCGGACCAGGTCTCGACCCAGCCCGACGCCAAAGGTGGCCTCGATCAATTCAGCGGCCGACCTGGTTAACAGGCCACCGCACCGGTTGCATCCCGGCTTTCCGATGAGGCAGACCCGGACCCTGGGGCCGTAAGTGGAGGCAAGGGATAGAAAGTGCCGGCAAAAGGCCAGAGCAGCAATTCCTCCTCCGACAACGGCCACCGTGTCACCTTCACGTAGGTGCATGGAATCACGGCTCCCTGGAGACATGGTAAGGACCGGCCTTTCCTCTTGGTCTGAGCCTTGGCCCGTCCGCAGCCCTTCGGCCACCTCCACCAAAGAGAAGAGGGCTGGCGGCAGGGGTTCGGCTTTAGTATTTGGTTGGGCTGCTTTTTCTATCACCCCCGCCCAAAACTGCCTAGAAAACAGACATGAGCCCGGGGATTTCCCCGGGCTCATGTCCCTGCGAAAACTGCCACGCATACCCGGCAGCGCCACCTGCCGGGCCCGCCGTACTAAATATTATAACCGAAATTAGTTGCGTAGAAATCAACGTTTGCTAACATTTCAATGACATCCATCCTAGCCAGAGGTCAACCATTTCCGTCGGACAGGCCGGGTCGAGTTTCCCGGCATGGGCCGGTACCAAGACATAGCCGGGGTGTGGGAGATCGCGCTCAAACACCTCCCTAAGACAAGCGCGTATCCCAGTAGGGCATCCTCTAAGGTAACCCCGAAGGGGATGCCAAAAGGGTTACTTTTTCTTGACGCGTACCTACAGGGCACTTGCTGTTGACTATAAGTTAGTGTAAAGTTTTAGTAGGCGGTAGGAGGAATTAGGGATAAAGAGATAAAAA
>ENA-OSAE01000164-OSAE01000164.1-marine-sediment-metagenome-genome-assembly--contig:-NODE-164-length-47440-cov-48.597763_pt1 | contig 47440 bp, 49 predicted proteins | sample MGYA00237870_ERZ529317 | MGnify/ENA primary metagenome ERZ529317 (study PRJEB26369, sample SAMN03142812) | marine sediment metagenome | biome: marine; feature: borehole; material: sediment... | reverse complement strand
TCCCGCCCACCCCATGGCGGCCGAATCCCGGCCCAACCCGGCCAAGCCCGGCGGTTACTCCTATAACAAGGCCCCCCGCTATCGCGGACTGGCTCTGGAAGGCGGCCCGCTGGCCCAACTCTGGATCCGGGGTAACTACCAGCGGGGCGTCTCGGTCATGGACCGCCTGATTGCCCGGGCGCTACTCTCCCGCGAAGTGGCGGCTCTGATGCATAAGTGGCTCACCGTCCTCAAGCCCGGACAGTCTGTATTCAAGAGCTACCGAGTTCCGGACACCGGCACGGGCGTGGGGTTGACCGGGGCCATGCGGGGCCCCCTTGGCCATTGGCTTAAGGTGGACGGAGGACGAATCAAGCATTACCAGATCGTCACCCCTACCGCCTGGAACTTCTCCCCCCACGACGACGACGGTCGGCCGGGACCGACGGAAGAAGCCCTACTGGGCACGCCGGTGGCCGACCCCGAATTCCCGGTGGAGATCGGACGCATAATACGTTCATTCGATCCCTGCATGGCCTGTGCCGCCCACGTCGTTGTCCTGGACCGGCCTGTGCCGAACCGGTTCATTGTTCTCTAGGGAAAGACACAGGCAGGTTTTGTGGATAACTCTGCTGCTCCAAAGGTGAAATGAAGTGGGTAAACTACGGCATCCGTTGTCAATCCGCCTGTTTCACTGGCTCTTGGTACCGACGATGCTGATCGAATTGCTGACCGGGTTTTACCTGACCAACCCGTCTCGGCGCCTGACGCTACCCAACATACGCTCAGCCAAAAAAATGCACTTCATCAACGCGTACCTGCTTACAGGGCTCTTTGTAGTCTACCTCTTCACCAGAGACAAGGCCGAAATCATCCCCCAAAGCAAGGACTTGGGTTCCAGAATAAAAAAGTTTTTGGCCTACGAGTTATTCCTGACCCCCAAAAAACCCCGGTTCCCCAAGTACAATCCGGGACAGAAACTGCTTTACACCTTCTGGCTGTTCCTTATCCCCTTCGCCCTGCTTCTGGGCTGGCTCCTGTACTTCCCCCGCTTCTTTGAAAAATGGATCGTATTGTTCGGCGGCCTGAACAACATCCGCCGGCTCATTTACCTGGTTTCGGTGGCCCTTACCCTTTCCATCGCCGGGCACGTGTATTTCGGACTGGTCAATAGCGTAAAAAACCTGAAATCCATCTTTACCGGACGTACTTAGGAAGGCCTGATACAATACGCCTGCAAGAATAGGATCGGTCACCTTTTTTCGCTATAATACAGGAGTGGGAGGCTGAGACGCTTGGCCGCGAAAGTGGAGATCCAGGTTCGGAACATAAAAGGGCAAGCGGGCTACGACGTGGCCGTGCGGCGACCTGACGCCACGGTTGAGGATTACCTCACCGCACTGGACCGGGCCATCGCCGGCGCCGGTCTCTACCGCGGCCGTGCTCCCGGGCGGAACTCTTGCCGCGGCTGCGACCGCTGCTGCGCCGAAAGACTGCCGCTGACCTGGATCGACTATCTGAACCTGCGAGCGGCTGTGGCCCCGGACACCGACCTGGAAACCTTTCTGGCCACTTACGGCCACGTACTGGTGGACGGTCCGGCAGTGGACATTACGCTGGCCGCCGATGCCGAAGGTCGCTGCTGCTTCTTGGAGCCAGTGTACGGTACCTGCAGGGTATACCCGGCCCGGCCGCTTACCTGCCGGACCTTCATCTGCTGTCCATCCACCCCCCGAAGCCGGCGCCTGCGTGCGGTCCTGGTCAACCGGGGCGAGGACGAACTGGTACGGCAGTGGCTACTGGTGGCACGGAACCGCGGTAAGCCACCGCTCATCCACGAGGGGTACCGACCCCGACCCCGTCTGACCGACTGGCCGCCCACCCCCTTTGCCGGTCGGACCGCTTACCGCGAGGTTCCCCTGAAAGCAGTCTGCCCCCCAGACCTTTGGCGCCAACTAACAGACGGAAAACAATTCTAGGAGGTGGCCTCCACGATCTCGATCCCGGCCTCGTCCAACAGGTCGGCGGAAAAATGATCGGGATAACCACGGGCGAAGACAATCCGCCGCACTCCCAACTGCACCAACAGCTTCGCGCAAGTGAAACACGGGAAGTGGGTAACGTACAGGGTGGTGTCCTTTCCACTCAGGCCCGTGATAGCCAGCTGCAAGATCACGTTTTGCTCCGCGTGCAGCGCGCGACAGATCTCCTGGCGGTGGCCGCTGGGCACCCCCAACTGCTCCCGCAGGCACCCGCCCCGCTCGTCACAGTGCGGCAACCCAGAAGGCGGGCCGTTGTATCCGCTGGCGATGGCTCGTTGATCCCGCACCAGCACCGCGCCCACGTGCCGGCGCAGGCAGGTGGAACGACGGGCCATAAGGTGTGCCTGCTCCATAAATATCTCATCCCAGGTAGGCCGCAAAAGGCAACGCTCCTTTCTTATTTCGGGATATCAGCATCATACCACATAAACCCACACAACCTAATCACTAAAAGACGAGCGTGCCAGGCGCCCGACCGGTGCACACGGGGCCCCGGGGCCACAACAGGAAAAAACCGGCAGTTAAATATCCGCCGGCGGCAGGAATTCGGGCTTTAAAGCGGAACCCTTATGAGAGATACAGTACGGTCGGAGGTGGTCCAACGAGCGCGCAACAAAAGTCTCCTTATCGGCGGATCGTTATTTCCGCCATACTCATTCGCCGTGGCCGTAGCCGTGTGCCTGGCGCTTGCCAGGCGGCTGATTGCCGTAAGAGAACCGAAAACGAAAACGGGGGGCCGCAAACGGTATGCTCCTGGACCTGGTCAGACGAACCCGCAGTTGCCGACGCTTTGAAGAACATTTCGCCATCGGGCGCGATACCCTGGTAGAACTGGTGAATTTGGCCCGACTTGGCGCCTCGGCCGCCAATCTTCAACCGCTCAGGTATCTTTTGGCGCACACACCGGAAAAGAACGCACTCATTTTCCCGCACCTGGCCTGGGCGGCTTACCTCAAAGACTGGCCTGGGCCGGCCGAGGGCGAAAGGCCCAGCGCCTACATCGTGATCCTCGGCGACACCAGCTTAACCAGGAACTTCTGGTGCGATCACGGCATTGCCGCCCAGAACATCCTCCTGGGTGCCACCGAAAGAGGATTGGCAGGTTGCATCATCGGCGCCATTAATAAAGATGGTCTCCGGGCCGCACTGAACATCCCCGCACGGTACGAAATCCTGCTGGTAATCGCACTGGGCAAACCAGCCGAGCAGATAAAACTAGAAACGGTAGGTCCCGACGGAGATATCAAATACTGGCGCGATGCGGAGGGGGTGCACCACGTCCCCAAGCGACGCCTGGAAGAAATCATCCTTGGTTGACCGGCGAGCCGTTCCCGGCAAGGAGCAATCTAATCTACCATACATGATGGAGCCCCCAGTAGCGTTGTGGGCTCCTTTTGTGACACACGTAACGAGCCATGGCTTGCTCCGGGGTTCGCAACAAAATCACCAGGTTCGGCAAAATCATGCTGCCGTAGCTCGTTCCGGCCCGGTTTAAATTGTTGTCAAACCAAGACTTCTCCGCCAGTGCTTATGGATATTGAAACAGATCACCTCCGTACATTACGCGGCCAAAACATTTGGTTGGTTGACAAGGAAACAAAGGGTATGGTATAGAATAAGCAAGTGATTGTTGTATCAATCTCCCGGGCGGGCTAAGGTCTTCAGGAGGTGAGGGTGACCATATGTTTAACAAGGTCTTATTAGCAACCGATGGCTCGGATAACGCCCTTGCGGCCACCGAATACGCTGTCAAGCTCAAACGGCACCATCCCGACGCGACGGTGATCGTCCTTCACGTGTACAAAGTGCCCAACCTGCGCGAGTACGACGCCCACGTCAGCATTGAGAACGCCTACCGTAAGCGGGCCGAGGAAGTCGTAAATGAAGCGGCCGCGTTGTTTGAAAAAGAAAATCTGGCGGTGGAGAAGGTCTGCCTTCCCGGCGATCCCGGGGAAATGATTTGCCAGTACGCCCGCGAAGAAAACTGCGACCATATTATCATCGGCGCCACCGGACACAGCCAATTGGGGGCTCTCCTGTTCGGGAGCGTAGCCCGTAAGGTAACCAGGCTGGCCGGGTGTCCGGTAATTCTCATCTGCAAGTCCTGCTAGCGTAAAAGCCCGGGATGAAAAGCCCGGGCTTTGCCATTTTGTTTAAACTCGACCCAACCCCCCTTTGAGTGAGCCTAACGTGCGTTCCCTTTAGTTAATATCCCAACACAAATCACCCTGTCGAACTAAATAGGTTGACACATTCAAAGCCATTATGCTATTCTCCAACTAATCAATCCGATTTTGTGTTCCCTGGTGAATCGTGCCCTCAGAGGTTCACTAAACAGCCTGTTTCATATCGACTACCCATTGACCACAGCCCAAACCTCCTGACGGACAAAACCGGGGAGGCTTGATTTTTTACGGGGGGGTTGACCAGGAATGGCTATGCTGCACAGTGAAGACGGGAGCGGCATGGAGAGTCGCGATGCCAAACGAAAGGCGGAAAAACTGATTGTGCGCTTTGAAGAGGTCCGAATGACCGACGTCTCCCTGGTCGGAGGCAAGGGCGCCAACCTGGGAGAACTGGCACACATACCCGGAATTCGTGTACCGCCGGGCTTCGTAGTCACCACCAACGCCTACCGCCGGTTCCTTGCGGCAAATCCCCAGTTGAAGGCCTGTATCCACTCCCACCTAGAAAATCTAACTACCGGCACCCCCGATTTCGTGGCGGCGGTATCCCGGGCCGGCCACCGCATCCGGGAGCAAATCCAGGCTGCCGAAAGCATCATACCCCCGGAAATCGTCACGGAGTTGAGTCAGGCCTACCGCCGGCTCGCTGCGGAAGCCTCCCAGCCGGACCTACCCGTGGCGGTGCGCAGTTCGGCCTCTGCCGAGGATTTGCCCGATGCCTCCTTCGCCGGCCAGCAGGATACCTACCTGAACGTAAGGGGGGAGGTGGCCGTCTTGAACGCCGTCCGGCGCTGCTGGGCTTCGCTCTTCACCGACCGGGCGATCAGCTACCGGCTGGAAAAGGGATTCGACCATTTCGCGGTGGAGATTGCCGTGGTGGTGCAGCGTATGATCCGGAGCAAAAAGTCCGGCACCGCCTTTAACGTCGATATTGAGACGGGCTGGAGCGCCAGACACGGTACCACCAGAGGCGTGGTCTACCTGGAGGTCGGGGAAGGGCTGGGTGAAGCAATCGTCAGCGGCCGCCAGACACCGGACCGCTACCTCCTGGCCATCACCCCGACCGGCCAGATGGCCATCCTGGAGAAACGTCTAGGCAGCAAGGAAGAAATGGTAGTCTACAACAACGACCCGGCGGGCGGAACCCGGACGGAACCGGTGCCGGAAGAACGACGGCAGCAGTTTAGTGTATCCGACGATCAGGCCCGGGAAATTGCCTGGGCGGTGCAGGCCATCGCCGACCACCATAAAGACCTGCGGGATATCGAATTCGCCATCGATGATCAGGACCGACTCTGGATCACCCAGGCCCGACCGGAAACCGTTTTTGCCGGCAAATCGCCCGGGATAATCGAACAAAAGAAAAAAGTGGTCCGGCCCGAATTCGCTGAAACCGCCGAGGTACTTTTCCGCGGCGTTCCCGGTTCCGGGGCGGCCTCGGGCCGGGTGGTGATCATAGACGCCACCGATCCAGAATCGCTTTCCGCCCAGATGAGCCTCGTCCGGGACGGAGATATTCTCTGCGCCGAGTTCACCACCCCGGACATGGTCCCGGCCATGAAGGTGGCGGGCGGTTTCATTACCGCGGTTGGCGGCACTACCTCCCACGCCGCCATCGTGGCACGGGAACTGCGCAAGCCGGCCGTGGTGGGCGTCGGCAACGGTTTCCTGGAGCAACTGCGGTTTTTGCAAGCCCAAGCCGCCGAACGGAATGAAGAACTGGTGGTAACAGTCGACGCCAACACCGGCCGGGTATATACAGGATGCTCTCCCTTGGACGAAGTCCTGGTTGAGACCGGAGACGATATCGACCTCAACAGTCTACCGGTGACCAAAACCAAGATTGGTCTTATCGTAGCCAACCCGGCGGTAGCCCGTCTATTCCCCGTTGCCCGGCACCCGTCACACTACGGGGTCAGCCTGATGCGGGCCGAGTTTGCCCTGGCCGAAATCGGGGTACACCCCCAGGCGTTATGGGCTTATGATCACGGTGAATTTGAACCGGGAGGGCGCCTGGAAAGCCAAGGGCGGCTACGCCGGGCGATCACGGAACGGATCCGGGGCTACGCTTCCGGTAAGCAGTTTTACGTCGAAACCCTGGCCCGGGCCATCGCCGCCATCGCGGCCACCCAGATGCCAACGCAAACCGTGATCTACCGTACCACCGACTTCAAGACCAACGAGTACCGGGAAATGTTGGGAGGATCGTTATTTGAACGGGAGGAGCCTAACCCGATGCTCGGTTTTCGCGGAGAAGGCCGCATGATCGACCCGGAGTATACCGATGTTTTTCGATGGGAACTGGAAGCGGTGAAAACGGCTCGAGAAATGGGCTACAAAAACGTGGCCCTTATGCTACCGGTAGTCCGCACGCCGGGGGAACTAAAGCGGGCGCTGGACTTCTTGGCCGCCGAGGGCTTGGTACGGGGCAAGGACCATCTTGAAATCGGAATTATGGTAGAAGTGCCGTATAACGCCCTGGACCTGGAGGCCTTCTTGTTGGACGAGGGCGGCCGTCCCCGGGTGGACTTTATTTCTATAGGGTCCAACGACCTGACCCAGTTCACTCTGGCCACCGGCCGGGATAACGACCGGATGCGCGGCGTATTTGACGAAGCCGATCCGGCGGTAATCCGGGCGATCGAAACGGTGATCACCACCGCCCGGCGCCTCGGGATAAAGACCGGGCTTTGCGGCCAACGGCCGTCCAACGATCCCGCCTTCGCCGGGAAACTGGTGGAACTGGGGATCGATTCGATCGGTGTAGCCGACACCTCCTACATACAGGTCGTCCGGATGGTAGCCGCCGCCGAAGCCGCCGCGAGTCAAGCCGACGCAGCCCCCCCTACAGCCAAACCTACGCCGCTCGACCACCATCTCACCACCGTTGGAACCGCTACCACCCCCCCTTTACGGGAGTGGCCTTGTCGGCGACTGCAGGCCCGGCACGTGTTGAGTATGCTTGGCCGGCACCCCGTTTACCTGGCCCGTTCGGTCCCAGAACCCGAGGCAGTTTACACCAGGGAGTTTTTCGAGGAAATGGTCTTGGCGGCCCAGGCCACGCCGCCCGACCAGGTGCTGGTGTACAGCACCAACGATCTCGACCCGCTGGGCTTTCGCAGCCTGGAAGGTGGGGCGGGCCACGAAAACACCGACGATAACCCCTTGATGGGCTTCAGCGGCACGGCGCGCCTGACCGATCCGGAATACGAACCTTTCTTCCGTTGGGAACTGCACGCGCTCAAAAAAGCGGCCGGACAAGGTTTGCCGATCTGGCTGGAACTCACCCAAGTCCGGACGCTTGCCGAGTTAGACCGGGCGCTGGACATCATCGCCCAGGAGGGTCTGGACGGCCTCCCGGTAGGACTGGAAATCGGCGTTCCGGCCAACGTTTTGCTGGCCGACCGGTTTTTGTCGCGAAAACTCTATTTTATAAGCATCAACGAGCCGAAACTAGCCCAGTACCTTCTGGCCGCGGATTTCGCCAATCCGAAAGTGCTGGTGCCCCCGGAGGAAATCCGGGAAGCCCTGCGAAAAGCGCGGGTAGTGATCGAGCGGACCGCCGCCGATTACGGTCTGACCCTGGTGGCCGGAATCCCGCTGGAGCCGGAGGATACCGCCGCCGGTGGTGTTCTTCCCCATTATCCGTTCCGGGTACCGTACAAGCAGAAAATAAAATACCGCCAACACCCCGTCGTCTTGGCCGAATTTGCGATCCGCCACCAGGAGCCCCGGATTGTGTTTCTGGAAGGTGTATTGGAAGCGCACGAAAACCAAACGTTGACCCGGCTCCTCCGGCACGCAGCGCCGGTATTGGTCGAAAACGCCCCTCTCTGTCGCGCCGACTGCCGGTTCCGCTTGGTGATCACCCCGGAACTGGAATGGATCGCCGAAGCCAGCATCGAAAACCAAAGTGTCTACCTGCATCCTTGCTTCTTCGACCTTACCGAGGCCGAGCAGATTGTCATCCTGTACCACGAAATCGTCAGTCACATTGCACACGGGGAGCAGGACGAAACGGAAGCCTTGCGCGACACGGCCGCTTATCTGATCCATGATGGTTCCCGGAGGTGGTTTAAGCACGGCTTGCTGTTAACGCTGTTACACAATGCCTTTCGACAGATCTACGGCCCCCTAATCGAAGTACGGGTTGAGCGGGTGGATGTACGGGAGCTGCGGCCCACCCACGAACTGGACTGCGAGGAAGCGGAACTCCGGGAAAAGCTGGTCCAGGTGGTGGCCAAACAGGTGCCGTTGCTCTTAGTGTGGGAACAGGGCGGGCGGTACATCCTGGACGGCCACAGCCGCGCGGCGGTGGCTTACCACCTCGGCAAATACCAACTCGACGCGATTGTCATCCGGCCCACGGGCCAGGTAAAGAATAACCCGGTTGAACACATGCGCTACGAACTGGGTGCTTTTCTGCACGGAATGCGCCGGGTGGCCGACCTAAAAGTACGGCGCACTGTTAACGCCTGGCAGGAAGCCAACTGAAGAGGTCGAACAAATGAATTAAGGGAGGTCGCTGGAATGTTCAAGAAAGTGCTCGTAGCGACGGACGGTTCAGACAACGCCCGTAACGCCGTAGAGTACGCCCTAAACTTGTCGCGGCACCATCCGAAGGCCGAGATTATCCTGATCAATGTGTACAATACGCCGCCGGTGGCACCCGAATACACTCCACACTGGAAGGTGGCCGGAGCCTTCCGGAATCGATCCAAAAGCATTCTCGACAAAGCCGCGGAGCCGTTTGAAAAAGAAAACCGGCCGGTCAAAAAGGTGTCGGTGGAGGGTGATCCGGGAGAAACCATCTGTGCCTACGCCCGGGAGCAAGATTGCGACCATATCATTATCGGCGCGGTGGGCGTGAGCGGATTGGCCGCCCTCCTATTCGGCAGCGTGGCCCGCAAGGTAACCCAACTCGCCCATTGCCCGGTGACGGTCATCCACTAACAGGAGCGGGCGCCTGCTGGTGGCAGGCGCCCCTCTCGCCTCAGGCCAGTTCGAGTTTGATCTGGTCGTTATGCGCCCGGGTTAGCGCCAGCATCAGGGCCAGGTTGTCGCGCAGCTGCCGGGTGAGAAGGAAGTTCTCGCGCACGAACCGGCGCGCCTTGCGCCCCATTTCCTCCAGCTTGTCACGGTGGTGGAGCAGATAACGGGTGCGTAAAGCCACACCTTCCGGCGTGTTCACCAAAAAACCGGTATGGTGGTCGACTACCTGCAGACGGATACCCCCCGTGTCGCCGCCGATGACCGGTTTCCCCTTCCACATGCCCTCCGTTACCGTCAGGCCGAAACCTTCCTTGAGTGACTTTTGCACCACAATATCGGCAGCCCGCTGCAGGGCGTTGATGGTCCGGTGGGCGTCGGCAGGCAAAGATAGGATGTGGATATCCGGGTCTTCACCCGCCGCGGCCTGGACTTCCTCCAGCACCGCTTCTCCTTCCGGGTCGTCGGTGGCGCCTCCCCCGGCAAGCACCAGTTGCAACACGGGCACAAAAGTTTTCGCCAGCCGGTAGGACTGGATCACCCCGAGGGGGTCCTTGAACCGGTCAAAACGAGACACCTGCAGCAGCATGGGCCGACTGGGATCCAAATCGAAGCGCGCGCAGACCGCCCTTATCTCTTCATCCGGCAGGTCAATGTTTTTCTCGCTCAGGGGATCAATACTTGGCGCAATCAGATATTGCGGGTGCGGCAGAGATTGGGAAAAAGCCGCCAGGGAGAACACACTGGCATCGTAAGCGGTGACGAAACCCCGCAAGTACTTCCAAACCGGCCGGTACGGATGGCTCACGTCGATATGGCAACGCCAGACCCATTTCCCCTTCCGCCGGGGACACAGCTTCAGAAGCGGTACCGGCTGCGGGTCGTGGATAAACACCACGTCCGCCTCTTCCAGGATGGGCCGCAGTTTCTCCGCATTACGCGCATTGGTTTCCTCGAACAGGCGCAACGAGGCGTCCGGCAGGTTTACCGGACTGCCTTGCAGGGCATTATGAAAACTCTTGGTGCACTTGTAAAAATCGGCTTCGCCGGTGATTACTTCCCACCGGGCGTCAATCCCCAATTCCCGCTTCAAAGGTACGAGCTTAGCCAGGATTTCGGCCACGCCCCCGCCAATCCGGGTCGAGTTAACGTGTACCACCTGCATGCCTTTCAGCGGAGCGGAAAGCTGACACAAATGGTTCACCACGTCCTCCCCGGCGACCTCGGCGTAAGCGGCAAGCAGGTTCGTCGTCATCTTCTTCATCCTCTCCCGAAATAGGTACAGAATATTGAAGTCAGTTGCTGCCGCAACTCGGTCAGCGTCGTAAAGTACGGATCCACCGCCGCCAACTTAGCACACAGATCCCGGCACTCCGGGAAACCGCTCAGCCAGGCTCGAAAATCATCTAAGCCGCCGGGGGTACAGCAGCGAGCGTCAATGAAGTGGTAAAAAATACTCCCCACCGACAGCTTGGGGGTGATTTCGGCCAGTTCTTCCGGAGCCCGGATCCGCCAAGGGGTATCAAACAAGATTATCTGGGCCCGGATAAACTGAAACTGCTGGTCGGCCTTGGACCAGGGAATAAACTCGGTCTCATCCAACCTTTCCTCGATCACTTCAATAAGCTCCTGCCGCAGCATTTCCAGGTTACAATAAGCGGCGGGGTTAATCACCCCCAGCCGTTCAGCAAGTCGCTTGTCGTGCAGACCGTTACGCGCCCACGCCGCAAAGTCGTTGTTATACTCCGGCTGGTCAAAACGTGAACGCAAGAGTCCGCCCCAAAAATGGTAGTAAATGCTGCCGGGATGAACATCCAGCACGTGATCCCGTAGTTCCCGCAGATTCTGCGCCCGCCTGCCGGTGGCAATAGCGATCAGGGTGCAATCCTTAACAGCCAGCGGCGCTGGACCCGTGTGCACAGCCCGCATTCTTTACCCGCTCCCCCGCAAACAAATGGCCGTTGTCCAGTTACCCTTAATTATTTTATTCAATTTTATTTAGCTTCGCCATAAACAGTACCGAAGATACCGCCAAGCAGTGCCGGCCCACAAAATTCCTGATCTTGGTTCTTAATAGATAAAATCGATCGGTAGTTCACTTTGACCACGTCAAAGGTTCCATGGCATAATCAAAGAAGCCATTCTATATCTGGAGCAGGTGACAGGGTTATGTCGGCAAAATATGAAATGATTCTTAAAGAGGAGATACTGTTCGCCAAGAACGTGGCCCTCCAAATACGCGCCCTAAAACCGCAGCCCCTGTGGCATCTTCTCATCCCCTTTAAGTTTTTGCTTGAGTTTTTTGCGGCGAAACGGGAAGTCGACCGGTTCGCCGATAGTTTCCTGATGCCCCGGAAACTGGCCCTGGATGCGGCCCACCAGTTCGTGATGGGTGAGGATCGTGACCGAGTCCTTGCGTCGGTTGGTAATCACCTGCGGAACTGGTTAAGTGAACAGAAACTTTTTTCCCGACCCGTCTATCAAAAACTGATGGCCGAGGTGGACGTGCTGATCGATCATTATGTCAAGCTACTCCAAGCGGAGGGCAACAGTTACGAAGTACTGGTGCGGAATGCCTATCAAACCAGAGAACCATACGCCGCTCTGCTTCAGGAGCTTTCTACGCTCGAAAAGGCGATCGACGAGGCCGTAGTACAGATGGCGGGGGGGGATGAAATCATGCGCAAGCACCTCACGGCCAAGCAGGAGATACTCGCCGAATCCAGGGCCAGGAAACTACGCAGCATCTTCAAGTAAGTGAGGTGGAAGCATTGGCGCTAGAACACAATTACCATTTGCTGCTGACCCGGGAAAAACAGTTTGCCAAAATGGTGGCGCTACGGGTGGTGGAAAAACCGGAGATTTCGGGGTGGCTGATCATAGCCCCGCTTTATTTCGTTTTTTTCTGGCACCGCTTTAAGAAATACCAGAAAGCGGTAGAAACCTTCTCCCGCGAGCTGATGTTTACCAAGAAAACGGCGCTTGACGCAGCCTACGACATCGCCCAAAATGGCCTCTCCCGGGAAAGGGCGCTGCAGATACACTTCCCGGAACCGGAGGACGGGTTTGCCGACCTGGAAATCCGCCGGCAACAACGGCGAGAAATCGAGTTTTTGATCGACCATTATCTGCGGCTTTTGAGGACCGAAGGTGAAACACACGAAATGCTGATCAAAAACGCTTACCAAAGCCGTACCGCTTACCTCCAATTTCTAAAAGAACTCCAGGAGACAGAAAAAGAAGTAAACCGGGCCGTGCTGCGCGCTTTCAGCCATAACGAAGGTTTCGCCGAAACCATCTCCAACTTGGAGACCGCCACCGAGACCCTTCGACTGGAAGAGGTACAGAAGACTTTTCCTTGAAAAGACTAGACTGGCGGGATAAACCCTTTAGGGGGTGGCTTTACTGGGACGCCTATCTAGCTTCCTGCGTTTCTGGAGACGTGCTTCCGGCGAAGGCCAAAAGTCCCGGCCGCTGAACGCGGTGCAGGTGGAGGTAACCACGCGCTGTAACCACCGCTGTCTGATGTGCCCCAGAAACTATACACGCACAACACCCCGGGATCTTGCCTGGGACCTTTACGTAAAGCTGTCGTCATTCTTTTCCCGGATTAACCTGGTCTTCCTGCAAGGTTGGGGTGAACCGTTACTCCACCCCCGGTTTTGGGACATGGTCGCCCTGGCCCGGGAACGGGGCTGCACTACCGGGTTTACCACCAATGGCTCCCTCCTGGAGGCAAGCACCGCCCGCGAGATCATAAGCTTGGACGTCGGCTACGTCACCGTTTCCCTGGCCGGCGCTACCGCCCAAACCCACGATTGCATCCGCCGGGGTTCAGATTTCCAGAAACTGACGGCGAACGTGGCCCGGTTGGTAGAACTAAAAAAAAGCACCGGCGCGGTCAATCCCAAAGTACACCTGTCTTTCATGCTTACCGGCCGGTCGATCGGCGAGCTTCCCGCGGCGGTGCGCCTCGCCCACGAACTGGAAGTGGACCAGTTGGTAGCGCCCAACCTGGACTGCCCGATTACCCCTGAGGACGAACAAAACCGGATTTTTGACTGGGACGAACCGGATCCGGCCCACGAGGCCGCCATAACGGAAGCGCAGTTGCTGGCCAGCCGGCTGGGCGTAAAAATCTCCGTGTACCCCCTGCGATTAACGGACGATGTATTGGTTTGTGAGCTCAATCCGTTAAAACAGTTTTTCCTTAACGTACAGGGTGAAGTGGCCCCTTGCGTGTACACCGGCATGCCGGAACAGGATGGCTTCCACCGGTATTTCCGGGGCGAAAAGGTGGCTACCAGCACGGTCTGTTTCGGCTCCCTGGCGGAAAAGGAAATGGCAGAGATCTGGGATGAAGTGCATTACCGGGAATTTCGAAGCTTTTTTGCCAAACGGCTCCGCCGTTACGCGGAACTGATCAACCGGTCGCCCGGAATCCGCAACCTCTTCGAGTTGGAACGGTTCGGCCGGGACATTGACCGCGTGCTGCGGGAAAACCCCTTCCCGCCGGTCTGCCGGCAGTGCTACAAGGCCTACGGCGCCTAACCCAAACAACACAAATGGCTAGGACGGCATACGCACAAACCCTAGCCATTCTTCTAACATCTTCATATATCTTCTTTGGAGGCGGCGGGCGGAATTGAACCGCCGAATAACGGTTTTGCAGACCGTCGCCTTAGCCACTTGGCTACGCCGCCCCGGTAAAGTTCATTATACCGTAACAAGCGGCAACTTTCAAGCCAAATCGCTGGGGCCGGCAAAAGGCCCGCTCTACTCCCAGAACCGCCGTATTTCCTGAACGATATAATCTCGGATTTCTTCGAACTCCTTAAAAGAAAGACGCCTGCCCAAAAAGCAGGCGCGGAAGAGGAGGAGCCAGCCTGGTGTTACCTGCTGGCCGGTGAGGCTACTTAATCGGAACATACTTGCGCGCCACGATTTCTTGTCCCTCGTCGCTCAGGCAAAAATCGATATATTCTTTCACCAATCCGGTCGGCGCTTCCTTCGTCACGTACAAAAACGGACGGGCCACCGGGTAACTGCCGTTCTGAATGTTGGCCATCGTGGGCTCGACACCGTCCACGGCGATCACCTTGACCGAATCATCGAGATAACCCAGAGAGATGTAGCCGATGGCGTCGGGGTTACCGGCCACGGCCGCCCTCACACCGCCGGTAGAGGGCTGGACGATCGCCTGGTCCCAGATCTTGGCGTCCTTGCCCACCACAATTTTCTCAAAAGCGCCGCGGGTACCGGAACCTTCCTCACGGGTGATCACGGCGATGGGTCTATCTGCCCCGCCGACTTCTTTCCAGTTGGTGATCTCGCCGGCATAGATTTTGCGCACCTGTTCCACGGTCAGGGTAGTAACTTCGTTCTTGGGGTGGGCGACGATAGCAATGCCGTCGCTGCAGATTTGAATGCGCTGTACCTGAGCTGCTTCTTCGGCCTTCAGCTCGCGGGAGGAGGCCCCGATGTCGGCAATACCGTCAATGGCCGCCTTAATCCCCTGACTGGAACCGCCGCCCTGCACATTGATGGTGACCTTGGGATGTTTGGCCATGAACGCCGCGGCCAACTCTTCGGAGAGCGGCTGTACCGAAGTAGAACCGGCAATCGTGATCGAACCCTGCAACTCATCACCGTCCCCGGCATCGCCGGCCGGAGGCGCTGGAGCCTCACCACCGCAGCCGCTGACCGCCGCCAAAGCAAATAGCACCAACACCACGAGAACTACAATTTTCGACCTCTTCATCCTCTTGTGTTACCTCCTTGTTTTAACAAGACTTTTAAAGAATTCATCACTTTGGGGTTTTTCTCCGCTCTATTCGGGCATCCCTCCCCACCGGCCCACCAAAAGATCAAGGCCATATCTCTTGTCCCTGGCGCCTATCATACCGTGCAGCTGTTAAAAAACCGTTATCACCAGGTTAAGGGTTCATTAAAAACAAATCGTGCCACCTGGCACGGCTTGGATACCTTTATGCACTGTATGTTCCGGAGGCAGTATTATTTGTACGACTGGCCCCGCCGTAATCCATCGGCCAGCGCTTGCGGCAACCCCACCCGGACCAGTTCGCGAGCGGTGGCTTCTACGTCGTAAGGTACCCTGATAACCTCCACCCGTAACCGGACGTTGAATTCGGCCAGTACGTAGCTGGCCCGCGGGTCGCCGTCCCGGGGCTGGCCAACACTGCCGGCGTTAACCAGGTGCCGCCCGTCAAAAAACCTGTGATAAGGCCGGTGGGTGTGACCGCACACCAGCACCCCGGCATCAGCCTGCCTCACAATTTCCCGCAGTTGCTCCGCGGGTACGTCCTCGTATAAATACTCGTTCAGTCGCCGCGGACTGCCGTGGACCAGAAGCACGTCAAAGTTCCCGGCAGGCAGCCGGTACGAAAACGGCAATTGCCGCAGGTAGGCCTGATTATCCTTATTCAGACGCTCACGGGTCCAGGCCAGGGAGGCCATCCCCACCGCCATGCTACGCTCGTCCGGATAATCACAACCACAGACCAACCGGGCGTTGGCCACCGCGTCGTCGTAATTACCCTGCACGGTTGTTATCCCCAGAGTCCGGATCCGTTCGACCACTTCGTTGGGATGGGGCCCGTAACCCACCAGGTCGCCGGCGCATAGTATCTCCTCCGCTCCCCGCGCATGGATGTCCGCCAGCACGGCCTCCAGGGCGTAAAGATTGGCGTGGAGATCGGAAATAAACGCGATCTTCAAGAGTAAGTCCCCCTTTAAACCGGTACCGGTTACTTGCCCCGGCGCTTGGCCACCATGACCCGCATCAGGTAGGTGGCCAGTGTGTTGATTATCAGGATCAGGACTATCAGTACACAGGCGGTGGCATACGCCTTTTCGAGGGAGATCCCCTCAGCCACCAGGATATACAGGTGTAGTGGTAGACTGCGTGCCGGGTCCATAATCGAAGTGGGCACGGTGAGCGAGCTTCCCGCCGTGAACATAATCGCCGCCGTCTCTCCTGCCGCCTTGCCGAGCGCCAGGATCACGCCGGTGAAGATGCCTGGCGTGGCTGCGGGCAGCACTACCCGTGCCACCGTCTGCCACCGGGTAGCCCCCAGCGACAGGCTGGCCTCCCGGTATTCGCGGGGAACGGCCTTGATAGCCTCCTCCGTGGCCTTAATAGTATAAGGCAGGATCATGAAGGCCAGTGTCAAGCCCCCGGAAAGGATCGACCAGCGAAAACCGCAGAAGATTACCAGAAAGGCGAAACCGAACAGGCCAAATACTATAGACGGCACCCCGGCAAGGGTATCCACCCCATAACGTACGATTCGGATAAACCGGCCGGAACGGGCGTACTCGTTGAGGTAGGTAGCCGCCAGGATGCCCAGCGGCGTGGCTACGGCCAGGGCCAGGGCTACCAGCGCACCGGTGCCCACAATAGCCGGAAAGATACCACCTTCCCGCCCCATATCCTTTGGATACGCCAATAAAAATTCAAGGTTGATGTGCCCGAGGCCGTGGTAAAAGATGTGGACAAAAATGGCGCCTAGACTCCCGAACACCACCAGCACCGAGAAGTACAAAAAGCCCTTGACAACGATCTCTTCGATGCGGAGAATAACCCGCATACCGGTACGCATTTAGGTCCCCGTCCTCTTCGGCAGCAAATAGAGAAAAGTGTTCAGCAGCATCACAATCAGTAACAACAGCACCCCGCTGGCAAACAGCGCCCGGGTATGGTCGCCGAAAGCGTAGCCCATTTCCAGGGCCACATTAGCAGTCAGCGTGCGCAAGGGGTCTAAAATGGACGTCGGGATGACCGCCACGTTGCCAGCCACCATCAAAATGGCCATAGTCTCGCCCGCAGCACGGCCCAGACTCAAAACGACCGCTGCCATGATCCCTGAGCGCGCCGCCGGAAGCATGACCTTCCTGATGGTCTGCCAATGGGTGGCGCCCAGTGCCAGCGAGCCTTCCTTATAGGTGCGGGGTACGGAGCGGATAGCGTCCTCGGAGATACCAATCATCGTCGGTAGAATCATTAACGCCAGCACCACCGCGCCGGCCAACAGGCTGAAACCCCAACCCCCGAACTGGTTCATAATGAACGGTACCAGAACCACGACGCCGAAGAAGCCATACACCACCGAGGGAATACCCTCCAACAGCAGCACGGCCGGGCGGATCAACTCCGCGAACCAGCGCGGGGCGTATTCGGCCAGATAAACCGCGCAGGCCAAACCGACGGGCACGCCCAGAATAAGCGCGCCGACAGTTACGTAGAACGTGCCGACGATCATCGGGAATACGCCGAATACACCCTGCAGAGGAGCCCATTCCTTGCCAAAAAGAAAACTCAAACCGTGGCCGGAGAGGATGGGGAAGCCTTCAATAAATACAAAAGCCCCGATCAAGAACACGATGAGGATCGCCACTACCGCGCTGCCCAAAAGGCACGTTTCAACTAAGCGTTCGTAACATCGCCGATTAACCAATCGATCGCCGCCTCCAGGTCGCTTCCTGGGGCGATTGTACAAGTGTCAGGTTAAGAAATGATTAAGGGTAGGTTAAATCCTGGTTAAAAACACTAAAGAGGCTGTCTCAAGCCTCCTCAATGAGCATCGTATCACCGTTTGGTTATGGTTGTTCTTGGGGCTGGTCCGAGGTGGGCGCCCGACCGAAAATATGGTCCAGGTACGCCCGGGATCCACGCTCCTCCTCCTGCCGGATGCGCCTTTCCACATCTCGCAACCGGTGCAGCACCTCCTCCCGTTGGTCCTGCACATTATGTAGCTGTTCTATTAGCCTGCGCCTTTCCCGTAACATGTCGGCCAATACACTCCGGTAATGAACCATAACCTGTCACCTCCTTCCCAAAAACTGATAACCTTTATATTATAATACCTTTCTATCCGAAAATCTATAGCCCACCCCCCGTACCGTTTGTATAATTTTTGGATGTGCTGGATCAGATTCCAATTTTCGGCGCAGGTAACGAATGTGCACATCCACGGTGCGGGTATCTCCCGGGTTGTCATACTCCCAGACCAATTCCAACAGCGCTTCGCGGGTGAAAACCTGCCCCGGACGGGAAGCCAACACCTCAAGGAGCCGGAATTCCTTACGCGAGAGAACGATCTCCCGTCCGCCCCGAAAAACCTGGTGGCGGTCGGGATAGATGGCTAGGTCGCCGCTCACGATCGCTTTCCTTGGATTTGGCGGCCGAATACTCCCCCCCGGCGATCTACGTAGCTGAGCCTTAACCCGCGCCACCAATTCCCGCGGGCTGAACGGCTTGGTGAGGTAGTCGTCGGCACCTACTTCCAACCCCCGCACCTTGTCGGCCTCCTGGTTCAGGACGGTGAGCATAATCACCGGGATGTCCGCAGTCTCCGGAGTCTCACGTAACGCCCGGCAAACCGCCAACCCGTCCTTACCCGGCAGCATCAGGTCCAGAATAATCAGGTTCGGAAGCAGGCGCCGTGCCGCTTCCAGGGCGGTGAGACCATCGGCGGCCGTTTCGACCTTGAACTGACACCGCTCCAGAGTATACTGTACGAGTTCCCTGATGTGCCGTTCATCGTCAACCACCAGTATCAACACTAGGCCCCACCCGTTTCACCTTTTATAACTGATTTTATGTTAACGGCGCTCTGTTAAGTCAGCATTAGAGTCCGGTTAATTCTCTGTTAAGAAAAGCAACAACCCCCGGCGCCTCTGTCCGGGGGTGCATTTTTCTGGAGCGGAAGACGGGATTCGAACCCGCGACCCTCGCCTTGGCAAGGCGATGCTCTACCGCTGAGCCACTTCCGCATACAAGGTTTTAATTAAATGGTGCCAAGGGACGGAATCGAACCGCCGACACGGGGATTTTCAGTCCCCTGCTCTACCAACTGAGCTACCTTGGCAAAAACAAGAAAATATGGCGGAGCTGACGGGATTTGAACCCGCGATCTTCTGCGTGACAGGCAGATATGTTAACCTGGCTACACCACAGCTCCACCGCGACTCTTATTGTACACAAACCGCGACGAAAAGTCAACGTCAAAACCACGCTGTTTTCGCTTTATCGTCCAACCCGCCTAACTCAATGCCATCAACTGTCCGGTAAAGACAAGCCATAACCAGTAGCAAATAAAGGCCAGACTGCCGCCGACGACCACGGTTTTCCAAAAAACAACGGCCACCGCTCTTCAACCCCCCTCTGCATACCTGAATAATGGATAGTCGGGTAGCACCTAATCACAGACAAGACCGACCAGCATCTCCCGGATAAACTTGGCGGCGAGCAGGGCGGTGATACCGCTTGGATCGTAGACGGGGTTCACTTCCACGACGTCCAGTCCGACGATCGATAGTCCGCGGAGGAGACGGACGGCATCCAGCAGTTCCTGCGGTGTCACTCCCGCCGGTTCGGGAGTGCCTACACCGGGCGCAAAGGCCGGGTCAACCACATCCATATCCAGGGAGACATAAACCGGCCGATTCCGCAGAACCGCAAGCGCCTCCACCAGTCCCGGCAGAATCCGGTGCAAATGAAACGCCCCGCTCCGGCGGGCCACCTCCATTTCCGAGCGGTCGGCGGAACGTATACCGAAATGAAACAGGTTCTCCGGACCGAGGAGTTCGCCTATCCGCCGCATTACGGTGGCATGCGAAAATGCGACGCCAAGGTACTCGGCCCGCAGGTCGGCGTGTGCATCCAGATGCACCAGCGCCAAACCGGAGTGGCGCGCGGCAATGGCCCGGACCACCGGCCAGGTGATCAAGTGTTCACCGCCGAACACAACCGGGACTTTACCATCGCCGCAAACACACTCCGTCACCGCCTCGATTCGGGCCAGACTCTCCTGAATAGCCCCCGGTGGAAGCAGCACATCTCCCAGGTCGTGGAAGGCAACCGATCGCAAGTCGCGCCCCTGATCCAGACTGTACTCCTCAAGACAGTACGACATAGCACGCACCGCCGCCGGCCCGCCACGGGTACCGGAACGAAAACACACCGTGATGTCCAGGGGCGCCCCGAAAATGACCGCCCGCGCTGATGTATATTCCGGGCGGGCGGCGAGAAAGTCCTGTTCCTTGACCACAAACTCGGCCACGATCACTATGCTCCTTACTTGAAGCGTTCTTCCAGGAAACGTGGCATGGCAAAACAAGCGCGGTGGATCGCCGGGGTGTAATACCGGGTCTCGTAATCCAGAATGGCTTCCGGCGCCACCGTCAACGGATCGTACTTCTTGGAGCCCAAGGTGAAGCTCCACATGCTCCCCGGATAGGTAGGGATACAGGCCCAGTAGGTCCGGGTCACAGGGAAAATGCCGGAGATATCTTTATAGATCCTGGCGATCAAGTCGGCCATAAAGTAGGGCGATTCAGTCTGGGCCACAAAAATACCGTCTTCCCGCAGGGCCTCGTGAACCGACCGGTAAAACTCTAAACTAAAAAGACCCACCGCCGGCCCCACCGGGTCGGTGGAATCAACAATAATCAGGTCAAAGGTGTTCTTGTTCTCGGCCACGTACTTGATCCCGTCGCCAATGACCACCTCCGCGTTGGCCGCATCAAAACCGCAGGCCAATTCCGGCAGGAATTTGCGGGAAACGGCGATGACCCGTTCGTCAATTTCCACCAAGGTCGCCTTTTCGACCTTGGGGTGCTTGGTCACCTCGCGCAGGGTGCCACCGTCCCCGCCGCCGATGATCAAAACCCGCTTGGGATCAGGGTGAGTGTTCAACGGGACGTGCGCAATCATCTCGTGGTAGATGTACTCGTCCACCACCGAGGTCTGAACGATGCCGTCCAGGACCAGCATCCGCCCGAAGGGCACGGTGTCCAATACGGCCAGGTGCTGGAACGGCGTTTTCTCCACGTACAGCGTCTCACGCACACGGTAACTGACGGAGAAGTTGTCGTTCTGTTTTTCGGTAAACCACAGTTCCAAGCGCGGTTCCCTCCTTAAAGTCTCGGATTCCTAATACCACATCGGCACGGCGGCCAAACAGCACCCGCACCGCTCCACACGGTGTTCCACGGCCGCAATCTTTTTGTCCTTAGCGACCAGCCCCCTTCGGGCAAAGGCCTCATCCAGCATCTCATTGACCATCTGGTGGGCTTCCTCACGGCTACACCGACCGCCGTATTCCATGATCACACCGAAACCATCTTCGGCACCGAAACCATCTTCGGCAATGATCACGCCGACCGCAGCCGCGATCAACTCCCCCTCCGTGTCACTGACAATCACCCCGTAAGCCGTCGGTACCAGCGCACCCACCGGCAGCTGCAGGCAAGGATCATACACACACCCCGGCGGCAGGATACTGGAAAGCCGCACCAGGTTAACGTTTCCGATACCCGCAGCCAGGAGAGCATTGTCAAAGGCATTCAATTTGGTGGCACCCTCGGCCGCGGCAGCCGTAACAAAATATCTGGTCGGAATAGGCAGCATTGGTTTCTCTCTCCTCTTGCGCAAATGATGATCGCAACGGAATCAATTATACAGAATCCGACCAGAAAAGAAAACCGTTTGATGAAGAATCCTGAATTCTTGACTTTTAATCTTACACTTATTCTGAATTCTGAATTCTGGATTCTGAATTCTTAACTTTCATATAGATCTCCCGGTAGACGCAGGCGTCCTCGGCCTGGGTACCGTTGGACTCGCAAATCACAATGGGTGTTAGCTCTCTTTCCACCAATAATGCGGCCAGCGGCGCGAATTCGGGGCCGTAACCAGCTTCGGCCAGAGTACGGTGCCGTCGCTCGCCCTTTTCCCCAAACTCTACCGGGCTAAAATGAATGTGCAGCCGGCGCAGGACTTCTTCCCCCAGCACTTCGCCCACCAGGTCCAGCACCAGCGCGTATGCCGCGCGGTCCGTAAAGTAACCGTGGGTGATGGCGTGGAGATGCCCGAAATCCACGCAGGGGATCAGGTTCGGACCGACCTGGCACAAATCCAGTATTTCCTCCAGAAGGCCCAGGTAGCTGTAACGGCCCAGTGTTTCCGGCGCCAGCAGGATGTCGCCCAGCCCTTCGCGGGCCGCCTCATCCAACGTCTGGGCCAGTGCTTTCCGGGCGCGCTTCAGCGCCTCTTTTCGGTCGCCCCGAACACTCCCGGCGTGAAACACCACCCTCGTGGCGCCCATCCAGCGTGCCGCCCGGAGCGCCTTCAACAGGTGATTCTTGCTCTTGTTCACCTGTTCAGGATCCTCACTGGCCAGATTTATGTAATAAGGCGCGTGGATGCTGAGGGCAACATCGTTTTCGGCCGCTTTTTCCCCTAGCGCCCGGGCCGCTTTCTCCCCGATGTTCACACCACGCACACATTGGTACTCATAGGCCCCCAGACCCGCTTTGCGAAGCCAAGCCGGGGCGTCCAGTGACGACTTGTATCCTTCTTCGTAAAAACTCTTGGCGTTGCCGGCCGGCCCGAAACGGGCTTCCCCTGACACTGATAAAAAACCTCCCTTGCTAGCAATGACCCGGGGATAAAGGATATATTTATGGAAGGATTTTCCTTATAGTTGGCGAATTATTCCTAAAACCTTACCGGAGGTGCCGCAGATGTGCCGACGCCTACTAGCCCTCACCGGCACCATACTAATCGCCATCGCCGTAGTCGGCCTGGTCGGTTACCTGGAACAAGACTCAGGCGACCGAATTACCTATGCCTTAGCAGACTATCCGCCCACCCTGGATCCGGCGGCAGTCACCGACGAGAGAGGCGTCACCGTCCCGCTCAATCTCTATGAGGGGCTGGTCCGCTTCGAGGCAGGCGGTACCAGCGTGGAACCGTGCCTGGCCCGGAGTTGGAAAGTCTCGGACGATGCTAGAACCTGGACCTTCTATTTACGTCCGGACGTTACGTTTACCGACGGCACCGCGCTGGACGCCGCCGCCGTAAAGGCCTCTGTACAGAGGCAATTAGACCCGGCGACCGCCGGACCCTACGCCTCGTTTATCTACGGAGCAGTGGACAAAGTGGAAACCCCGGACCCTTACACCGTGGTCTTTCGCCTGCAGTATCCTTACGCCCCGTTCATCAGGAACCTGGCCATGCTACCCGCGGCCATCACCAAGGCCACCCGGGACCAGGGATTGCCCATCGGTACCGGTCCCTTTGTGCCCGCCAGTATCGATTCCAGCCGGATCGTTCTTAAAGCCAACCCTAACTACTGGGGCCAACCGCCCCGCTTGAAGGAAATCACCTTCGTGGTCATTCCGGACCCGGAGGAACGCCGGAAAGCCCTGGCTGAGGGCCGTGTGGACATCGCCGAAAACAGCGGTGCCGTCCTGCCCGTCGGCTACGACAAACTTGTAGTCACCCAGACTCCCGGACTAGACCTGAGCTACCTAGCATTTTATACCAACAAACGACCCTTTGACAACCCAGCCATGCGCCGCGCCGCCAGCCTGGCCATTGACCAGCAGGCGATCGTAACCTATCTATTTCCCGACCGAGCGCTGCCCGCAACGGGACCCTTACCCCCCGGCATTTTGGGCCATCATCCCGCGTTAGGCGGAGCCGCCTACGACCTGGAACAGGCCCGGCAGCTTCTGGCCCAAGCCGGCTATGACGGAGAGGAAATCACCATCATCACCTACCAGGACACACGGCCCTATAATCCGGCTGGCGGGGAGAAACTGGCCCGGCTGATCGGAGAACAGCTGGCTCAAGCCGGCATCCGGACGCGTATCAAGGTTTATCCTTGGGAAGCCTGCAAACAAGCCATTTACCGTCAGGAAGGCCACGCCTTCGTCTACGGCTGGGTCGGGGACAACGGAGACCCGGACAATTTCCTTTTCAACCTACTGGCGACCCCGCAAATCGAAATCGGTTTAAACGCCGCCCGTTATTCCAACGCACACGTGGACATGCTGCTCGGCCGCGCCCGGCAAACGATCGACGAGGGCTTGCGCGAACGTCTTTACCACCAAGCCCAGGAACTGATCGCCGCCGATGCTCCCTGGGTATTCCTGAACCACCGCCTGAAAACGGCCGCCTTCCACCCGGCAATAAAAAACCTGGTTCTCCAGCCCACCGGCGGCGCCTATCTGCACCCGGTATACAGAAACGATCAGGGCTAAGAAGCCACCTCCGGTACTCGAAGATAACCACAACCTGATTTACGTCAAGGGCGCCCCGGAAAAAGTGCTCAACATGTGCGCCAACCAATTGGTGCAGGACCAAACGGCACCCTCGACCGCCAGCAAACTGTGCAAACGGCGGAGGCCATGGCCGCCGAAGCAATGCGGGTTCTGGCTTTCGCCCAGAAAGCGGATTACCTCTTCGGCCTTTACGTTCAGTCCGTTCTCGAACCGGTGGCTGATCCTGGGCTTCTGTGCGACCTTGGGATTGCAGGTCTTAATCGTATACGCCCAGCCTTTATTCGGGGTCAGCCCGTTCCGCACCGCACCGTTCCCCGTGGAATGGTGGGGCTGGATCACGCTGGCGCCGGTGTCCGGGTTCCTGGCCATCGAACTGAAAAAACTGGTGCGCCAGCGACTGGGCAGTCTGGCCGGCGCCAGTGGTTAGACGCACTGTCCATGTGCAAACACATAGAACATGGTTCCTGCCGCATCATCAGCCCGGCGTCCCAGGAGAAACGCCGGGCTTAATACTTTGCCGCCAAACTGCCCCCTGCCTCCAGGAAACAAAAGCAACACAAGTCATGAACTTCCACTAATAACCCAGGAAACAAAGTACACAATAAAAAAAACCAAATCAACCATATACTTTTAAGGAGGCGAACCGATGACCAATCAGATGCAAGGTTTCCAGATGCAGCTGAACAACCTCAGACAGGACCTGCAAAACATTATGCAGATGGCCGGCCAACTGTCCCAGCAAGAACAGAATAACGCGATGGAACTTCAGAGATTGCGCCAGTTGGAAAGTAGCGCCAGCCAGCAACTGCAGCGCATCCAACAAATTTGCAGCAGCCTGAGTAACAGCCTGAATCAGGTTTCCGGCATGACCCAGCAGTTTGGAGCGGGCACCTATACCGCCGGCACCCAGTTTACCAGTCCCACCCAATACCAGTTCAACCAGCCCTACACGGCGCAGACGGGAACGACCCAGTTCGGTTACAGCGCACCTACTTACGGCACCGGCACTTACGCGCAGAACCTGGGACAGTACAGCGCACTACAACCCGAATACCGGAACCCGAGCACCAACTACGGCCAGTTCGGTGTACAGCCGCACTTCGGTGCGCAGGCCTTCAGCCCTAACGTCACGAGCTAAAACATCGGTCAGTATACCGCGCTGCAGCCACAGTACAGAAGTACGGCTATGATACAGAGTCCGTTCAATCTGAGCAATTACACGGCCGTTCAGCCGCAGTATTTGAACCCGACCGTCAGCGGCCAGATCTGAATCCCGATCTCCGGGCCGCAGTTCAGCAGCTGACGCCGGAGAGGGTTGATCTGAATACTGATAATAGGCCTTTGATAGTAAAGGCCTATTATTTTTTTGCTTAGCCACCAACACCTATTAACACTATATTCCAGCTAAGTTATAATGCGGTTGGAGGTGAGCATTATGGTCAAACCCTTACGCGAAGGAATATCCTACAACCACCGTGAAGTGATGGACATGTTGTCGGATTTTCAGCCTTCAAGGACCGGGTGGAAAAACGCTTTCGGGATCTGTCCAACGAACTGGCCGGGAAGCCAAACGAACACATCCTCTGGGTCAATCTCTAAATCTCTATCTCGTGTCTTGTGACTACGCCGAAGATATGACGATCAAGAACCGTAAAACCCAAGGGCCGGAAGTGTCAACCTCTTGATCGGGAAAAATTACCGTCACGAGAAGTGCTGGTATTTTCCAGGCCCCCAACCCAGATAATCTCCGGTTTCGCGACCTTCGAGCGGCCGTGGCCGAGTATTCTGCCACCTGCTTTCATTGACCTCCCAATGCTACATTCTGTATACTTACCGGTACCCGTTAAACGACGAAAGGAGTGAAAGCGTGGCACCGGTTTTCTTTGCAAAACTGCTTGCGCATTACGGGCGTAAAAAGATCATCCTGGCAGCGCTCACGGTGGCGGTGCTGGTGCTGGCGGCGGCGGTCGGAGCAGCCGCGAACACAGCGCCCAAGGAACAGTCACGGCCCGTGTCCCCGGCCACAGAACCCGACTTTAAACCGCCACCGGCATTAAGTGCGGAAGAGGTGCACCTGATCGCCCGTGTGATCGAGGGTGAAGCGGCCCAGGAACCATATCAAGGCCGGGTCGCGGTCGGAGCGGTGATCATGAACCGTGTCAAGCACCCTGACTTTCCGAACTCGGTAGAAGAGGTGGTTTACCAGCCGCGCGCTTTCTGCGTGGTGGGTAACGGACTGGTCAACCGCACGCCCTCTAAGAAATCTATCTTAGCCGCCCAGGAAGCGGCCCGGGGACACGACCCCACCGGCGGAGCGCTGTACTTCTGGAACCCCAACAAGCCAGTGAACAGTTGGGTCTGGACCAGGACACCGCTCGTCACCATCGGCAACCACACGTTCGCTCACTAAGAAATCGGGTAGGAGGGGGTAATTAACCCCCGTCCTCCCACACCACCGTACATACCGTTCGGTATACGGCGGTTCACAAAGAATGACGGAGTTCACGGTACCGATCAACTAAGCTGACGAGCCCTTGGTCGCGGCCAGTAGGCCAGACCGAGGGCTTTATTTACCCGCGGCGCATTTGCCAACCGCCAGTGGCCCTTTCGGGAACTACTGATTAACCTGGCCCAGTCCTCGGGAATACCAAGTGCCACCAGGTTGCGTCGCTTGGTGCGTGGTTTCTTCCACTGCTTCAGCAGACGCCCATGTCACCCTTGATGGGTGACACCATCAGAGGATGAAAATGGGCCCGTCAGGAATTCGCTTCAGCAAATTCCTACCAGTAATCCGACGACTGACGACCGACGACTAACGACTATTTTCAGGGCGGAAACTACTTAGTTCTACCTTCTGGTCACCAGATACAGGTACTCCTTGGTCTGAAATCCTTCCGGCACCGGCTCAAGCACGGCGAAACTTAACACCAAGCGCCCGGAGTCCGGTGAAGGCACAAAGGAGAAAAACCCGCTCTCACTGGTTATCTCCGCCAGAGTGACCGCCGCCGTCCAGTCTTGCGTACCGGCATGCAAAAACTCGAGACGCATGTTTTCGCCAACCGGACCGGCCTCCCGGATAAAGTAAACCGCCGGTTCGCCGTCTGCCACCTGCACAGCCGTCACGTTCTGATCAACTTCCTGTACCTGTACCGTGCTCCCATCCAGAGCCAGTATTCCCCACTCCCGGGAGCCCTTTACCGGATCCTTCAGGATAAAAACGACTTCATTTGCGCTTGTGAGACCCTGGAACACAAGGAATTCGCCGTCTTTTACCCCGGTAACAAGACTGTACTCTCCGTTTTCCAGATTCAATACGGCCAAATCCCCACGATAACCTATCTCCGTGTACTCACGCGCCCCATCGTGCCCGACGGAGGCTACCGTCTGAAACAATATCCGTTCCGGGGTGGGCCAAGCCACCGCCCGGTTCATAAAGTAGCCGTCCAGCACGGTGTTCAATTCCTGCGGCACACCGGTATCCAGGTCGAACACATAATGAACACTATCCCACTCATGATCGACCCGGTAAACCATCCGACGGCTGTCCGGGGACCAGACCACCCCGTCCGGCACTCCCATGTCCGCATCTGCCGGTACAAGCAGGCGTACCTGCCCCCCATCCACAGTAGCACAGGAAAGGCCTGTTTCATTATTGAAAGCGATCATCCCCCGGTCCGGCGACAGCCAGATATTCCATGCTTTGATACCCAGATGGTCGACCGCTCCGGACACCACGTTGAAAATGGTAATCTGCTCCCCGCTCAATCCGATCAAACGGTCCTGGTCCAACCAGCCGGCAACCCGGTAGTATTCGGGCACTCCCTCCAGCCTGGCGAATGTATGTCCCCCAGCCTCGCCTTCCTGCTCCGTGGGGAGCATCACCGGCACCACCTGATCCGCACCGGGATCGGTCACCCCGTCCCGTTCGCCCCAACCGCAGCCCGTGAGCACCAGCGCCAACAGGGCTACCAAGCCCGTCCTCAGCCACCGCTTTCGTTTCAACCTGATCTCCTCCCCACAAGTTTCATCGTCTATTTCTCGTCAGTTGCGCTCGTTACTACCCTTACAATAATTCTGTGTCAACCGCTATTTGATACATTAAGCTATTTGTGCTGTAAGCATTTTTGCCTGGGGAGACAAGCGTTTTGGCTAAACATGACTGAAATCCATCCCAGACTTGCGCCTCTTTGCAGCCTGAAACCGTGCGTTTTAAGGTACTATCTGAGCCAGATGGATTATCTATCCATATGTTGCCCCGAAAATGGGCACAGCCACCCAGCCCACCCTTTTGGCTGTACTGAGTTTTCTGCCGGTTTAGCGCAGGATTTAAGCCGCCCTAATCCCGCGCTCCTTAGCTTGACTCCCTGCTTTGCCCGGATCCGGCCCACAGGACAAGCGCCAGCATCACGATCAGGGCCAACCCGCAGCGCAAACGCATTTTTTTCAAGCCCCGGATGAAGTGCTTTTCAAACCCAAAGGCTTCGTCCAAACGGGCGTTTACTCTTTCCACAGCCGTGCGCTTCCTGTAGGTCGTCTCCCATTTGTAACTGGACCGTGCTAACGGGGTGAAGATCCGCCGATCCTCCGCGAGGGGAACCCGACGCCGCCAGCCGCGGAACACCGCCCCATCCCCTGACACGCCACCCCGTAGTGCCGGGCCGGACAACGGTATTTCAAGGTTTCCCGGTCCTTTTCAAATCCCCCGTAGGCCATCTCCCGGCGTTTGTTCGTCCGGGGACAGTGACAGTAGACCGTGCCACGATAATCATAGACGTTTGTTTTTTGCCGGCTAAAACCCGTGTTTCCTCTCCGTCCCGCCACTGGTTGCGGATGTCGATCACCGGCTTGATCCGGTGTTCATCCCATAGTTTCACGATTAGTTTCGTGTCGTCGTAAGCTTTATCGGCCAGCAAAGCCTCGCATCTTTCCACCAAGGCCGGCCGTTCTTTAGCCAACCGGTCGATCAAGGCGTGCCCTTCCTTGACGTCGCTGGCCGAGGCCTTCGTCACCGCAAAGGCCACGGGCAGTTCATATAGCGCATCAACCAGCAGGTGAAGTTTGTAGCCAAACCACGAAACCATTTTTCCCACAGAGTACCGTCTTTTCTGCGCCCCCGGTATGTTTTCCGGCTCATCAGTCGGCATCGGTATCGCGGGTACAAGCGGGCTTTAGCGGCTTCTCATCCTGCTTTTTACCCCGAGCTAGGCTCGTTATGGCTTTGCTGTCTAAAGCCAAAACCTGCCCAAAATCCGGCAGCAGCGTGCTTACTTCGTCCACCAGCCGCGCAAACATTTTTTCCACTTCGTCGGCGCACCGTATAAGCTTTTTCAAGAAACGGGAGTAAACATGCGCTTGAGCGGAACCGCCCGTTCCCCACACGGATCGAAACCGCAAATCTCCCGGATACTTGCGCGTTCCGTGAAAGTTCCCGCCGCAGGCTTTCTATGGATGGGTGCTGAAATACGATCCCCGCCAGGATTGAATTCCAAACCGCCCGTACCGGGTAATCATCCCGACCCTTCCCGCGTTCCTGTTCCAGCTTGCGCATTAACTCTTCATCCGGCAGGTTGTGGAGAACCAATACCAGGCGCTCCAAATCGCCTAACTCATCTATTTCCTGCCACCCAAAGAGCCGTTGTTGTGGTATAATGGCCAAAAGGGGAAACCTCCTTTGGTTCTTTTTTTGGGGTTTGAAAAAGAATTCTTCATAAGGTGAGGTTTCCCCTTCCTCTTTTTCTAAGTTTTTCTCCGTGCTGCTTGCTGTTTCTCCTTCTCTCTGGTTTTCTCTCTCTGGGGTCAATTTTACTTTTACACCACCTGTCCGTTTCTAAAACCCGCGTAAAATCTGGATCGGCCTGGGGCAAAATGCTTTGTCAGCATCGCTGAAACCAGCTGTTTATCTTTGTTCCCGAACAGCGCAAATGGCTTTTTTGCCGCCATTTCCCCTAACGATCTACGTATTTACGAAGCGCCGAAGGCATTTTGGTGGAACGACCGAAGGGAGTGAAACCAAAAACGCGCTGTTAGGCGAACCGCATTTCTTCAATATTTATAAGTGTCGCTAATTTCCTTAAACTCCTGCTCACATTTCAAAAATGCCTCCACAATATCCGGGTCAAAGTGTTTACCGCTATCCGATTTGATTATCCGAACCGCCTCTACATGGGGCAAAGCTTCTTTATAAGGTCTTTTTGACCTGATGGCGTCATAGGCATCAGCCAGAGCGAAGATCCTTGCTTCCAAGGGAATCTCCTCTCTCTTCAAACCCTTCAGATATCCCTGGCCATTGTACTTCTCATGATGATACGCACAGATGTTTCTCGCCATAATAAAGAAAGACTGTTTGGGTTGGAACCTATCAATTATATCCTGAAGAACCTGTTCGCCGATGAGGACGTGTTTCTTCATTTTCTCGTATTCTTCATCCGTCAGTCTTGAGTCTTTTAATAAAATAGAATCAGGTATTCCTACCTTGCCGATATCATGCAAAGGTGCAACTTCGTAAAGGTCATCAATGAATTCCTGAGTGATGATTTTCCGGTATTTTTTATTGTTGCGCAGCTCTCTTGCCAGTGCCACCGAATAGCTTCTGGTTCTTTCTAAATGATATCCTGTCTCAGGGTCTCGCGATTCTGTAAGTTTTGCAAGGGAGAATATAATAGCTTTTTGTGCCTTTATCATCTCGTGGAATCTCAAAATACCTATGGAGCTAACAATCAATATTAGCCCCAAAAATGCAGCACAAAACATTAAATAGTTCAATTTCAGTCTCTGTAACGATTCTGACAACAAAGAAATGTCCTGGTATATTGCTACGACCAATCTCTTGTCAGGAAAAAACTCCACGGTAGAATATCGAATAAATTCTACGTCTGAGATGTACAACAGGCCAGAATCATCATTAAAGACATACTCGGACTTGGTAAAGTTAACGGAACCGTACTCACTAAGATCAACCCCATCCAGGTTTAATGCAATTAAGTTCCCTTCTTCAGTCTGAATAAAAGTGTTTTCTGGTAGGTATTTAAAAATTCCCGAGAGACACATGCTCAAAACCAAAATCCCCTTCTTTTCGTTTTTGGAGTCAAACAAAGGAGTGGCTAATTTTATCACCGGTTTATGAGGTGCCTCTATTTCTTCCCATTCAATATTCAAACCTATGGGAGAAACATAGACCTGGTCCTTCTCCAGTTTCATGGCCTCTTGAAAATAGCAGCGGTCTTTCTTATTTTGCAGTTCGGAATTCAGGGCAACTTCCGTTCTTCCATCCCCCTTATTATCTACTCTTACTACTTCATATCCCGAAGTATCGAGAATTGTGATTTGATAATAGTGTAGCTGACCCTTCGCGAACTCATCCTGCATGAACGCATAGAATATTTTCTCAATTTTATCTTTATCAACAGATTCAAAATCACTGTCTACATAACCTTCAATGCTCAGAAGTTCCTTTATAAAGAACAAATCTTCTTTAAAATCAAAAAAATATGACTCGATAATCTCTTTGGCAGAGAGTAATTCAGCGCTTATAGTTTTGTTGAACAATTCTACTTCTAATTCATATTTTCGGCTCACAGCAAAATTTATGACCAACAAAAATAAGATAGTAATAATTATAATGATTGATATGTATGTCTTGTTTTGTTTTATAAGTTTCATACTCATAACCTCTAAATTCTCCTTTCGTTAACCGACGAAGTTCATATACTACGGGTCAATGTATTTCACCTCTGAATGCTAATCTAAAAATGAACCATGTGATCATGGACCTGTTGCCAACCTCCCGAAAAATCACGGATAAAGAAAGGATTTTGAGCTCGGCATGTAGAACTAATCCATGAAAACCAATACATGGTGATGATAACAATGATGGGATATAAACGGCCACAAGGCAAGCTGTTCTACCAGTTTAGCCTGGATGAGCGCGTCCCGCCCAACCACTTCTTGAGAGAGGTTGTTAAAACCGTCGATTTCAGCTTTATTTACAGTCTTACACGCCCTTCTATAGTTACACAGGTGCCCCTTCCGTAGATCCAGTCGTGGTTTTCAAGATGGCGCCCCTCGATTACTTCTACGAAATCACCGGTGCAAAATGGCATCCTGCCCAGCATACCCGGCAGAAAGCCTTGGAAGAAGCGGCGCAAACTAGCTATGGGTTGGGAGCTGCCTTATGATTTCCGGGCGATGGGTGCCGGGGAGTCCAACGTAGACAAGCTTAAGAGCCGTTTAGGTGGTCGTTCCTGGTCAGATGGCCAGCACCACTTCTGGGAAGGAAAACCGCCCGGAACCTGTTGACTCACTCCGGAACGCAAGCCGCCTTGACCGCCGGGTCCGCCGGTGCTAACATTCTGTTGGACGTCTTCACAAGGGCTTGGCAGCGGGAGAGAATGGGTATTGGACGTCGTTGTCGCCGCCAGAAAATTGGTGAAAAAGTATAATGGTATGGAAGCCGTCAAAGGCATCGACTTCACCGTGCGCGCCCGGGAATGCTTCGGCATCCTGGGACCTAACGGCGCCGGCAAGAGTTCGACGATCAATATGCTCATCGGCCTGTCCCCGGTTACCGCCGGGGAGCTGCGCGTATTTGGCCTGGACGTCCGGACGGCGGCACGGCAGATCAAGCGCCGGCTCGGCGTGGTTCCCCAGGATAACAACCTGGATACCGACCTTACCGTCATGCAGAATCTGGTGGTATACGCCAGTTACTTCAATATTCCGCGGCACACGGCCCGCACCCGCGGCCTGGAACTGCTGAAATTCTTTGACCTGGCCGCTAAGTCCGGGGAGAAGGTTGAGCACCTTTCCGGCGGTATGAAGCGGCGGTTAACCATCGCCCGGGCCTTGATCAACGATCCGGAGCTGGTGGTCCTGGACGAGCCGACCACGGGGCTGGATCCCCAAGCCCGACATCTGGTTTGGCAGCGGCTGTTCCGGTTAAAGGAACGAGGGGTGACCCTGATCCTGACCACCCACTATATGGAGGAAGCTGGCCAACTTTGCGACCGGTTGGTAATTATGGACCGCGGGACAATCTTGGATACGGGCACACCCTGCGATCTGGTGCACCGGCACATCGGGACGGAGGTTTTGGAACTGGGCCGGGCTGCCGCTGAAGCCGACACTCTCCTTGCGGCGGTCGGCCCTTTGATCCGCGGGTACCAGGTCGTAGGGGACGACCTGGTTCTTTACCCCCGGGACGGACGGGCGCTGCTAGGCGCGCTGCAGGACCGGCAGCACCGCTTTGCCCGCCTGTTACTCCGCCCGGCCTCCCTGGAAGACGTGTTTCTCAAACTCACCGGAAGAGGTTTTGACGGATGATCGGCAACCTACGCCTAGATTTTTCCCCCTTGGCCCTGCGGGTTTTCCAGCGCCACCTGACTGTCTTCAGCCGCACCTGGAAAACCAGCGTAGCCCTGAACTTCTTTGAACCCTTACTGTACCTGACCGCTCTGGGTATCGGTCTCGGAGTCTACGTGCGCCCCATGGAAGGACTGCCGTACCTAAACTATCTGGCCCCCGGGCTGGTGGCCGCCTCGGCCATGTTCGCCACCACCTACGAGTGTACTTACGGTACCTTTGTCCGTTTCAAATACCAGAAGACCTTCCAAGCTATGGTGGCCACGCCGCTGAGCATGGACGACGTGGTGCTGGGCGAAATCCTCTGGGGCACCTTTAAGAGTTTTCTGTACGGTACCATCATCCTGTTCGTCATTTTCGCCTTAGGCCTTGTGCCGTCGGCCTGGGCACTCCTGATTCCACCGGTGATGATCCTGGGCGGCTTTCTGTTTGCCCTGTTGTCTATGTTATGGACCGGACTGGTACCTAACATCGACAGTTTCCACTATTTCTTTTCGCTCATCATCACCCCGCTGTTCCTGTTTTCGGGGGTATTCTTCCCCTTGTCCGACCTGCATCCGTTCCTGCAGATGCTGGCTTGGGCCAGTCCTCTTTACCACGTGGTGGTACTGACCCGCGGCCTGGCTACCGGCGATGTGGGTGTGACCCTGGTGTACAGCACCGCCTGGTTGGTAGTAGTATCTGCCGCTCTTCTCCCGCTCACCGTGCGTCTAATGCGCCGCCTAGTAATCCGCTAAACCTGCCACCAGAAAACTGCAATAGTGGAATATTCTTCTGCCCAGACGGACATCCTAATGTGCAAAGGAGGTGTGCGCAGTGGCTGAAGCACTTCGCGGCAGTCTTACCAGTTGGGCCGTGATCGGTATCGGTGTTATCGTGGCCGCAGTCGGCTGGCTGTTTATCACCGGCCTCTGGGGCGCCGGTGTCACCGGATTCGGCCTGGCCTGGATCGTCCTCGGCATCATCGACCTATTCAGACCCACGGTGAAGACCTGAGCCACACCCGTTTAACGGTAATGCGCAGAAGAGGCCGGTCAACGCGGCCTCTTTTGCTTTTGCTTTTTCATTCTCTGTTCGCTACCACCATCATATTTCACCGTGCCTCCTGGAAAAATACCGAAAACGCCGGTAGCAGGCTACAGCCGACATGGCAGTGATAAACACGAACAAGTAACCAAACACCGTGTGAAAGCTGATACCCCAGGGGCTTTGCACCAGACACCAGCCGCCCGCCGCCAACACCGCCACGCTTAATCCGACACGGAGGAGCCACCGCGCGTAAGTATCCGGTGCCTTGTCTGGAGGTGAAATAGCGGCCCAAAATACGTAACCCGGAAACAGCAGCGCAAAGGGCAAACCCAAGAACAGACGCAAGGTCTGCATGTCGGTAAAAGCAGCCACCGCGAGAAAAAGAAGGCACAAGAACCAGATAATGGCCAGGTCGTACTTGGCGACAAGATACACTCAAACCTGCCCCTCTTCCGCGGCTTTGAAGCGCCGCCTTGATCGGTCCATAAAACCACTTTATGCATTTCATCGTCAAGGGTTCAAGTACACCCAAGAACAGGGAAAAACAAAAGAAAAGCCCCGGCTCGTTGCACCGGGGCAGACAAAACAAGTGGCGAGACCAAGGTTAAAACATGCTTGCAGGACCGAAGGGCCAGGCACGCATCCCGCCCTCCACCGATTTTACTCTGGTGAACCCGGCGCCCCGCAGCAAGCGGTAAGCCTCGTAACTGCGGACGCCGATATCGCAAATGATAATGATTTCCTTATCGCGCGGGAGCTCTGCCAGCCGGCGGCGCAGTTCGCTCAGCGTAACCAGCACCCGGCGCGGGTCGTCGATCTTGCGGTGTCTGGCCTCCTTCTCCAGGCGCACGTCCAGGAGCACAAAGGCCTCGTCCGTATCCAACTTGGCCTTCAGTTCGTCGGCGCTGATGGTCTCCACGATGCCGTCCAGTTTGTTAACCAGGGCGTTGGCCGCGTGCTGCAAGGGGTCAACGGGCGTGTTGAAAGGCGGCGCGTAGCCCAGGTCCAGTTCAATGAGATCGGACACCGTGCCCCCGAAATGCAGGACGGAAGCGGCTACGTCGATCCGCTTCACCACCTCGCCGGGACCGATGCCCTGGACACCCAAAAGGCGGCCGGAGACCCGGTCGGCAATCACTTTCAGAATGAGCATGCCGCTGCCGGGGTGGTAGTGGGTCCGGTCCCTTTGGGGGGCGAGGCCGGTCACCACCTCGTAGCCAAGTTTGACGGCCTGCTCCTCGGTCAGCCCGGTGCGGCCGGCGTTAAAACTGCCGGCCTGCAGGACGGCCGTGCCGAGTACGCCCCGGTAGACGCTGGGACGGCCGGCCAGGTTGTCAGCGACCACACGTCCCTGGCGGTTCGCCGCGGAAGCAAAAGGCGCGTAAATCTTTTCCCCGGTGAGGCGGTGGGTGATCTCTACGCAATCACCGCAAGCATAGATGTCCGGATCACTGGTGCGGCAGTGCTCGTCAATGGCGATGGCCCCAGTCCGGCCGATAACCAGGCCGGCCTCCCGTGCCAGATTGACGTTGGGGCGCACCCCCACCGCCACGATCACCAATTCCGCATCGTACACGCCGCGGTCGGTATGCACCCGGCAAACCCGACCCTGTGCGTCACCCTCCAGGCGCGTAACGCGCTCCCCGGTCCGGAATTCGATGCCGTGCGCGGCGGCAAGCCGTTCTTCCAGCAGCCGGGCCATGTCGGCATCCAGCATCTGCGGCAGTATCCGTTCCTGGAACTCGATCACCGTGGTCAAGAGTTTTAGATTGGCCAAGGCGCCCGCCAATTCAATGCCGATGAAACCGGCACCGACCACCACGGCCTCCTGGACATTTCTTTGCTCCAGGTATTTCTTCACGGCCTGCGCATCCCCCGGATCCCGGAACTTAAACACACCCGCAAGGTCTATCCCTTCGAGTCGCGGCAAAACCGGGTCCGCGCCGGTAGCCAGGACTAACCGGTCGTAGGGCAGCGTTCCTTCGCGGCCGGTCTCCAGGTCCCGCACCCGCACCTGCTTGCGCACCCGGTCGATGGCCAGAGCTTCGGTCCGGGTCAGAAAGTTTATCCCGCGTTCGCTGCGAAAGTACTCCGCATCCCGCGGCAGTCCGTAGCCGGTACTGAAAAGCTCCTGGAAATGCCCCACCTGATCATCCACGTAAAAGGGCATCCCGCACCCCGCGTAGGAGATGTAGCGGCCCTTGTCCACCACCGTGATTTCGGCATTGGGCATCAGGCGCCGGGTTCGAGCCGCGACCTTGGGTCCGGCGGCCACACCCCCGACGATCAGAATTCGTTCCTTGGCCATTATCTTTCATCCCTCCGTGCATAATCAGGTTCTGTTCCGGAAAACTCCGGGCAATGCCCCCCAGTTGTTGATTATGATTATACGTTTGGCCTAACGCCCAGTCAAACCGGAAAAACTTGCCGGGGCCTTGGGAAATGTCACGGTAGACTACTCAGTCTCATAACCTGCATTAAACAACACGTCGCCCGCTATATATGTGTACTACTCGTGTCGCCGCAGGTCGGCACTTGGTTTCAACGCCCAACGAAAGGAAGTGTCTTTATGGACTCCATCGAGCGCAAGACAACGGAGACCTTGGAGAGAATTGTCAGAAGAATAGATGAACTCGAAGGCAGACTCAACTGGCAAAAGGACAAAACCGCACGGTTGAACACCGTTCTGGACGAGGTGCTCTCCAAACTGTCCAAACTCGAAGCGTTGCAGGCGCAACTCTCTCCGGACCCGCAAGAGGAAAAGAGGCAAAAGAAAATAATAAATTTAGACCAGATTCTGGAAACCCTTAGGTACTACAGCAACGTGGCCGAGATCACCGGACAGATCGTGCAGATTTTGGCCGGTGCAGTCATTCTGATCATCGATTCCATTCGCAAGAAAAAAGCAGAAGCAAACCAACCCGGCAAAAATGCGGGACAATCCGGAGAATTGGACCTGACGGACCTGCTGCAGGCAGCAAACGGGTTGTTCCGCGGCCTGATGGCTTCCGATGCCGATCGGAATAGCTCCAAGGGGGAAGCGTCGCCCAAAACGCAGTAACTCCGATGACCCACATCTCTGAAACAGAACGCCAAGGCCGGCCAATTAGGACTCAAGTCCCAGGGAAAACAGGCCTTTCCGTCCTTTCCGGCTTGCTTCGGCCCGGGGTAGAATTGAAATAGCTAATCTGCCGCTAACTGCGAGGAAGTGATACCTGTGGAAGCAACGCCCGGAACGGTCAAGGTCAGTTCCTTTTCGGCGACATTAGCCAACAGGACACCGGCGCCATCGTAAACTCGACCAACACCACCCTCAATTCCAACGATCCGGTGGACTTGGCCCTAAAGCGTGCCGGCGGCGTCGGCTTCCTGAAGGAGTGCAGGTATCAGGTGGCCCGGAACGGCGGTTGTCCCATCGGCGAAGCGGTTGGTAACTGGGCCGGGAGACTCAAGGCCGACTACGTAATCCACGCGGCGGCTCCCAACCGGACCACGGGACAGCGTCAGGAGAAAAAGCTGCTGCGGCAGGCCTACTGGAACGCGCTGTTGCGGGCCGACGAACTGGGGGTCACTTCCGTGGCTATCCCCTCCGTCGGCGCAGGGGTTCAGGGTGTGCCGTTGAACGTGACAGCGAAGATCGCCCTGTCCGCGGGGCGCGACCTGCCAGTACGCTTAGTTAACCCAATCTGAAAACAACCCCTCCACCCCCGGGTACCTACACCCGGGCTTTTCCCCCAACAAGCTAACATTTCAGCGCCCGGCGCAAGGTTATTAAGGTTTGTGCCAAAATGACCTACCGTAAAAATCGCCCGTTATGGGCGATTTTTACGGTAACCGTTTTGAACTACCATTCAAACGCCAGGAGGATAATGGTGACCAGTATCACGATGAGCATAAACAGGATTATTTGTTTGGCGATTCCCGGAGGCAGAGTCATAAGCTTCACCTCGCTTTAAGGTGCCCTGACTACCATTCAAACGCCAGGAGAATGATAGTCACTAGAATGACCACGAGCATGAAGAGAATGATCTGCTTGGCAATACCAGGAGGCAGAATCCTGGTCAGTCCACCGGCTTCAGACATATTTTGGTACCCCCTTTCACCAATTTTCTAGGATCACGATATGCCTTCGGTGCCGAGGGTGCTACCTTATTTTGGAGTAATGCGCAAAAACCACCTGCCATTTTGCGTAAACTTCACTTGCCACTGGCCGCCTGAAACCTGCGAATCAACTCGTTCACCGCTTGTGGCAGACTATCCGAAACCGAATCCCTGCCCAAGCCCGGGCCGTGCCCCGAGGCACGCACCGAAGCTTCGACCTTCTGTACACATTCGAGGGCCTGGTTGGCGGCACTGGCAAAATGTTGGATCGTTTCCCCCGTGTTTTTAACGAGGCCGCTGTACTGCTTTACGGCGTCCAATAACGCGTCGGTTGGATACACTTCGTCCTTGGGCTGTTCCGGCGGATACCGTTCGTGGTGCGCTTGCAGCTGGGCATCCAATCTGGACAGGCGTTCTTTGGCGCCTTCTAAGGCAGACGCAAGTTGTAGAATCATATCTCTCTGCTGCTCAAGCCTGGCTTCAAGGTTATCCACACGCTTAGACAGCTTTTCCAAGGTAACAAAAACTCTCCGGTCGGCCGAATCCATCCTCCCACTTCCTTCGCTGAGAATCTCCCCGACGTTATTCCTTCAGTCGCTGCAGCAGCGACTGCATAAGCTGGGCGACCACTTCTTGCTGTTCCGGCTCCAAACGTTCTTTGGCCAGTCGCATCGCACCCCTCAACACTTCCTGCAGTTGAGCCTTATCCGGAACCGGCTGTGGATCACCACCACCTACATTCCGCCGATTGACCAAGCCCTGCACCAGATCACGTATACCGTTCACATCCAAAGGATCCTTGGCCATTCCGACTTCCCTCCTAAAAACGATACTCGAGTGCCGAAGCCATGTAGCAATTTATGTCACCACTGCTAGTTCTGTGCAATGTATGCTTGGCCATGCGGAATCACGCGGGCAACTGGGTGCAAAAAACGGGGAGAAAAACCCGACAGAAGGGCAGTCCGGCAGGATGCTTCTGTAAACCGGTCCGTTTATCGGCCGCCGAAAACCCTTTAGGTGCGGAATGGTTCGGAAGTGCTTTCGTCCACAAGGTAACCGCCGCTGACAATTTTCACGATCAGCCGGGTGCGGACGTTCAGCGGAGCCTTCAGGTAAAGGGTGTAGGTGCCCTTGGTACGCGGCTCCAGGTCCAGCGGCTCGGACCACCGCTGGTCATATACCCGGCCGTCTCCCGCCTCTAAGGCCGCATACACTTTTGTGTTCCGGGCCACGGCCGTCCCATCGTTTTGTACCCGTACCTTCAGCTCAATGTGACCGCTAATTGTCCTGCGGGACGTCCATTCGTGAGTAATCACCGGCCGTGGCACCAGCGGGAGGATGACGGCCTTCCGGCCCCGGAACTCGTCGGGGATCCGGCCGATTGGCCACCTGGTAGCGGTCGTCTCCACGTAGTAGTACCGGGCGCCCTCAAACTCGTAGTAGACACCGGGCAGGTTTTCGCCCTTGACGCCCACCGCCATATGTCCCGGATCACCGGGCAGCAGGATCAATACCACGCCGAACCCCATTTCCCGCAAGATGGCCGCCAACAAGATGCTGGTATCTTCGCAGTCGCCCTCCTGCTCAACCAAAGTCTCCAGCGGGTAGCGCGCATACTGGTCAAAGCCCTTGGAGACGTCATCGGTAACGTATCTCAAGCTCTGGACAAAGGCCACCACGAACTCCACGGTCTGTTTCGGTGAATAACCCTCCCGCGCCGCAACCTCCTGGAACCGGGCGGCAATGGCGGAAATGTACGGATCATCCGCCGGGTCGGTAACGTAAACCGAATAGTCGCTGGTGGGCAGGCGTTTCAGGCTGGTGAAATAATCGTAAACTTCACGCGGAACCTGCAGCTTGTAGGTCCAGCGCTTACCGCCGTAGTCCCAAACAAATTCCCGGTGGAACAGTTCGGGCGATGGTTGCGGTCCGGCCGGAGCAGAAATTGAAGCAGGCTCAGTACCGGAAGTGACGGTTACGGTCCGGGTCAAAAAATTCCAGCTGACCTTCGCGCCCAGCGCCTCGCCGACAAACCGCAGCGGCACCAGGGTCACTCCGTTTTCGATCCTGGGGGACACGGACAACGGCACCACGAAATCATTCACGATGGCGTTATCCGCACCAATACGCAACCTTACATGATCGTTCCCCTTGCGCGCGTCAATGGTTCCGGTAGTCCTGTCCCAGGTCACCCCGGCCCCCAGGGCTTCAAAAATATCCCGTACGGGAACCAAAATGATACCCTCTTCCACCTGCGGGGGCACGCGCGTATTAAGCGCCACCCCATCCACAATCACCCGGGGAGCGGCCCCCGCCGTTAGCGCCAGGAAAAGAATAAGCAGAAGCGGCAACAGGAGTACGAGTCCCAGTCGCCTCACGCGGCATCACCTTCAATTCTGCGCTCCCCAAAAATTCGGCAAACCACCCATCACTTCCTGCACCCAGCCAGAGCGCGGGCGCTGGTGGTCAATGCTTTGCGGGCGCACCCACCGTAGGGTTCCTTTTCGTCGCAGGGATAAGGATTAGCTGGGGCGAACTAATCCCCTGAAGCCGCCGGTTCACAGCCAGCACCGAGAGTTATAGAGTTATTAAGAAGCCCTGTTGCTTCCCGGTGCAAGACACAAGGGCCGCTGGAGGAGATGATCATTCTTGCGCATCGACACGGTGCTTTTCGACCTGGACGGAACCCTGATCAACACCATACCGCTCATCCGCTGGACTCTGAAAAACGTTTTTGCTCACCTGAACATACCCTGGCGGGAGCAAGAAGTGATGCGCACCGTTGGGCTCCCCTTACGACAAATCGCCGCCCGCTACGCACCACAACAGGTTGAGGATTTCGTTCACCTTTATACTACCATCCAAAAAACTAAGCATCGGGAGCTGACCAGGGCCTATCCGGGAACGCTGGAAACGCTGAAGATCGTCCGTAGCGGCGGTCGCCGCACCGGGGTGGTGACTTCCAAACGCCGGCACCCGGCCCTGGAAGGTATGGCCTTTACCGGTATCGACCGGTACATCGAAGTAACCGTGGCGGCAGACGACGTGGTCAAATCCAAACCTCATCCGGAACCGCTGTTCACGGCGTTGCAACTGTTGGGCGGCCGTCCTGAAAAAACGGTTTACGTCGGGGACAGCGAGTACGACATCACGGCCGGGAAGCAAGCCGGCGTCATCACCGTGGCCGTCACCTGGGGCGTGGCGCCTCGAGAACAACTCGCCGCCCACGCCCCCGACGTAATCGTTGACTCATGGGACGAGTTCTTGGACATCCTGGGTCTCCCAGAGCAATCTTCCGCTGGCGCAAGCCCCGGTGGCTCACGAAGAGAAACCTAACGTTCTCGGCTTTCGTCCGGCGCACTTTGGGCCACGATCAACTCGAAGTCTTCCTTTTCAATCGGTACAATCCCCTGACGAAGGTAAGCGGTGTAATGCTCCTTGTCCTCAATAAAGCGCAGGTTGGGAACTAAAGGCGCGAGGGGCACATCCGTCAGCCAGTAGATTACCAGCAGCAGGGGAATCCGACCGGTGAATTGGGTCAGGCCCAATTCGGCCAGAAAAGCCCGGTCCTCACCAGTGAGCGGCGCGACCGGGCCGGAACACAGGCCGTGGGCTACGAAACCGCCGTCCCCCGTTGAGTTCTCCAGGAAGAAAACCACTTGGTCACCGCCCTTGATCCGGTCCTGATGCGGTGTTTCCGGAGTTACGTACCAAACCTGCTTTTCTGTCAGCTCGCTCCAGAACCTGTAGGCGGAAAGGATTCCCTTCGCCGTTTCCACCGGTGACGCGACGATAATGAAATGGTCCTTCGGCACCTATCTGTTAACCCCCTTTGCCTGCCGCTCATCGCCCTGGCCGCTCGAACTGCCCACTTCCAGGAGCTCGAAACCGGTCTGCGGGTTGATCTTCCTTTGCGCGGTGGTGTTAGTCAGCTCCAGGATGATCACCTCGCCGATACGCCAGATCTCTACGCCCTCCCGGGTACACCCGGTGACCGTCTCCCGGTGCCTTCCGAAGGCGGAGTGCAAGTGAAGCTTGGGGACACCGTCCTCATTAACAAAGATTGTACCCACACCCAAGGCCTCACTGGCGCCCGAGAGCCGTTCAATCATGGGCACGGGCCTCGCGGCCGCACCGTCTTCCGGTCCGACCACCACCCTGCCGCCCGTTTCCGCCCCGCCAAGCAAAAACACGGCAGCCGCCCTGATGCCCTGTTCCCGGGCAAACCGCTCCAACGTGTCCGGCAACCGGTCACCGTCTTCCAGGCGGAGGACAAAAACACGGCCGAGGTTTGCTTCCGAATAACGCAAAGTTCTCCCTCACCTTCTGATTCTTACCATACTGAGGTTATTATGCAGTTTCGGCGGCAAAACCGCAACTCCTCTGCCAAATCCGCCCCGGTGATCTCCACAAAAGATACGAAAGCAAAGCCACCCCCTAATGTGATACAATCAGCCCTGAAGACCAACCAGAAACGTCGGGAAGGCGGACGGAAAGATGCAGAACAACAAGCGCGATAGTTGCATCCGGTGCGGCACCTGCTGTGTAAAAGGCGGTCCGACCCTCCACCACGAGGACAAGGACATCCTGCGCGCCGGTTACGTGCGGCACGAGCATCTGGTCACCATTCGGAAAGGCGAACTGATGTTCGACCCGAGAGTCAACGCGCTGTGCCCGACCGACCGCGAAATGATCAAGATACGGGGTAAAGGTAGCCGCTGGACCTGTCGCTTTTTTGACGAGGCGAACTCCACGTGCACCATTTACGAGCACCGCCTGCTGGAGTGCCGTCTGCTAAAGTGCTGGGATCCAGCGGAGCTTCTGTCGGTCATAGGCAAGGATACCATCGTCCGCGCCGATATCATCAACCCCGGGGATCCGGTGCTCGCGTTGATTGCCGCCCATGAGCAGGAATGTCCCGTGCACGAGGTAAATGAATTGATTGAAGGTCTATCCACCGCAGCGGATAATGCCACGATCTTGGCGCGGCTGACCCACCTAACCCGGCAGGACCAAGCCATACGCGCCTATGCCGTCTCTGAACTGGGACTGAGCATGGAATACAGTTTCTTTGTTTTCGGCCGTCCCCTGTCGCAGATCTTAAGCGCCCACGGAATCTCGATCCGTTGATTACCGCAGCAGGAGTGCTTGAAGCCTGGCAGATAACCCCGAACCCAAAACCCTTGACCGCACACACAGGTGACAATCCCCTTTTTCTCCACAAGACACAGGAGTCAGCAGGTATCGGCGGCCGGAATAGCACGAACGCCGGTTAGTATCACCCGCACGGGAAACATTATGTTATGTTCGCTGTCGACCAAACATCCTCCGCCCCCTACCCTTTTTTGGAGTATAATGGTGGCAAGCGAACTCTCTAGAGGTGAAAACATGACAAACAAGCAGGCCGCTTTTCGCGGTGCCCTTGCCCTGCAGGCCGCGGGCCTTTTCCTTATGTTCGCTTCGCAAGGTCCGCTCTGGTGTGCCTCCGGCTACACGCTGGTCAACCTGGGCGTACTCGTCTCCGGTTGGCTGCTGCCCGCGCCTTTGCGCCCGCTCCGCACCCCTGTCCTGGGTCTGGCCGTGGCCGGCTGCGTGCTCCAGCTGACGGCGGTCACCTGGGTACCCCTTACCGGTGAAATCACCAACGTAAAGTATCTGATCCCCGCCGGCCTGGCACTTGTGTTCGCCGGCGCCTGCACCGTTGCGGCCGGCATCGCCCGCCGCCACCGCCTCCCGGAGGCCCGCTTGCTCCCGCCGGTCCTAGCGCTGCTGATCATCTCGATACTCTACCTGTACGCCACCGGCGCTGCGGCGCCCGCCCGCGTGATGCTCGCCTTGGCCCTGGTCGTTCAACTGTCCCTCACCGTGCGCAACTACCACATCCCGTACACCGCCGCTACTGAATAACTCTCCGCTACCAGTCGAACGAAGACTCTCACAATCCCCCTTTCTCCACAATGTGTCAACCCGTTATTCAACACTCCTAGTGCGGCACCTACGGGCAAATATCCGGCATGTGGCTTTTCGTAACCCCCGGAACGGATCCAGAATTCCCAGTCCCATCCGCGGGGTTAACACATAACAAGCGACAAAGGCCCCCAGGTACGGGTGCTTTTGGAAAAGTTGAGCGTCTCAAGCACAGCCAGCCTACCTTAGCTGTCTGGAAAGCACCAGAGTCGAGATGAAGTAAAGGCCCAGTCCGAAGGCGGCCACAATCGCCAGTTGTCCCCAGATATACGCCGCGTCCGGCGGGAGACCAATGCCGAGCGCGGCCTGTACAGTGTTTACGCCGTAGGTGAGGGGGAATACCTTGGCCACGTATTGTAGCACTTCCGGCATAGCCGCCACCGGGTAGAACACCCCGCCGAGAAAAACCATCGGGAAGCGCAGGAAGTTGGCCAGGGTCTGTGCTTCGAACACCTCTTTTACGGTGACGGCCACCAGGGCGCCCATGGATGCGTAGGTCAGGGATTGGATGGCCAGTCCGAGCAGCAGCAGTACCGGATGGTGAACCGGAATGGAAAGCAGCGGTACAGCGATGACCAGTACCGCAAGAGCGGTACAGAACCCGAAGGCCGCCCCGGCCACTATCTTACCGGCAACCAGCGCCCCCACCGAAATGGGAGCCAGAAACAGCCTTTCCATGGTGCCAATGCGTCGTTCAAAGGTAATGACGATCGCTTCCATGGACGTCGACCCGAACAGGACGGTGAGGGCCAGTAGACCGGGAACGAGTTCCAGAAATTCTCCCGGGCTACGCAGGTAAAAGGCCAGGATCAGGGCAAACGGAAAGAGTAGTCCCCAGCTGATGTTCGGCGCTTTAAAGTAGTAGGTGACGATGTCCTTCAGGGCGATATGGTAACCGCCCCGTATGTTGTCAAGCACCGGGGTGCACCTCCTCGCCGGAACCGGTTAAACGGATAAAGGCGTCCTCCAAAGTCGGTTTCAAGGTGTTGATTTCTTTGATTAGCAAGCCGGTCTCATCCAGCAGGGAGACTAAGCGCGGCAGTATTGCAGACAATTCATCGGCCTCCACCCGCGCAACGGTCCCCCCTGCTTCGAGGCGCACCGCGCACACTCCGGGCAGACTCTGTATCGCAGCCGTTATGCGGTCGCTGACAGCACCGTCGAAGGTCACTTCCAGAATCGGTCTCTCCACCGCTGCCGCCCGCAGCGCGGCCGGGGTCTGGACGGTTAGAATCTCTCCGGCCTGAATGATCGCCACCCGGTCGCACAGAAAGTTGGCCTCTTCAAGGTTGTGGGTTGTCAAAAACACGGTGGTTCCCTTTTCCCGGAGGGCGATGATCGCCCGGCGCAAGGCCCGGGCGTTGTTCACGTCCAGGCCGATCGTCGGCTCGTCCAGGAAAAGGATCCGCGGGCGGTGAATCAGAGCGGCCGCAATGGTAACGCGCCGCTTCATGCCCCGGGACAGGGTGCGGAAGGGTGAGCCGGCACGATTCGCCAACTGGAATTCTTCCAGCAGTTCCCCGGCCCGCGCCGTACGTTCCGACCGAGGGACTCCGTAAAGCGCGGCCATGAAACGCAAGTTGTCGGCAGCCGACAGTTCACCGTACAGGTTGGAGACATCGGGCACCACCCCGATTTGTTTCTTGATCCGGCGCATGTCCCGCCCGATGTCCAGGCCGAGTATACGGGCGGTACCGGCAGAGGGCCGGGCCAAGCCGGTCAGGATACGGATCGTGGTCGTTTTGCCGGCGCCGTTTGGACCCAGAAAACCGAAGATTTCGCCCAATTCCACACTAAAATCTAGACCTTTAAGGGCGTCGAATCCGTTAAAACGTTTTTTCAGGCCGTGCACTTCAATGGCTTTCGGCGCCTTGTCCGCGGCCACGCTCGGACCTCCTTTGGACCATTCTACGCCCTTAGAATACCAGCATTATAAACATAGTTCAATAATTAACGTAAACGCTGCGCTGTCTACTCTTGAACGCTTTTTCGTTCAAAATTGAACATATAGCCAGGATCAAGGGTATCCCGCACGTGGCGAAGCTTTAAGCGCTTAAAGCCCGTTTTTCTAGTAGAGCTCTGTTTATTGTAATACCTGCAAGTCTTTTAATAACAGCAGTTATGATATCCTTACACTGCAGTGGGGAGGTAAGTTCAAAAAGTTGGGATTCGAACGCATGATCCGGTCTTTCTCCTGGAGCCGGCGCAGTACTCACAGATTTGCTCTTTAGACCAAACGAGCCAAGAGGACCACTGTGATAGTCAGAAAGGGGGCCACCTTCGTTTTGGTCATTTTCAGGCAAGCTCCCTCATTTTTTACGTTCTAGTTTCTGTTTTCTCAAGCCCCCCCGGAACCGGCAGTTCTCTCCGGTCATCACGAAGATGTACGCCCGGTGTCTATACCGTATCACCGGACGGCGCTGCCCACCCAACGCCGGCAGCCGTCCAGTCTTCAGTAAATTAAACCCTGAAAACTCCAAAGAGGATCTAGGCGATAACTATCAGTCGGAAGGCCTGCCAGTATGTCAGCCGGGGCAGGCTGAAGATCGCAGGCATGGTAGTGTTCCAGAGCCATTTTAGGAGGCCGCTGAGAAGAAGAGCTAGAATAATAAAGGCAACCAGTAGCCCCATAGAATACACGGAGTTTCGCTCATTCCACTCCTTCACGACGTCATCCAGCCCCTTGCACAGGGCGGA
>ENA-OSAE01000163-OSAE01000163.1-marine-sediment-metagenome-genome-assembly--contig:-NODE-163-length-47477-cov-45.969845_pt1 | contig 47477 bp, 45 predicted proteins | sample MGYA00237870_ERZ529317 | MGnify/ENA primary metagenome ERZ529317 (study PRJEB26369, sample SAMN03142812) | marine sediment metagenome | biome: marine; feature: borehole; material: sediment... | reverse complement strand
GTGTGTTTCCTGGCGCTTCTTCTGGAGGTGGAGCTTGAGCGGAGGCTGAGGGAGCGGGGGGGTGGGGGCGAGCTTCCAGGAGGTGCTTTCGGATCTTAGGCGGGTGAAGGCGGTGCACTTGGAGGTCAAGGGCAAGCCCTATTTGGCTCGCACGGAGCTTGTGGACAAGCCTACCAAGGGTTTCGGGCGGCGGGGGTGGTGGTGCCGCCGCGGGTGGTGGAGCTGTAGTGGGTACGTGGGCTTGCTAGCTCCGAAAATGTTGATCTTAAGGGAAATTTCTGTCTCGCAGTGTCAAATTTGGGTATGGGATCGCCCGCCGCTCCCATGTCTCCCGCGATATACCTGGACCGAAGACCGTTGGCGGTCAAACCCACGATCCCGCGGTTGTTGGAAGCTACAGATTCAAAATTCCAGCTTCCAGACGATATCGAGGAATTCGAGAGGTGGAGTGCCCGAGAGATCCCATTGTGCCTCCACGGTGGCCGAGAATCCGCCGGAGATGGGGAGGCCCAGGCCCAAATAGACCCGCTGCACGCCGAACAGCGCCCCCGCGTTCCCGAACCAGAGCCCGCTCGAGAACGTGAGATCTCTGCCGCAGCATCCGCCGGCATCATAGGTCAACTGGAGGTACTCGAACTCACCTTCGCGGAAGGTTATGCCGGTCAGTTCCTCCATCTTGGCGGGATCGCAGGCCGTGATGTTCCTGAGCTCCACAGCGTCGAAAGCGCATTCGAGCTCGAACCCGTAGAGCTCCCATTCTTCTATTGTGCCCTCGTTCCACACCACATCGCCGTATATCCCCACGCAGCCAGCGGCGAGATCTCCCCACTCCGGCTCCACGGCGACCCCCTTCCCCTCAGCGGTGAACTCTGCTCTGAGGGTCAAGGTGATGCCGCAGCAGGGGAGTTCGAGGCCTTCGAGCAGCACATATCCCGCCTCGAACCCGTTGTATTTGGTCAAGGTGAACCCGGCCTCCCACGTGGTCCCACCACAACCCGCGACATCGGACAACGTCACCTCCACCCCTTTGAAGAAGGTGCCCCCACAGCAGTCGAAGAGGTCCACGGTGATGGTGATGGGGGGCCACACGAACTCGCCCCGGTAATTCAGCAGGGAGCCTATCCCCTGTGACGAGGCTCCCATGGGACATTTCCCGAAGCGGAGGCGCTCGGCATCGGCGGCATCCGAGAGCACGATCCCCGGCGAGTCGTAATTGCGATACCATGACGGCGCGAGGAAGGTCACGATCTCTCCCCACACGCAAACGGGTCTCCAACTGCCGACGGGCCACGTGGAGATCGGTCCATACTTCTCCTCTAAGGCTTTGAGGGCCTCCCCCATGATGTGGATCTCGAAGTGCTGCCCCGCGTATCCGGCGGGCGCGTAGATGATGTAATAATCCGGCGCGATCAAGCTCACCGTATAAGTGTACGCCTCTACGTAGAGGACTTTCCCCTCGTACAACTCTTTCTTCTCGTACCAGGGCAGCAACGCCGTATCCACCACGGCGCACGGCAACGGGCCGTACGCTTCAAGGTCTTCATCATCGTACGCTGTCACACTTCCCCAGTGACGCGCCCCGACACGCAGGTAGCTCTCTTCCCCCGACAGGGGCAGCTCGCACGTTGTCCACGCCTTACCATAGGCCACGTCCCGCACAACGAACTCCACCCCGGCCTCCACCCGGACGGACGATACCGTGCCGGATAGGGAGAGCTGCTGAGAGGTCCAAACGTTATCCGTCCAGTCGGAGATGAGAGAGAGGTTCCACCCAGCCACCGTTGCGGAAAGGGTCAACGTCCCTTCGGAGATCTTCGGTATGGGGAAAATCCGCAGCGAGGCCGTGATCGAGCCACTTAAATCGCCCGTGAACGCAATTAATCCGACTGGAAGCAGCCCAATAATCAAGAGCAGGACGCGCCGGGGTTTCATCAGAGCTCCACCTCCACCATCCCGGTTCCCAACTATAAAGCCCAAACGGGTCGTGTACATCTTATATTCTCCCAGCCGCGGGGGTCAAATGGTCCCAGAATGTATCCCTCCGGACATCTAAACGACGTCGCCCTTGACATCTTTCCGCCGGGCATTGGCTTTCCAATGGACCGGGTACATCACCCGTCCCTCCCCTTTTGGGCGGTGCTCCTGATGGCGCGTTCGGGGATTCCCGGATGAGGGCTCGGGGATTGATGGCCACGGGTCCGCCGCTGGATTCGGCGGCGTTTAGGAGAAGGGTACTCGCCCCGGGGACGCCGTTCCCCCCGATCCGGGGCACCGCGGCACGGCGGAGCCAGAGCGTCTCTGCCCCCACTCCGCCTTGCCGCAAACGCCGAGGGGAAGGGCCGTACCGTCAGTGACTTTATGGCTTCACTCTAAGGATTTGGAACGAAATCCCACAGGTGGGTCTATCAACGGGCAAAGCGGGTGGCGATCAGGTTCGCTCCGGTGGTGAGGAAGTCCTTCTCGACCACGGTGCCGATCGTGACGGGGGCTTTCACCGAAAGTTCCCGCACGCGTTCCATCGCTTTGGGGAAGAGCCTCAGGGGGATGGGACGATCGGTCTTCACCGACACCACCCGGTCCATCCCGCCTTCCACCCGCACCAGCGTCATGAGCACCCGCCGCGGCTCCACCGCCTCGGCCCGGGCGTATTCCTCCCCCCGGGGACAGCGGTTCCCCGAGACGGAGACCACCTCTTTTCCCTCGAGCACTACTGTGAGCTCACACCCCATGGGACACGAAACGCAAACGAGCTTTTTCTCGCTCATCCCGATCTTTTCACCTCGACCACGATCTCTTCCCTCCGGGAAAGCTCGGAAAGGGCATCCCCGTCCAGAGTGATCCCGATCATCTCCGCCGGTCGGGCTACCCGTACCGGCCGGCGCACCACCCCGCCCAGGTCCACCGTGACCCCCTCCAAGGGCCGGGGGACCCGCAAATAAATCCTCGCCCCCTCCGCGGCCCCGTCCAGGTAACTGGGGACGAGGGCGGTCACGTTCTCCCCCCGCACCAGGGGCACCTTTTTTCCCGCGGGGAGCTCTCCCACGGCGTAACGGGCCGCCGCGGCCCCGGCCCGCTCCCCGAGCTCCGCCACCGTGTCCACCAGGTCGAACACCGCCACGCAGTTCCCCGCGGCGAAGAGCCAGGGAGCCTCGGTCTGGAGCCACCCGTTCACCCGGGGGCCCCGGTTCACCGGGTCCAGCGCCACGAGGCCCTCGATGGGCCGCACTTCGGGGATGAGGCCCACGGAGAGGATCAGCGTATCGGCCTCGATATGCCTTTCCGTTCCCGGGATCGGGCGCCGATGCTCATCCACCCGGACCGCCGTAATCCCGGTGAGGCGTTCCCTCCCGTGGACCTCGGCCACGGTGTGGGAGAGGAGAAGCGGGATTCCGAAATCGTGGAGGCACTGGACCACGTTCCGGGTGAGCCCCCCGGGGAAGGGCTGGATCTCCAGCACCGCCGCCACCTCCACCCCCTCCAGGTGCAACCTCCGCGCCATGATGAGGCCGATGTCCCCCGAGCCCAAAATCACCGCCCGTTTCCCCGGGAGGAAACCCTCCAGGTCCAAGAGCCTCTGGGCCAACCCGGCGGTGAAGATCCCTGCAGGCCTCGTCCCCGGGATCCTGAGCGCCCCGAAGGGCCGCTCCCGGGCTCCCGCGGCCCATACCACCGCCTTGGGGCTGAAGGCCTTCAGGCCCCGGGGAGACACGGCCTTCACCTTGGGCCCATCGGGGAACACCTCCAGAGCGGTGATCCCGGTGAGGACGTCGGCGCCGGAGTCCTCCAGCTCCCCCCGGAGCCGATGGGCGAACTCCGGGCCGGTGAGCTCCTCGCGGTAGCGGTGGAGGCCGAACCCCGGGTGAATGCATTGTTCCAATACGCCTCCGAGCCGCTCCCCCCGTTCGAGGAGCACGGTCCGGGCCCCCTCCCGGGCCGCGGCCGCCGCGGCGGCCATCCCCGCCGCCCCGGCGCCGATCACGAGGACATCCACGGCGTATACCCTCAAGGCCGCACCTCCCCCAGGACCATCCGGGAACCCCCGCCCCGGGCGGTCACCTCCCAGGGGGCCACCCCCAGCTCCCGGGCGAGGATCGCGAGGATCCGGTCGGTACAGAAGCCGCCCTGGCAGCGTCCGAACCCCGCCCGGGTGCGGAACTTGACCCCGTCCAGGGTCCGCGCTCCCCGGCGGATCGCCTCCACGATCTCCCCCTCCGTCACCCGATTGCAGAAGCACACGATCCGCCCCCACCGGGGATCCTCCCTGATCAGGCGTGCCCACTCCTCCTCGGGGAGATCCGCAGGGTGTGGAATCCGCGTCCTCTTCGGGTTGAAGTTCCCCTTCTCCCGCAGCCCGTGGGCCAGAGCGATCTCGCGGGCGAGCCACCGCGCGACGGCCGGGGCCGCGGTGAGGCCCGGGGAGCGCATCGCCGCCGCCTGGTAGAACCTCGCCACCTTTGTTTCCCCGAGGACGAAGTCCTTTTGAGGGGACTCGGGCCGGAGCCCGGCGAAGGTCTTCACCGTTTTGTGGAGCGGAAGGCCGGGGACCAGGTGCTTTGCCCCGGCGATCACCTCTTCGAGCCCCTCCCGGGTGGTCTCCGTAGCCTCCCGGGCGTCCGAAGGAAGGTCCCGGGCGTTGGGCCCCAAAAGCAGTCCACCCTCCACGGTGGGGAGGACGAGGATCCCCTTGGAAACAGGCGTGGGGGCGGGGAAGAGGACAGCGTTTACCAAGCTCCCGGTGGTCTCGTCCAAAAGCACGTACTCGCCGCGGCGGGGATGGAGGAAGAGGCCGTCGAGGCCCGCCATCTGGGCGATGCGGTCGGCGAAGAGCCCAGCGGCGTTCACGGCCGCGTCCACGGGGTAGCGGCCTCTGTCCGTGCGCACCGCCCGGACCCGCCCCCTGGAGACTTCGATCCCCACCACGGGCTCGGAAAGGTGGAGCTCTAGCCCGTTTTTAAGGGCGTTCTCGGTGGCCGCGATGGCTAGCTCCCAAGGGAGGGTGATCCCCACGGTGGGGGCCCAGAGCCCCCCCACCACCTCGGGGTTCACCCAAGGCTCCTGGGCGAGGACCTCCTCGCGGCGGTGGATCTCGAGGCCCGGGACGCCGTTCGCCTCGCCTTGGACCAAGAGTTCCCGAAGGGTCGAGAACTCACCCTTTGTGAACGCGAGGACGTAGGCTCCGGTGCGGCGGAAGGGGATATCGAGCTCCGCGGCGAGCTCGGGGAAGAGCGCGTTTCCCAGGGCGCAGAACCGGGCCCTCACGGTCCCCGGCTCGTCGTGGAAGCCAGCGTGGACGATGCCGGAGTTCGCCTTGGTGACGCCCCAGCCCACGTCCGGCTCCCGCTCGAAGAGGATCACCTCCGCTTCATAGCGGCAGAGCTCCCGGGCGATCAGTGCCCCCACAGCCCCGGCGCCGATTACCGCGATCCTCATCCCAGCTCCTTCGCCCAACCCCGGGCCCGCTCCACCGCGGCCCGCCAGCCCGCGTGCAGCCGCTCCCGCTCTTCCAGCGGCATCCGAGGCTCGAACCGCCGCTCCACCCGAAGTAGTTCAGGGATATCGGAAAACTCCCAGATCCCGGCGGAGACCCCGGCGGCCAGGGCCGCCCCGAGGGCCGTGGTCTCCAGGACCTCCGGCCGTACCACCGGAATCCCCAGGATGTCGGCCTGGAACTCGCACAGGAAGTCGTTCCGGGCAGCGCCCCCGTCCACCCGGAGCTCCGCGAGGCGGATCCCGGCATCGGCCTCCATGGCCCGCACGAGGTCCGTCGTTTGGTAGGCGATAGATTCCAGGGCCGCCCGGGCGAGGTGCGCCCGGGATGTCCCCCGGGTGAGGCCCACGATTGTTCCCCGGGCGTAGGGGTCCCAATGCGGGGCCCCGAGCCCCGCCAGGGCCGGGACGAAGTAGACGCCGTCGTTTCCCACGAGCGACCGGGCGAGCTCCTCCGATTCGGCGGCCGAGGAGATGAGGCCCAGGTCCCGGAGCCACTGGACCGCCGCCCCGGCCACGAAGACGGAGCCCTCCAGGGCGTAGGCGACCCAGTCCCCGGCGGCGTAGGCCACGGTGGTCAGGAGCCCGTGACGGGAGGGAACGGGGCGATCCCCAGTGTTCATCAGGAGGAACGCGCCGGTGCCCCAGGTAACCTTGGCCCCGCCCCGGGAAAGGGCGCCCTGCCCGAAGAGGGCCGCCTGCTGGTCCCCCAACACCCCGGTCACCGGGATCTCCGCCCCCAAAAGCTCTCCTTTCGTGGCCCCGAACTCCGAGAGGCTGGGGCGGACCTCGGGGAGGATCCCCGCCGGGACCGAGAAGAGGGCGAGGAGGTCCGGGTCCCAAGCGAGGCGGCGGATGTCGAAGAGCATGGTGCGGGAGGCGTTGGTGGGGTCGGTGGCGTGGACGCCGCAGAGGCGGAAAAGGAGCCAGGAGTCCACGGTGCCGAAGGCCACCTCCCCCCTGCCCGCCTTCTCGGCGAGGCCGGGAACGTTCGCCAGGAGCCACTCGAGCTTGGTGGCGGAGAAGTAGGGGTCGAGGGGGAGCCCGGTGCGGTCCCGGATGAGCTCCCCGTGGTCCCGGCGGAGCTCGTCACAGCGGGGGGCGGTGCGGCGGTCTTGCCACACGATGGCCGGATGCAAGGCCTTTCCCGTCTCCCGGTCCCAGACGATGGAGGTCTCCCGCTGGACGGTGATCCCCAGGGCGGCGATATCCCCGGGGCGGATCCCGGCGCGGGCGATCGCCTCTCCTATTACCTCCAGGGCCAGGCGGACCATGAGCTCGGGGTCCTGTTCCACCCAGCCGGGGCGGGGGGTGGAGAGGGGGAGTTCGCGGTATGCAGAGGCGACCTCCCGCGCCGCGGAATCGAAGAGCACGGTCCGGACGCCGGTGGTCCCGAGGTCCAACGCTCCCACGCACTTTCCCATCGTTTCCTCGCGTTTCTTTGCCTTAATTTGCTTTTTCTTTCGCAGGGATTTTAGCCCCCTCCCCATCCCCGTCAACCCGCGCGGACGCGCCCCTGGCGCAGAAGGCCCCGAGCGGTTATGGTCAAGGCTCAAAAAGGAGGCATCGGTGAGAGGCTGGGTTGATCTGCATCTTCATACCAAGTGGTCTGACGGGACGGTGGACGTAGTCGCCACGGCCCGGCGGGCGAAGGACGCAGGGGCCTCTTGCATCGCTATTACCGACCACGACACCGTGGGCCCGGAGCTCGGGCGCCCCCTCGAGGTGATCGAGGGGATCGAGGTGATCTGCGGGGTGGAGATCAAGGCCGAGGTGGCGGGAAAGCGGGCGGAGATCCTGGGGTATTTCGTCCAGCCGGAGCATCCTGCCCTCCAAGAGCTCTTCTCCTGGATGAAGCGTGCCCGGATAGAGCGGATGCGGGCGATGATCGCCCGCTGTAACGATCTTCTGGGGACCGACATCACCTATGAGGAGGTGGCGGCCCGGGCCACGGAGTCGGTGGGACGGCCGCATCTCGCGGCCGCGTTGGTGGAACGGGGTGTGGTATCCAACGCCCAGGAGGCGTTCGAGAAATACATCGGGAACGACTGTCCCTGCTACGTCCCCCTTCCCCGGGCGAAGAGCCACGAGGTGATCGGCGCCATCCGCGCCGCCGGAGGGGTGGCAGCCCTGGCCCACCCCGGGTTCCTGGACATCGACGACTGGGAAACAGTCCTCGCGGAGCTTAAGAATCAGGGCATGGAGGCCTTGGAGGTCTATTATCCCTACGAGGTCTCCACCGCCCCAGTGTACATCGGGGTACCGGAGCTTACGCGTCTAGCGCGGGAACTCGGGTTCGTGGCCACCGGGGGCTCCGACGACCACGGCCCGGGTTCGGGCAAGGAGTACCTGGGGCGGATAAGGCTCCCCTACGCCGTGGTGGAAGAGCTCGCGGCACTGGTCCCTTCCACCGCGTGACGCAGGGCCTCCATCGCTACCTCGAGCTGCCGTTCGTCCGGCTCCCGCGTGGTGAGCCGCTGGAGGAGTAGCCCCGGGAGGATAAAGGGCTTCAAAAGTGGGAAGTTGGGGTACTTTCCTCCCAACCGCAGGATCTCGTAGCTTATCGACACCACCACCGGCAAAAGCAGGAGCCGCCCCACCACCCGGATCCAGAAGACCCGGCTTGGGATCAACGAGAAGATCAGGATGGTCAAGACAGCGGCGAAGAGGATGAAGGTGGTGCCGCAGCGGGGATGGAGCGGGGAGGCCCGTTTCGCCGCCTCGAGGGAAAAGCCCTTCCCCGCCTCGAACGCGTGGACCGATTTGTGCTCCGCCCCGTGGTACTGGAACAGCCGCCGCACGTCTCGCAGGAACGAGATCCCGAAGATGTAAAGGAGGAAAAAGACGATCCGGATAAGCCCCTCGATGAAGTTGAAAAGTAGCGTCCCCTTTAGGGGCAACCTCCCCGCCAAAAAAACCGGGAGGACTACAAATCCCCCCAAAACGAGCCCCACCGCCAGGACCACCGTGAGGGCGAGGTCGCCCCGGGACTGGGTCTGGCCGTAGGCGATCTCCGCCGAGCGGGTGAGGGCCCGCATCCCCAGGGAGAGCATCTCGTAAAGCCTCACCGGCCCCCGGATGAACGGGATCTCCCTCCACCTCCCTATCTTCCGGGGCGGGGAGAGCTCCTCCACCACGATCTTCCCCTGGGGGTTCCGGACGGCGATCACGGCCCGATCGCCGTTCTGCATCAGTACGCCTTCAATTATCGCTTGTCCGCCGACGGGCATCGTATCACCGAGTAACCAGGCTAGCCGTTTCCCTCAGCGCAATCAATCTCGCTCTTTTCCTCGGGCAGAAGCTCGGGAAAGACATCGAAGCCGCTTATGGTGTTTATCGCCCGCTTGATCACGGAAAGGATTGCCCGAGGTATCTGGGATATCGCCCCCGCATCGAGCTTCGGCAGAACGATGCATGCTGCCAACATCTCCCGTTCGATCTGTTCGTAGCCCACGGCTTGGATCTGGAAAGAGGCGAACTCCTCCCTCGAGAGGGGCCGGAGGACCAAAGCCCGGTCGTCCGGCAGGAGGAGGACGTACAGGTCTTCCTTGGCTCCTTCATCTTCAACGGAGAGGTCCGCAAGGGAAAATACGGGATAAATGGGCAACGGACTCGTCTCGCCGCAAGCTCTTGGGAACCCAGCCGCTGTCCCCAAAACCAAAAACAGAACGATCGTTCCGAGCTTTTTCATCGTTCCACGCTCCGTTCAGACACCCCAGTTTTCGTTTTTTACGCCAACATTGTAGTGCATCATCGGCATATTCAAAGGCGAAGTTCTTTAGCGTCGCTTTCGCTAAGTGCCCTCGGTTTCTTGGGTTCCCTTTTATCCGAATATCCACAAAAGCGCCGAAGAAACTCGAAAAAAAGAAGGTGGCTGCGGAATTTCGCAACGGTTGCGCCAGGAGGAAAAGAGGTTATTATCGGGACCGATATATCGGGTCCGAAAGGAGTTGCTGTGGTCGCACGCGGGATGCTCAGGGCGTGGGTGTTGAAACTCCTCTCCGAAGGGGAAAAGACCGGCTACGAGATCATAAAAGAAATGGAAAAACGGATAGGATGGCAACCTTCCCCGGGTTCGGTCTATCCCCTCCTCCAGATGCTGGGTGAGGAAGGGCTCCTTTCTCCGAGGCCGGCGGGGAACAAGGTCTACTGGTCCCTCACCCCCGAGGGCCAAAGGTGCCTGGACGAGCTGCGGGAAAGGCGCAAGGAGTGGCTCCGCGAACTGGGGATAAAGGAGCAAGCGGTGTGGAAGGCGTTCGATGATCCCCATCATCCCATGCTCCTCCTCCCCCGGATGGCCCATTTGGTGCGGGAGGCCTTCTCTAAAGGGAAGGGCCGAGAAGCCTTCCGTATTTTGGAGGAGGCGCGGGACAGATTGGCGGAACTGGTGGAGGAAGGATGAGCGTTGCAGTAGAAGTGGAAAACCTGGTCAAGGTCTACAGAGGTGGGGTGCGGGCGGTGGACGGGATCTCCTTCTCCATTGGGGAACGGGAGATCTTCGGGTTCTTGGGGCCCAACGGGGCGGGGAAATCCACCACCATAAAATGTGTGATCGGCCTTCTCAAACCTACCTCGGGCCATATCCGCGTTCTGGGCACCGACGTGAGGCACGATCCCGGGGCGGTGAAGCGCTCCATCGGCTATGCCGCCCAGGAGACGGCGGTGGATGACCGCCTCACCGGCTGGGAAAACCTCTATTTGCAAGGGCGCTTTTACCACCTCTCCCGGGGAGAAATACGGCGCCGGGGCGAGGAGGTGTTGAAGCTTTTTGGTCTATGGGAGCGGCGGAACGATACCGCCGACACCTATTCCGGGGGGATGTTGAAGCGCCTGGACATCGCCTGTGCCCTGATCCACCGGCCCAGGATCTTGTTTCTGGACGAACCCACCCTGGGCCTCGACGTCCAGACGCGGAAGACGATCTGGGAATACATCGAGAAACTGCGGGCAGAGCACGAAATGACGATTTTCCTCACCACCCATTACATGGAAGAGGCCGACGCCCTATCGGACCGGGTGGCCATCATCGACCGGGGAAGGATCGTGGCACTGGACCGGCCGGGCGCGCTGAAGGCCGCCATCGGCGGAGATCTCATTACGGTGCGGTTCTCCGACGCCGGTGCCGACCTTGAGCCCCTTCTCGTTTCCCTGCGGGGCCTCGATGGTGTCCGGGAAGTAAGGGAGACATCCGATGGCGTCCACAGGATCGTGGTGGAGCGGGACGGCGACCGGTTGATCCCCCGGATCGTGCGGTTGGCCGAGGAACACGGGGTCGGGATCCATTCCATCCGCCTCAAGCGCCCCACCTTGGACGACGTCTATCTCCACTATACCGGGAGGGAAATCCGGGAGGCGGGGGGTTCCCGAGAAGAGCTGATCCGTACCCGAGTGATGTCGAGGAGGATCCGGCGATGACCTTTCTCTCCGATGTCTGGTACGTCGCTTGGCGGGAGCTCATCAAGTTCTTCCGTTCCAAGGTGCGGGTGGTGGTGACGTTGGTCCAGCCGCTTTTGTGGCTGGGCCTCATGGGCAACGTATTGCAGGGTTTCGCCAAAGCGCCGTACGTTCAACAAATGTTGGGGACGCAAAGTTACCTCGCCTTCATGACCCCGGGGATCATCCTGATGACGGTCCTTTTCGGCGGGGTGTTCTCCGGCATCTCCATCATCTGGGACCGGAGGATCGGTTATTTGGAGAAGATGATGGCGGCCCCCATCTCCCGGGGGGCGATCCCACTGGGGAAGATGCTCGCCGCCGCCATCCAGGGAGGGATCCAGGTGCTCATCATCGTTTTCATCGCTACTGGCCTCGGAGTGCGGTTCGCTACGGGGCCAGCCGGGATCCTCCTCATCGTCCTCATCGCCATGGTCTTCAGCACGATCTTGAGCGGTTTTTCCCTTTCCGTGGCCGTCACGGTAAAGACGCAGGAGACCCTGATGGCATTGGTGAACTTCCTTACCATGCCCCTGATGTTTACCAGCAACGCCCTATTCCCCAGAGCGGCGATGCCGGCCTGGCTTGCGGCGATCGCCAAGGTGAACCCGGTGAGCCACGCGGTGGCCCCCATTCGGGAGCTCACGCTATATGGCTGGAATTGGGGTGCCATGTATACCGGCATCGCGGTCACCGTGGGGTTGGCGCTGGCCATGGCCCTGTTTGCCCAGTGGATGTTCCATCGCGCCACTGTGGAGTAGGCAAGAGAAGGGGTCGGGCAATCCCTGCCCTAGAGGGGGCTGGCTTCGGTGTCTGCCACCCCTAGTCCTCAAGCGCCGCGCTTGAACACCGTTCCCGGGGTGGCCCCGGTGTGTTCGCCCCGCTCCACCACCACCTCGCCGTTTACCAGCACCCACTCAATCCCCACCGGGAAGCGATGGGGATCATCGAAGGTGGCACGGTCCTCTACCCTTTCGGGGTCCAAGATCACCAGGTCCGCGGCGAAGCCTTCGGCGATCAGTCCCCGGTCCCATAGGCCCAAACGCCGGGCAGGGTGGGAGGTCATCTTCCGGATGGCCTCTTCCAGGGTGAGCAACCCATCCTCCCGTACATACCTCGCGAGCACCCGGGGAAAGGTCCCGTAGCTGCGGGGATGGGGCTTCCCCTCCCCCAAAACGCCCCGAGGCGCAAGGCACACGCCGTCCGAACCCACACAGGAAAGCCGATGGGAAACGACATACCTTACGTCATCCGGGTCGATCTCGAAGACCACCATGGAAACCTCTCCCTCCTCCTCCAGGACCAAATCGCAGAGCGCGGTGAACGGATCCACACCCCTGAGCCGGGCAATCTCTTCCAAATTTTTTCCCACAAGGTCTCTGTCTTTTCCAGATTTTACCCAGCTTATGTGTATGTTCGCCCACTTCCCCTGGCGGAGGAAGTTCTCCCAGTCCCCTTCCTCCACGATGGAGCGACGGATCCTCTCCCGCATCTCCGGGTCGCGCAAGCGCTCAAGGAGCGCCGATATCCCGCCGCGGTGGGCCCAGGGAGGGAAGCACGCAGTGAGGGTCGTGCTGGAGGCGGCGTATGGGTACACATCACACGCCACATCCACCCCACGGCGGCGGGCTTCCTCCATAAGCGCCAGGGTCTCGTGTACCCGGCCCCGGTTCTTCTCCCCCACCGCCTTGTGGTGGGAGATCTCCACCCTTATCCCCGCTTCCTCCCCGATGCGGATCGCTTCCTTCACGGCGGGGAGGAGGGTGTCCCCTTCGCCGCGGATGTGGGTGGCGTAGAGGCCGCCCCATTTCCGCGCCGTTCGGGCAAGATCGATCAACTCCTCGGTCGCGGCGAAAGAACCCGGAGGGTAGATGAGGCCGCTGGAGAGGCCGAAGGCCCCGGCGGACATCGCTTCGTCCACCAATTGCCTCATGTGGTCCAGCTCTTGCGGGGAAGGCTCCCCGTCCTCCATCCCCAATACCGCCAACCGCACCGTCCCGTGCCCCACCAGGGGGACGACGTTCACGGACCTTTTCTCCAACAGCCCGAGGTACTCCTCGAAACTGCGCCAACTCCATTCGATCTCATCTCCCAGGCGGCCGGCCATGGCGCGGAGCTCCCCCACAGAGCCCTCTGTTACCGGGGCCGGGGAGTAGCCGCAGTTCCCGATCACCTCGGTGGTGACCCCTTGTAAGACCTTGCTGTCGGCGGTGGGGTTCACGAGGAGCGCGAGGTCGGAGTGGCTGTGGATGTCGATGAACCCGGGACAGACCACGAGGCCTTTGCCGTCGATTGTCCGAGCCGCCGTAGAGGGATGCCCCCGGCCAACCCGGGCGATGTGCCGCCCCCGGATCCCGATCCACCCGTAGAACCAAGGCCCTCCGGTGCCATCGACTATCCGCACATTTGTAACCACTATATCGAACATCCACGCCTCCCAATGTTGCGGCGCTCAAAGGTCGTCCAGGACCTCCAGCACGTCCAGCTCCGTCACCCGGGCCTCGACGCCCAGGAGCTCGGAAAGGCTCGGATGGGTGCCGCCCCCATCCCCGGAGACGAGCTCCTTTACGTACAGGCCACCATCGCAGAGGATCTCTATCTCCGCTTCGGTGGGGGAGAGGAGCTCCCCGGATGCGGCGTGGACACGACGTACCCGCACCAAGTCGGCACGGCGGTGGCGCACCCGGGTGGGGGTACGCTGGTGGATCTCCCCCCGCAACCCCGCGAGGGCCTTCAGGAGCTGCTCCTCGGTTATCGGGGCCGCGAACGAAACCCGGGCCAGATACCGCTTTCGCGCCTTGAGGTCCTTCACCCTCCGTACCAGTTCCGGGGGCGCGGGACGCAGGTCCAGGACCTCTACCTTCTCCTTCGCGTCCGCGTTTATCCTCTCGGCCACCGCTCTCAGATCCACCTTCCGGCGGCGGGGGCGCTCCACCTCCACCACGAAGGGCCTCCCCCGCCCGAGCATCCGCGCGTCCACGTCTTCTCGCCCAGCCCCATGTAAGTGCCCCCCTTCGCCCCCACACGCTTCCATAAACGCGGGCAGGATCAATTCCTCCACCGAGGTGGGATACATCTTCCCCGTGTAATTGCAGCGTGGGCAGCCCTTCCCGCGGCACTCCCGACAGGGCCAGTGGGTCTGGGGGATCCCCCGCACGAGTTTCCGATAGCGCCCGAAGAAATAGGCCGGGGCGATGTAGACCTCCACCGCTCCTTTCCACAAGTCCACGGTAAACCGCACGTGGGGATGGCGGAAATCCACAGTGGCTTCCTTTCCTTCGGAAGCGAGGAGCGCCTCGAACGCCCGGCCCAGGGCCCGGTTCATGTCCCGCTGCAGGGGCTCGGCCCAGGGCGAGGGGAAACGTTTCCTCAAGAAATCCTCCACCGCCTCGTGATAGGGAGAGAGGTGGACCCCGAAGAGGAAGGTCTCGAACTCGTAGCCCTCCACGGCCTCGAGGGCCCTGCGGGCGTACTCCTCGGCCCGGGAAAGGGCCCCGTCACAGACCCAGCAGCGGTCAGGCTCCACGGGCTCGTTCCCAGTTTCCATGGCCCAAAGCACCCGGATCGCCCGGCCCCGCTCGGCATTGCTCAAACCTCTTCCGAGCTTGGCGTACCGCCGCCCAAGACACGTATCGCAGATCGGCCCTGCCGAAACGAGCTTCAACGCTTCCCGAAGCTTATCCATCGGGGAAAGCTTAACCGCGCGTGCCCCTTCGCCCAACGCGTCAAACTTCGGCCTCGGTTTCGAACCGGAACCCTTTCTCGCGGAAAAGAGAGAGGCAGGCGTCCACTACCCGGGGATCGTAAAGCACGCCCCGGTGTTCCTCTAGCTCCCGCAGAGCCTGGGTCGTTCCCCGGGCGGGCCGATACGGCCGGTGGTGGGAGATCGCCTCCACCACGTCCGCCACCGCTAGGATCCGCGCTTCGAGGATTATCTCGTCTCCTTTGAGGCCCCGGGGATATCCCGACCCATCCACCCGCTCGTGATGTTGGAGGGCCATTTCCGCCACCGGCCAGGGGAAGTTGACCCGCTTCAGGATCTCGTATCCTTTGAGGGTGTGTTGTTCCACCAGGGCGCGTTCCGTGGGCGTAAGGGGGGTGGGCTTGGAAAGGATCTCTGTAGGAATGGAAAGCTTCCCCACGTCGTGGAGCAATCCCCCGAAATAGACCCCTTTAACGACCTTCTCCGGCAGGCCCATTTCCGCGGCTATGGCCCGGGCTAACGCGGCTACGTTGGCTTGGTGGCGCGCGGTGTAGGGGTCCCGTGTCTCCACCGCCGCAGAGAAGGCGAAGACCACCTCTTCCAGCAGCCTCTCCAATCGCGCGAAGGCCTCTTTCCTCTCGGTGACGTCGCGAATGATCCCGGTGAAGCGCAGCCCTTCCCGTCCTTTCCAACACGCGATGGACATTTCCGCGGCGAATTCCGTGCCGTTCCGACGCACGCCCTCTATTTCAGCGAACTCCTCCAACAGCCGCACATCCCCAGATTCCGCGGCGCGCCGGAACGCCGCGAGGAGCTTCCCGCGGTACCTTTCGGAGACGAGGCGGATGAAGGGCTGCCCGAGGATCTCCTCCCGCGCATAGCCGAAGAGCCTTTCTGCTCCCTTGTTCCAATCCACCACCTGGGCATCAGCATCCACCGTCACGATGGCGTCCTTTATCGACTGGAACATCGAGCGGTAGCGCTCCTCGCTCTCCTTCAGGCTCTCGAGGAGTCGGAGCTTCTCCGTGAGGTCCACCAAGCTTCCCACGGCGGCGGGGCGTCCGCGGAAGGTCGCGCGCTGTCCGAAGATTTCCCCGACGATCACCGTGCCGTCCTTCCGCACCCCCCGGGCGGTGTAACGCACCGTTTCGGCCTCGCCTTGGAGGCGTTTGCGCACGTTCTCCTCCACCTTTCGCCGGTCGTCGGGATGCACGAGGTCCAGGGGACCGAGCCGGTTGACGATTTCTTCAGGTTTATAACCGAACAGCTCCGCGAAGGTGGGGTTTACATAAACGAACTTGAAATCTTGTATCAGATAAGCCCCCACGGGGGAAGATTCGACGAGAAGGCGGAATAGCTCCTCTGACTCCTTGAGGGAGGAGAGCTCGCGTTCCAAGTTACTGGATCCCGAGGATGTGAGCTCCTCTTCCTGCCAACGTGGCCCGCTTTCGCTGTTTACGTCTCCCACGGCCATCACAAGCCCCAGTTTAGTGTGGGCCACAACCACGCGGCAAATGCAAAAAACTCAACCCCACCGCTCCTTCCACCGGAAGAGGAGCTCCAGCGCCTCCAAGGGGGTAAGGCGCTCGGGGTCTAGCCTCCGCAGCTCCTCCAGCAGCGGGTGGGGTTCGGGGGGAAAGAGGGGCAGCGCGAGCTGTTCCCGCTCGGCATCCTTTCGGGCCCGGGCATTTCGTTCCCCCTGCTCCAGGAGCTCCAGCATCCGCGCGGCCTCGTCGAGCACCTCCTCGGGAAGCTCAGCCAGCTTCGCCACGTGAATTCCGTAACTCCTCTCCGAGAGCCCCGGGAGCACCCGGTGGAGGAAGATCACTTCCCCGCGCCATTCCCGCACCACCGCGTGTAAATTCATCACCCCGGGGATCTCCTCCGCCAGGCGGGTGAGCTCCCGATAATGGGTGGCGAAGAGGGCCTTACATCCCACCCGCTCGACCAAATACCGCGCGATGGCCCAGGCAAGCGCCATCCCATCGTATGTGCTCGTCCCACGCCCCAACTCATCTAGGATCACCAACGACCTTTCCGTGGCCCCGGAGATGATGGTCGCGGCCTCCCGCATCTCGGCCATGAAGGTGGACAGCCCCCCGGAGAGGGCATCGGTGGCCCCGACCCGGGTGTAGATCTTGTCGAAGATGGGGAGTTCCGCCTCTTGAGCGGGCACGAAGGACCCCATCTGCGCCAAAAGCGCGATCAACGCCACCTGCCGCAAGAACACCGATTTCCCCGCCATGTTCGGCCCGGTGACGATGGCCAGGTGAGTCTTTTCGTCCATCACGAGGTCGTTGGGGACAAACTCACACGTCCTCTCCACCACCGGGTGCCTTCCCTCGCGGATAGTGATGCGGGGCGCGGAGGTAAACCTGGGGCGCTTCCAGTCGTAGCGCTGGGCCGCTTCGGCCAAAGACCGCAGCACGTCCACCTCCGCCAACGCCTCCCCCAGCCGCCGCAGCCGCGGGAGTTCCGCCCGTATGCGCTCGACGATCTCCCCGTAGAGCTTGAGCTCGAGCTCCGTCGCCTGGGCCTCGGCCTGGGAGAGCCGGTCGGCGAAAGCCTCGAGCTCGGGGGAAGTGAAGCGTTCCACCCCTTTTAGGGTCTGGCGGCGTCGCCACTCGCCCGGGACCTTGGGGAGGTGGGGCTTTGTAAGCTCGAAGTAGTAACCCAGGACCTGGTTGTAGCCCACCCGGAGGGTGGGGATTCCGGTACGGTCCCGTTCCCGCCGCTCCAGGTCCGCGATCTCTTCCCGGAGCTTTGCGATCTCCTTCCTGAGGCGATCCAGCTCCGGGGAGTATCCTTCCCGCACCAATCCCCCGTCCTCGGGGGAGGGTGGAGGGGAGTCCACGAGAAACCGCTCGAGCTCGTCCGCAATCCCCGAGGGGACATCTTCCATTGCGGCGAGGCAATGTTCCAGGATCCCGGCCCGCCGGGGCAGGGCCCGCAGGATCCCGGCGATCCGGGGGATGGCGCGGAAGGTGCGCCGCAAGAGATTGAGGTCCAGCGGGGTCGCCCGCCCGACCCCTATCCGCCCCAGGAGCCGCGGCAGATCACAACTTTCCCGCAACGCAGCCCCGAGCTCGTCCAGTTCCCAAGATCCCATGAGGGCTTCCACCGCCTCCAACCGCTCCTCGATGGGGCCGCGACTCCGGAGGGGATGCAAGAGCCAGCGGCGCAGGAGCCTCTTGCCCATGGGGGTCTTGGTGTGGTCGAGCACCGCAAACAGGGTGAGCTTGGATTCCGGCCGCAGGGGTTCCGTGAGCTCCAAGCCCCGCTGGGTGAAGGAGTCGAGCTCCATGGAGTCCACGAGTTCCCATTCCCGCGGGGGGGAGAGGTGTTCCACCGCGTGGAGGGTTTCCCGCAAGTAAGTTACCACGGCCCCGGCGGCCTTCGCCGCAAGCGGAAGCCCTTTCGCTAGCTCCAGGGGGCCGAAGAGATCAACGAGGATCGATTCGCTGAAGGCCTCCGGGGGAAGCGCAGTGCGTACCCCAGGGACGTAGGAGGGAACCTCAGTGCCCTCCGGCGCCAGCACTTCCCGGATCCCGAGGCGGGAGATCACTCCCCCAAGCTCCCCTTGGTCGAGCTCGGCGACCCAGAACTCGCCGCTTGCGGCCTCGCACCACGCAAGCCCAATCTTTCCCCCTTCTCGGTAGAACCCCAGGAGGAACGCGTCCGTCTCCGCTTCCAGGCCCTCGCCTTCCAGGACCGTGCCGGGGGTGAGGACCCGCACCACCCCGCGTTTGAGGAGCTTCTTTCCCGGGCTCGGGCGCTCGAGCTGGTCACAGAGGGCCACCTTGTAGCCCTTCTTCAGTAACCTTTGGATGTAAACGTCGGCCTTGCGCACCGGCACCCCGGCCATGGGGTGGCCGTCCCGCTGGGTGAGGGCGATATCCAACTCCCGGGCGACGATTTCCGCATCCTCGAAGAATGTCTCGTAGAAATCGCCGAGGTGAAAGAAGAGGATGGCGTCCGGATACCGGGCCTTGGCCTCGTGGTACTGCCGCATCATCGGCGTAAGCTCCGCCATGGCCGAAAAAGTATAGCTCTTGTGAGGGCCGCGCGCGTTCGGCGGCCGGAGCTTGAGTAACGCGGGAAACGATGATAATTTGGGGGCATGGTCTGGAACGTTCCCAACGGGCTTACCCTCGCGCGGGTACTCTTGATACCCCTCTTCCTTTTCTTCCTCTACTCCGAACATCCCCTGTTTGGGATCCTGGCGTTGGCCATCTTCGCCATTGCGGCGGCCACTGACGCGGTGGACGGGTACCTCGCCCGCAGCCGGGCCCAGACCACCGCGTTCGGGAAGTTCATGGACCCCATCGCGGACAAGATCCTGGTCATGGCGGCGTTGGTCTCGTTCGTGGAGCTGGGGGAGTTGCCGGCAGTACCCGTGATCGTGATCTTAGCCCGGGAATTTTTGGTCACGGGATTGCGGATCCTGGCCGTAGGGCAAGGGGTGGAGATCCCTGCCTCCCCTTTGGGCAAGGTGAAGACTATGTCACATGTGGCATTGGTGTTGGTGATTTTGGTGGGCAGGCATTTCGGCCTGGGACCGAGCGGCCCAGAGCTCAGGATGGGCTTCTTGTACTCGGCGGTCCTTTTGGCCCTCGTCTCCGGGGGGGAATATTTCTGGCGTGCCCGCTCTGTATTCGCCGAGCGCTAGGAGGGCATCCCCTATCCCCCGAAGATCAGGTCGATGATGTCCCGTAAGCTATCGCCTTTGCCGTCGAGCACGGTGGCGTCATAGACCTCGGTGTAGCCGCAGTGGGAGCAGGATACGAAATAGTAGCGGTTCCGCTGCCAGTCCATCATCCGATCGAAGACGCCCGCCCCCGTCATGGCGAGCTTCCGGATCTTGGCTCCGCTTCCCCCGCACTTCACGCACTTGAAGCGCGCGGCCAAAAGCTCTTCGGCCCGCATCGCGTCCCCTTCCGTGCCCCTTTATTTGATGTTCCCGAGATTATCCCGGTAAAGTTCGCGGCGCCATGGAAATCCTCTCTTGGGCGGGCTTCGCGGGCTCGCTCCTCGTGCTCTTTGTCCTCGCGCGCTGGAGCGTGGGGGCGGGGATGTTCGCCGGGGCCGCTGTGCTGGGGCTTCTTACCCTCCCCCCAGCGGAGGTATTCCGGGCCCTAGGAGAGACATTGGCGGAGCCTGGTGTATGGCTCCTTTCCGTCGCCGTCTCGCTTATTCCCCTCATCGGATATGCTCTTGGGCGCACGGGCCGGATGGATGTGCTGGTGGAGAACCTCCCGGTGAGCCGGCGCCTCTTCTTCGGACTAGTCCCGGCCATATTCGGCCTCCTTCCCATGCCCGGAGGGGCCCTGCTTTCGGCGCCGTTTCTGGAACGGGTTGGGGGGCCTCGGGCGGAGCTCCGGGCGGCCATCAACGTCTGGTTCCGCCACACCCTCCTCCTCGTCTATCCCATTTCCTCCTCCCTCATCGCCGCGGCGAAGCTGGCGGGGTTCGATGTGTGGCGGGTGATCCCCTACCAGATCCCCGGTTCGGCCCTCGCTATCTTGGTGGGGTACTTCCTCCTTTTGCGGCGGGTGACGGACGATCGCTTTCAGCGGGAGCCCTCGCCGCGTAAAGCCTTGGTACCGCTTGGGGTGATCCTGGTGGCCCCGGCCCTGGATTACCTGCTCAAGCACGCCCTCCCCCTTTCCGTCCCGGAGATCGCCACCGTGGTCGCGGTGGGGGTGAGCTTTCTCCTCGCCGCCCGGGGGATGTCCACCGAGGCGTGGCGGGACTCCGTGAGGGAGAGCCGTCCCTGGAGGTTCGGGCTGATCGTGTTGGGAATGTTCGCCTACATGGGTGTTTTCCGGGCCTCTGGGGTTTCCGGCCTCATTGCCGCGCTGCCGTTGCCGCCGCAGGGCCTATCCCTGGGCGCAGGGTTCGTGTTAGGATTCCTCACCGGAAGGATCCAAGCCCCCATCTCGATCCTCATCCCGGTCTACATCGCCAAATTCGGGGGGATGAACCCTTGGGCGTTTGCCCTCACGTACTTCGCGGTGTACCTGGGCTACATCATTTCCCCGGTGCATCCGTGCCTGGTGGTATCGGTGGAATATGCCGGCACGGGGTTAGGGCACACCGTAAAAGAGCTCCTTCTTCCCACTGCGGTCACCCTCGTTCTCGTGGGCCTACTTGGATCGGTGATCCTTTGAAAGTAAAGGGGGCCGGGATCCCGGCCCCCTTTACTTCAGCCCGTGGACGTAGCTCAGCCCCGCTCGCCCAAGGGGAGGACAGTCTTTCCGTGGACGGTGTTGATGAGGATCCCGGCGGCGGCGTACCAGGCGATCAGGGCACAGACGATCCCCTCGTAGCCGGCGATGGTGTGGACCACGGGGATGAACTCCCCGATCCCGAGGAGGAAGAAGAGGATGGTCAGCGTGATGAAGATCCAGGTGATGGCTTTGGGGAGCTTAAGCGAAGCGATGGTGGCGTAGCCGGTGAAGATCCCCCAAGCGAAGAGCGCCACCGCGATTCCCGCGGGGGGTACCTCCGGGGCGATCCCCGCCCACCGCAAAAAGAAGAAACTCGCCAACCCCATCCAGAAGGCACCGTAGGAGCTGAAGCAAGTCCCGCCGAAGATGTCCCCCCGGCGGAGGTCCCACATCCCAGCCAGGAACTGGGCCAACCCCCCGTAGAACATCGCCACCGGCATCACGATCCCCAAGGTCTCGGCCGAGACCCATCCAGCGTTCACGATGTTCAGGATGAAGGTGGAGAGGGCAAAGCCCCCCAGGCCCAGTGGAGCGGGATTCGCGATCTTGTTTTCCGCCATTTTTCAGCCTCCTTTCGCTAGTCTACCCAAAGAAGCGGGGACGGCTTTTGGGGCCGCCCCCGCGTTGTCTTCCCTGCGCTCGCCTATCCGGTGTAGCCCACGGCCTTCTTGAGCTCCTCCACGCACTCGGGGTTGCGGAGGGTGGTGATGTCGCCGATGGGCTCGTTCCTCACTAGGGCCTTAAGCACCCGGCGCATGATCTTCCCCGACCGGGTCTTGGGCACGTCCTCCACGAAGTAGATCGCCGCGGGACGGGCTGTAGGGCCGATGTGCTTGTCCACCGTCTTTATGAGCTCCTTCTTGAGCTCTTCCGAGGGGGTGTAGCCGGCCTTGAGCAACACGAACGCCACCGGGACCTCGCCCTTCACTTCGTCGGGGCGCGACACCACCGCCACCTCGGAGACCGCGTCGTGCTGGGAGAGGGCGTCCTCCACCTCGGCGGTGGCGAGACGATGCCCGGCCACGTTCATCACGTCATCGACACGGCCGGTGATGCGGATGTTGCCCATCTCGTCCATGCGGGCGCCGTCCTTGGTGAAGTAGTATTTGGGCCCGTACTCGCCGAAGTAGGTGGCCTTGAACTTCTCCGGATCGCCCCAGAGCCCCCGCAAGAGGGACGGCGGGAACGGGGGCTCGAGCACCAGATACCCGCCTTCCCCGGGAGGCACGGGCTGGCCGCCCGCGTCCAGGATCTTGGCCCGGATCCCAGGGAAGGGGCGCCCCGCCACGGTGGGGATGAACGGCCCGATTCCGGGCAGGGCCTCGACACAGTTGGCCCCGGTTTCCGTCTGCCACCAGGTGTCAATGATGGGGCAGCGCTCGCCCCCGATGTGCTTGAAGTACCATAGCCACGCTTCCTCGTTGATGGGCTCCCCCACCGTTCCGAGGACCCGGAGCGAGGAGAGGTCATACTTCTTGGGCCACTCCTCCCCCCACTTCACGTGCATGCGGATGGCGGTGGGGGCGGTGTAGTATGCCGTCACTTTGTGTTTTTCGATGATGGCCCACATGCGGCCGTAGTCGGGGGTGTCCGGGGCGCCCTCGTACATCACCGTGGTCACCCCGTTCATCAGGGGGCCGTAGTTGATGTAGGAGTGGCCGGTGATCCAGCCCACGTCGGCGGTGCACCAGAATATGTCGTCCTCGTGGAGGTTGAAGTTCCACTTGGCGGTGGTGTAGACCTGGACGGCATAACCCCCGGTGGTGTGCATGACGCCCTTGGGCTTTCCGGTGGTCCCGGAGGTGTAGAGGATGAAGGCCAGGTCCTCGGCGTCCATCTCCTCCGGCGGGCACTCGGGCGACTGCTTGGACACGATCTCGTGGTACCAGATATCGCGGCCCGGGGTCATTGCTACATCCAGCCCGGCCCGCTTGACCACGATCACCTTCTCCACCTTGGTCCCCTCGATCCCCTTGTCGGCGTTGGCCTTGAGGTTGATGACCTTCCCGCGGCGGTAGTAGCCATCGGCGGTGATGAGGACCTTGGCCTCGCAGTCGAGCATGCGATCCCGCAACGACTCGGGGGAGAAGGCGGAGAAGACCACCGAGTGCACCGCCCCGATCCGGACCACCGCCTGCATGGCAATCACTGCCTCGGGGATCATGGGGAGGTAGATCCCCACGCGATCCCCTTTCTTGACGCCGAGCTCCTTCAGGGCGTTGGCCAGGCGCGAGACCTCCTCCAGGAGCTCCTTGTAGGTGAAGATGCGGTTGGGCTCATCGACGGGCTCAGGTTCCCAGATCAGGGCCACCTTGTCGCCCTTCCCCGCCTCCACGTGCCGGTCCAGGGAGTTATAGGAGAGGTTGAGCTTGCCCCCGATGAACCAACGGTACTTGTAGGGCTCTTCCTCGTAGGCCTTCTCCCATTTCTTGAACCAGGAGATTTCCTCGGCTCGCTTCTGCCAGAACGCGATGGGATCGGCCCACGACTCCTCGTAGACCTTCGGGTCGGAGACCCAGGCGCGTTCCTTCATTTGGTCGGTGGGCCAGAACCAGTTCTCGCGTTTTGGGTCCGGCTCCACCCACTTGACGTTGGCGCTCACCACGCACACCCTCCTTTCCGTGTTTCCTTATCGGGGTTCGTTTCGGGCCTCATCATATCATACCGGCCTTCGGGCTCAAGCCTGGGAAATGGTAAAATCGCAAGGCATTATGAAGATCCTTTGGCGGGTTTGGGGGTGGCTGCGGGAGAGTTTTCTCACCGGGCTATTGGTAGCCCTGCCCATCGGGCTTACCGGCTTTATCGTCTGGCTCCTTTACAAGTTGATCTACCGGTTTTTCGGTCCCGAAAGCCCGTTCGCCCGGGTCCTAATCCACGCCTTCGGCCGTTATATCCCCGGGGTGGAGATCATCATCACCTTCATCGTCCTCCTTTTGGTGGGCGCCATAAGCCGCATGTGGCTCGGCAGGAAGCTCCACGGCTTCTTGGAGCGCCTCCTCCTTTCGGTGCCCGGCCTGCGAAAGGTGTATTGGGCCATGAAGCAGTTGGTGAACGCCCTCTTTCAGCGGAACTCCACCAAGCTCCGCCGTGTGGTGCTCTTCGAGTACCCCAAGGAGGGTATCTATGTCTTGGGGTTCGTGACCGAGGATGACGTAGGGAAGATCGATCAAATCGTGGGAAAGGATTGCGTATCTGTTTATGCCCCCACCGCCCCCAACCCCCTTTCGGGATGGGTCTTCTTCATCCCGAAGGAGAAGATCATCGAGCTCGACATGCCCGTGGATGAGGGCTTGAGCTTGATCCTTTCCGGGGGGATAGTATTCCCCGAGAGCCTCAAGCGAGGTGGAGATGCCGATCTGGAAGGACGAGAAGAAAAGTAAGCGCGAATATGTGGAGGTAACACCTTCCCGGGCCGAGGATCTCTGGCTCCGGTGCCAGTCCTGCGGGGAGCTCGTTTTCCGGAAAAAGCTTGCGCAAAACAGCTACATCTGTCCCCACTGCGGGGCCTACTTCTTCCTCTCGGCCCAGGAGCGGATCGCCTCCCTGGTGGACGAGGGAAGCGCGAGGGACGTGACCGCTCCCCTCGTGGCCAACGACCCCCTGGGGTTTGTGGACCGGAAGCCTTATCCGGAACGCGTAAAGGAGGCCCAACGGGAGACGGGGCTCCTGGACGCGGTGGCGGTGGTGGAGGCCGAGATCGGGGGGCACCCGGTGGTATTGGCGGTGATGGACTTCCGGTTCATCGGGGGGAGCATGGGGAGCGTGGTTGGGGAGCAGCTCTGTCTGGCCATGGAGCGAGCGATCGAGAGCAGGAGTCCTTTCGTGCTCGTCGCCGCCTCGGGCGGGGCAAGGGTCCAGGAAGGGGTGCTTTCTCTTTTGCAGATGCCGAAGACGGTGCTGGTGAGGAGGAAATTGGCCGAGGCCGGGGTTCCGTATATCGCCGTGTTCACCTATCCCACCACTGGAGGGGTATTGGCCTCTATCGCGTCGCTGGCGGATATCACCCTGGCGGAGCGGGGAACGCGGATCGGGTTCGCCGGCCCTCGTGTGATCGAGCAGACCACCAAGGAGAAGCTCCCCCCAGACTTCCAGACGGAGGGGTTCGCCTTAGCGCATGGAATGGTGGATCAGGTGGTTCCCCGGGAAGCCCTAAGAGACGAGCTCGCCCGGATTCTGGCGATCCTGGATGGAGGAAGAGATGGTGGATGAGGCGACCCTAAAGGCCCTGGAGGAGAAGGTAACCGAGCTCAGACGCCTGGTGGAGCAGGACGGGCTTGCTTTGGACGACGAGCTTGCCCTCCTTGAGCGACGGCTGGAGGAACTCCGCCGGGAATACTTCGCGAAGCTCTCCGATTGGGATCGGGTAAAGCTCGCCCGGGATCCCCGGCGTCCCACCGGGATCGAGCTGGTGGAGCAAGTGTTCGACGATTTCTACGAACTGAGGGGGGATCGGCTCCTGCGGGACGACCCGGCCCTGCGGGGGGGGCTTGCCAAGCTCTCGGGGAAGCCCCTGGTGGTCCTCTTCCACCAGAAGGGGAAGACCCTGGAGGAGCAGAAACGGTACCGGTTCGGGATGGCGGGCCCCGCGGGGTACCGCAAGGCGGTGCGGCTGATGGAGCTGGCGGGGCGGCTCAGGTTGCCTTTGGTGAGCTTGGTGGATACCCCGGGGGCTTATCCCGGGGTGGAGGCCGAATCCCACAACATCGCCGGCACCATAGCCCAATGCCTTCAGACCATGCTCGGCCTCCCGGTGCCCACCGTGGCGGTGATCGTGGGGGAAGGGGGATCGGGGGGAGCGGTGGCCATCGCCTGTGCCGATCGGGTGCTCATGCTGGAATACGCGATCTACTCGGTCATCTCCCCCGAGGGGGCCGCGGCCATTTTATGGAAGGACCAAAAGGCCGCCCCGAAAGCGGCCGAGGCCCTCGGCCTCTCCGCCCCCAAACTGAAGGACCTCGGGATTATCGATGAGGTGCTGCCTGAGCCTTTAGGAGGTGCCCATTCGGATCCCCAGGCCACCGCGGCCACGGTCCGTACGGCCCTGGAGCGGCACCTGTCCGAGCTTTCTTCCCTCCCGCTGGACAAGCTCCTTTCCCTGCGTTACAAACGTTATCGCCATGCGGGAAGCTACCGCGAGCTCGAAGGCCGGCCCTAGGTGCCGGGAGTGTACGACGGGGTGTTCGTACGTGTTCGAAGGCCTTTCCCCAGATGCCTGGGAGGAGCTGCGGTCGTTGATGCGTCCACTGGAGCTCGCGGCGGGCGAAGCCGTCTTCCATGAAGGCATGCCCTCGTTCGGCCTCTACATCCTCTGCGAGGGAAAGGTCAAGCTCGCCAAACACACCCGCGGCGGCCACTCCCAGATCCTGAAGCTGCTCGGGCCGGGGGAGATTCTGGGGGAAAAGACCCTCTTCGACGGGGAAACCTACACCTGTTATGCCAAGACTCTGGAGGCCTCAAAGCTCATGTTCATCCCCCGGGACGACTTCCTGGGCTTCGTACGCCGCCATCCCGAAGTAGCGGTGCGGCTGGTGGAGAAACTCGCCCGGGAACTCAAGGCCTTTGGAGACAAGCTGGTGGAGATCGCGTCCCGCTCCGCCAAGGAGAGGGTGGCCCGGGTACTCTTGGAGCTCGCCCGGGCTTTTGGCCAGGAAACCCCGGAAGGCTTGGACATAGGGCTTGAGCTCCAGCGGGCGGAACTCGCCGAGATGGCCAGCATCTCCACCGAGACCGCCATCCGGATCCTTTCGGAGCTCTCGGAGCGAGGAATCGTTGCCCTCCGGGGGCACCGCATCATCATCAAAAAGCCCGACTCCTTGCGGGCGATGGCGCACCCTTTCCGCACCTTCTTGCGGGAAAACCTCCTTTAGAGAGGTGAAGGTCCTCTTGGGAGTGGGGAACCCCCTGGCCCACGATGACGGGGTGGGAGTATGGGTGGCGAAAAATTTCCGCAAAGAGGGCTGGCTTTCCTTCCCGGCAAGACAGGCCCCGGAGAACGTTGTCGGAAAAATCGCCCGTATCTCTCCCGCGCTTTTGGTGGTGGTGGACGCGGTGGAGATGGGCCTCGAGCCCGGGGAGTTCCGCCGGCTCCTTCCCGAAAGGGACCGGGGGCTGTGGGGCTCGACCCATTCGCTTCCACTGTGGGAGCTACTCCAAAAAGCCGTTCCTTGTTTGGAAAAAATCGTTTTCGTGGGGATACAGCCACGGGATCTATCTTTAGGTGAGGGGCTTTCCCCGGAGGTGGTGGCCGGGGCACGGGCACTCCTCCGCTTGCTCCTCCGGGAGGAGCTGGAGGCGATCCCGGTGTTGGAGCTCAAGGGACGCGGATGAGAAGAGGCTTTTCCCTTGCGGTCCTTGTGGCTTCGCTGGCGGTGCTGGGGTATGGGGGCACTCTTGAGCTCACGGTCCGCGCCCAAGGGCCGCAGGGCATTTGTAATCAGGTGGGGCCGGGGCTTTACCGCTGCAGCTTGGTGCCTGAGGCAGAGACGATCCTTTACCTTTCCGCGCGGGTAGATCCGAAAGAGGGCGTAAGTATTTGGGCCGAAGGGCTTCCTCCTTGGGCTCGGTTCCAGACCGCCCGCGGATACGGCGAGGCCAGGACAAGGTGCGATCTCTTCCCCCAAGCAGGCGTCCCCCCGATAAAGGTCACCTTCCGGGCGACCACGGCTTCTGGGCTTTCCACTTCCCTGATCCTCGAGCTCGTCCCCGCCTTTGCGACTACCGCGGCTTCCGTTGTTCTACCCACGGGGAGATATCGACTGGACTGGGGCGATTTTCGCGGGATCCCTCCGGAAGCTCCGGGGGACGCTGTGGCACAGATCGTGTACGAGCTGGGGTTTCGCTACGCCTGTGAAGCCTTCCCCACCGCCGGGGGGGTCGTCGCTTTCCTCACCGAACTCGAGGCGCGGCTTTGGGTGCGGCGGGATCTTTCGTGGGTTTATCCCTGGGCTCGGACCCCGGAGGTCCTGCGCCATGAGCAGGGCCACCTCGATATCGCCGAGGTCTATCGGCGGCTCCTTTTGGAGACGCTTCGTGGCCTGCGTGTGGAAGGAAGGACGCCCGGGGAAGCGATTTTGCGGCTTGGGGAGCGCGCTCGAGAGATCTTCCGCGAGGTGAAGGAGAGGATGGACAGGGCCCAGTCACTTTACGATTCCGCCACAGCCCACGGGAAAGACCCCTCGGCGCAGCACGAGTGGGAGCGCAAGATAGCTTCATGGCTTCAGGATCCCTCGCTAGCCCCCTGAAAGGCCCAGGGCCTCCCGAAGCGCCCGCTCCAGCCGATCCGGCTCGATGTAACCTCCGTGCCGCAGGAGCTCCTCGCCGGCGGGAGAAAGCAGGATCAGGTAAGGTACTCCCAACACCCCGTATCTTTTCCTGATGGCGTCGGTTATGGGGTTGCGGACCGTGAGGTCCACCTTCACCGGTGTGATCCCCGTGGAATTGAAAAAGGACACGAAGCTTTTGTCCTCGAAGGTGACCGCTTCAAGCTTGTGGCAGTAAACGCACCAGGCGGCGGTAAAGAAAAGGAGCACGGGCTTTTCGGCCTTGAGGAGGGCGGGGTCGTATTCCTCCCAAGAGATGCCCACCGCGGTTTCCGCGGGGGCGTGGACGGCGGGGGCGAGGAAAAGCACCGCGGCGGCGATCCCCGCCGCCCCCACCAATCCCCGCACCAACTTGAAGGTATATCCCCCGCGGCTCCGCTGAAGCACCCCCAGGTAAACGGCTCCCGAAAGGGCGAGAGCGGCAACAAGCCAGGGGAAGATCGCCTCGGGGATGAAGGGGGACACGAAGTAGAGGGCGAGCCCCAAGAGCGCGAACCCCAGTAGCCTCTCTACCCACACCGTCCAAGCCCCTGTCTTGGGGAGCCGGGTGAGCCGCTGAGAAAAGATGGCAAGGAGCACGTACGGGGCCCCCAGGCCCAAGGACAGGGCGAAGAACAGGGCGAACCCCAGGCCCACATCCTGGGTGAGGCCCACGTAAGAGAGGAGGGCCACCGTAGCCGGTCCCACGCAGGGGGCGGCTACCACCCCCGCAAACGCTCCCATGAGGAACGCCCCTATCGGGCCGCCCCGCCCCCCCTTGGGGAGCCTGCGGGTGAGGAACGCCGGGGCGCGGAGGTGGTAGACCCCAAAGAAGCTAAAGGCCATGGCCACCATCACGCCCGCGGCGATCCCCCACACCCACGGGCGCTGGAGGGCCTCGCCGAACAGCCTCCCGGTGGCCGCGGCCAAAACCCCGAGGCCGGAGTAAACGGCTGCCAAGCCCAAAAGGTAAAGGAGGGCCATCACGAGGGTCTCCCTCGTCCGCCGCCGCACGCCCCCGAAGTAGGCCACAGTGATGGGCACCATGGGATAGACACAGGGGGTGAGGTTCAATCCTAACCCCAAGAGAAAAACGCCGAGCAGTGCCAAAAAGAGCCCCCGTTCCCGGACCAGTCGCTCGATGGGGTTCTCCTCCGCCGGCTTTTCTTGGCCCCCAATATCGGGGGAGACGGTGGAAGGCGTGCCCCCCTCCACGATCTTTATCCTCGTCTGGAAAAATTTCTCTGCCGGAGGGAGGCAAATGTCGCCGCTGCAGGCTTGGTACTTCACCACGCCCTCGATGAAGGCTTCGGCAAGCGGGGAGTTGGGAGCGGCGGAGACGGGGATTTCCACGGAGACCTTTCCGCTGTAGAGCAGAAGCTTTTGTCCCAGGACCTCGTCCTGTTGGGGGTCGGGGAACTTCGCTTCACCGGCCTCCAGATATTCGGGAAGGCGCAGCTCTACCTGCAGGGGGATAAGGAACCCGGGGGATCCGGGGGCGTTCACGTGCCAGTTGGGTTCTATGTCTATTGCGATTACGAGGGCCGAGGTCCCACCCCGGGGCACCTCCAACATCTCGGGGATCTCCAAGGAAACCACCGAACCGGGATCCACCCCTTGCCCCAGGGCAAGGGCGGGGAGCACGAGCAAAGCGGCCAGGAACAAACGGGTCACCCAATGCCTCCTTGGTTAAAGAACATTTTAAGTATCGACCGCTATTTTATCACGCTGGGTTGCCCATGCACGGCCGCGATGCCCTATGCGGAGGTGACGAAGGTCACCCGCCCCCCTTCTTCCGGGACTCGCTCACCACCTCACAACCCCCTTGCCCCGTGGCATAATTCCCCCGTACGCAGACCCCGACGACGGGAAGCCCGCAAGAAGAGGGGTCTATCCCCCGGGCGGCCAGGGCCTCAGAGAGGTAATAGCTGGAGAAAACGAAGTGGAGCCACTGGTCTACCGCGGATCTCACCTCGGCGGGCGAGAAATGCTTCACGTGGATCAGCCATTTGGCGAGCCCCAATGCGCTCCGCACCAACTCACAAACCTTTTCCAGTTCCCGTTCCCCTCCGCGGCAGCAGCTCAGGATGGAGACGTGACCACACGGAGGGACGGGCAACTCGGCCAGTGCCTGCTTGAAGATGGCCGCTTCTTGGGGGGCAAGGGTTATCGAGTTGTACCACGAGGTGAACCGCTTTACGTTCCACAGCGAAATGGGGATCCCGTAAGGGGTTTGGGTGCCGGGAAAGGGGATGAGTTGGACATAAAGTTCCCGCAAAAGCTCTGTGGCCGCAGGATCCTTACACGATAGCTCCGCTGCACCGCCGATAGCGAAGGAAAGAACCAACGTCCCAACCAGGATCGCGTTCTTCACTCTTCCCTCCTCTATGCCGCATCGGGTTAGGATTGTGATGATTGTTACTTTAACACGTGCAGAGCCTGAGTAAACCCTGTGGAGATTCTGTGGAAGCTCGGGCACAGGGGGCTAAGTATTAGACTGGAAGCCGCGGGATAAGCGCCCGCAAAAGGCGGCCGAGTTCCGCCGCCTTTCTTTTCCCGATCTCCAAGACCTCTTCGTGGGAAAGGGGATGTCTCGCGATCCCCGCGGCGAGGTTGGTGACGCAGGAAATGGCCAGCACCCGGACCCCCGCGTGCCGGGCGGCGATCACCTCGGGCACGGTGGACATCCCCACGAGGTCCGCCCCCAGGGCCCGAAACGCCCGGATCTCTGCCGGGGTCTCGTAGCTCGGGCCCATAGTGGCGAGGTACACGCCTTCCCGCAGCTCGATCCCGAGCCCCCGGGCCACATCGTGGGCGATCCGGCGGAGCTCGGGGTCGTAGGCCTGAGTCATGTCCGGGAACCGGGGGCCGAGTTCGTCCAGGTTAGGGCCCCGCAGGGGGTTGAACCCGAGCATGTTGATGTGGTCCCGGATGAGGACGAGGTCGCCCGGGGCGAGGCCCTCGGCGATCCCCCCCGAAGCGTTGGTGAACACGATGACCTTGACCCCCAGGAGGGCATAGGCCCGCACCGGGAAGACGATCTCCTCGGGAGAGTAGCCCTCGTAGTAGTGGAGCCTGCCCCGCTGTACCAGAACCTCCACACCCCCCAATCTCCCCACCGCGATCTCCCCCTTGTGGCCCGGGGCGGTGGGGGCGGGAAACCCGGATACCTCGGCGAAGGGAACGGTCCGCTCGTCCTCAAGGGGCAGCACATCCCCGAGCCCCGAGCCAAGCACCACTGCCACTCTGGGCTCCCCCAGCTTCCGCAGGAAATCGGCCGCTTCCCTCAACGATTCCATCATCGCTCAAGACCTCCCGAGATGTAGCGGTTACGCAGGCGGGCAAGGCCCGACTTTATCGCCCGGGCCCGGGTCTCCGCGATCCCCTTGATGCGCTGGAGTTGCCTGCGGTTGGCACGCTCGATCTGATCCAGGCTCCCCAGCTCCTCCACCAGCCGCTCGATCACGGAAGGAGGGAGCCGGGGGATCTTGGAAAGCAGCCGGAAACCCCGCGAGGGGACCGGCGATTCCAGTTCATCCTCGGAATAACCCAGGACCTTCAGGATCACCTCCGGGACGAGCAGGTCCTCGGGGTCCAGGGACAAGATCTCCTCAATCACTTCTTCCACTGGGCGGTCCTGGGCCTTGCGGAAGTCCAGGACCACCAGCTTCAACGTCTCCCGCACCCCCCGCATCAGCCCCCGCAGCTGGTGCTTGAGGAGTTTGGCCTCCTTCCCCAGCTCCAGGAACAGTCCCTGGAGTTCTTCCTCCAGGTGAATCATCTGGGCGGCCTTCTGTACCACCATGGCCACGTGATCCAGGGGTACCTTCCGCTCGAACTCCATGGGCGCAAGCTCCGTGAGGAGCTCGTGCAGCTCCCGGCGGTAGCGATCGAGGATCAAGAGGGCCTGAGACGCCTGAGAGGAAAGGGCAATGGGGTCCCGGAGTTCGTACCGCCAGGATTTGTAGAAGATGGTGATCCGCTTTCTTTCCTCCGAGATGGCGATCACCGGCCGCTCTATCTGCTTGGCCGTTTGCTCTGCCACCCGGTGGCGGGTCCCGGTTTCGGCGGAGGGGATGGTGGGATCGGGGACCAAATGGGCATTGGCGTAGAGGATGGTCTTCAAGTTCTCGTCCACCACCACCGCCCGGTCCATCTTGCAGAGCTCCGCCAGGGCCTGGGGGGTGAAGGGGGAGTTGAGCTCGAACCCGGCGGCGATGATGGGGGATACCACCTCCCGGTCGGCGATCACCACCAACCCCCCGGTTCCCAGCTGGACCACTCGGTCCAGGGCCTCTCTGAGCGGGGTCCCGGGGGCGGTCCGCTCCAATATCTTCCGGTATTCGTCCCTCATCGCCTCAACCCGAAAGTCCCAAGGCCTCCGCGGCCTGGATCACGTCTCGCACCGGCACCAATTCTAATCCTACGTCGTTCTCGATCGCCTGTTCAGGGACGATGGCCCGCCCGAACCCGAGCTTCGCCACCTCTTTCAGGCGCTCGTAGGCCTTCCGCACGGGACGGATCTCCCCCGAGAGCCCGATCTCCCCCAGGACCACCGTGTCTGGGGGAAGGGGGCGGTTGTAGAGGCTGGAGAGCACGGAGGCGGCAATCCCCAAATCCAGCGCAGGCTCCCGCACCTCGAACCCCCCAGCCACCGCCAGGTACACATCCGACATCCCGATGTGCACCCCGAGGTACTTTTCGATCACCGCGAGAAGCACCAACACCCGGTTGTAATCGAGTCCTGCACACCGGCGCTGCGGGGGGCCGTACTTGGTGGGTGAGACCAAGGCCTGGACCTCCACGAGCATGGTCCGGGTCCCCTCCAACACCGGGACGATGGCCGCCCCGGGCTTGGGGGCCCGATCCCGGGAGAGGAAGAAGAGGGAAGGGTTCTGCACCTCCTCCATCCCCCGCTCCCCCATCCTGAACACCGCCACCTCGTGGGTGGAGCCGAAGCGGTTCTTCACCGATCTCAGTATCCGGAGGTCCGTCTCCCGTACCCCCTCGAGGTAGATGGCCACGTCCACGATGTGTTCCACCGTCTTGGGGCCGGCGAACCCGCCCCCCTTGGTTATGTGGGAGACGAGGAACGAGGCCATCCCCCGGAGCTTGGAGAGGCGGGCGAACTCCGCCGCCGCCTCCCGCACCTGCTGGATCCCCCCCACCTCCCCCCCGTCGGCCCGGGCGATCACCGTCTGGAGGGAATCCACGATGAGGGCGAGGGGCGAGACTTCCTCCACCGCGGCGGCGATTCGGGGAAGGGACTGCTCGGCGAAGAGGTAGAGCCGCTCAGCTCCGATCCCCAACCGCTCGGCCCGGAGCTTCACCTGGGGGGCGGATTCCTCCCCGGACACGTAGAGGACCGGGCCGTGGTCCCGGGAGAGGCTAGCGGCGATCTGGAGGAGCAACGTGGACTTACCCACCCCGGGTTCACCCCCGAAGAGGATCACCGCCCCGGGGATGAGCCCGCCTCCGAGCAGCCTGTCCACCTCGGGGAACCCAGTGGGAAGCCGTGCCAGGGGAGTTGAAGGTACCCGGGGAAGGGGTTTAGGCTCTTCGCCGAGCCAGCTTTGCGGCTCGCTCCCCTTTTGGGTCTCCTTTTCCTGGGAGATTTCCTCGAAGCTATCCCAGGCCCCGCAGGAGGGGCACCTCCCCAGCCACTTTACGGAACGGTAGCCACACTTTTGGCATACATAGGCCATTATTTGCGCCGGAACGCCATCCGCTCGCCGTCGGCCTCCACCACGATGGTCGAGCCCTCTGGGAACTCCTTGGTGAGGATCTTCTCAGCGATGGGATCCTCCACCAACCGCTCGATGGTCCGCCGCATGGGACGGGCCCCGTACTTGGCGTCGAAGCCCTTCTCGATGAGGAGGTCCAGGGCAGAGTCGGAAAGCTCCAACTCGATCCCGTGCTCCTCCCGGAGGCGCTCTTGTAGCCGCCCGATGAGGAGCCTGGCGATCTCCCCTACCTGCTCTCGGGTGAGGGGACGGAAGACGATGATGTCATCGAGCCGGTTCAGGAACTCCGGCGAGAAGTATTTCTTCACCTCGGACATGACACGGCTCTTTATGTCTTGGTAGGTCTGTTCCGTGTCCTGGGAGCCGAACCCCGTGGAGGTCTGGTCGGTGATGAACTTCCCGCCGATGTTGGAGGTCATGATGAGCACCGTGTGGCGGAAGGAGACCTTCCTGCCCTGGGAGTCGGTGAGGATCCCATCGTCCATCACCTGGAGGAGGATGTTGAACACGTCCCGGTGGGCCTTCTCGATCTCATCGAACAGGACCACCGAGTAGGGACGCCGCCGCACTGCCTCGGTGAGCTCGCCGGCCTCCTCGTACCCCACATATCCCGGTGGGGCCCCGATCAACCGCGACACCGAGAACCGCTCCATGTACTCGGACATGTCGATGCGGATGAGGGCGTCTTCGTCCCCGAAGAGGAACTCCGCCAGGGTCCGTGCGAGCTCGGTCTTCCCCACCCCCGTGGGTCCGAGGAAGAGGAAGGCCCCAATGGGCCGGCGGGGATCCTTGATTCCGGCGTAGGCCCGCCGGATCGCCCGGCACACGGCCTTCACCGCCTCGTCCTGGTCCACCAGGCGCTCGTGGATCTTCTCCTCCATGTTCACCAAGCGTGCGGTGTCCTCCTCCTGCAAGTGGTGCATGGGGATCCCGGTCCAAAGCGACACCGTCTCGGCGATGTGGTGTCCCTCCACCGTGGGGGTGTCGGCCTTGCCCTCGAGCTTTTCCTCGTGTGCCCTGAGCTCCTCCATGAGGGCGCTTCTTTGGTCCCTGAGCTTTGCGGCGAGCTCGTAGTTCTGGTGGGCCACCGCCTCCTCTTCTTCCTCCTCGAGCCGCGTGATCTCCTCGATGAGCTCCCGGGCCTCGGGGGGGAGATCGGAGGCCGAAAGGCGCACCCGGGCCGCAGTCTCGTCGATGAGGTCGATGGCCTTATCGGGGAGGAACTGATCGGTGATGTAGCGGTCGGCCAGGCGGGCCGCCTGCCAAAGAGCATCGTCGGTGATCCGCACCCCGTGGTGCTGCTCGTAGCGAGCGCGGAGGCCCCGCAGGATCTTCACCGTTTCCTCTACCGAGGGCTCCTCCACGTACACGGTCTTGAACCGCCGGCGCAGGGCTGGATCCTTCTCCACGGTCTTCCTGTAGTCGTCGGGGGTGGCGGTGCCGATGCACTGGATGGCCCCGGAGGCGAGGGGGGGCTTGAGGATCGCGGAGGCATCGATGGCCCCCTCGGCCCCGCCGGCCCCCACTACGGTGTGGAGCTCGTCGATGAACAGGATGATGTTATCGGACTCCATCACCCGGTTGAGGATGTTCTTCAGGCGCTGCTCGAACTCGCCCCGATACTTGGTCCCGGCCACGATCCCAGCGATATCCAGCTCCACGATGGATTTATCCGCCAACGCCCGGGGTACGTCCCCCATGGCGATCTTCTGAGCCAGGCCTTCCACGATGGCGGTCTTCCCCACCCCGGCCTCGCCGATGAGGACGGGGTTGTTCTTCTTGCGGCGGCAGAGGATCTGGATCACCCGCTCGAGCTCCCGGTCCCGGCCGATCACCGGGTCCAAGAGCCCCATCTCCGCCTCCTCCACCAGGTCCCGGCCGAATTCACCCAGCTCCCCGGGGAGGCGCTGGGAGGATACAGTCCGGACCCTCATCCCGGAGCGGCGGTGATGTCGGAAATAGGCCTTGGCTGCGCGGAGGTCGATCCCGTGGGCCCGCAGGATCTCGGCCGCGGTGCCTTCCCCTTCCTTGAGGAGAGCAAATAAGAGGTGCTCCGGCTCGATGAACTCCGCCCCCTGGCGGCGGGCCTCGTCGAAGGCCATCTTCATCACCTTGCGCAGCCTCTGCGTCATCTCCAGTCCGCCTTGGGGGATGTGGAGCTTGCCGCGGCCCTTCTGGCGCTCCACGATTCTGGCCACCCGTTCGTAGGTGAGCCCGTGGCTCAAGAGGAACCGATACACCGAGAGATGCTCCAGGCGCAGGGCAGCTAGGAGCAGGTGTTCGGTGCCCACGTAACGGTGGCGCCATTCCTCAGCCTCGGTATGGGAGGCCGCGAGCCACTTGGCGGCATCGCGAGAGAACTTTTCGTACATAGCGAACCCTTCAGCCAAATTATACCCCTTTCCCGGCGGCGATACCCCGGGAGTGCGTTTTCAGCGCGGCGGCGTAGCCTCCCTCCAGGAAGGCCCCTGCCACCTCAGCGGCGAAGGCCACGGCCATCATGAGCCGCTCGAGCTCCTCCTCCGGGGGGCGGGAAAGCACGAAGGCGGCGAGGTCCACCCCCTCCGGTTTCGGCCCGATCCCGAGCTTCAGGCGGGGCACATCCCGGGTCCCCAGGGCATGGAGCACCGACCGCACCCCAAGGTGCCCCCCGTGGCCGCCCCTCTCCCGCAGGCGCACCGCCCCCACCGGGAGGTCCACGTCGTCGTGGACCAAAAGGATGTCTTCAGGGCTCAAGGGGCTCCACGCCAAAAGCCCCCGGACCGCCTCCCCGGAGCGGTTCATGTAGGTGAGGGGCTTGAGGAGCAGCCGGTCCCCGGAGCGGAAGACCTCGCCCCACGGAAAAAGGAACCGTTCCCAATTTCCCCCCATCCGAAGGCGATCCACGACCCAGAAGCCGAGGTTGTGGCGGGTAAGGGCGTACTCGGGGCCGGGATTCCCCAGCCCCACCACGGCCCTCAAGACTCCCCTTCCTCCTCGGGGGGCGCGGCCTCCTCGGCTGGGGCCTCGGGGGCCTCAGCGGCTTCCTCCTCCGCCTCTTCAGTGACCAGGACCTTGGGCGGGAGGATGTTGACCACCGCCTCGTCCTCGGGAAGGAGGGGCCGCAGCCCCTCTGGGAGGGGGAGGTCCTTCACGAGAAGGGCCTCGTCCAGGCCGAGGTCGGAGATGTCCACCTCGATATAGGGGGGTATCGCCTCCAGGGGGCCTTCCACGGGGATCTCCTCGTGGATGTGCTCCAGGATCCCCCCGGCCTTGACCCCTGCGGGGGTGCCCACGAGCCTGATGGGAACGTCCAGGGACATGATCTGCCCCGGTTCGGGGGCGTAAAAGTCCACGTGTAGGAACCTATCGGTGATGGGGTCCCGCTGGAGCTCCTTGATGAACACGAAGTGCCGCTCGCCGTCGTACTCTAACTCTATGCGGGTGGAACGGGTGATCTCGGCCACCAGCCGCTCAAGCACTTTGTACTCCACCGCGATGGGAGTGCTGGGCAAATGAGGCCCGTACACCACACCGGGAACCCAGCCCTGGCGCCTGAGGGCCTTGGGCTTTTCGCTGTCGGAGCGTTTTCGCGCCGTGATCTTCGCCATTTCAGTTACCTCCTCGCTAACGGCCCCGCACCAAAAGTTCGCTTATCGAAAGGCCGAGGTAGATCCTGATGATCGCTTCCGCCAGATCGTCCGCCACCGAGACCACCTCCACCATCGGGTGGTCTTTCGCGGCGGCTTGGGGAATGGTATCCGTGACGATAATCCGGCTCAAGGGAGAGGACTCGAGTTCTTGCAAAGCGTTCCCGGCGAATATCCCGTGGGTACAGGCGGCGTACACCTCCCGTGCCCCCTCCTCCAGGAGCTTTTTGGCCGCCCGGATGAGAGTCCCCCCGGTGGAGAGGATGTCGTCCACCAAGAGGACCTTCTTTCCCTTTACCTCTCCGATTACGAGGAGCACCTCGAGGTCCCCGCCCCGGAAGCGACGCTTCGCCAAGGTGGCGAAGGGGGCGTGCAACCGCTCGGCTACCCTCCGGGCCCGGAAAAGCCCCCCGATATCGGGGGAAACCACCACCAGGTCTTCCAACCACTCGGGGTGATGGGCCTGGATGTGGCGGGCGAAGAGGTGATCGGTGCGCAAATGGTCCAGGGGGATGTCGAAGAATCCCTGGATCTGGCTCGCGTGGAGCTCTACCGCCAATACCCGGCTGGTGCCGGCCCGCTCGATCAGGTTCGCCAAAAGCCGCGCCGAAATGGGGACCCGGCCCTCGGTCTTGCGGTCCTGTCGGGCATAGCCGAAATAAGGGGTCACCGCGCACACCCGCTCCGCCGACGCCCGCCTCAAGGCATCGACGAGCAAAAGCAACTCCATCACGATGTCGTTCACCGTCTGAGGCCCGGGCTTTTTGGGGTCCAAGGGTTCAGCCCGGGGAGGACAGGTGGGTTGTACTACAAACACGTACTGCCCCCGGACTGTCTTCTCCACGTGGGCGTAGACCTCCCCGTCGGGGAAGTAGCTCACCTCGGCCTCGCACCATACGTCCTCTAACCGAAGCGGCGGGAGCTCCTCCCGGAGGCGTCCCCGGCGGTCCCGGCAGAGCTCGTCCAGGAAGTCGGCGTACTTGGTGTTGAACTTCTCCACCACGAGCTCGGTGATCCTACGGGCGAGCTCGGGGTTCGCGTTGCCCGTTACGATCTTCAGCCCGTTCAACCCTCCCCCTCCTTTTTCCGCCTCGCCCACTCGGGTTTTACCACCTGGCGGGCACGGCCCAGTGCCAGGGAATGGGGGGGAACGTCCTCGGTGATTACCGAACCCGCCCCTACCACCGCCCCCTCCCCAATGGTCACCGGAGCCACAAGTGCCGTATTGGAGCCGATGAAGGCCCTTTTGCCGATCACGGTGCGGTGCTTGCGGACGCCGTCGTAGTTGCAGGTGATGGCGCCCGCACCGATGTTGGCCTCCGGCCCCACCTCGGCGTCGCCGATGTAGGCCAGGTGCCCCGCCCTTACGTCCTCCCCGATTTGGGCGTTCTTCACCTCCACGAAGTTCCCGATCCGCGCCCGGGCCCCGATCCGGGCCCCGGGACGGAGATGCGCATAGGGGCCGATCCGCGCCCCTTCCCCTACCCATGCCCCTTCCAGCACCGAAAACCAGATCCTGGCACCCCGTTCCACCACGGAATCCACGAGGTACGCCTGGGGCCCGATCTCACACCCTTCTCCGATCTCCGTCTTCCCGTAGAGGTGGACCCCGGGGTGGAGCACGGTGTCCAGACCCACCGAGGCATCGGGGCCCACGTAGGCGGTGTGGGGATCCACCACCGTGACCCCGGTCTCCTGGAGCCGGCGGATGGTCCGCTCCCGCAGCAGTTCCCCGGCCCGGGCGAGGTCCCTCCGGGTGTGCACCGTCAAAAGCTCCTCCGGCTCGGGCCAGGGGACCGCGTGGACCCTGGGGTGAAGGGCGGAGACGAGCTCGGCAATAAGCGCCCCCGGGGTGCATTCGGTGGGAAGCCGCTTCAGGGCTTCCCATACCTCGGGGACGTTATCCAGACATAACACAGCGGCCGCGGCCTCTTGGGCTCCGCCTCCTGAGCCTTCGGTCACGATGGCTTTGGGGATCCCGGACTCGTCCCGCACCACCGAGAGATAGCTGCCCGGATCCTCCGGATAGAAAGTGAGAAACGAAAGGAGAGCCTTTTGAGCTATGTGTTCCCAAAGGAGCCGCTTCAGTGCCTCGGAAGAAAGCAAGGGGAGATGCCCCGGAAGGACCAGGAACCTGGGGGCCGCCACCGCACCCTCGATGGGGCCGAATCCATGAGCCTCTCCTTCCGCCCCGATGATGAGGACTTCGAAGTCGCTTCGGGTGAGGAAACTGTGGATCTCCGGAGTCTCGCGGCCCACGGCCAAGATCAACCGGGTAGGGAAAAGCTCGGAAGCGGCGCGGAGGACGTACTCCAGAAGCGGTAGCCCCAGGATCTCGTGGAGGACCTTCGGGCGTTGGGATACAAATTCACCTTCTTCGCCGGAGGCGAGAATCACTACATCCAACGAAGTCTCCATCCCCACAGCGAATATATCCTAGGAAAACCCCGCCCACAACGCTGGGGTGGCCTTGTCGGCCGGTGGCGGGGAAGGGAGAATGAGGGTATGAAGAAAGTTTTTGTGCTGTTGATCCGCGTCTATCAGCTCTTCATCTCACCGGCCCTGCCCAAGCGGTGCCGGTTCTATCCCACCTGTTCCGAATACGCCCGCCAGGCGATCCTCTCCCACGGGGTGATCCGGGGCGGGTGGCTTTCCCTGAAGCGGATCGTGAAGTGCGGCCCCTGGCATCCTGGGGGCTACGATCCCGTGCCCGAGCCCAAGCCCCGGCAAAGGAAGGCGGGGCTATAATGGAAGAGGAATCATTAGGTATCCGGTTGGGGTTTACGACCCCGAGGGGAAAACCAAGCGAGAGATCCAGGTGTTGGTGGACACCGGCGCCACCTACGCCTGGATCCCCCGCCCGATCCTCGAGGAGCTGGGCTACCGGCCTTCTTTCAAGCAGCGACTGCGGCTCGCCAACGGAAACATCATCGTTCGTGACGGCTGCGAAGCGGTGGTGGAGATCAACGGCGCACGGCGCACTACGGTGGTGATCTTCGGCGACCCGGATTCGGAGGCCCTCCTGGGCGCGGTGACCCTGGAGCAGTTCTCCCTGGCGCCCGACCCGGTGACGAAGCGCCTGATCCCGGTGGAGGCGCTCCTCATGGGGTCCCTCAGCCGCCCTTCTTGAGCACCACCTCCTCGAACTCCCGCCGCACCTCTTCGTAAAAGCCCGGTACGAGCCAGAGTTCCAATGCCACGGCCGCCAACGCCTTGGCGGCGGCGATCATGCCCTTGCGTGCTTCCTCCGAGCGGGCCGCGGCGGCGAACTCGTGGGAGTGGCCCGGGGTGCCGGTGGGCGCGATCTTGATGTAGGGGTGGATGGCGGGCACTACCTGCGATACATCCCCCATGTCGGTGGAACCCATTCCGCCTTTTGGGGGCTCAATTTCGAAGCCCAGCTCCTCGATGTTCTTGCGGAAGGATTGGGCCAGGTGGTGGTTGGGGCGCATGGACTTGTACTCGTGGCCCACCCGGGTGAAGGTGAGCTTGGCCCCCGTGGCCAGCGCCGCTCCTTCAGCGCACTTCCTCAATTTCTCCACCAGCTCCTCTTTGTAGTCGTCATCGATATCCCGGACGTAGAAGAGGGCTGCGGCGTACTCGGGGACGATGTTGGGCTTGGTTCCCCCGTGGGTGATGATCCCGTGGATCCGGGCCCCGTCCCGGATGTGCTGCCGCAGGGCGTTCAGGCCCACGAAGGTCTGGATCACGGCGTCCAAGGCGTTGATCCCCTCCTCGGGGCTCCCGGAGGCGTGGGCGGGTTTCCCGTGGAACTCGATCTTTACCTCGGTAATGGAGAGCGACCCCCGCTCCACCAGGGTCCGATCGGCCGGATGCACCATCATGGCCACGTCCACGTCGGAGAAGACCCCAGCGTCGATGAGCTTGATCTTGCCCCCGCCCCCTTCCTCGGCCGGGGTTCCGATAACCATGAGCTTGCCGGGAAGGGTTTCCTTGAACGGAGAAAGTCCCAGGCCCGCCCCTAAGGCGATGGTGGCGATGATGTTGTGGCCGCAGGCGTGGCCGAGCTCGGGGAGCGCGTCGTACTCTGCCAGGAACGCCACCGCCGGACCCTCGGCCTGGGCGGGGTGCGTCGCCACGAAGGCGGTGTCCATTCCCCCCACGCCCCGTTCCACCCGGAAGCCACCCTTCTCCAGGGCCTCGGTGAGCCAGGCCGCGGCCTTGTGCTCCTCGAACCCCACCTCCGGGTTCTCGTGGATCTTCAGGGCGATCTCCCACAGCTCATCCGCGATCTCATCGATCCTCTTCCACACCGCCCCTTTCACCTGCGCTAAGTCCATGGCACCTCCTTAGGCCGAGAGTTTGAGATAGTGGGCCATGAGGGCTTCCTCCTCCCGGGAGGAAAGGTCCCCTTCCCTCCCCAAGAGTTCCCGCCGCCGCCGGGCACTTATATAAAGCGAGATGGCGGCGGCCACCGATACGTTAAACGACTCCACGAACCCCCACATGGGGATCCGAAAGGTCCCGTCGCAGAACTCCAACGCTTTTTCCGAGACGCCCTCTTTCTCGTTCCCGAACACCAAGGCCAGGGGTTCCCCCACCGGGAGCTCCTCCACCGGGATGGCCCCCCTCCCGGGCACGGCGGCGTAGATCCGGAAGCCTTCTTCTTTCAGCTCGGGGAAGGCCCGCTCGGCCAGGCGAAAACGCTTGAGCTTGAGCCATTTCTCGGCCCCTTGTGTGACCGCCCGGGAGGGCTCGAAGGGCACCAGCTCCTCGATGATGTATACGTTGAGGATCCCCAACGCCTCGCAGGTCCGGAGGATCGCCGCGGCATTATGGGGGTTAGCGAAGTTTTCACACACCGCCACCAGGCCCTTGAGCCTCGTGGAAACCACCCGGGCGATCTTCTCGCGGCGCTCCTGGGTCACCATCGGGTGCTAAGACCAGACGCCGGCGATCTCGGCCCCGCAGCGGGGGCAACGGCCGTCCGCGAGCTCGTCCCGCTCCACCAGGAACCCGTAGCGGCGGATCAGGGCCCGCCCACAGGAAGGACATACAGTATCCTCTCCCTGGCCGGGGACGTTACCCAGGTATACGTAATTCAACCCCACCTCCCGCCCGATCTCCCACGCACGCACAAGCGACGAGATAGGGGTCGGGGGATGGGAGTGCATCCTGTAGGCGGGGAAGAACCGGGAGATGTGCCAGGGGATATCGGGGGAGATCCCGCGGATGAACTCCGCGATCCAGCGGAGCTCCTCCTCGGAGTCGTTGAGGCCGGGGATGATGAGGGTGGTGACCTCCACCCAGATCCCCCGCTGATGCATCCCCTCGATGGTGTCGAGCACCGGCTGGAGGGTGGCCCCCATGTGGCGCCGGTAGGTCTCGTCCCGGAAGGATTTGAGGTCCACGTTGGCCCCATCGAGGTAGGGGGAGATCTCATCCAAGGCCTCTCGGGTCATGTAGCCGTTGGTGACGAACACGTTCCTTATCCCCAGGGAGTGCGCGCGGCGGGCCACCTCATACGCGAACTCGAAGAACACGGTGGGCTCGGTGTAGGTGTAGGCGATCACCCGGGAGCCGGAGCTCACCGCCTGGCGCACCACCTCCTCGGGTTCCATCCGTTCCCCGAAGACCCGTCCCCCGTGGTCCCGAGGATATTGGGAGATGTGGTAGTTCTGGCAGAACTCGCACTTGAAGTTACAACCCACCGTGGCCAGAGAAAGCGCATCGGCCCCGGGGAGGAAATGGAACAGGGGCTTTTTCTCGATGGGGTCAAGGGCCACCGAGACCACCCGGCCGTAGACCAAGGAATAAAGGGTCCCACCGCGGTTTTCCCGGACCATGCAGATCCCGCGTTTGCCATCTTGGATGACGCAGCGATGGGCACAGAGGATACACCGCACCCGTTTGTCCCCGAACGGTTCCCACAGCATCGCCTCATGCATCGCGGCCCATCTTAACCTCGAGGGATTCATCGCGACAAGCATTGAGGTTGTGTAACTGTTTAGCGAGCTGAAGCAGCTGTCGCCCCAAGGGCGGTGGTCACCGTGGCCAGGAAGTCCTCCCCTCTCAGGCGACAGGTAGCAAGTACACTCATCAGTACCTCGTGCTTCCTCGCCCCTGCCCAAGATCGGTGGCCTCCCGAGATCTTCCGCTTCACCACATACGGACGCAGCGCCCTCTCCGCCTGGTTGTTCGTCCCCTCCACCCCAGGGCAGATGGCGAAGGTGAACAGTTCCCCACTGTGCTTGCGGAGCCGCTTGGCAATCCGCCGACACCCGGGATCCCTCCAAGGGCGCCGGGCAAGCTCGCCCACCTGTTCCTCCCAGCGGCGGGCCCGCTCCTCCCACTCCTGCGGGGGAGCCCGGCCCCGCTCCTCGGCCACCCACCGGCACGCCTCCTCCCAGATCCCCTTCAGCTCCCGATGTAGCGCCTTCCCCTCTTCTCCTTCCAGCTTCCTTGTGGCCCGCAGAAGATGGGCCCAGCACCGCTGCTTCTTCCCCTCCCGCACGTTGTAGGCCGGGTAGAAATCGCTCCCCACTACCCCGGAAAACTCCTCCCCCAGAAGCTCATCCACCACTTGGCTGCTGCGGCGCCGGTCCACCTGAAACACCACTGTGGCCGGCCCTTTGGTCACCCCGCCCCACAGCCAGCGGTTCTCCCCCTCCACCCGCATCCCGGTCTCGTCTATGTTCACTGCCTCCCCACACCGGAGCGCCTCCCGGTAGCCTCGGTACAGGGGCCCCAGCTCCTCGGCCACCCTGGAGGTGATGCGCTCGATCTCCCCTTGGCCCACCCAAACCCCTGCCCGCTCCAGATATCTCTGGATCAGGTTCACCGGCAGCCGCGGTTCCTCCCGCAGCCACACCACCCAGGCCATCAGCCGGATCCCCAACCGGTGTCCAGGCAGGACATCCAGGGGCTTTCTCTCCACCAACTTGCCACACCGGGGACAGAAGTAGCGCTGGATCCGATACCGGGTCACCCGCACCCGGGGTGGGAGGATATCCTCCACATACCGTACCCTCTCCTCCACAGGCTGGGAGAGTTTCGTGCCGCAGTGGGGGCAATGAGCCAAGGTCAAGGTCTCCTCTTGGTCCACCTGGGCCGGCAGGGGGCGGTTGGCCGGGGGATGTCCGGGCTTGCGGCCGGGCTTCTTCCCTGGACCAGCACGGGCAGGCTTCACCGGCGGGGGCGGATCGCCCTTGATCTTTGCCCTGAGCCTTTCGTTCTCCTCCCTGAGCCTGGCGAGCTCGGCTTCCAGCCGGGAAAGCCTCTCCTTGAGGGCTTGGTTTTCTTCCCGTAGTCGTCGGTTCTCCCTCAGCAAATCTTCGTAGGAAGGGCGCATGGCGGCTCAAGGGTAGGGGGAAGCTAAGGTAATGTACATTACATTTGCCCCCTCTAAAAGCGACGTTCGCTCCATGAGCTGCTGAACCGTTCCCCGGTCTTCTCTAGCTGCTTCGCTTCGCTAAACAGTTACGTAACCCGATTAGGAGGCAAAGCCCAGACCCTCGGTAACATTAGGTTTTTGAGGCATCACGGATGGCGCTGAGGCGTGAGATCGTGGAGGTTTACCGGGAGTGCGGGAGCCTCCGGGAGACGGCCCGGAGGTTTTCGGTCTCCCGCAACACCGTGCGCAAATGGGTGCGGCGCTACACTGAGGAAGGGGAAGCCGGGCTTTATGACCGGCCCCGGCGCCCGAAACGTTCCCCCCGCCGCACCCCGCTGGAGCTGGAGGAGCGGGTGCTGGAGTTGCGACGGGAGCGGGGGTGGGGGAGGAGGAGGATCGCCCATGCCCTGGGGATCCCCGAGGGAACGGTCCGTCACATCCTGCGCCGCCACCTCCCCGAGGGGGCAAGTTGACTTATTATTTTGTTCATCAGTATAATAAAACCATGTTATGGCGACGATACTCTTGGCCTCAGCTTGGTTGGGAAGAAATAAAAAAACGCGGGCGCTTATTGGTTATTGATGATGCTGAGTTTGCATACATTGAGCTTTTTCGACGTGATGGATATACAATTGAGCAATGGCATGATGTCACGGATCTCGAAAAGCTCGAGAAAGGAGGTTTCGACGTAATAATGTTGGATATCCGTGGAGTTGGAAGTGAAATAAGTAAAGACGAAGGTTTTGGTGTATTGAAACATATTCGCAAAGTGAGACCTGCCCAATTCGTAATTGCTTATTCTGCATCAGATTATGACCTTACTCAGCTAGATTTCTTCCGGCTGGCTGACGCTGTCATGCCTAAATCTGCTGATTATGTAGATTTTAAAAGGGAAGTGGATAGATTGCTTCAACAAAGATTTTCTGTTGAGTATTATGTGGATAGAATTACTAAGGAAATTGGGAGTCCTAGTTGTAAACGAATTATTTGTAAAGCTATTAGAAAAGGAAATCCTCATATTTTATCTGATAAATTAAATAGACTCATAGAAGATCCTGATGTGAGAAGTTTGATTTTAGATTTACTCCAAATGGCAATTTCTATTGTTTCATTAGCATATGTAAAATGATATACGAAAAACTCCTTTTCCCACTTCCTATAGCTGTGGGCTCCACATTGATTGACGGGAGTCTTTATCAATGGCCCGATACCTGTCGACGTTGCAAAAAGCGGGTATGCATTGAATTGGCTAAAACAAAAGATATAGGGGTGTGTCCTTTTGGGTATAATTATCAACGTGTTACTCAGGAAGTTATTGTAGCAGGTGTTTGCAAAGAGAATTATTCCCACCCGACAAAGAAGTGGAGAAAAAACATAAAACACCGAGCTGTCCGGGTGCTCGAAAGTCATTGGGAAAAAGCCTTGGCTGCATTAGAAAATTTTCATGCTGATTTGGATGTAGAAATAGAAAAATGGAAAGAGAAAAAAAAGCGCGAGTGGTTTGAGACAGTAGAATGGCAGGAAAAGTTTTTGGAACAACTTCGGCCCGAGATAGAAAAGGGACTTTTCCAAATTCACGATTATAAACAATTGAACGCTCAAATTGCTCAAAACATTAATGTGATAATTGAAGAAAAATATGAAGGAGCAAATTTTGATGAAAAGTTGAAAAAGGCCTCTGAACAAGAAAAAGCTATATATTATGCAACAAAACTATTGGAAGAAAAACTAAATGTATCTAAATTTCTTTACCAGCCAGAATGGCTTAATGAATCCTCTGAATGTCGGCGCTTTGGAGTTCATCAGATGGTTATGAAATATTATAAAATTTATAAGGAAATGTTTCGCTCGAAGTCCATTGAATTCAATCTTGCTGGCATAAGTTACAATCAAGTAGTCGCTAATCCGCAGGCTGCTTCTGTGATTATCCACACATTTCTTGACAACGCAGCAAAGTATGCCCCTAAGCATTCGCAGGTAAATGTCTATGTAGAAGATCTGCCAAATGGAGGGGTACAAGTATTAGTAGAATCTTACGGACCTCGGATCTTGAACGATGAAAGAGAAAAAATATTTGATCCGGCTTATCGAGGCCGTGTTGCCAGAAAAGTCAGCAAAGAAGGAACAGGGTTTGGGTTGTATGTAAGTCAATTTATAGCAAAAAAGCATTTTGATTCCCCGATTCGTTTTGAGCAAGAACCGCGTGAGACCTCTCGAAGAGGACACTTGACGAGGTTTATAATGGTTTATCCTCCTTGTGCCCCGCCATGTAAAGCATTTTAACCACTTACTTATGACCCAAGTTTGACACCGCGAGATAGAGATTTCCCTTAAGATCAGCGTTTCAGGGGCTAGCAGGCACACGTACCCACTACAGCTCCACCACCCGCGGCGGCACCGCCACCCCCGCCGCCCGGAACCCCTGGTAGGCCTGTCCGGAAAGCTCCGTGCGGGCCAAATAGGGCTTGCCCTTGACCTCCAAATGCACCGCCTTTACCCGCACAAGGTCCGAAAGCACCTCCCGGAAGCTCGCCCCCACCCCCTGCTCCCTCAGCCTCCGCTCAAGCTCCACCTCCAGAAGAAGCGCCAGGAAACACAC